>Ga0302180_10002608_pt1 | contig 13987 bp, 11 predicted proteins | sample I_Palsa_E3_2_FD_200575 | JGI IMG/M metagenome (GOLD analysis project Ga0302180, IMG submission 200575) | Peat permafrost microbial communities from Stordalen Mire near Abisko, Sweden - I_Palsa_E3_2 | ecosystem: Environmental > Terrestrial > Soil > Palsa > Peat permafrost | place: Sweden... | reverse complement strand
CAATAATCCCAGCACGGCGCCGGATACCACGCCCTGCGCGATGGCCCATCGGGAATATTGGTTCGCACGCTCAGACAGTGCCTGATAGGTCAGGGATTGCTCATCTGACATAAGCGCTGGCGCGCGGCCGAAACGCTCCGCCAGCTCCTGGATCGCAATCGGGAAAGTCCGCTGCGGTTGTCGAAGGATCGGCGCGGTCAGTTCGAGCGCGCGCAGCCACGCACCGGAAGCCCGATTAGTCGCGGCCGCAGAGTGATGTGTCACGGCGCTCCTGGAGATTTGCTACAGTTTGACCACAACATTAGCATAGCCTTTAGTGCCGATGGACCGCCGACCGCCCTTCCCCTACCTCACCGCGGTCTGTTGAACGGCTGCACAACCAGGAGCATGAGCGATGCGGAATGAGACGATTGCCGTGCACGGTGGCTATGTGGACGACCCCACCACGCGCGCCGTCGCCGTCCCCATCTACCAGACCGCGGCGTATGCTTTCGACAGCGCCGAACATGGGGCAGCGCTGTTCAACCTTGAGGTCGAAGGCTATCGATATACGCGGATCAACAATCCAACCAACGATGTGCTGGAGCGTCGTGTTGCGGCGCTGGAGGGGGGAACCGCCGCACTTAGCGTCGCCTCGGGACAAGCGGCGCTGCACTATGCGGCATTAAATGTCGTACAGAGCGGTCAGAATCTGGTGTCCGTGCCGCAGCTCTACGGCACGACGCATACCTTATTTGCGCATCTGCTACCGGGCTTCGGCATCGAGGTTCGGTTTGGAGCATCCGATCAACCCCATGCGATCGAAGCGCTCATTGACCAGAACACCCGGGCAGTATTTTGCGAGAGCGTGGGCAATCCTGCGGGCAACATCTGCGACATCGAGGCGTTGGCCGAGGTAGCGCATAAGCATGGGGTCCCGCTCATCGTCGACAACACGGTCGCTACGCCGATGTTGTTGCAGCCGATTCGTTACGGCGCTGATGTCGTGGTCCATTCCCTCACAAAGTTCATGGGCGGCCACGGCACTACACTCGGCGGCGCCATCATCGACAGTGGCCGATTTCCGTGGAATGAGTACGCCGACAAATTCACCACCTTGACCAAACCGGACCGCTCTTATCACGGACTGGTCTATACCGATCGTTACGGCGACAGCGCCTACGTGGCACGCTGTCGCAGCGTCTACCAGCGATGCATGGGCTCAGTGCTTGCGCCATTCAGCGCCTTTCTGTTGCTCCAGGGAATCGAGACGCTGGCGGTAAGAATCGATCGCCACGTCGAGAACGGCCGGCGTGTGGCTGAATTCCTTCGCGAGAGTCCCGCTGTCGATTGGGTCAGCTATGCGGGTTTCCCCGACCATCCGCATCGCGCCTTGGCACAGAAATACTTTGCCGGACGCGCCTGCTCCTTGATGACCTTTGGAATCAAGGGTGGTTACGAGAATGGCAAGCGTTTCTATAACGCACTGAAACTGATCAAGCGACTCGTCAACCTGGGCGATGCGAAGTCGTTAGCCTGCCATCCTGCGTCCACCACGCATCGGCAGATGTCCGTCGAGGAGCAGCGCCTTGCAGGAGTTTCGCCGGAGGCGATTCGCCTGAGCATTGGCATTGAGCACGTGCTCGATATCATCGCCGATCTGGAGCAGGCCCTGGAGGCAAGTCAATCCGGGCACGGCGCGGCGTAAAGGGCAGGCAGGTCGTGGGGTGAAGCGCCAGTATGAGCAAGCAACTCGGAGCCCCTGACCCCAATTCGACACTGTTTCCGCGACGCGAGGAGCGCGAACGCCTGAATCATTGGCTGACGCGCGAAATGCTCAACGCCATTGAGCGCATCGCATCGGGGCCGGTCACGCCGACGTTGGATCTGGAGACTTTCCGCCAGGAACTCGCGGGGTTCGATTTCGTGCGGCCACGTCCGATCGACGAGCTGATGTCCTGGACCGTCCATAAGATGGAAACTGGCCTGGTTCACCTGACCCACCCGCGTTACTTCGGTCTGTTCAATCCGGCGCCGGTATTCCCCGCTGAATGCGCGGATCGCATCGTCAGCGCAGTGAATCCGCAATTGGCCAGCTCTGCGACTTCGCCGGCGGCGGTCGAGATCGAGGCCCATGTGATCCGCGCAGTCGCCCGGCGGGCGGGGTTGCCCATTGAGGCCACCGGTCATTTCACCAGTGGCGGATCGGAGGCGAACTATACCGCGCTGCTGTGTGCGCTGACGCACATCGAACCCCGTTATGCCCAGGATGGCGCGCGCGCGTTTGCGGGTGCTCCGGTGTTTTACAGCTCGCGTGAGTGCCACATTGCCTGGCTGAAGATTGCCCATCAGGTGGGCATCGGTCGTTCGGCGTTGCAGCTGGTCGCTACCGATGGACGGGGCCGTCTGGAGCCGCGGGCGCTGGTCGCAGCGATCGCAGCCGATCGCACGCAGGGACGCGTGCCGGTCATGATCGTCTCCACCGCAGGAACCACCGGCGCCGGAGCGATCGATCCGCTGCCCGAATGCACCCAAATCGCGCGCGATCTGGGCTTATGGCACCACGTTGACGCCGCCTGGGGCGGGGCCGTGATCGCCTCCGAGCGGCTGCGCGGCCTGCTCACCGGCATCGAACAGGCAGACTCGATCACGATTGACGCCCACAAATGGTTCGCGACCACGATGGGTTGCGGCATGTTCATGACGCGGCACCCAGACCTGCTGTCGTCGGTGTTTCAGGTGTCCACCACATTCATGCCGTCCAATGTCGCGGGTCTTGATCCGTACGTGAACACGGCACAATGGTCTCGGCGCTGCCTGGGATTGCGGCTATTTCTCGCCCTGGCGGCAGTCGGGTGGGCGGGCTACGCGGCGCATATCGAACGATCGGTTGCACTGATCGGCTCACTCGAAGAGCGGCTCGTCGCCTTGGGCTGGACCGTCGTGAACGATCCTTTACTGGCGGTACTGTGTGTGCAGCCGCCAGCTGGGAGTTCCGCCGTCAGGACAATTGTTGAACGGGTAGTGGCCTCCGGGCGTGCTTGGATTGCCCCGGCCCAGTTCGAGGGTCGCGATGTGGTCAGAATCTGTGCAACGCACGGCGAGTCGTCCGACCTGGATATCGCCGAGCTCGTGTCAGCACTGCAGTCCGCACGCTGATCGGATCTAACATCCGATCGCCGGGGCTAGGTCGATTCAGATTCCGGGCGCAGTCTTTGGATCAGCGCCGCAATGGAGGCGATGGACTGAAAGTTCTCGGGAGTGATGTCCGATTGAGGTATCGTTAAGTCAAATTCAGCCTCGACCGTCAGCATCAAGGTGACCATTTGAATGGACGTCACGCCCAAATCGGCGAGGCGCATGCTCAGCGAGACGGGCCGGGCATTCGCATTATTCGCGAGTATCTGCTCGACCAGCCCGACCAGCCGAACCGTTGGCGAATGGGCGAGACTATCTTTGGCCTGGGTAGAGAACATCGCCTTGGGTTAGCTGGAGATCGGTGCGTCCGGACAGCCTGATTAAAACACGTCAGGGCATCCGCGTCACCGGACTGAGCTAGACTGAGCTAGAGATGAGCTATAAGCCCACGCCCAAGCCCTGGATCATTCTAATAATTGTTACATAATGAAATTTGGCGGTCGACGGCGGCTGCGCCATTGCGGAGCGCGCACGGCGTGAAAACGATCGCGACCTTCCAGCCCCATTTGCGAGTCCTGTCCTTGTCATGCTAATAGTGAATTGCCGATCGATAGTCCGGTGGCATCGCGAGGTTGAGACCTCGCCCGATTTTGAGGCTACAAAGCCAAGGACCAGGCTCGAATGAATGCGCAGGCCCAGGGTTCGCAGACCATTCCGGACATTGACGGCATCCGCTCCGCTACTGACGCCGTGGCCGCGATGGCGGCCGCTCACGCCGTAGCCGTAGATCGCGACTCCCGCTTTCCGCATGAGGCCATCGCGGCGGCCAAATTACATCGCCTGCTGGGTATTCAAGTACCGAGGCGATTGGGCGGCAAAGGTGCCCCCCTGTCCGAGATAGTCCAGGTCTGTTACCGACTGGGGCGGGTCTGTGCGTCGACCGCCATGATCTTTGCCATGCATCAGATCAAGATCGCCTGCATCTTGCGGCATTCGCAAGGCAGCGCCTGGCATGAGCTGATGCTGCAGCGTCTGTGCGCCGAGCAGCTGCTGCTCGCCTCCTCGACCACAGAAGGCACGGGTGGCGGCAACGTGCGCTCCAGCGAGGCGCCGGTCGAACACGAGGGCTCGCGCATCACACTACTGCGGCGCGCGACGGTCATGTCTTACGGCGCCGAAGCCGACGGTATCGTCACTACTGCGCGGCGATCAGCCGATGCCGCTGCATCGGATCAGGTGCTGATCGTGTTCCTGAAAAGCGACTATGCGCTCGAACCGCTGGTCAGTTGGGACACGCTCGGCATGCGCGGCACGTCCAGTACCGGCTACGTGATTCGCGCCAGCGGTGAGGCGCAACAGATCCTGCCGGATGCCTACGAGAAGATTCACGTCGAGACCATGGTACCGTTCGCTCACCTGACGTGGTCCAGTGTCTGGACCGGCATCGCCGCCGGCGCGGTCGCGCGCGCCCAGGAGTTCATACGGCATGCGGCACGCCAGAGTGGTGGACAGCTGCCGCCTGGTGCGGCGCATTTCACCCGCGCCTATGCCTCTTTGCGTACGCTGCGCGGGCTAGTGGCTGCATCGTTGCGCAGTTTTGAGCAGCTGCAGCACGATGGGCAGGCGCTCAGGTCGATCGACTTTCAAACGCTGATCAACGTGACCAAAGTCGAAGCCTCTGAATTGGCAGTGTCGATCGTGTTGAGCGCGCTGCGCGCGTGCGGCCTGTCGGGCTATCGAAATGACAGCGAATTCAGCGTGGTTCGCAGTCTGCGGGACGTCCTGTCGGCCCCGATCATGATCAACAATGACCGCATCCTGACCAATCTCGCCACGTCGTCCCTCATGACGGGCATCCCGAATTCAATACAGGAATAGCCTGTTACGTGACGACGAACCTGGATGCAGCCCCGCCTACCGCTGAACTCCAACGCGAGCGCAGGGTCGAGCAGTTCGCCGCGGCGCTGTTTCGACCCCTGGGAGCGGAGGGCATCTATGCGCGTACTGAACTCTATGAGGACCTCATCACACGATTGTCCGCGCTGATATCCGGTCTCCGGGAGCCGGAGACCGAGGTTCTGCGATTTCCGCCGGTCATGAGCCGCTACCAATTGGAGAAGTCCGGATATCTCAAGAGCTTTCCAAACTTACTCGGCTGCGTCTGTGCGCTGCACGGTACCGAAACCGAAATTCGCGCCGCCGCCTCGCGCCACGAGACTGGCGGTGATTGGACTTCCGCATTAACGCCAGCCGACCTGATCCTGAGTCCCGCGGCGTGCTACCCGGTCTACCCCATCGCGGCGCAGCAGGGAGCGATCGACCCAGCAGGTAAGCTGTTCGATGTGGCCTGCGACTGTTTCCGGCATGAGCCGTCGAGACATCTGGATCGCCTGCAGTCGTTTCGCATGCGCGAATACGTCTGCATTGGTGCGCCCGAGGTTGTCAACCGTTTTGGCGAGCGCTGGATTCCAAAAGCCAAACGGTTCGCCGACAGTTTGGGACTGGCCTACGAAATCGCCCCCGCCAGTGATCCGTTCTTCGGCCGAGTCGGGCAAGTGATGGCGATCAGCCAGCTGCAGCAATCGCTGAAGTTTGAGTTGCTGGTGGCGTTGCCCTCGGAGAGTCGACTCACGGCCTGTATGAGTTTCAATTATCACCGTGATCACTTCGGCCAAATCTGGGGCTTGAAGGATAGCGACGATAATGTGGCTCATACGGGATGCGTGGCATTTGGCATGGACCGGTTGGCCATCGGGCTTTTTTGGGCGCACGGATTGCACATCGACAAATGGCCGGATGGGGTTCGGCGCACGTTGATGATCTGACGGCCGTATGACTATCTCGCCTTCGCTATCGAGCAATAGCATGCCGCCGTCCGCAACTACCCGACGGTAATGCCTGCGGCGCACTCGCTGCTTAGCTATGCCCCTGGATCCTCACGCCAAGCGCCTACTGGATATGCTGGCGGTCTCCGCCCCTGCCGTTCGCGTCCAGTTGAGTGCGGATGAGCGACGGCGGGCGTTCGCGAGCCTGATGAAGCTCGGCGGGCCTCCCGAGCCAATCGGTGGCATAGAGAATCTCCTCGCACCAGGACGCGGCGGCCCCATTGCGCTGCGCAAGTATTCACCCAAACAACCGCTGAGCGAACCGGCACCGGCGCTGGTCTACTTCCATGGCGGCGGATTAGTCGCGGGTAGTCTGGATACACACGACGCGCTATGCCGCACGCTGGCGAACGCGGCGCGTTGCTTGGTGGTGTCCGTTGGATATCGGCTAGCACCCGAGAGCCCGTTCCCGGCGGCCATCGACGACGGTTTTGCCGCCGCGTCATGGCTTCTCACTCATGCGGGCGCCCTGCAGATCGCGCCGCATCGAATTGGCGTTGCCGGTGACTCCGCCGGCGCCGCCGTTGCCGCCGTGGTGTGCCAGCTTCTAAGAGACACACCAACTCCGAAGCCGGCGCTGCAACTGCTGCTATGTCCAATCCTGGATTTTGGCGCCAATACGGGGTCGCGCAAGCGCTTTGGCGCGGGTTATCTGCTCGACATGCAAGATTTTGCCCTGGAGTTAGAGCAATGTCTGCCGACCGGCATCGACTTGAGTGATCCACGGGCATCGCCACTGCGTGCGGCGAATCTGACTGGCTTGCCCGTGACCTATATTCACACGGCAGAATATGACCCGATGCTCGACGAGGGCGTTGCATACGCCGATCGCCTCAGGGGCGCCGACGTCGAGGTGCACTACACCTGTCACGCCGGTATGATTCACTTGTTTTACGCGCTGGCCGGAGTTATCCCTTACGCGAACACAGCGATGCGGCTAATCGGGGCGGAGATCGCGCGGGCACTTTGCTGAGCACCCGGAGAGCAGTGCAATGATAAGCCGCGTCGAATTTGAGAGCTTGCTTCACAAGCTGTACGCCGCCAGGACAGCTGGACATCTTGATCAGCTCTGTAGCATGTTTGCCGCCGATGCCGTATTTGAAATGTCCGGCGCGAGTCACACCAAGCCAATAGCAATCAGGACGACCGGATCGGGTGGAATTCGACCGTGGCTTGCCCTGCTTCTCAAAACATTCCGCGTGACAGACCAGCAGCTTATAACGGTGATTATCGACGGATCGAAGGCCGCGGTACGCTGGCGCGCCAATATTCACTCTAAGATTACGGGTGCCAAGGTGCTGACCGAACTGGTCGACCTGATCGAGGTCGAGAACAATCACATTATCTCTTACATCGAGTTCTTCAGCGGCTCAACGGCGAGCGTGAACTAAAGCATGCGTTGACCGCACCGTCTCACGGTCTGTCTGCTGGATAGCGGTGGCATGGAATTAGCGCCGAGTTTCCCTTTGCGGACATCGCCGTGTGCATTTCGGGGTAAATTCCCCGGTGCGCTCCGGAAATCAGGACGGACACGAAGCTTCGCCGTCGATCAGACGCTCGGTTTCAGCCTTCCCGGAGCGTAAGAGTTTCTCCAAGCTGGTGAGCGTGCACGGCTTTGCCCCCTAGCGCTACGGGGTGGGTGCCGACCAGATGCGGCACTTAAAGCGACCATCGAATCGGACAGCCTGTGGACTGGCCAATACATTGTTAAACGGACCAGTCGAGTCTAGAGGCAGCTAACTCGTATCGGAAGTGGTCATGCAATGGCGCAGCCAGCGCGCAAGCGGGCCGTTGCTGTAGCCGACAGCGCTGAACCGTGTAACGCACTCGCGTTGCTCGAGGAAAATGGTGATGAGGAACACGGGCCGATCGGGCATACTCTTCTGCCCCGGGCAGCTTTACCACGGAGCAGGCAACGCTCTCATGTTTATCGACGCACGACAGGTCGCCAGTGGTGTCGTAATTGAGACGGATATTGCTATTGTCGGCGCCGGGGCCGCCGGAATCAGTCTGGCGCTGGAATTGACTGGCATTGGGCTCAGTGTCTGTCTGCTGGAAAGCGGTGGCATGGAATTCTCGTGGCCGAGCCAGTCGCTGTACACCGCGCTCAACGTCGGCCTGCCCTACTACGCGTTGGATTTTTGCCAGATGCGCTTTCTCGGCGGGAGCACCAATTGTTGGGGCGGCTGGTGTCGGCCGCTAGATCCGATCGACTTCGAATCGCGTCCTTGGGTCGAGCAAAGCGGATGGCCGTTTACGATGAGCGCGTTGGCACCATTTTATCGCCGTGCCCACGAAATCTGTCAGGTCGCCAGCGACGATTACGGCACCGAACATGCAGTAGCGGAACTCGACCATCCGCGCGCCACACCACTGCCTTTCGATCCGTCTCGGCTAGAGACCACAATTTATCGCTTCAGCGCCCCGACCCGTTTCGGCCAAGTTTATCGCGAGGCATTGCGGCGGGCGCAGGATCTGCGCTGCTATCTCAATGCCAATGTGCTAGCGATCAAAACCGATGCCATGGCGCGCACGGTCACTCGGCTCGCCGTGGGTACGTTGTCGGGGGTACGCTTCGAGGTCGCGGCACGATACTACGTACTCTCCGCGGGCGGCATCGAGAACACGCGGCTCTTGCTGCTGTCGAACGATGTTGTCGCTAATGGCCTCGGCAACCAGCGCGATCTAGTCGGCCGGTTTTTTATGGAGCATCCGCACACCAAGCGGGAGGTTATCGTCCCGACGCGACGGCTTACGAGCGCGCTTTACGGCGAAAGGTTTCACGGCCGCGCGATCATGGCGCGGATGTCGCTGCCAGACGCTCTGCAACGGCGAGAGAAGTTGCTCAACTACGGCGCCAACCTGCACGCGCTACATTTCGGGCAGGATTCGCAAGGTTGGCTTGCGCTGCGCAAGTTGGTCCTGTCGCTATCGCGCTCGCGCCGCACCGATCCGTTCATCCGGCTGAGGCCATTCGGCCACAAAGGGCTGTCGTTGCAGCAAGTTTACGACATGGTGCGGCAGTTCGACCGAATGACCATCGCCGCATTCCTGCGACTCTTTCAACCCAACGGCTTCATCAGCACGTTCCTGCTGGAGAGTAAAGTCGAGCAAGCGCCGAATCCGGACAGCCGTGTCACCCTCGACGACGCGCGCGACGCCTTCGGTCTGAGGCGCGTCAAGCTCAACTGGCGCATGCTTCCGATCGACCGGCGCACGGTCGTGCGCGGCGAGGAGATTATCGATGCCGAGCTGCAGCGGCTTGGCATCGGCCGCCTGGCGCCTTTGCCGCCGTCGGAATTTGAAGGCTGGCCTGACAATCTCGAAGGCGGCTGGCATCAGCTTGGCACGACACGCATGCACGCGGATCCCAGGCATGGCGTCGTCGACGCCAATGGATGCGTGCACGGCATGTCGAATCTCTTCATCGTCGGTGGTTCGGTTTTTCCAACTGTCGGCTCCGCGCCGCCAACTCTGACCATCATCGCACTCACGCTACGCTTGGCATACCATCTGAAGCAAAACATCTTCCGCATCGGATCACGCAATGCGGATCGTGGCGCTGATACCGCGTGTCTCAACACGGATGAGGAAAAAACTGCCGCCGACTGACTTAAGTTTGGCCGGGCTGCTGCAGTTCGGCCGGCGTCAGATGCAGCGTGGTGGCCGCTGCGTGTTCTTCGAGATGCGCGCGCGAAGGCATCGTTGCGTGGATCCACTTCGGAAAAGTGCCGCCTGTGGCAGAATTACACTCCGCTTAATTTGCGGAATGGAATCAATTCAGTTCTGGAAGAAAACCCGGCGTCGGCTGTTCCGAGAACCGGGAAGCGATGCGTTTCCCAAGGTCTCGCGCCATTTCGCCCACATGCGGTTCTCGCATCATACTTAGGTGCGTTCCGGAGATTCCGACAGATTGAGAACGCGGCGCGATCCCACGCCATCGGCTTGCCAATTGAGGCAGATGCAGGAGCGGTGTTATTTTCGCCTCATACAGCACGATATCGTCAGGGTATGGTTTGGGGAAGTATGCGAAACACGCCTCATAAAACCGATTAATGAACGATCTTTGATCCGGTGGATAGCGAGATAGATTCATAAGACTATCGATTGCGAAGCCGCCGCGCATTTTCTCGCTGGGTTTGCGACCCATTACAACCTTCCCGAGTGAAATAGCGTTGTTCGCAAAACGCCGCAGCAAGGAGTGTGAATCCTTTTGTTTCTTCAGACCACCATGGACGAACCAGCCTGGCAGATTGCGAGCCAGTCCCATCAAATAGGTCGGATTCCACGGGCGCAGGTCGGCGCTGGTGTTCTCAGGCACCGCATCGAAGGCGACGAGTAGGCGGACGTCGCGCCCCTTAGCACGCATCTTCTGGGCAATCTCGAGCGCAACGATCGCGCCCGCGCAAAATCCGCCCACGAACAATGAGCCGTCCTGCTGAAATTTACTCAGCGCATCGACATAGTATTCGGCGATTGACTCGATAGAACCACCAAACGTGACATCCTGCATTTTTTTGGGTGGCAACTGAACCCCGTAAAATCGCACCGAGGTCTCGAGATGTAGAGCCAGAGCGACAAAGTCTGCCAGCGCGCCGCCAGTTACGTCATGGACGCAATAGAATGCAGGGAGAGTGGTGTTCCCGGTCAATGCACAGTCGTTGATGGGTACAATCACGCGTTCCGAGTTGCGCGAGACCCGGGCAAAGAGTGCACTGGTATTGCGTAGCCCTACAATGCCGGATGCCCTAGTCACAAAGGACGACTCTGATGGGGAGGCAGGTAAGCTGAGACTATCCACTACTTTCTGTAAAAGACTTGCGCCGCGAGATTTAGATACTAGATACGACCGAAAGCTAGAGCGTGGTTGCGGACCGTCCAAGAATTTTAACCTAATCAGGCTTTCATGGCATGCCGAACTCGAAAAGATTCCTGGCTTCGCGGCAGATATCTGTGGCTCTTGTGATCATTCAAATGTTTTGCATGCCCTCCACAGAATAATCGGTTATAGCATAAACTTTCTGCTAAGTAGAGAAGGCTATGCGCGACTGACAAATGCGAGCGGAGTCTGAAAGAACACAACCTGGCCGGACGCCCTCGAACTGGTCGATCAAATCGCCGTGTAGTCAGAAACCGCGCAGCACAAATAGTGCTATCTGCCTGTGATTAAACGAAAAACTGCGCGCGCACTACAAGAACCTCAGACTAGCGTTGGACGCGTCTTCGCGTATGCTTCATGGTCCGGCGGGGCAGACATGCCCTCAAGGTGCTGTTGTGCCAATCTGCCTGACCCCGGGCCATGGCGCCGGCCCGGCGCCCGACAGCGCGGCTGCTATCGAAAGGCTCCGATGGGCAACTCGAGACTCACGCCGCGCACCAGGCGCTGCGCCAAGGCTTCCCGCCGCAGGTGCGATACTGCTCACTCCACGGTGCGCAGGCTCACCTTGATCCTCAGCTCGTGCTCCAGATCCTGGCGCACGACATCCGCGTTACCGCGGTGCTGAAGGTAACGTCCCGACAGCCACTCGGCCGGGCCATCGAGTTGAGCTACTCGCCGCGGCATCTTGTAGGGCTGATAGCCGCCGCGCAAATACCGGCGCACGGTATTGCGGCTGCAGCCAACTTCCTTGACGATCCTCTTCGCCCGCCAACCCAGCGACGCCAGCTTGAGCATCGCCCGCACATCCTCGGGCGTCTGCATCGCCTGTGCCTCCCCACTCCTTCCGGACTGGGGAGCTTGCCTCGCTGCATCATCCATCCCGAACCGCCTTGCCGGAGGGTGTCAGGTCATGCTGGTGGCTGACACATGTCCCACCAATTAGCGTCCGCCGCACTTCGAAATGCAGGCTGGCGGGAGACAGCCCAATTGCGGTAGTCTCGGCTGCCTGATCGCAATGATGATCAATTGCCCGTCCAGCCGCGCAATCCAGCGTTGAAGATTTACCCGCTGTAATGATGAGCGGCGGACGGAAAGGGGGAGTAACAAAGGGAAGCGATGGATCTGATTAGCGTCGTAATACCAACGCATAACGCGGCAAAGTGGGTCACCAATACGATCGATAACTTGGCCGCTCAATCTTACTCACATTTTGAACTCATCGTTGTGGACGACGGTTCGCAAGACGACACGGTGTCGCTCGTGCGGAACAAGTTGGCGAGAAGTTTCAAGAACGCCTGGCAGATAATTGAACTCGGCAGCAATCGCGGCTCGAGCGCGGCCCGAAACGTTGGGCTGAGCGTGGCGAAAGGTGCATGGGTTCAGTTTCTCGACAGCGATGATTTCATGGCACCCTCGAAGTTCGAGATCCAGATGGCCCATTGCGCACGCGTTTCAGCGGACGTTTCTGCAGTCTATTCGCCCTGGCGACAGTGCCACATCGATGCCGGCAAGGTAACCTTCGTGGGTCACTTGTCCCAACCCAACATGGAGGGACGCGCGCCGATCATGTGTCTGGTCGGAAATGATCGCCCCCTTCATATGGCCGGGCTCGCTCGCCGCTCCGTGCTCGAGCAGATAGGCGGCTTTGATGAGGCGCTGCGATTTTGGGAGTGCGAAGAGCTAACGTTCCGCCTCGCCAAAGCCGGCCAACTTCACTGTGCGCCGTCGGCGTCACCACTGTATTTTTGGCGACAGCATCGCGACAAGCCCTACCTTGGCGACGCCGCGGCGCGCTACCACGCGACACCGGTCGCGCTGGGTTGGATCGATCAAATACTGAAGGGCCTTGAGTACCAGTCACTTAAGGAGTCAGGGTTGTCCGTTCGAGATCGCCAGGATATTCTCAATTACAGCTCCTATTGGGCGCGACTACTTTTTCGGATAGACCGGACCGCATTCCGCGAATACCTCGCTAGAGCCCGAAAGCTTGATCCGAACCTTGCGCCGACCTATCCGGCGGTGATTTCGGTCGTCTCGCGACATATCGGCTACGAGGCGGCTGAGGCGATTGCATACCTCGGCCGCATCCCGAGAGATTTCTTTCGCAAGCTCCTGCAGGCAAGGCCTGCGCCTCGCGGGGCTGCACGCGACTGAGGCGCTCAAGGGGCGCTCATGCAGACTGCCAGTAGTCGTCCGGCGGGCTGACGCAAACCCGCTAGGGTCGGCCGCGCCGCGGCCATGCTGACCGGCGCGCCCAGGCCCGCCGCAGAATGGCATCCAAAGTGCGGTCGCGGCTGAAGCGCTCACCGAAAATGCGCTGAACCACGAAGGGTTCGTCCTCACGCAGTCCGTCTGTGTCGAAGAACAATCCTATGAAGTCGTGCTGCTCGCGAAGCTGAGCGAGCCAGGACCTGTCCAAGCCGCCACCGAAATAGGGAAAGGCGAAGGGAACGGTGGTCTGACCCGTGATATTACGAATGATGCGGCAGGACTCAACGATCTCATGCTCTGCGTCGGCCCGCGGAAGATCCTGGAGGCGCCGATGGCTGCAACTGTGCGCGCCGATCACAAAGCCGTCCGCATGTAACTGCCGTATTTGCTCAGTCGTGAGATAGGGCTGCGCTTTCTGAAGGTAGCTCCGAGAGTCGACGCCGAGGCGCGCAAGCAAGCGACCAACCAGCCCCTCCTCGCTCGCAGACAGTTGCAACAACCAGTGCAACAGCGGCAAGAGGCGAGGGTCTAGCTCGGGGCCAAGATCGGCGACTTCCAGCGGAAGGGTTGTCGGCTCCGGCAAGGCGGCACCCGGCGTCGGTCGCAACCGAGTGCCGAGCGCCAACTCAGCCGCGATCGATTCGACCTGCTCGAATGGCATCTGAACTATCGCTTCGATGCAAAGCGACGCCGCGCTCTCCCGGAAAATCACCTGATTGTCGATCAAATTGGTAATTACGAAGAAGACGCAGCTCAAGCCGTGCCGCCGCAGAAGCGGCGCCACCACGGTTGCGCACTCGGCGAAGCCGTCGTCAAACGTAAGAATAACCGAGTTGTCTCGGATCCGGTTCGTCGATGCTCGCCGTTGAATGAGCTGCCCGTAGGTAATGAATTC
>Ga0302180_10002605_pt1 | contig 13990 bp, 7 predicted proteins | sample I_Palsa_E3_2_FD_200575 | JGI IMG/M metagenome (GOLD analysis project Ga0302180, IMG submission 200575) | Peat permafrost microbial communities from Stordalen Mire near Abisko, Sweden - I_Palsa_E3_2 | ecosystem: Environmental > Terrestrial > Soil > Palsa > Peat permafrost | place: Sweden: Abisko... | reverse complement strand
CGCCGAAGTTCTCGTAACCCCCGGCCGGGGGGTCCACGCCGGCGGCGAGCTTGTCCAGTTCGTCCCGCAGCACCGTCTGGAACAGGGCCTGCTTGTCGCCGAAGTACCTGTAGAGCCGTTCCTTGTTGATGCCCGCCCGCTCGGCGATCCGGGCCATGGTGGTGCCATCCGGCCCGTGCTCCGCGAACTCCGCTGTCGCCGCTTCCTTGAGCCGCCGGCGGGTGCCTTCCGTGTCCCACGCCATCCCCCTACTGTAGTCAAGACCAACGACAACGTTGCGGTTGCTCTCGACCCGGGCTATCATCGGTTGTCCAACCGCAACGTTGGAGATGTAAATTAATGATCTCTCGAGAGGGACCGACATGCCTGCAACTGCTCCCGGTGGCACGGTGACCTTGGCCGAGGACCTGACGCTGAGCCGGATGGGCTATGGCGCCATGCAACTGGCCGGACGGCCTGGCGTCTTCGGTCCGCCGAACGATCCCGCCGAGGCGGCCGCTGTGCTGCAGACGGCGGTTGAGCTGGGCATCACCCACATCGACACCGCCGACTTCTACGGGCCCGCCACCGTCAACGAGGTCATCCGCGCCGCGCTCGCGCCCTACCCGGCGGCCCTGCACATCGTGACCAAGGTCGGCGCGCAGCGCGGTGCGGACAAGTCCTGGTCGCCTGCGCTGTCCCCGGCCGAACTGACCGCCCAGGTCCACGACAACCTCCAGCACCTGGGCCTGGACGTGCTGGACGTGGTGAACCTCCGGCAGTCCGTTCACGCCGGCCCGGACGAATCGATCGCTGAGGCGTTCGGCGTGCTGGCCGAATTGCGTGACAAGGGGCTGATCCGCCACCTCGGTCTCAGCGGCGTGACGGACGCCCAGCTCACCGAAGCGCAGCGCATCGCCCCGGTCGTGACCGTGCAGAATGCGTACAACCTGGCCCTGCGCGACGACGACGAGCTCGTCGACCGGTGCGCCCGGGACGGCATCGCGTTCGCGCCGTTCTTCCCGCTCGGCGGGTTCACCGCGCTGCAGTCCGACAGCCTGGACCGGGTCGCCGCCCGGCTGGCGGCCTCTCCGCAGCAGGTCGCCCTGGCCTGGCTGCTGCAGCGCTCGCCGACGATGACGGTCATCCCCGGGACGGCCTCGGTGGCCCACCTCAGGGAGAACGTCGCCGCCGCCGGCCTCGTCCTGCCCGCCGACGCGCTCGCCGAGCTCGACACGATCGGCCAGGCCAGCCAGGCTTAACCAGGCCGGTCGGGCCGGTCGGGCCGGTCGGGCCGGTCCATCTGCCGGCGAGCTTGCCGAGGATGTCCGTGCTCTGGTCCTATGTCATGTGAACACCGTTATCAGGTGAAGACTGTTTGCCGCCTACGTCACCCGGAGGGCCAATGACCGGCCGGACCAAGATCCTGCTCGACGAGTCGGAGATTCCCCAGCAGTGGTACAACATCGTCCCGGATCTGCCTTCCCCGCCGCCGCCTCCGCTGCACCCGGGCACTCTTCAGCCGGTCGGTCCCGAGGACCTGGCTCCGCTGTTCCCCATGGCGCTCATCGCCCAGGAGGTGACGGCCGACTCCCGCGTCGCCATCCCCGAAGAGGTCATGGACGTCTACCGGCTGTGGCGGCCGACGCCGCTCTACCGCGCCTGGCGGCTGGAAAAGGCGCTGAACACGCCCGCCCGCATCTACTACAAGTACGAGGGCGTGTCCCCGGCCGGCTCCCACAAGCCGAACACCGCCGTCCCGCAGGCCTATTACAACGCGGCCGAAGGCACCCGGCGGCTCACGACCGAGACCGGCGCCGGGCAGTGGGGGAGTGCGCTGGCCTTCGCCTCGGCCCAGTTCGGCGTGGACTGTGAGATCTGGATGGTGCGCGCCTCCTACGACCAGAAGCCATACCGCCGTACCCTCATGCAGACCTGGGGCGGCACGGTGCATCCCAGTCCCTCGAAGGAGACGGCCGCCGGCGCCAAGGTGCTGGCCGACGACCCGGATTCACCGGGCAGCCTCGGCATCGCGATCAGCGAGGCCGTGGAGGTCGCAGGCGGCAGCCCGGACACCCGGTACGCCCTGGGCAGCGTGCTCAACCACGTGCTGCTGCACCAGACGGTCATCGGCGAGGAAGCCGTCAAGCAGTTCCGGGCGGCCGGCGAAGCCGGGCCCGACCTGATCGTCGGGTGCACCGGCGGCGGCTCGAACTTCGCCGGCCTGGTCTTCCCGTTCCTGCGCGAAAAGCTGGCCGGCCGGATCGACCCCGTCCTCCGGGCGGTCGAACCGGCCGCCTGCCCGTCGTTCACCCGCGGCCGCTACGCCTACGACTTCGGTGACACCGCCGGGTTCACGCCGCTGCTGAGGATGCACACCCTCGGCCACGACTTCCTGCCCGACCCGATCCACGCCGGCGGCCTCCGTTACCACGGCATGTCGCCGTTGCTGTCGCACATCTATGAGCTGGGACTGTTCGAGGCCGTCGCCAAGCCGCAGCGGGAGTGCTTCGCCGCGGGGGTGACCTTCGCGCGGTCGGAGGGGATCGTGCCCGCGCCCGAGCCGACGCACGCGCTCGCTTCGGTCATCGAGGAGGCCCGGCGGTGCGCCGAGACCGGCGAGGAGAAGGTCATCCTCACCGCGCTGTGCGGTCACGGCCACTTCGACATGTCCGCCTATCAGCGTTACCTGTCCGGCGAGATGGACGACTTCGAGCTTCCGCAGGACCGGATCGATGCCGCGCTGAACAGGCTGCCCGTCCTGACCTGATGAGGGCCACCCCGGGCAGGCGGCAGTGTGCCGGCTGGCGGGCTACCCGCCCGCCAGCGGCGCCGCCGCCTCGCCCGCGAGCGGCGGACGCCCGTTTTCGGTCAGCGACGGCCGGGTAAAAAATCCAAGGGAAAGTCCGCTTCTGCGGGCTCGCGGGAGGCGGTGGCGTGAAGGGTGACCGGGTTGAGATCGTGATCGACGCGGGCGAGGAGGCCCGGACCTACGAGGTGATCGCGACCAAGGCCGGCCGCCGGGTGGACATCGCCAACCGGCGGGGCGTGGTCGAGGTGAGCGAGGTGACGCGCAGCGGGACGCCGGTCCGGACCGCGCGCTTCATGGCCAGCCGCATCCTGGCCCTGGTCGAGCACCCCGCGTCCGACCCGAAACAGCCGCACGCTGCCGAGCCGCCTGCCGGTCAGCCCGGCCCGGCTGCTGCACGTGGCCCAGAGCCTGTTCCACGACCACGTCCCGGCCCGGCAGGCGGGGGAAGGTCGGGAAGGCCTCACAGCGAACCCTGAATTGCATCCATGAAGACGATGTGTTGTGGGGAAAAGATTGTGCTGGTTTATTGTTCGTATATCTACGCCGCAATCCAGGCAACAAGAAATGGTCATCGTTAATGGTTCGTAACATCTGCTTGATTGCTATCTGCCGCAATTGCTTAACGATGAACCCCGCGAAGGCTACCTCCGCATTGACATACGTTTAAGCTGCAATTTTGTACTCAGCGTATCAGGATGGCCTTCGCCAAGTACCCGCTGCTGATCTGGAAGTAGCTCGCAAAACAATTTTGCAGCCTCTGAATATCGGCCTTGCCGGGTTATAGCAAATGCTAGCCGAAGGCGTGTCGTAAGCGTGTCCTGGTGCTCATCTCCGAGGATTCTTTTTTCGAATGGAAGCAAATCCTTATGCATCTGCTCCGCCTCGGCGAAACGACCTTGGAGGCCAACAACCCAGGCTAGCCGGTGACGTGTGGTTAGTGTGTCCGGGTGCTCGTCGGTGAGCACTCGCCGCTCATCGGGTAGAAGTCCCCGGAAGATCGACTCTGCTTGTGCATAATCATGTTGAAGGGCGCGCACCCAGCCAACCCTGTGACGAGTGGCCGTCGTGGCGACATTGTCTTCACCGAAAACTCGCCGACGATCCGTCAGCAATTGACGGAACATCTCTTCTGACTCTGCATGGTGTCCCTCAAGGCCGAGAACCCAGGCCAACCTATAACGGGTCTGAAGAGTGTCAGGGTGATCCGACCCGATTGCTCGTCGCTGTTCCGCGAGTACTTCGCGAAGGATTCTTTCGGACTCTTGATAGCGGGCATGCCATAGCGCCAAAGAACTGGGGTCTATAGAGACACCCGCATTAGTATCTAGCTGATCATCTACGTGTTCTCCTTCTGCATACCGGCCGAGGAAACCAATTGCGGTTGCGAGTTCGTATCGCGCGCTGAGTGCGGCAGGCTGATCACTGTTGAGCCGGATGGCGGCCGTTACGCACAAGCGTGCCAAACTTTCCGCTGCGGCAAGGTCGCCGCAACGCCATAGAGCGTCTGACGCAGGATTTCCTGCACTGAGTAGACTAATGAGGGCATCATCTTCAAGATACGGCGCAAGCCACTCAAGAATTGCGGTAATATGCGGGAATAGTTGCCGCCAAAAGGGCCAGTCTTGTGATTGCATCGGATGGAGCCCGGCGGCGAAGTGGTAGAGCAAATCAGTGGCTGATCTTCCAATTGCTGACCGCACCAAAAGATCACCAGCGAGAAGACTGCTACGGTTGACATCGGCAACTACCGGGTGAATGGTGACAGTGCCAGAGTTACTCATTCTGCCGTCTATCTGAATTAGGCCAATTCGCTGCAGTCCGTCGAGCGCGTCACGCACCGCACGTCGCTCTTGTTCTTCTCCAGGGAGAGTTATGGCGTGTGAGAAAGAATTTACTCTCTCAAATAGAGAAGTAACTTTACCCGGGTCAAGCAAAGACGTCGGAATGGGGGTAGCCGGTGCATAGCAGGACAGCAGAGCGAGCATGGGTCGGCTCTGCGGTCGCCCATCGGTGGCCAAGCCTTCCAAGGACAATTCCCATGTTCGCTGTATGGTATCGCGCGCCTCGGCACCGACGTCGTCCAGTTCGGATAGTACCTGCGGAAATCCCTTGCTATCAAGTGCCTCCTTATATTCTGCGAATGTGCGCCACTGCGTGAATGGCGAAGACAAGTACGTCCCAGCCAAATGGAGGGCCAGCGGTAGGCCTCCGAGACGCGCAGCCAATTCACCTGCTTGTACGCCGGTCGGGTCATCAATACCGACGGCGAGGTCGGTCAGCACTTGCGCAGCAGCAGACGTTTCCAGTGGGCGGATCACTCGAAGTGATATGCGGTTTCCCCACACCCTGGGATCGGTAATTCGAGTGGTGACAATCAGGGTGCCGCTCGGATCGGGCCGAAGCCAGCCTGTATAGTCGGCTGGGGTCGACGATCCCGCGGCGAGGACTGCTTGGTCATCTGCGTTATCAAATACGAGGACCCAGTGGTGGCCTCCAGAGTGACTACCGTTTAGAAACTGCCATGCCCTAGCGGGCGCTGTGGGAGCGCCTTCACTTACGGCTTGAATAACGGAAAGCGGTGCGTCAAGGGCATGGAGAATTTCAACCATTCCTCCAGTAAAAGACATATTATTGATAGCAGTTACCCACCATACTCGCCAACCTTGTTTTTGCGCGGCCTCGGCAATGGACAAAGCGACAGTTGACTTCCCTACACCACCCATGCCGGCCAGCACCCAGGCCCTGCTCCTAGGCCGGGTCCGCCAGTTTAGAGAACTTTTCAGTTCTTGCAGCAATGCGTTCCGCCCGCGCACGTCCGAGGGAAGTCTGCCGAGCGGTACTGCAACTGGGAGGCCACTGATACTGGCTTTTGCTGGATTCGCAGTAGTGGATTGTCCCATTACCTTCCGTTCTCGCCGTTCAAGAAGCTGCATGCGCACCTGCCATGCTGTGAAGCAAAGAGCAACCACGCCGGCAGCGGAGCCGATGATCGTCCACAGGAGTCCTGTTTCCATGCTGTTCCTGATTCTGAGTTGATTCTTAAGACGGTCCAAGTACCGGCAGACTACATGCGCCGCGCAGCGGGGGCTCCGGCCCAGCGGCGGGCAGCACGACTCGATCGGCGGCTACGAAGGGATCAGCTGGGACTTCATCCGCTAGGTCGCTGGATATCGCAACCAAATGGCACCATGGGCCCGGCAGTTCACCGCCTGCCACGCGGCACACGCCCAGGTGGTCGTTACCAGCAATCGCGGTGTCAGTGCCGGGCTCGCCCCAGCACGTCTGGGTCATCCCCGGCCCCAAACCCAGACCGGGACCGGACTGTGGCCCGGGGCCGACGGTCTCGCGGCCCCTAAACCCGTTCCGGGACTTCGGCGGCGATGGTTCCGGCGCGGGCCGCACGGGTGGCGAGTGCGAAGATCGTCGGCCCTAACCGGGAGGGCGAGGATGGCCTGCTGCATGTCCTCGGTGATGGTCCTGCCGATTGAGTAGTGCAGGCGGCGGCCCAGGCTGGCCAGCGAAGCCAGGAAGGATCGTACGTCACACGTGGACGTATAACTCTAGACCGGACATACGGTACGGACGCGGATCAAGCCCCGCCAGGCGCCCACTGGAGCGACTCCGGAGATTAATTTGTGTCTCGCGTAGTCGGTCAAGCTGCGAGAACCTTCGCTATTGCGCCAGGTTGGCGTTATCCTTGCTTTACGCGGTAGTGCTGCTACAGTCTGCCTACTAGTTACATAGCCCTGTGCGGATAGCCGGAAGGAGACCTGACTTGTCAGCTAAGGATGTACCGCTTAAAAGCCAGACCACGTTCGGAAAATGGCAGAACATTGACCTCAGAGTGGCTCGAGTAATCTCTGCGAATCCCGCCGAGGGTACGCGGAACCCGTGCAGGATCATTCGTCTGGACCTTGGCCCCCTTGGGGAACGGGAGTCCGTCGGTCAATACGCGCTAATCGACGAGTCTGACCTAGTTGGCCGTAACGTTGTCGCCTGCGTCAACCTCTCAGTCCGAGAGATGGGCCCGTACAAGTCCGAGGCGCTCGTCCTCGGGGCGCCTCACCCAGACAGCCCGGAGGATCAGGACCAGGCTACTCCTCTTTACGTTAGCGATGTTGCACGGCCTGGTGACTGCATCTTCTGATGTTTCAGCTAACCCTCGCTGACATTGCCGGTAGAAGTATCAATTGGGTCGTTGATTAGACGCGAGCGATTGCGCTTTACGCGGCCGGTAACGGCAGCCAACATCGGAGCATTCTCTTTGCGCGCCAACATCGGAGCACTCTCTTTGCGCTGGGATGCAGGAGTGCCAGACTCTGCTTGGAATCGCCATGTTAAACACCCTAGTTGTACGGCACCCATCCACAGTCGTAGCCGTGGACTGTACACCCAATGGCAACCACATCGTGGCTGGAACTACGAGTGGTCATGTGAGCCAATTCGACTCGAGCGTCGGAGATCCCTATATTCTCCAACATTTTTCGGGTGAAGTCTGGGCTGTGTCTATCGACGCGATAGGCCAGACCGTAGTAGTTGGCACGGCTCAGAAGCGTCCTAAAGGTGGTGTCTTCTATTGGATCGCGCATGACGGGACCATCCTCTTCGAAGATGACCTGCAGTCCCCGGTCTGGGGGGTATCAGTATCTCCAAGCGGCCGCTACGCTGCATGCGGTACATGGTCAGGCGACATAGCAGTTTATGAGAGAGTTCAGGATCACTTCAAGCCCATCTGGCGGAACCCCGAACCTTTGGGCAACGCCGGAGTCTACGGGCTAACCATAGACGACCATCCGCACGTCGCAGCGTCTGTCTACGAACGCGGGCTTCTCGCTCTCGACGTACGCTCGGGTACATCTGGTATCGCGGCGATCGCTACGGGGCTATTCCATGTTTCACGCCTGACCGCTGCCGGAACTTTACTGGTAGGCTGCAGGGATGGCATTTTTTGCGAATTGAGCATTGGCGACGTCCTTAATGGTACGGCAAAGCCCATATTCTCCCCGCGCCTTTCCCGGCGATCACTTCCCGGAGTGGCCTCGAGCCGCGATAGGACGGTTAGGTACGCTGCCGCGTTCGATGGGACTCTGGCTGCACTGGGATCAGACAACTCACTGATCTGGAGCCGTCATCTGTCGAGCGAACTTTGGGCGGTAGCAACTTCAGCCGACGGATCATGTGTCTCCGTTGCATGCGGCGATGGCACTGTCCGTGTGATTCACCAAGAACCAGGAGTGGTCACCACTTTTGAGCTTAAAGCCTGGGCGTCTGCTTTGCAGGAAGGGCGCGCTTCTGCCCAACGGTTTGCTCAGGAAATTTCGCGCTTGAGCGCCTTTGATTTCGGGTTTGGCCAGATCGGCCAGCTAAGAGCCACGTTGTCAATATCCGACCAAGATGTCGTAAACTTCGCGAGAGTAATAGAGTACGCGGAAGATCTACACGTTGTGTATCATGCCGGAGTTCTGTATCGTTCATTGGCGATGCATAAAGACGCAATCCGTTGTTTCCAGCGGGCTTCATCTATACCGGAACTATATTCCGAAGCACTTAATTCAGCCGCGCAGTGCTTTGGCGAACTTGGCCTCCTAGAGGTGCAACATGCGATTGCAAGACGCGCATCAATGCCTGCACCTAATGCGCAGGAGATTGCACTTCTCTATGACCTCGGCCGAATGTATGAAGAGACTGGCCGAGATGACCGCGCCAGAAGATCATATGAATGCGTAGTCGGGTGGGATGTCTCTTATCGTGACGCAGCCGAACGTCTCGAAGCCATAGAGTTGGCGGCAGGGCGGCCACAGACGAGCGAGGCTTGTGCCACATCTATATCTCAGCTGCTTGGGCCTAATGTACCAAGACCGGCCGAGACCGATGGGCAGCTTTACCCGGTTCTGGAGGCCCGTACTCGCGAGATGCGATCCTCTGACGTTGTCTACAAGCGGCGTCTTCACGCCGTCCGTCGATTGCAAGCAGGCGGCGCCTTTTATGTTCAGCGGGACTCTGCTCTGCGATACAATACATCTGCCTACTGGAAATATGAGTCAGCACCACTTGAGGACAATTCAAAAAAGCATCTCGAAGCCGTTAATTTTTTGGCAGAAGTCGACCTCACCCCGATGATCCATTCATTGGATATAGGCACAGCAACGTGCCGCTACCCCATTCTGCTGGAGCGGTTTGGCTTGAGATCCTACGGCATAGACATTAGCAGTAGCGGGTACGATTTCCATCGGTCCGCTGGAGGGCTATTTTCACGATTTGCCCAGGCGGACGGCTGTGCGCTCCCCTTCGCTTCGACGTCCTTTGATCTTGTCACTTGCATGATGGGTACATTTAATCATTTGACTAGCTCGGACATTCCGCGGTTTCTCTCCGAATGTAAACGAGTATTGCGACCAGGCGGCAAGGTTGTAATTGGATGCTGGGATATAGAATGTCCCTTCCTCTCATACCTAACGATGTATTCTCTGGCTCAGCTTGCGCAGCTGCGGGCTAGGGCAGTCACTCAGTGTGAATTTATCTCCCTTGCAACCACGGCTGAGTTCTCGCGCGTCAGGGTTGTGCCGTTTTACTTTTTCAGCGACCGCCTTGTTCGCGGTCTCCGGCTCGAATCGTATGAGTCGCATGACGCGGAAATTCTGGTGGATGTGGATTTTGCCTTGCAAGGGAGGCTTGGGGTCGGCCACGGTCAAATGTATCTAGCGATATGCTCTAATTAAAGTGGACCGCACCACCTACAAGGCCACCATCGACATCGCATCCTCACCGCCCCGTGACACCGGAGACGAACCTTAACTGACAGGCCTTGGGGTTAACGTTGCTCGGAAACCCTAGCCCTCCAGCCGGGTTGAGACAACGGGCCGGGATTAGCTGACCGCGCTCACGATGTCATCCAGCACCCGCACGGCCTCGGTCCGGAAGGTAGGGTCGTTGACCAGCCCGTCCGGGCCCACCGCCAGCCCGGACAGCGTGATCCGGCGGCAGGCCTTCTCGATGACGGCCGCCCCGATGTAGCCGAGCACGCTGGCCAGCGACTCCTCCGCGCCGGCCCCCCGGCCGGGCGCGGCCACGTTGATCCACGCGGTCGGCTTGCCGTACATCTCGCCCCCGCCTACGGTCCAGTCCAGCAGGTTCTTGAAGCTGCCGGGCAGGCTGCCCGCGTATTCGGGCGTACAGAACACCACGGCGTCCGCCGCGGCAATCTCCCGCCGCAGTTCCGCCGGGGCCGGGGGCAGCGGCTCGCGGTCGTCGTCGGGGTTGAACGCGGGCAGCGTGCTGAGCCCCTCATACAGCACAGCGGTCACCGGCCGGCCCGCGACCGCCCGCATCGTCCGCAGCGCCGCCGTGTTCGCCGAGCCGCCGCGCGTACTCCCCGACACCAGCAGAATCCGCGTCCGTCCCGCCTTCACGGCCCCTCCGTTCCTCTGGTCTTCTTGCCCTCGTGCCCCGCAACGGCCAACTATGCCGGAATCCGGCATAGGCGCGGGCCCGGACGCCGCAACGGCGCCCGACACGCCCTCAGCCAACGGAGCCCCGCCCGCAGTGCGAGGAAGCACGAATTATGCCCCGCGCGAAGTCACCCATACCGGCGGAGCCGGCTGGGCACAACGCAGCAGAACGGTTCCTGCGCAGGCAGCGCCCGCACGGCAGGACTCCTACTGACGGGATATGACCATGACCAGTAATGACGGACCGCCGGCTACCGAGCGAGGGCGGCTGGCCCAGGTTATCGCCACGCGGGGCGGCCTGGCCCCGCCGGAGGCGCCGTTTGTGATCGAGCACCGCGAGGCCCTGATCTACATGCTGTGCGAGGCCGCGGAGCTGGAGCACGGCATCATGTGCCAGTACCTGTTCGCGGCCTTCACCATCAAGCAGAACGAGGACGAAGGCCTCACCGCAGCCGAGCTGGCGGCGGCCCGGCGCTGGCGCAAGATCATCGCGCACGTCGCCACTCAGGAGATGTTGCACCTGGCGCTGGTGGAGAACCTGCTGTCCGCGGTCGGGGCCGCACCGCACCTGTCCCGGCCGAACTTCCCTCATCCGGCCAGTCACTATCCCGCAGGCGTGCACCTGGCCCTGCTGCCGTTCGGCGAAGAGGCGCTGCGCCACTTCATGTTCCTCGAGCGTCCCGAGGGCATGGACCTGCACGACGCGGACGGGCTCGCCGCCTTCGGCCGCGCCGTGCCCCACGTGCTGGCCAGCGATATCGTGCCGCGCGGGCAGGATTTTGCGACGGTCGGGCACATGTACCGCTCGATCGAGGCGGGCTTCCGGCACCTATGCGAGAAGTACGGCGAGCGATGGCTGTTTGTCGGGCCACCGCGGGCCCAGGCGACCCAGGAGTACTTCGGCTGGCCCGAACTGGTCCCGGTTACCGACCTGGCCTCGGCGCAGCGGGCCATCGACGAGATCCTCGAGCAGGGCGAGGGGCCGCGCGGGCACTGGGAGGACGCCCACTTTGGCCAGTTCGTGGAGATCCTCGATGAGTTCGAGCAGGCGCGCGAGGCCAATCGTGGCCTGATGCCGGCCCGCCCCGTACTCCCGGTCAATGTCCGGCCCTGCGAGCGCGACGTCGAGGTCCCGCTGGTCAGTGACCCGGTCACCGCCAAGGTCATGGACCTGTTCAACGTGGCCTACGAGATCCTGCTGCAGATCCTGGAACGGTTCTTCGCCCACACCGATGAAACGGACACCCAGCTCAAGGCGCTCGCGGACGCGACCATGGGCCTGATGCTGCAGGTGATCAAGCCGCTCGGCGACCTGATCACCACGCTCCCGGCGGGCCCCGGCTATCCGGGCGTGAACGCCGGCCCGAGCTTCGAGCTGTTCTACGAAAGCGATTACCTGCTGCCGCACCGGGACGCGGCCTGGGCCCTGCTCACCGAACGCCTCGACGTGGCCGCCGCGTTCTGCCAGGAGATCGTGACGGGCCAGGCCAGTTCGGGCCAGCCCAGTTCGGGCCAGCCCGCAGAGCTCGCGCCGGCCGGCCTCGCCGCTTCGCTCACGCCGGTTGGCGCCGCGCTGTCCGGCACGGCCCAGGCCCTCGCCGCCTACCTGCCCGCAGGCGATCCTCGCTCCCGTCCCGCCGCTGCGGCCGGTGCCACGGCAGCCACGCCGGGGGCCACGGAAGTCGCCGCGCTGCTGGCCCGCGCCGATGATCTTGACCAAACCAGACAGGCCGCAGTCCTCCCCGGAGGCCTGGCCGAAGACATCGCCGAGGTATTCGACCGCACGCAGGTGATCATCATGCGGGTGCTCCGCCCCGGAGCGGACGGCCTGGCCCAGCCTGGAGCCGGTGATGCAGCGCTGGCCTGGACGGCGCCGCGGCTGATCAACAGCGTGCTGCGACCGCTCGCCGACTTCCTGCGCCGCTCCGTCTCCGGCTCTCCAACTGCCCCTGACGCCCCTGACACCCCCGACGCCTCTGTCACCCTCGACGCCTCTGACACCCCTGACACCAACGGCGGCACCCCCTCGGACCGTCCAGCGGACCCGGGGACCTCACCCGTTTCCGACCTGCTCTGGCAGCTGAGTCTGCACGCGACCAGGCTGCGTGTCCGGCGGCACGAGGCTGGCGGCGCACCCCCCGAGCTGGCCGAAGCCGTCGCCGCGCTGCAGGACGTGGCCTGCGCGCTGGCCCCTGCCGCCGACGCCGCGGCGGCCCGCGCCGCGCAGTTGCGGGAGCTGCAGGCCAGCCTGCGCGCCGGCATCCAGACCGCGCATAACGGCCCCTACCTGGTCACCAACGGGCCAGATATCCGGACCCCGCTCGGCCTGCCGCTGCCGCTGCCGCCCCAGGTGGCGCTCTGCCGCTGCGGCGGTTCGGCCCGGAAGCCGTTCTGCGACGGCTCCCACGCCGCCAAGGGGTTCAGCGACGCCAAGGATCCCAAGCGGGTACCGGACCGGCGCGCCACCTACGACGGCGAGCAGGTCACGATCTTCGACAACCGCGGCATCTGCCAGCACTCCGGCTTGTGCACCGACCGGCTGGGGGCGGTGTTCCGGGCGGACGCCGAGCCGTTCGTCGCGCCCAGCGGCGGCCGGATGGACGAGATCGTCCGAGCCGTGCGCGACTGCCCGTCCGGCGCGCTCAGCCTGGCCTTCGACGGGCCGGGCGGCCCCGAGGAGCGCGACCTCGCCGACTGGCACGGCCGCCGCGAGCCGGCCATCGAGATCACGCAGGACGGCCCGTACCGGGTCAGCGGGGGGATCGAGCTGTCCGGGCCGGCCGGCGAAGACGTCAGCCGCGCCGAAGGCTCCTCCCGTGAGCACTACGCCCTCTGCCGGTGCGGCCACTCACAGAACAAGCCGTTCTGCAGCGGCATGCACTGGTACATCGGCTTCACGGACCCCCAGCCGCCCGGCCGCGAGCCGAGCCTGTTCGAGTGGGCCGGCGGCCTGCCCGCGCTGACCCGGATGACCCGGCTGCTGTACGAGAAGCACATGCCCGCCGACGCGCTGCTGGCGCCGCTGTTCGCCGACGTACCGCCCGGCCACCCGCAGCGGGAGGCGGCCCGGATCGGCGCCGCGTTCGGCGGCCCGGCGTCCGGCCCGTCCGGCCCGTCCCGCCCCGCAGATCCCGCAGCCCCCGCAGGTCCCGTAAGCCCCGCAGGTCCCGCAGGTCCCGTAAGCCCCGCGGACACGGCGGGCGATGGGCACGAGTTCACCGGCGATCAGTGTGCCCGCTGGATCACGCTCGCGGGCCTCGCCGCGGACGAAGCGGGCCTCCCGGCCGACCCGCAATTCCGCGCCGCGCTGGGCGCGTTCTTCGGCTGGGACGCGTCGCAGGCCCTGGCCCGGGCGGTCGCGTCCGGCCGGGCCGACGACCAGTCCGGGCCACCGAGAGCGGCCGTACCGCGCTGGGACTGGACCGCGGCGGGCCCACCGGGCCCGGACGGGACCCGCAGCCCAGCCAGCCCCGAGCCGCAACCGCCGGTCACGCTGCCCGGTCCCGATGAGCCGGTCAGCTTCGCCGCCCATATCAAGCCGATGTTCCGGCTGAAGGACCGCCAGTCCATGCTGTTCGCCTTCGACCTGTGGTCCCATGACGACGTGCGTGGGCAGGCCGCGGGCATCCTGGAACGGCTGAGCGACGGCACCATGCCCTGCGACGGGGCCTGGCCCGAGGCGCAGATCAAATTGTTCAAGCGCTGGACCGAATCCGGTGCTCCCGCCTGACCCCCTGTGCCAATTCACGCT
>Ga0302180_10002601_pt1 | contig 13993 bp, 14 predicted proteins | sample I_Palsa_E3_2_FD_200575 | JGI IMG/M metagenome (GOLD analysis project Ga0302180, IMG submission 200575) | Peat permafrost microbial communities from Stordalen Mire near Abisko, Sweden - I_Palsa_E3_2 | ecosystem: Environmental > Terrestrial > Soil > Palsa > Peat permafrost | place: Sweden... | reverse complement strand
AAGGACTCAGCGGGGCCAACCTCGCAAAGCTGGCCATCGGCCTGCGCAGCCCCGACTACGGGCAGCAGCTCACCGCCATGCTAAAGGTCGTACAAGACGCATTAACCGGAAATCCCCATTACCTGGGTTGGGCGTGGCACTCCTATAACGACGTGGCGCAACTCTCCAACTAGCTCTTTCCCGGCTCACCCGAGGAGTGATACAAGATAACTTTTCCATCGACCACGGCGGCAACGTAGCGGCCATGCTCGAGAAACTGCATCACCTTTTTTCCCTCTCGAGCAAGCTTGGCCCAGCGCGAGAGGGTGTCTGGATTTTGTTCCACTCCACGGATCGCACGATCTTCAAACTTGAAGTCCACTTCACGCAATTTGGAGCGGCTGGTTCGGCGAACGGGATAGCTCTCTTCGTGGAGAGTGACCGTTTTCGCGTTCTCGGTCATGACCTGTCGCCAAACAGAAAGGAGAAATTCTTCCAGGCTCATGCCCATAGGATGCTACTCAGCGCGCATCACCGCACTAGGATCAGCTCGGACCGCACGCATCGCCGGCACCAGGGTACCCAGCAGCGTGGTAATGAGACACAAGAGAACCGCAACCGAGAAGGTGAGCGCATCGGCTGGTCGCACTCCGGCGAGCAGGCTTTCGAGCAATCTTGCCGCGACATACGCCAGCGCGAGCCCCGGCAGCAGGCCTGTCACTGCCAGGTAGGCGCCTTGTCTTAGCACCATGGCGAAGATATCGCCCCGCGTAGCGCCCACGGCTATGCGGATGCCAAACTCCTGCTGCCGCAGAGAGACGGTGAAGGCCAGCAGCCCGTAAATACCTAAACCGGCCAGCAGGATCGCCACCCCGGTAAAGACAACCAGCACCCGCATTTGGATGGTTCGCGATTCTGTCTCTCCGGCAACCACGTCCGCCATAGTTCTGACGTCCGAGATAGGCTGCTCAGGATCGGCGTTGTGAATGATTTGCCGGATCACAGGCAGCAGTGTTTCCGGTTGCTGCGTGGAATAGATAACCAGGTCCTTGGGTGCGTAATACGTCATCCCGTCATCGGGATCCTGTTTGGAACTGACATACACCTGGGGTTCGCTGGTTCTCTCCAGTCCCCGCGCTCGGATGTCGCGAACCACCCCGATCACTTCGCGATCGTGCATACCAAAGCTGAAATGCTTTCCGATGGGTTGTTCATTGGGCCAATATCGGCGCACGAACGATTCGCTGACCACGGCGACATACGGCCGATCCGCGGTGTCGCTCTCGCTTACCGCTCGTCCTGACTGAAGGGGAATGCCCAGGGTTGAAAACAAGTCAGGGGTCACGAAACGCAGGCTCGCAGAATTGCCCTCGGTGCGGATCTGGCTACGCCCATCGACGACAACAGGCCAGATGCCACCGCCCCACGTCATAGGCAGAGCGCTGATGTAAGCCGCGTCTGTCACCCCAGGCAGCCTGCGAACATCGGTCAGCACCTTGCTATAGAACTGGTCGCGCGTACTGGTCTTGTTGTATTTCGGAAAGGGCAGCGCGGTACGCAGCGAAAGGATGTTGCTGGTTCTGAACCCGGGATCAGTGGATTGCACCCTCCACAACGCGCGCACCAGCAGGCCTGATAAAACCAGCAGCACGACGGAAGCCCCAACTTCGGCAGCCACCAGCGCAGATCGTGCGCGATGACTGCCTGCTCCTCCCGTGCGCACGCCAACTTTTAGCGCACTCAAACCTGCAGTCCGGCATGCCCGCAGTGCGGGCGCAACACCGAAGCCGACCACTGTTATCAAGGTCAGGCTTAAGGCAAACAGCAGCATCTCTATGTCCACCGGGGGAACCTGCTGCACCGGGAGTGCGTTGGGCACCAGGCGTGCCAACAGCGGCAATGCGGCAATGGCAAGTCCGGTTGCGCTGGCGCCTCCGGCGATCCCCACCAGCAGGCTTTCCGTGAGCAGCTGGCGCAGAATGTTTCGCCGGCTGGCGCCCAGCGATAAACGAATCGAGAGTTCCTTTTGCCGCGCCAGAGAACGTGCCAACAGAAGATTGGCCAGGTTGGCGCAGGCGATGATCAGCACACACAGCGCTGCTCCACACAAGCCTTTGAGCAGCAGCCGAGATTCCGTGGTCAGTTCATCGCGCATCGCAACCGGCGCGATATCCACTCCTTCGTTCTCTTTCGCATATTGGCGCCGCAGCCGGGCGGCGATCAGTGACAGTTCGCCCGCAGCCTGGGCCGGCGATACGCCAGGCTTGAGCCGGCCGATCCCAACAATGTAATTGTTATCGCGGTCCTTATAATCCTCTTCTTTGAATTGAAAAGGTGTCCAGAACAGAGTCTCGCGGGTAGGGAAACGAAAATCGTGCGGCATCACGCCGATGACGGTGTAGAACTGGTTGTCAAGAGAAACCGCCTTTCCCAGTATGTCTCGATCGCCTCCGAACGCCGTCTGCCAAAGCGAGTAGCTCAGCACCACTGTGCCTGGAGCGCCAGCCTGGCCATCTCTCTCATGGAAAGTGCGGCCCATCAGCGTCCTTGTCTCCAGCACAGAAAACAGATTTGCGGTCACCGACGCGCCCTCGACCCTTTGCGGCTCACCTTGTCCAACCAGGCTCATCGCGTTCCCGTTATAGGCGGCGAGAGCTGTGAACGAATTGCTGGAGTCTTTTACATCACGATAGTTGGCTGGAGAAAGCTCCATCCTGTTGTAACCCGGGTGCTTTTCCCAAACCCTCATCAGCCGGTTGGGCTCGGCGAAGGGCAGCGGCCTTAACAGCACAAAATTGGCCAGCGTAAACACGGCGATGTTCGCCCCGATGCCGACGGTGACCAGCAAAATGGCGGTCAACGTGAAACCGGGAGAGCGGAGCAGTGACCGGGCGGAATGAAAAAGGTCGCGGCGGCCGATCGCCCAGTGCACCATGGCGGCGTTGAACAGCACCTCAGTGAAGGTAGCAAGCCAGAGCCAGCATTTCGCCGCCAGTCCCGCGCGCCGGCCAAGTTCCAGGGCGAAGATGGCGCTCATCTCGTTGCCATACTCCGCCCGGAACGAGGAGGGATAAAGATGGAGGAGCAGTCGATAGAAGTTCATTAGGTTGTCCTCGGCGCGACCCCGCAAATCCGCGCCATCTTTAGTAAGTCGCGAAGCCGTCCCGCCTCTGCTTCCGCCACCGCCCTCCCCAGGGGAGTAATGCGGTAATATCTGCGCCGTTCATCGTCCAACTCGATCGCAGGCCGGGTCCGGGTCTCGGTAATCAGACCCAGTTCAACCATCCGCTGAATGGAACGGTAGAGGGTCCCGGCACTCAGCTTCAGTTCTCCCTGGGTGCGTCTGGACACCTCGAGAATAATGGCGTAGCCGTGCCGGTCCTCGTCGGTGAGAGACAGAAGAATGTGGAAGGTCGTGGGTTGGAGTGGAAGCAGGGCTTTGATATCGTCAGCCATAAAAGCCATACTATACGCATGGTGGCTATATGTGCAACGAATATAGCCAACCCCCGAGCCGCTTTTGGGCTCTATCCCGCCACAAGCCTCCCCCTCAAGCTTGCTGCGGTCGAATGACAAGTGGGTGGCCTGGACCACCCACCTGTTGTCATCCCGCTGCTGCTATAATTTTAACTAACTGGTTAATCAATGAAGGACCTGCAAAATCGCCGCGCCGATGTCACCCGCAAGGCAATTCTGCGCGCGGCCATCCGCGAATTCAGCGCCCATGGCCTGGCTGGTGCCCGCACCGATGCCATCGCCGAATCGGCCAAGGTCAACAAGGCCCTCCTTTACTACTACTTCAAAAGCAAAAATGCTCTTTACAACGCAGCCATTGAGGAGGTCTCAACCACTGCAGCCGAGCGCGCCCTCGCAGCGTTTGACCCCAAACACAGCGCCGGGGAGCGCCTGTTGCGTACAGCGGTCAATCACTTCGACCGCATCCTTACCCAACGCGACTTCCAAAACCTCATGCAGCAGGAAATGGTCCGCATGCGTCGTGGGGAGAGCGAGACCATGCCTGCGATGGTGGAGAGCGTATTCAAGCCCTTGATGGCGAAGCTCGAGCAAGCCATCCATGAAGGCATCAACAAAGGTGAGCTGTGCCAGGTGGATTGGCTCCAGGTCGTCTATTCCGCCCTGGGAGCAAATGTTCTTTATTTTCTCAGCGCGCCCATGATGCGCCTGGTGTTGCCGTTCGATCCATTCACCCGGGCTGCGATCGAAACCCGGCGAAAAGCCGCGGTGCAGTTCCTCGGCTCTGCCCTGTTCGTTGACCGAGCCCACGGCGCCCGTTTGGCCAAACGAGTCCTTGCCGAAATGCCAATGCCGAAGGTAACCCACGCCCGGTTCGGAGAAAAGAACCCATGAACGCCCGCAATCGAATCTTCATTCTGATTGGTATCCTGTTCGTCATTTCCCTCTGCTGGTACTTCTTCTCCACCCAGCACTCGAACGATCTGCAATTGATCGGTACAGTAGACGCCAACGAAGTGGTCGTCAGCTCTCGAATCCCCGGCAGAATCCAAGCCCTTAACGTCGACGAGGGTGATAGCGTGCAATCCGGGGAATTGATCGCCACCATCCAGAGTGATGATCTTGCGGCGGCACAGAAGGCCGCAGCAGCCACTGCGGAGAGCGAGCGCTACAAGCTGCAGGGAGCCGCCGATACCGAGCGCCAGACCCGTGGTGACATGTCGAGCCAGTTGTCCAATGCCCAGGCGCAGCTGCGGAGTGCACAGGCCGCCCTGGTGCAGGCGCAGGCCCAGTACGCGCATCAGGATGCCGATACCTCGCGCATCGTCGCCCTCGCAGCCCAGGGAATCATGAGCTACCAGTCGCGCGATGAGGCGGCCACAGCTCTCAATGCCGCGCGCGCGGCGGTCGATTCGGCGAAAGCAAATGTTGCCGCCGCCGAAGCGTCGGTTAAGGTCGCGCAGGCAAATACCATTCAAACCCAGACCGCAGCCAAGACGGTGGCCGCAACCCGCGACGAAATGGAAAACGCACGCGCCTTGGTGAGCCAGGCGGATGTCCAGCTCGGGTATTCACGTGTCTTCTCACCCATCTCGGGCAAAGTTAACGTGCGCGCGGCGCGGCAGGGCGAGGTGGTTGCGGCGAGCACGCCCATCGTAACCATCACAGATTTAACCCAGACCTGGATCTATGCTCCCCTGCCTGAAACCGAAGCAGACTCGGTCCAGTTGGGCGACAGTCTGCGGGTCGTGATGCCCAGCGGAGCCACCATCTATGGCAAAGTAATCTCCAAATCGGCAGAAGCCGACTTCGCCACCCAACGCGACGTAAGCCGCCGCAAGCGGGATATCAAGACCATCCGCCTGAAGCTCCGCATCGACAACCCCGGCATGCGTTACGTTCCCGGAATGCTCGCCGACGTGTACGTCCCGAAAAACAAGCTGGTGAACCCATGAGCCGGCCGGATGCAGCCATCGCGGTCGAAAACATCGTCAAGCGCTACGGCGATTTTGAAGCAGTCAAGGGCATCACCTTTGAAGTCGCCAAAGGCGAAATCTTCGGCCTGCTGGGGCCCAACGGCGCCGGCAAGAGCACCCTGATCCGCATGATGACCACACTCATCCCCGTAACCAGCGGCAAGGCCATCATTGCCGGGTACGACGTTTCCCGCGAACCCGATGCGGTCAGGCGAGTCATCGGCGTAATTCCCCAGGCGCTCACCAGCGACATTGATCTTACGGTCGAAGAGAATCTCTCCATCTACGCCAAGCTCTATGAGGTTCCCAAAGCGGAGCGCGAGCGCAATATCAACGACCTTCTGGTGGCCGTCGACCTGCTCAAGTGGCGCAAGGCACAAACCAAGACGCTCTCCGGAGGCATGCGGCGTCGTCTTGAGATCGCGCGCGGTCTGGTTCACAATCCACGCATCTTCTTCCTTGACGAGCCCACCACCGGCCTTGATCCCGTCTCCCGCGTGGCCGTCTGGGAGATGCTTAACCACCTCAAGAACACCCACGATCTCACCATGCTCATTACCACTCACTACATGGACGAAGCCGATCGCCTGTGCGACCGCATCGCCATTGTCGATCACGGCAAGCTGGTAGCGCTCGATACGCCCATGGCGCTCAAAGAGAGCGTTCCTGGAGACAACGTGGTGGAAGCGCATCTCAACCACGATTCCCCGGAGTGGCCGGAGCGGCTGAAACAGTTAGCGGGCGTGACTGCGGTTGAATCAAAAAGCGGGGGAATGTATCGCCTGCTCACCTCGAACGGATCGCTGACCACCACCCAATTAGTGGAGATGGTCAACAAGTACGGCGAGACGATCAAGTCTCTGACCGTCCAGAACACCACCCTCGACGATGTCTTTGTGCACTACACCGGGCGTCAGCTTCGAGACGAACAAGTCAAGGCGGTGGGCTTTGTCATGCCGCCCCGCCCAGGGATGCAACCATGAAACGAATGATGGCGATTGTAGAACGGGAGATGCGCAAGTTCTTTCGCTCTCCGGCGTTAATGATGGTCTCGATGACGCTCCCCCTGGTGCAGCTCGTTATCCTGGGCAACGCCTTTGGCGGCAAGATTCGCGGCGCGCGCATGGGCGTAGTCGATAACGACCGCGGTTCGCAGGCGCTCAAGATCGAAGAGGCGTTCAATTCCATCGCCGCGAATATCCGCACCTTCACCACCGTCCCCTACAACGACGAGCAGAAGGCCCGGGAAGATGTGCGCACCGGCAAGATCGATGGCGCAGTCATTATTCCCGCGCAATATTCGCGCCGTGTGTTGGCGGGTGATTCGCCAGCCATCGGCTTGGTGGTGGACAACAGCGATCAGACCATGAGCGCCAGCCTCGAAGCAGAGATGCAATCGCTCGTCGAGGCCTTGAATGCCCCCGTTATTCAGCCAAAGGTAGTGCAGCAGATCGCGCTTGAGATCGTCGAGCTTTACCCCTACGTCGAGTACATGAAGTATCTCCTTGCCGGCTCCATCGCGCTCGCCATGTATGTGGCGGTGATGATTGGTGGCGGCATGTTGTATATCGATGACAAAGCACGGGGCGTACACGAGGGCTATCTGGTAACTCCCATCACCAGCCTGGAGTTGGTTCTCGGCCTGAACCTGGCGGGAACCATCAAGGCCACGTTGTCGGGTATCTGTTTAACAGTCATTGGTTCGCTCTTAGCCGGCCTGGGTGTCATCTTCAACCCGGTGACGGCCTTTCTCCTCCTGCTGCTCATCCTTTCCACGTCGATTGCCTTTAACGGCATGATGTTCCTGATGATGGTGCGCGTCGAGGATCCACTCGTACCCCGCGCCATGTTTGGCGTGCTGAATACCCTCCTCTTCTTCCCCAGCGGCGCCATCTCGCCTGTCTCAGGCTTGCCCAAGTGGCTGCAGGTGATCGCTCACCTCGACCCCTTTACCTACGCCGTGCACGGATTCAAAGCCATCCTGCTCAAGGATGGTGGCTTCACCGCGATCCGCTGGGACGTCCTCTTCCTGGTTGGCTTCGGCATGGGCACGCTCGCGTTAGCCACGCCCTTGTTCAAACGCACGCTATAGCTAAATAAGCAGCAGCGCCGGCAGGGGTAATAAAATGGGCTGGACCTACCAGGGAATCGTTCCCGGATGAGCGGTATTTAGACAAACTATTGTCTAGAACGGCCCCTGCTGCTATCTTGCTGCATGAATGGCCAAGCGCAAGCAAGACGACAGCAAGGCTGACGGACGCGTTAGTCTCAAGACTCTCGCCGCTTATCTGAACCTCGATCCCACCACCATATCGGTCGTCCTTAATGACGTTCCGGGACGTTCCATTCCGGAAGCAACGCGAGACCGCATCCGCAAAGCCGCGCTTAAATTCAACTACCAGCCCAGCTTTCTAGCCAGGTCATTAAGAAATCGCCGCACCATGACGATTGGCATTTTAGTTCCAGTGCTCGCCGACGGCTATCACGCGGAAGTGATGACCGGCATCGGAGACCGGCTCCTGGACGAAAAATATTTCTACTTCATTGCCCATCATCGTCACCGGCCCGATCTCATTGAGGAATACCCTCGAATGCTCATCAGTCGCGGCGCCGAGGGATTGATCTCAATTGATACCAACCTGGTCCACAAGCTGCCGCTCCCTGTTGTGGCCATAGCCGGGCACCGCCGGGCGGCTGGAGTCACCAACGTAGTGCTCGATCACCATCGCGCCGCGGAGCTTTCGCTGCGCCATCTTTACGACCTGGGCCACCGCACGATTGCCTTCATGCGTGGGCAGCCTTATAGCTCTGATTCCGATGCAAGGTGGCAAGGTATCGTTGAGGTGGCGAAGGATCTCGGACTCGCCATACGGCCAGAAATGACCATTCAGCTGGAAAAAGATCTGACGTCGCCTGAGCTGGGATATCCGGTGCTAAAGCAGTTGCTCGATCACCAGCGCAGCTTCACCGCCGTGGTCTCATTCAACGATATTGCAGCCATTGGCTGCATTCGTGCACTGCACGATTCCGGGCTGCGCGTTCCTCAGGACGTATCGGTAGTGGGCTTCGACGATATCAAGGAGGCTGCCTTCCAGACCCCCAGCCTGACGACCATACGTCAGCCCCTTCATCATATGGGTGCGCTCGCCGTCGACTTGTTGCTCCAACAACTCGGACCTTCTGAGACCAAGGGTCCACCGGAAGTAGCCGTCGAGCCGGAATTGATCGTTCGCGAATCAACCGGTCCATTGAGGCCGAAAACAACGCAGGCGACACCATCCAGGCGATAAAGCCTTTAGCAACCGTAGTTGACTTGCCAATCACCCCAACGTGACCACGGTCAATTCCTCAGCCTACTTCGCGAACGATCTTACGGCCGCCTAGCCCAAGTCCAGTTCCCATTCCTGTCCAACGAGATCGTGGCCGAAGCTGTGATGAGGCTCTTCTTTCACCAGGCGGAAGCCGGCTCGCTGGTAAATGCGGTGCGCAGTCGTCAAGATGCTCTGCGTCCAAAGAACAACCTTTCGATAGCCGGCACTGCGTGCAAAGCGGACGCACTCAGTCACTAAAGCATCGCCAAGACCCATACCTCGCGCACTTGGCTCGACAAACAGCAGGCGAAGCTTCGCCGTGCGCGGTTGGCTCGGATGTTTGACCAGAAAAACATGCCCCACATTCTGGCCATCGATTTCGGCGATCCAGCATCGTTCCCGGCCAGGGTCGAAGTGGGTGACGAAATCAGACACGATATTCGCCGCCAGTGCTTCGAATGTTTCATCCCACCCGTACTGTTCCGCGTAACCGAGTCCTTCTCTGTGGACGATCCATCCCATGTCGCCCACACGGTGGGGTCGCAGGACGTACGGCATCCGGTTCCGGTCGACCTTCATCAGGACCTTCTCGATGGTCTGCATGCAGTGGATGAGTTCCATGCGAGCCGTGGGCGGCAAACTCTCAAGAGAGTTGCGTGCCTGCTCTTCAGAAAGCGCGTTCAGTTTTTTGAACACCGACTTGCCGCGGCTGGTGAGCGTAAGCTCCGCAAAGCGGCCATCCTTCTCGGAGGTCTTTTTCTCCAGCAACCCGTCGCGCTCAAATTTTCCCAAGAGCCGGCTCAGGTATCCGGGATCCATTCCCAGACCCTCGGCGATCTCGCTCGCCTTAGGCGCCACGCGAGTAGCCAGTTCGTACAGCACACGCGCTTCCGCCAGGCTGTAATCGCTGTTTAACAGGCCTTCGTTTAAGGTTCCGATGTACCGCGTATACGTACGGTTGAAGTGGCGAAACTTCGCTACTTCGCCGCTCACCTCAGGGGACGTTTTTTGAGAGGACGCCATGCTCATGATTGTCTGTCGAGATACTTGACAATGTCAACAAATACAGTTGACTTGACCGCGACGAGGCAAGTCAATATCTTTGCCGGGAAGCTCAGGTCCCTATCCCAAACGAAGGAAAAACTCGTGAATCTGACCGAAACACCCGAAATTGTGGAGTGGCCCAAAACTCACTACGTCTACGTCGAGAAAATCGGATCCTTCCAGACGAATGCTCCTGAAGCGTGGCAAAACCTGCACTCCTCCGTTTCCCGCATCGCCGAAAACAATCAGATCACTGGATATCTGAGCCTCTATAAGATGGGGCCGCAGATATACCGCGCCGGCGTGGCGCTCGCGGAGCCGCCTGCAAAGTTACCCGCGGGGATCGCCTACATGGAATTCAACGGGGGCAAATACAGTCGCTTTGTCTTGACCGGACCATATTCGAATCTGGGACGCGCAACGGGTCGCGTTGTGGAGCTTATAACCGAAACAAAATTGCCACTCCGCGACGACTACTTTATTGAGAACTACGTGAACGACCCGCGAACGACGCCGGAAGAACAGTTGATCTCACAGATCCTGATTCCTACCAGATAGACCAGGCTCGTTCCAGTCACGGGCTGCGCAAGAATCACCGGCACTTGCAACTTAGTGACTAAGTAGATGAAAAGGCCCGCGGACCAACTGATTGGGTGGCCCAAGTGACCATGTCCGAAAAGCGCCAGTCCTCAATCCGTGCTGGTGAGAGAATCAGCCTATGGAATTACCTGATCGACACGTTTCTTATCGCGCGCTGCAAAGCCGGGATCACCGCTTCGACGGCTTCCTCTTTGTCGGTGTGACCTCGACAGGTATCTATTGCCGGCCGGTATGCCCGGCACGCACACCGAAATTTGAAAACTGCATCTTCTTTCCTTCGGCAGCCGCCGCGCAACAGGCCGGCTTTCGTCCCTGCCTGCGTTGCCGTCCTGAGACGGCTCCAGACATGGCCTCCTGGCGCGGAACCTCCAATACCGTATCGCGCGCCCTGGCTCTCATTACCGATGGAGCGCTCGATGGCGACGGCGCGAGCGTAGAAAAGCTGGCGGATCGTCTCGGTCTGGGGGAGCGCCAGCTGCGGCGGCTCTTCCTTCAGCACCTGGGAGCATCGCCGATTGCCGTCGCGCAAACACGCCGCGTTCTTTTCGCCAAGCAGCTCATTCATGAAACCCAAATGCCAATGACGGAAATCGCGCTCGCAGCAGGATTCGGGAGTGTACGAAGATTCAATGAGATCTTCCGCGATCTGTTTCACCGTCCGCCGAGCGCCCTGCGGCGCAAAAGCAGAGCCAGCGTAGAAAGTGCCGAAGCCGGGGTAACGTTGCGGCTGCGTTACCGGGCACCCTATGACTGGGAATCCATGCTCGCCTACCTGTCAGCGCGTGCGATCCCGGGTGTCGAAGTAGTGGAAAAGGGAATTTACCTCCGCACTGTGGAACTGGATGGCTTTACTGGAAGTGTAGAGGTCACCCATCTGCCACAACGGCAGAGTCTTGGAGTGACCATCCGTTTTCCCAACGTTGCTTCTTTGCCTGCGATCGTCGCCCGGGTCAAACGGGTATTCGATGTGGGCGCGGATATAGAGACCATCGACGCGCACTTATCTCACGATCCCAGGCTGGCGCTCCTGGTGGCAAGGCGTCCCGGTTTGCGTGCGCCTGGCGGATGGGACGGCTTTGAGCTGGCGGTGAGGGCAATTCTCGGCCAGCAAATTACCGTCGTTGCTGCGCGCCGGTTAGCAGGACAATTGGTGGCCCTGCATGGCAAGCCCGTGCCACCGGGGCAAGCCGGTCATCCCGCGCTGTCCCATGTCTTTCCAGTCGCGCAACGTCTCGCGCTCGCCAGGCAGATTGGGCTCGGCATGCCCCTGGCCCGTCAAGCATCGTTGCGGGCATTGGCAGAGGCGGCGGTCGCGGATCCGAATCTGTTCCGGCCCTTTGGAACCATTGAAGAAGCGATCGTCAGGCTGCGCTCGATCCGAGGAGTCGGAGAATGGACAGCGCAATACATCGCCCTGCGCGCTCTACGTGAGATGGATGCTTTTCCCGCTTCTGACATCGGCTTGCTGCGCGGTGCCGAAACTATCGATGGAAATCGCCCAAGCTCGGCCCAACTGCTGAGCCGTGCTGAGGCCTGGCGCCCGTGGCGTGCGTATGCAGCACAACACCTATGGGCCGCGAACGCAAACACGAAAGACGATCAAGGAGAGGTGCATGGCTGATAAATTGCAATTATTCCTCGAGCGGATCGATACGCCCATTGGTGAGCTCTTGCTTGTTGCCGACCGCGACAAAAACCTACGCGCTGTCGATTGGACCGAATATGAACCCCGCATGCGCCGTCTCTTGAGACTCCACTACGGAGAGGACGGATTCACGCTGGAACCAGCCACGAGTCCAAGCAATCTCGCGGCCGCGATGAAGAACTACTTTGGCGGCGAGCTGGGCGCGATTGATAACCTGCCGGTACAGACAGCCGGTACGCCCTTTCAGCGTGCTGTGTGGAGTGCCCTGCGAGATATACCCCGCGGTGCGACCGAATCTTACAGCAAGCTAGCGCAGCGCATAGGACGCCCAGCCGCGGTTCGTGCAGTCGGGTTAGCCAATGGCTCCAATCCAATCGGCATCGTTGTGCCGTGTCATCGCGTCATCGGCGCCAACGGCTCCCTCACCGGATACGGCGGCGGTATGGAACGAAAGCGCTGGCTACTGGAGCACGAAGGGGCGCACACAAGAACGCTTCCTCTTTAGTGTTGGCGAGAATAAGTGGGTGGCCCAGGTCTCGCTTTTGAGACCTGGGTTTCTCCCCGCAATAGGTCCTCGCCGGAACATCGTCCGCTCCCTTGGGCTCTATCCCCGGCAACAATCGACGGGTGCCCCATCCTTCGCGTTCTTTGCGAAGGGTGGGAAAGCCAGGTCTCACCCTTCAACCTCTTACGGAAAGCAGACTTGTTCCTTAGGAGACCTGGGTTCGTCCGCGCGCTCATCACTTTTGGATCAGTGCCGTCTGCCCCACATGGAACGCAATATGCGAAGTTCGGCTGAGCAGAATCGCGAATCGATTGCGTGACGGATCCTTGGCAAAATCCTCCTCCGAAACAGAGCTGTGTTTTTCCAGCCATTGAGCCGGGGAGAGACTTTCCAATCCTGCTAACAATCGGCTGTTGACCTCACTCCATGACTTTTTTATCTCTTCAGCCGCCGGCAGCTTCGCGATCGTTCGATCGGGACTGGTAATGAAGATAGGATCGAGTTCCGGATGGAGCCGTTCCCCGAAGCCCAACAGAGGCAGCATGCGATCGTGGACGGCAGTCAGATGACCCCACAGATAGATCAACCGGTTCTTTCCGGGCGCTACTTCTTTTTGCAGTTGTTCTTCATTGAGAGGGGAAAATAGCCGGTCGGCTCTGTCGATGTTGCCCTTCCATGAACTCAATGCTGCTGTGACCAACGCTTGCTCAGACATCGTAATAGTTCCTCACTGTTATTCTTCATGAGAGTATCGCGAACGCAAGAAAGGTTCAGTGAATGACGCAACCTGCCCACGGAACATTCCAAGTGAACATAATTCCGCAGCCATCAGAAGAGAAACCTGAAGGCTTAACCCCTTTAGGCCGCATGTTGATCGAGAAGCAGTTCCATGGCGACCTGGTTGCGACCAGCAGAGGACAAATGCTGACCGGCATGACGGAAGTGAAGGGCTCAGGTGTCTACGTGGCCGTGGAGCGGGTTACGGGATCGCTCCATGCTCGTACTGGCAGCTTCATTCTGCACCACCTTGGTCTCATGGTCCGAGGCGTTCCCCAATTGACGGTATCGGTCGTGCCTGACTCGGGCACGGGTGAGTTTGCGGGGATAACGGGGACCATGAACATCATCATCGCCGACGGCAAACACTCCTACGACTTCGCCTATACGCTCCCGCCTCAATCCTGAAAGGCGGCTATGATCTCCCGGCTGTCCGCCGCCGTTTCTACGAAACCAAAGGTCCCCTCTTCCCGCATTTCTCGCGCGGCGCGCAAAAAGCAGCCGTAGGCAGCACGGGCAAGAGCGCCGCCAACGCTGACCCGCTTGACTCCAATTGCCTCCAGGTCCGCCAGGCTCATTGCAATCCCTGCAATCCCCGTCAATACATTCACCGGGCGATCCATAGACCTGACCAGTGTGGCTATTTCCTCTTTGCTGGTGAGCCCCGGCGCGTAAAGAACAT
>Ga0302180_10002599_pt1 | contig 13994 bp, 12 predicted proteins | sample I_Palsa_E3_2_FD_200575 | JGI IMG/M metagenome (GOLD analysis project Ga0302180, IMG submission 200575) | Peat permafrost microbial communities from Stordalen Mire near Abisko, Sweden - I_Palsa_E3_2 | ecosystem: Environmental > Terrestrial > Soil > Palsa > Peat permafrost | place: Sweden... | reverse complement strand
TGATCTTTGCACTGCTACATATAAACAGTTTCCACACGCGCCACTGGCCTGAAGCGCTCGGCCAGCAGTGCTACGCATTCGCGCTGGGCGTTCTCTACGCCTACTGGCTCGAGAAGTCGCAGAGTGTTGTGGCACCGATCGTGGGGCACAATGTCAGCGACGTGGTCGAATATATAATCCTGTTCGCCTGGCTAGGCGCATTCTGGTAGACATCTGTCCGGCGGCCGGGCCGCATACCCGGCTATTCGATCGCTATCGAACTGGGCGCACTGGGCGCAGGGAGCGGGGAGCCAGGTACCGCCGTCAAAGCTCCGGTGGTGCCATTGATGGTAAACATCGAGATCGTGCCGTCATAGGAATTGGTGGTGTACAGAAACTGTCCGGACGGGTCGATAGCCTCGCCCCAAGGACCACCGCCGACGGTGAACGGCGAGCCGGCCATCGCGCTCAGGACCCCTGTGGTCGGGTTCATGTCGAAGCCGACTACCGTACTCTTCACGACATCCGTGACATACAGGAACTGATCGGTGGGATCGATCGCGACGACCTCAGGGTTGCCGCCGGCGGCAAATTCCGCGCCATAGGGGGAACCAGCCGTCGCAGTCAACGCCCCTGCGCCATTGATGGTCCAAGCCGACGCGGTCGCATCGGTCTGATTCGAAACATACAGGAACTGACCGGTGGGATCGATGCTGACCCACACCGGGGTGTTGCCAGAAGTGGTCGGTGAGGAGGCCAACGGCGTCAGAGCCCCGGTCACCGCGTTGAATGCGAAACTGAAGACCTGGGCTTCATACTGGTCGGTGACGTAGACGAACTGATCGGACGGATCAACGGCGATGCTGCTAGGGTTGCCGCCAACGTTGGAGGCCGCCGCGACCGGTGAGCCCACCGGAGTCAGCGCTCCGCTGGCTGGATTGATCGAGAACACGAGCAGCGTGGCGTTGGCACCGTCGGCGACCAGTGCAAACTTTCCTGACGGGTCGATGGTAATGGCCTGCGGGAAGCTGCCAGCTGCGGTGGCCTGCGTACCGGCGACAATCAACGCCCCGCTCGCGGGGTTTACGCTGAATATCGATATTCCGGGGTTTGCGCCGGGCGTCGCTACACTCGCCCCATCCTGATTGGCGGTATAGACGAACTGTCCGTCAGGAGTGACGGCCACTGCGTTCGGACTGTTGCCCGTTGACAAAGAGTTGACCAGCGTCAGTGCACCGGTGATGGGATTAATGGTGAAAGCGCTGAGGTTATCTAGGGTTGCATCCGCTACGAACGCAAAGCGGCCCACGGTACGACAGGTTACGTTCACGTTGGTGATGTCGAACATAGCTACCGTGCCGGTGCCGTTTGCGACCGTGCAGTGCTGCGTCGGGCTCGCGGGCTGCGTGAGCACTGTGACCGTGTAGGCCGTACCGCTCGGCAAGGTGGCAAAGACATAGGAGCCAGGGGCGGACACCGGGAGGTTATTGGCGCCATTGGTCTGCAGCACCAGCCCGTTTCCGGTCAATCCGCTGACACTGCCGCCAACGGTGTAATTGTTGGTGGTGCAGCTGATTGCGACGTTGGTGACGTTGGCGCCGGTGACCATCCCGGCGTCGTTGGCAACCGTGCAGGTCTGCGATGGGCTGGTCGGCTGGGTCAGCACGGTGACGGTGTAGTTGCTGCCGCTGGCGAGGGTCGCCAGCGTATAGGTGCCATTGGCGGCGACCGCGACGTTGTTGCTGCCATTGGTCTGAAGCACCAGTCCTGAGCCGGTGAGGCCGGTGACGGCGCCGCTGACGGTGTAGAAATTGGTGGTACAGGATACGGTGACACTGACAATGTTCACCGTCGACACCGTGCCGGCGCCATTCGCGACGCTGCAGATCTGTGTCGGATTGATCGGCTGGCTCTGGATCGTGACCGAGTACGCCGCGCCGGACGCGATGCCGTTAGTGAATGTGAATCCGCCGTTGCCGGTAACTGTCAGCGCGTTGCCGCCATTGTCGAGCAGCACCAGGCCAGTGCCCGAGAGGCCAATGATGGTGCCACCGATTGAATATGATCCGCTCGATACGCCACCGCTGCTGCCGCCGCCTATAGTGCCGTTACCGCTGCCGCTGCTGCTGTTGATCGTGTCGCCGGCGCCGTCGAGACCTTCCGAGCCGCAGGCCGCTAACACAACCGTGGCGCAGAAGCCCAAAGCTATTGCGCGCAGCATGGCTAAGGCTGATGGCCGAGGGTGACTAAATCGCATTTGATCGGACTCCAATCGTGCTGCCCTCGGTGCCTGATCGGCAGAAAATCGCTATGACTGTCCGGCCGCCGACGGTTGCAGGGGTATGGGCGTTCGCCGGCTCAGCCGTCGTGGCCGACGAATTATTGGATCACCGGGGTTTTGTGGCGGTGATGGTGGTCTCAGCACGACAATATCTGTCACCAAAAGGTGATGTGGTTCACACCTGGAAGGCAGTGATGCCCGATGAGCGGCTCATCATCGGGCAGGCGGCTTGCACGCTCGGGCCGTGCCCGATTGGACATAGTGCGGCGCCCGCCGCCTGGCCGTTAGAGTGCGCGCTGCACTATATTCATTCTGATACGCCACCACAGTGTGGATGGCGGATACCGTAACCGTGTCCTGCGATCCGCGAACGCTGAAATCATGACACCCAGGAATCGACGCATTCGCACCAGTATTTTTTTACGCGCGCTCGTCCTGGCATGCCTTGCAGCAACTGCGGCGGCGGCGCCGGACGAGCCGCAATCGGCCACGTTCCCGGTTTTGATTCACGTCGATGGCAGGAAGACGCTGGGCGAGCTCAAGCCCATCTGGCGTTTTTTTGGCGCTGACGAGCCCAACTACGCCACGATGAAGGATGGGCGTCGGCTGTTGGCTGCTCTGGGCGAACTGCGGCCGCGACAGGTTTTCTTCCGCGCGCACAATCTGCTGTCCACCGGCGATGGTACGCCGGCGCTCAAATGGGGTAGCACCAATATCTATACCGAGGACGCCCAGGGAAATCCGATCTACGACTGGAGGATCATCGACGGGATTTTCGACAGCTATATCGCGCGCGGCGTGCGTCCTTTTGCGGAGATCGGCTTCATGCCGCAGGCGCTGTCGATCGAGCCGCTGCCCTACCAGCATGAATGGCGTCCGGGTTTGAGGTACACCGGCATTACCGCCGGCTGGGCCTACCCACCCAAGGACTACGATAAATGGCGCGAGCTGGTCTACCAATGGGTGAAGCACTGCGTAGAACGCTACGGGCAGGCGGAGGTTGAAGGATGGTATTGGGAGGTTTGGAACGAGGCCAATGGGGCCTACTGGAAGGGGACGCCGGAGGAATTCTACAAACTGCATGACTACGCCGTCGACGCCGTGCGCCGCGCCCTGCCGACTGCCCGCGTCGGCGGCCCCCACACGGCGGGCAGCGGTGGATCCTTCATGGATGGCTTCCTCAGGCATGTCGTGCACGAGAGAAATTACGCCACCGGCCGGATCGGGACCCCGACCGACTTTCTGGCGTTTCATGCCAAGGGGCTGCCGACGATTGTCGACGGCCACGTACGCATGGGCATCAGCACGCAGCTGAAGACCATCGACGAAGGTTTCAGGACCATCGCCGCGATCCCGGAACTGAAATCGACGCCGATCTACATCGGCGAGTCCGATCCCGAAGGCTGCGCCGCATGCAAGGGTGCGCAGCTGGGTTACCGCAATGGCACCATGTACTCGAGCTACACCGCCGCAAGCTTCGCCCGACTACATCAGCTTGCCGACCGGTACGGCGTGAACCTGCAAGGTGCGGTCACGTGGGCGTTTGAATTCGAAGACCAGCCGTACTTCGCGGGATTTCGGGCCCTGTCCAGCAATGGCATCAGCCTGCCGGTGCTCAATGTGTTCCGCATGTTCAGCCGGATGAGCGGCCAACGCCTCGAAACCCAAAGCTCCTCGGAGGTGCCGCTGGATGCGATCATCGACGGCGGCGTACGCGGCGCCGCCGATGTAGGCGCCTTTGCCAGCATCGATGCGCAGAAACTCTATGTGATGGTGTGGCACTACCATGACGACGACATAGCCGGACCTGGCGCCGCGGTGACGCTCGAACTCACCGGCCTCAAGAACGTGGCCGGCGCCGCGAACGTGACGCACTATCGTATCGACGAAAACCACAGCAACGCCTACCGGCTGTGGCAGCGGCTCGGTTCGCCGATAGCTCCGGACGACGATGTCTATGCACAGCTGCTGCAGGCCGGCGAGCTCGCCACGCTGGAGCAGCCGGCCCCGGTGCAGCTTCGTCGCGGCGCGGGCACGATCGCTTTTGTGCTTCCGCGCCAGGGCGTGTCGTTACTGGTGATCGACTGGAGCCACAACGGCAGCGAGACTCGGAAATAGCAGCGAAGCTGCGATCTGACCGCACGCGTTCTCATCGGTGTCCTACGCCGGCCGACACGCCTGTAGGTCGAAGACTAGCCGCCCGGGTAATCCTTGGATCACAGGGCACGAGGTGCGCGCCGACTTAAGTCTGCCGCGGCGGGCGCTTAGCCTTGTCTCTTCTGATTCGACCTGAGGAGGAGCTCCATGCCGGACGGGCATACGTGGCGGCGTTCGCAGCGCGAGATACGTGAGGGTAGGGCACCCCGTAGGCTCGCTGAGCGTCGTGATCTCCAACCCCGGCATCACAGCCGGCGCTGCTCCGGCGCGGCGTACCTGGCGCGACGGCTGGCGCTGGCAGTCTCGGTGGTGTTGCTGGTGATTGCATCGACCGTCGTGCACAGCGATGACTACGGCCCCGCCAGTGGCCCGTATGTCGACTTCGGGCATCCCGATGATTCGTTTCAAATCTCCGGCTCCGGCGGTGTCTGTCACGTGAGCATGGCCGGTTTTTCACCGGCGGTGCTCGGGATCATTCCGATCGACCCGATCGACCCGATCGACCCGGTCGAGCTGGTCGGCAAAGCGGGCCATTACTTTTACGATCTCGATACCCGTGTGGATTTCTCCTCCGGGCCGTTTCTCGAATCCAGGCACAGCCGTTCGGATTTTCTGTACGGCGGCGGCCTTGGCGTCACTTTGTTCCGTCATTTGAACGTTCGCGCCAAGTACGAGCGCGTTGATGTGACCTAGCACGCAAAGGTCGCAGCCGGCAGTCACGCCGAGCGTGCGACCGCCACCGACACGGTCAGCGCGCCTGCCGGATTTTGGCGCGCGCCTAGCCATCTGCTATTCTTGAAATCGGGCACATTGAACAAGATCGCACGCAACGCGAATGGCCATAAGGGATGAGTTTCTGGCCATGCTGGCGCACGAGTGGTGTAATCCTTTGGCTCCGCGCCCCGAGCTGGTGCTGCTCGACATCGGCATGCCCGGTATGGATGGCTACGAGGTCGCGCGCCGCATCCGCTCGCAGCCCTGGGCTGGGCCGCCATGCTGGTTGCCTTGACTGGCTGGGGCCAGGAGAGCGATCGCAAGCGCTCACGCGACCCGGGGTTCGACACTCATCGCATCAAGCCGCTGGATCCGCAGCGGCTCTCGATGCTGCTGGCTGGATAGCTGCATGAGCGCCTTGTTCACGCCATTCAAGCTGCGTAGCGTAGTCGTTCCGAATCGCATCGTGGTGTCACCGATGTGCCAGTACTCGGCCGACCGCGGTGAGGCCAGTGTGTGGCACCTGATGCACCTGGGCAATCTTGCCCTGTCGGGCGCCGGCATGTTGTGCATCGAGGCGACGGCGGTCGAACCCGACGGTCGCATAACTCCGGCTTGTCTTGGTCTCTGGGACCAGCGCACCGAGATTGCGCTGCAGCCGGTGCTGGCCGCAGTACGCCGCTATTCGAACGTCGCCGTAACGATGCAACTGGCGCACGCGGGACGCAAGGCCTCGAGTCACGTGCCGTGGCAGGGCGGGCAGCTCATTCCGATCGCGCAGGGCGGCTGGTTGCCGCAAGCGCCATCGGCGCTGGCCTATAAGGAGGGCGAGGCAGCGCCGCTGGCTCTTGATGCGGCGGGCCTGGAGCGCGTGCGCCGCGCATTCGTGGACGCGGCCACGCGGGCGGCGCGCTTGGGGCTGGACGCAATCGAGATTCATTCGGCTCATGGCTATCTGCTGCATGAATTTCTGTCGCCGATCGCCAATCAGCGCACCGACCAGTATGGCGGAGCACTGGAAAACCGCCTGCGCTTTCCACTCGAGGTGTTCGAGGCTGTGCGGGCCGCTTTCCCCGCCGACAAGCCCGTCGGGGTGAAGGTTTCGGCTACCGATTGGGTCGATGGGGGCTGGGATCTGGCGCAGACCATCGCATATTCGCGCGAGCTACATAAGCGTGGCGCCGATTGGGTCGCCGCGTCCTCGGGTGGCCTGTCGCCGCTGCAGAAAATCCCCGTTGCACCCGGCTATCAGGTGCCATTTGCACAGGCCGTGAAGCAGGCCAGCGGCATCAATACCATGGCGGTCGGGCTGATCACCGAACCGCAGCAGGCCGAAGACATCGTTACCAGCGGTAAGGCGGACTTGATCGCGCTGGCACGCGCGATGCTCTACGATCCGCGTTGGCCCTGGCACGCGGCCGCCCAGCTTCATGCGACCGTTGCGGCACCACCGCAGTACTGGCGCTCGCAACCCCAGGGGCTGAAGAACCTGTTTGGCGACGTGGCGTCCGGCCAGCGCTGAGGATGACGAGCGCCGGGGCGTGGCGATCAGGCTGGGGCTGCTGGCGCTGGTCAGGTAAAAGACAAAAGGATAAATTGACGGCAAAGCTGGGCGCCCCGGGGGGAAGGCCCGGCGCATGCCTGACAGGGGACCCGCACATGAATAGTGCCCAAAAGAAACGCGGCGGATGGAGCTGGTGGTACCTGCTGTTTGTGCTTCAGTTCGTCGCCGTTCTGTGGCCGCCGTTCTACAACCGCGCCGAGCCGCGCTGGATCGGCATCCCGTTCTTCTACTGGTACCAGATGCTGTGGGTGATCGTCAGTGCGGTCACCACGGCCGTCATATATCTGGCCACCGACGACTAGCGAAGCTTCAGGCGCTTAGGTCCCGAGCGGATAACAACCAGGTCGAGTCACGGGGGAATGTCGTGCAGGATGTGAATTGGATTGCGCTCACCATTTTCGTGCTGCTGTTCGCCATGATCACCTGGCTGGGTTTTGCGGCCGCGCATTGGCGCAAGGGTGATCTGGACCTGCTGCACGAATGGGGGCTCGGCGGCAGGCGTTTCGGCACCGTCATCACATGGTTCCTGGTCGGCGGCGATGTCTATACGGCGTATACCTTCATCGCCGTGCCCGCGCTCGCCTTCGGCCAAGGTGCGGTGGCGTTCTTCGCCGTGCCTTACACCATCGTAATCTATCCGTTCCTGTTCCTGGTGTTTCCGCGCCTGTGGAACGTGTGCCGCAAGCACGGCTACGTCACCTCGGGCGATTTCGTGCGCGGGCGTTTTGGCAACCGCTGGCTGGCGCTGGCGATCGCCATCACCGGGATCGTCGCGACCATGCCCTACATTGCCTTGCAACTCGTAGGCATCCAGGTCGTGGTGGGAGCGCTGGGCATTTCCGGCCACGGATTCGCCGCCGATCTGCCACTGATCATTGCCTTCCTGGTGCTGGCGGCCTTCACCTATTCGAGCGGGTTGCGCGCGCCGGCGTCGATCGCGATCGTGAAGGACATTCTCATCTACATCACTGCTTTCACTGCGATCATCGTCATTCCAGTCGAGCTGGGTGGCTTTGGGAAAATATTTGCTGCGGTACCGGCGCAGAAACTGCTGCTGCCGGTCCCGGGGCCCAACACCACCGGCGCCTACGGCAGCTATGCGACCTTGGCGCTGGGTTCGGCGCTGGCGCTGTTCCTCTACCCCCATAGCCTTACCGGTATCCTGAGTGCCAGCAGCGGCCACGCCATCCGCCGCAATGCCGCCATGCTGCCGGGCTACTCCTTCATGCTCGGCCTGCTCGCGCTGTTCGGCTTCTTCGCCATCGCCGCCGGCGTCTCCAGCCTTCCGGAATATGCCGGTGGCTTCAAGCAGTTCGGCAACAACTTTGCCGTGCCGGCGCTGCTGCTGCACAGCTTTCCGTCCTGGTTCGTGGGCATCGCCTTCGCGGCGATCGGCATCGGCGCCCTGGTGCCGGCGGCGATCATGTCGATCGCCGCGGCCAACCTCTATACGCGAAACATCCATCGCGAGTTCATCAACAGGAATCCGAGCGACCGGCAGGAATCGCAGATGGCTAAATGGGTATCGCTGGTCGTCAAGTTCGGTGCGCTGATATTTATCCTGTTCGTGCCGACGCAGTACGCCATTCAACTGCAGCTGCTCGGCGGCATCTGGATCATTCAGACGCTGCCATCGGTCATGCTTGGCGTCTACACCCGCTGGTTCAATGATTGGGCGCTGCTGCTTGGCTGGGCCGCCGGCACTTTCGCGGGCACGACCATGGCGATCGCGGTGAACCTCAAGCCGGCCTATCCACTGGCGCTGGGCGGCTACACGTTCCCGGGCTATATCGCCGTCTATACCGTCATCCTCAATCTGCTGGTGACGGTGGTGCTCACACCGGTATTCAACGCGCTGAGCGCGCGGCATGCGCCGGCGGATCAGACCGCCGCGGCCGACTATTTCGCCTGAATTCAAGCCCCGGGCTTAAGGACCAGTTGAGCCACCTCGTCGGGCGGCAGTCCGGCTGCGCGCAGCGCCTCGGCGACGCCGGCACGATCGGCAGCCGAACGATTCTGGCTCGCCTTGAATTTGCCTTCGATGGACGACACCCGTATCTCGAAGCCAACGATGGCATGCACCATGCCGTCGATGAAATCCGGCGGCGCGTCGCTGATCCTCCAGCGATTCACGATTTCCCGCTCATGCTCGTCGGTCAGCGATTCGACCAGGCTGCGCAGCCAGCGTGCATCATCGATAAACCGGATATCCCCGCGCACGTGCACCGTGGCGTAGTTCCAGGTCGGTACCGCCTTGCCGTGCTCGCGCTTGCTCGGATACCAGGTCGGGGACACGTAGTGGTCGGGGCCGATGAACACCACCAGCACCGGGGCGCCCTTGTCCAGCAGCCGCCACAACGGATTGGCGCGCGCGACATGGCCGCGCAGCAGGCCCAGGCCGTCGGTTGCAGGCAGCAGCTGCATCGGGATGTGGTTGGCGGTAATGCCCTCCGAGGTTACCGCGACCAGCGTGCCTAAGGGATACCGCTCGACCAACCCGCGCAGTACCTCGATGCGCGTCTCGCGAAAGTGCTCCGGAACGTACAAGCCCTTATCCTCGCCGGTGGAACATCTGGCCTATACTCAATATTAAACCCCACGGGCGCGCATTGACATGAAGAGCAGATACGACGTCATAGTCATCGGCTCCGGGCACAATGGCCTGGTGTGCGGCGCCTACCTGGCCAAGGCCGGTCTGGACACACTGGTGCTGGAGCGCCGCGGTATCGTTGGCGGGGCGGCGGTGACCGAGGAATTCAGCCCCGGTTTCCGCGCATCCAGATTCTCCTACGTGATGAGCCTGCTGCACCCGCGCGTGATCCGCGAACTGGAACTCGGTTCGTTGGGGCTCGCGGTACTGCCGGCGAACGATCTGTTCTGTCCCCTCGGCGGCAGCGACTACATCGTCTACAGCGACGACATCAAGAAGACGCAGGCCGAATTTGCGCGATTCTCGCGCCACGACGCCGACATCTACCCGGAATTCGCCCGGCAGCTGGAACAATCCGCAAACGTGGTGCGCAAGCTGCTGTTCGAAACGCCGGTTGATCCAGTCAAGCGCAGCTGGAAGAGTTTCAAGCAAACGGCCGCGCTGTTATGGCGCCATCGAACCATCGGCGATCGGGCCTATCGACTGGTCGACCTGCTGACGCAAAGTGCCTACGACTACCTTTCCGTCTGGTTCGAGAATGACATCATCAAGTCGGTGATCGCGTACTACGCATCAATCGGCACCTTTGCCGGTCCCAAATCGCCGGGTACCGCCTACGTGATCATGCATCACCTGATGGGCGAGCATCAGGGGGCGGGCGGCTGGGGTTTCATCCGCGGCGGCATGGGAGCCATCACTGGCGCCATAGCCCGATCCGGCCAGCGCTTCGGCATGCAGGTTGTGACCGATGCGCCGGTGGCGGAGGTGCTGGTGTCGGGGGGACGTGCGACGGGCGTGCGCACGGCCGACGGGCGGGAATTTCACGCCAAGGTCGTCGTTTCCAACGCGTCTGCGACCACGCTGTTCCGCCGGCTGGTCGCCCCAGAGCACCTGCCGTCGGAGTTGCTGACCGAAATCGATTCATTCCGGACGTTTTCCACCGCCTTCAAGATGAACATCGCCGCGCATGAACCGCCGCACTACCGGGCGTTCGATGCGGCCAAGGCCGGGTTCGCATACCCGACTTACGTGCACATCGCACCGGGCATCGACTACCTGGAGCGCGCATACGATGACGCGAAATATGGCTGGTACTCGGCCAAGCCGTTCCTGACACCGGTGGTGCCGACGATCGTCGATGATTCCCTGGCCCCGGCGGGCAAGCACGTGATCAACATCTTCGGCGGCCACGCGCCCTACAAACTCAGATCGAACGCCTCGTGGGCCGACGAGAAGCGCAATCTGACCAGCGCCGCGCTGAATGTGCTGGACGATATGGCGCCGGGGTTTTCCAGCCAGATCATCGGTATCGAGACGCTGGTGGCGCCGGACCTGGAGGCGATCGTGGGTCTGCCGCAGGGCCACATCTTTCACGGCGAGCTGAGCGCCGACCAGCTGTTCTGGCAGCGTCCCGCGCCGCACTGGGCCGACTATCGCACACCGGTGGGCGGGCTGTACCAGTGCGGCTCCTCGACCCATCCTGGCGGCGGCGTCTCGGGTATTCCCGGACACAATGCCGCGCGCGAGATTCTCAAGGACTGGAGGCGGTTCAAATGAAAGCAAGGCCACCACATGGATAACTACACTCCGACTTCCCGCACCAGGATTCGCCGCCTGCCCAAGCGCGGCAGCTACGACAAGCTCGCCGTGCACGCCATCCTGGACGAAGGTTTCATCTGCCACGTCGGCTTCGCGGTGGACGCCCAGCCTTACGTCATCCCGACGATCTACGCCCGCGCCGGCGACACGATCTACCTTCATGGCTCGGCGGTCAGCCGCATGTTGCATACTCTGGCCCAGGGCGTACAGCTGTGCATCACCGTCACGCTGCTGGACGGGCTGGTGCTCGCGCGCTCGGCCTTTCATCATTCGCTCAACTATCGGTCGGTGGTGATGATCGGCAGTGCGCGTCTGGTGGATGACAAGGACGAAAAGATGCACGCCCTGCAATCGATTACCGATCACGTGGTGCCGGGACGCTGGAATGAGGTGCGCTGGCCCAATGCACTGGAACTCAAACAAACCAGCGTACTGGCGCTGCCGCTGGCGGAGGTGTCGGCCAAGATCCGCAGCGGTCCGCCGCTGGACGACGACGTGGACTATTCGCTGCCGATTTGGGCCGGAGTGGTGCCGGTCTGCACGCGGCTTGGTACCCCAAAAGACGACGGGCGGGTGCTGCCTGAGGTTCCGGCGATTGAGCTGGCGCGAATTGCGCGTCGTGCGACGCCCGCCGGTTAGCGTCGCGGCTAAGGCATTTCACCCAGATTGCGGATTTCCACTCTTCGATTGGCCGCATCCTCGGGGTGATCGGGTTGCGCCAGATGATCGGCGCCGTAGCCCACGGCCTGCAGTCGCTCCGGCTCGACACCATTGTCCACCAGATAACGCCTGACCGCCTCGGCGCGCCGCTTCGAGAGTTGCTGGTTGTATTGCGCACTGCCTTTGGCGTCGGTGTGTCCGGCGACCATGAAGCGATCCTTGCTCAGTGCCGGCGACGTCAGCGCCGAGCGCAGTTGCCGGAGCTGCGCCGTGGCCTGCGGCTGCAATTCGCTGGAATTGAATTCAAACTGGATATTCAGGTCGATCATCTGCTTGGCTGTACTGGTTTCGGTACGCGCCTGCACCCGCAGGCCGCGCGTCATCCCGATCGCGGCGGGCGCGGGAGTCGCCGGCGGTGCTTGCAGCGCCTGCTCGATCTGTGTGTCCGACACCACGGCGTCGGCACCGTGAACTAGCAGCGGCCACGCGGCCATCACCACCGCGCCCAGATGCCGGCAGCGCGGCTGGCGATTGCGCCGGCGATCGTAATCGCCAAGCTGATTGATAGACGTCATTCGACGAGCTCCAGCCCGAGCGCGCGCCGGGCGTCGTTGTATTTCATTCTGGCAGCGGCAAGATTGCGCTCGGCGTCCGCGCCCGAAGCGGTCGCGCCGCCCGTTTTGACCGCAACCAGGGCATCGAAATATCGCGCCCGCGTGCTCGCCAGCTCGGCCGCCGGATCCGGCGGCATGGCGTGGTCTCCCAGGTCGAGCGACTTTGAGAACAGCCCGGCGCTTGCCGTGGCGCCGGCGGACGCGAGTTGGCCGGCGGTGCTGTCGATTACGCCGGCCAGCGCCAGCAGCGCGCTCTTCTCCGACTCGCTCTCGGTCACGCCGACAGCGATCGTCACCGGCATGAATTCTAGCGGTGTGTGCGGCAGATCCTGGTATTCGGCGTTGGTGGCTTCAAGTTCCGCCTGCTGCGTCTGGATCTGTACCGCGACCCTGGTGCGTTCCTGGCCCAAGCCCGCGGCCACGTCGCCGCTCGCCGCTGCAACGCGCTGATCCAGGGCCGCCAACTCTCGCTGATTGCGCGTCAGTGCGCGCTTGAGGGCGTCGATCTCGCCCATGACCTGTTGATGCACGTTGGTCTTCTGCTCGTAGGCTCGTCGTGCTTCGGTCGTCAGAGCCGGCACCTTCAACCACGGCGGCGAGTCGCCGGCCGAGCCTGTGCCATGTGCGCCGGCGCTCACCGTGCCCAGTCGTACCCAGGCCGTGGACAAGGTCTCACGTTGCTCGGACGTGCTGGGCTGCGAAATCTCCAGCGTATAAAACGTGCTGCGAGTGGCACCCTTATCCTGGGTGCTGAGCAGCGAATCAATGCGATAGCCGGCGCTCTTCAGGCGATAAGCGGTACCGTCCTCGGAGAATTCGAAGCGCGCCTCGTATACGGCGCGAGCCTTGCCATCCACGCAAATGTTGGCGCGCCGCAGCTGGTTCTCGATCGAGTCGTCGGTTCTGGAGCTCTTCCACTCGCTTTCCGGCAGTTTCATCGTCTCGTGGGTCAGCAGTTTTGGCACATAGTCCGCGCTGCACTCGGTGGACTCGGGTTTGAATTTCGCCGCGACAACGGTCATGCAGCCGAGCTTGGCATTCAGGCGCAGCACCGGTTCGGGCTGAAACTCCGCCCGGTAGAGATTCATCTCCTTCGACATCGCATAGTGCGTGTCCTTGCGGATGGCACCGGTCTTGATGTGCCCGGAGGAGGCATTCACCATGTGAGTGATGAGCATTTCGGTGAGCTTGCCAACCACCAGACCCAGCAGCGGCAGGAAGCGGGTGGTGGTCTGATCGGTGGGGTCGCCGGGCTGTGCCGGGGGCAGCAGAAAGGGCTCATCGGCGATGATGCAGGTGTCGTTGACGTAGGCGTGTATATCGGGATCGTTCGAGCCCGCGTAGGCCGCATCCAGCGGCAACAAGGACAGGGCCAGCACGCCGACCAGAGGACGCGCCAACGCCAGTTTCATTTCGCCGCCGCCCCTGCAGTGGCCGTGGCCGTCGCCGGCGACGACGCCTGAGACTCGGGCGCCAGCAGAACGTTGAGTCGCTTCAGAATCAGCGACCATTGCTGCTTCTGCGTCGGATCGGTCAAGGTCGAAATGTAGGCCTGGACCTGCCCCTGCGCACGATCGCCGAGCCGCTTGAACAGCACCCCGGCTTCCAGCAGGTCATTGCCCTTGCAGATGTCCACATTGAACAGCCAGACGCTGAGCGCCCCGCCGACCTTCTGGTCGCTCATGCCGCAGCGTTTCGGCGGCGGGTCGCCGCGCCAGAACAAGCGGAACAGGTCGTAGATCGCACCGCTGCTGGCGGCAAAATAGTTGTGGCCGA
>Ga0302180_10002596_pt1 | contig 13996 bp, 15 predicted proteins | sample I_Palsa_E3_2_FD_200575 | JGI IMG/M metagenome (GOLD analysis project Ga0302180, IMG submission 200575) | Peat permafrost microbial communities from Stordalen Mire near Abisko, Sweden - I_Palsa_E3_2 | ecosystem: Environmental > Terrestrial > Soil > Palsa > Peat permafrost | place: Sweden... | reverse complement strand
ATTTCTCGGGTGGGGCAGAAATGGATGAATAAGCGACAACTAGCCGCCGCTTTTATCGTCCTACTGCTCTGCATCTCGCGGGCACACGGGGAAGGTGCCATAGCCGTCGGCAGGTCACCTGAACGACAGTGGGTTGGCGTGACAATTAACAAAAGTACAGTTCAAGAAGCGCGCCAAGCGGCTCTCGAAAATTGCACTCATCATGGTTCGCTTTGCAGCGTTCAAACCACCTTCCACAACATCTGCGCTGCAATTGCGTGGGGCGAGAGGGATGGGAACCCCGGACGCTCAGGCTATGCTGCAGTAGGATCGAACATTCCCGACGCTCATGCCGCTGCACTTTCGTCTTGCTACTCTGCTGGAATGATCCGCTGCGGGATTCAGTGGGAGAATTGCGATACAGTTGGTGAAACGACCAGCGCACGTCAACTTCCGATTTCGAATAAGAAGGCCTTTAGCCTCGGCGTCATTATGGTTGTCGCGATCTTTGTTGTCATCCTAAAGCAGGGATACCCCAAATTGGCAGGATGGACCGCTATCATTATGCCCGCTGTTAGTTTCGCTGTGTATGCACTGTTCGGGATTGAATTACGCGATGAAATCACTTTGGCTGAGTGGCCACTTTTTGCCCCCTTGATCGGTGGCGTTCTCGTCGCCGCAATCTCCTGGAGGGCTCACGGCTAACATTTCCTGTAAGCCGAATCTGGTAGGCTCGTTTCGCGTGCCAGCTTCGAGTTCGGGGCGCTGGCAACTGATATCTGCTGGTGGCCTTTGAGTCATTCTAACATTCGCATGAGCGCGTGCCGACACCGGACAGGAATGTTAGAGTCGGACCGCTAGATCATGCCCCCACCCGCCCCTTCCGCCGAAATCGGCAAGCTCGCGCAAGGCGTCCGCAGCGGCGATCGCAGCCTGCTTTCGCGCGCCATCACGTTGACCGAGAGCAAGCGCGCCGACCACCGGCGCGCCGCCGCGGCGCTGACGCAGGCGCTGCTTGGCGCCACCGGCAAGGCGATCCGGGTCGGCATCACCGGCGCGCCGGGCGTCGGCAAATCGACCACCATCGACGCGCTCGGCACCATGCTGACCGGCAAGGGCCACAAGGTCGCGGTGCTCGCGGTCGATCCTTCCTCGCGGCGCACCGGCGGATCGATCCTCGCCGACAAGACGCGCATGGCGCATCTTGCCAATGACGCTAACGCCTTCATCCGGCCCTCGCCCGCTTCCGGCACGCTCGGCGGCGTCGCTGCGAAAACGCGGGAGACCATGTTGCTGTGCGAGGCCGCCGGCTACGACGTTATCCTGGTCGAGACGGTCGGCGTCGGCCAGTCGGAGATTGCGGTCGCCGACATGACCGACTTCTTTCTCGTCCTGATGTTGCCGGGCGCCGGCGACGAGTTGCAGGGATTGAAGAAAGGCGTCGTTGAGCTTGCCGATATGATCGCCGTCAACAAAGCCGACGGCGACAATATTTTGCGCGCCAAGGCCGCAGCGGCTGAGTACCGCGCTGCATTGCATATCCTCTCGCCGCGCTCGCCGAACTGGTCGCCGCCGGTCGTCACCTATTCGGCATTGACCGGAGATGGCATCACCCAAATGTGGGCGCTGGTCCTCGACCATAAAGAAAAGCTTTCGGCGGCCGGCGAAATTGCCTCGCGCCGCGGCGAGCAACAGGTAAAATGGATGTGGGAGATGCTCGAAGAACGGCTCCTTGCGCCTCTGCGTTCGGAGCGGTCGCTCAAGGCGGCGTTGCCGCGCATCCAGGCCGAAGTCGCCGCGAGCCGGCTCGCGCCCAACGCGGCGGTCGAAGAAATTGCCGACATGCTCGACCGCCGACGCTGAATTAAGAGTCGGGATGAATATCCTCCTTGTCGGCTTTGGCCCGTTTCCCGGCGCACCGCGCAATCCGAGCGCAGACCTGGTCAAACGGCTGGCAAGCCGGCGGCGTCCGGCGCTCGCGGCGACCATAAGAACCGCGCACATTTTCGCCACCGCCTACGCGGCCGTCGACAACGAGCTGCCGAAATTGTTTGCCGACAATCCCGACATTGTTCTGATGTTCGGCCTCGCCGCCCGCCGGCGGCATCTTTGTGTCGAAATGGAAGCGCGCAACGCGCGCTCGATATTGTTTCCAGATGTGCGCGGATACCGGCCGGCACGCGGCGTCATTGCTTTGGGAGAAAAGGCGACGCGCCGCGGCGGCGCGCCCTTCGCCCGTCTGCTCGCGGCAGCGCGAGCAAGCCGAATGCCGGCGCGCTTGTCGCGCGACGCCGGCCGCTATGTCTGCAATTACTCCTATTGGCGCGCGCTTGAGATCGCCGGGCGTGGAAACCTTCCGCTGGTCCAGTTCATTCACATTCCGCGCGTTCGCTTCGAGCCAGGTCCCAAGCGAAAGCAAAAACACCCCGCGCCGCCGTTTCGCACAGCGCTTGCGGCAGCCGAAAGTTTGCTGATCGCACTGATTGCGGCACGCCGCCAACCAGAGCGTTGATTTAGTGACCGCGCGTAAGTGCGGTAATCTCGCCCGCGATGCGCAGTTCGCCGGTTTCGATGTCATTCCAGTTGCGTATTTTCGGCTGCGCGAAGCGCGCCAGCGCCGCACGCTGCTGATCATCCAGTGTCAGCAACCGCGCCAGCATTGCCGCCATAAGCGCCTCGGCGGCGCGGCTCGCACCGTCGTCGCATTTGATAGCGACGCCAAGAGCGAGCGCCGGCACCGCCGCGCACATCACGCCTTCGGCGCCGGTCTTGACCAGCGCCTGCGCGCCGAGGAGCTGCATGATTTCGGTGCAGAACCGCCCGCTCCCCGCCACGTACCACGGCTCCCTCACGCACGCCTCGAATAACCGTGCCGCGGCCGCCGCGCGTGCCGGGGCAAGTCCGCGGCCGCTGCCGAACTTGGCGAAAGCCAACGCGAGATTCTCCAGCGGCACCACCCAAGTCGGGACCGAACATCCGTCGACAGCGCGGCAATCCGGCGGCAACGCCACTTCCGTCAAATCTTCGAGGATGGCGTGCACGCGCTGCTGGACCGGGTGGCCGGGCTGCCAGTAGCCGGCGGGATCGACTGCCATCGCGCGCGCGACGCAAAGAAAGCCGGCGTGTTTGCCCGAGCAATTGTTATGGAGCGCCGACGGCGTTGCGCCGGCTCGTGCGAGCGCCATGGCGGCAGATTGCGAAGCCGGCCAATGCGTCCCGCAGGCCAGCGCCGAGGCGTCGAAGCCGGCTTTCGCTAATATCCGCTCGACGCCGCGAGCGTGCGCGGGCTCGCCGCTATGCGAGGCGCAGCAAAGCGCGAGCTCCTCGTCGCTCAGCGCGAACTTTTCCGCGGCGCCTGACTCAACGAGCGGCAGCGCCTGCAACGGTTTCACCGCCGAGCGGGGAAAAACCGATTTTGCCACGTCGCCGGCGGCGAAAACCTCACTCCCCGCAGCGTCGACAACCGCGATCGCGCCGCGATGGCGGCTTTCAACCAGCCCGCCGCGGACGACTTCGACGACGATCGGATCGATCATGTGGAGATGCTGAGCTTTACTCCCGGCCAAAGACCCGGCGCGGCCCGGCGGTATTGCGGCGGATGGGCCACCTCTCCCCCAAGCACTTGCGCCGCGTGCCAGGCCCAGTGCGGATCGTCGAGGAAGGCGCGCGCCAGCGCCACCATGTCAGCTGAACCTTCGGCGACAACGGTCTCCGCCTGTTTCGGATCGGCGATCAAACCTACGACCCGCGTGGGAAGGCCGGCCTCGAGCCGGATCTGGCGAGCCAGCGGAACGTTGTAGCCGGGTTCAGCCGGGACGCTCGCCTGACCCTTGGTGCTTACGCCGCCGGAGGACACGTCGACGTAATCGAGCCCGGCTTCGCTCAGTCGTTTGGCGAGTTCGACCGCATCGGTGACGGTAAGTCCGCCGTCGAGCCAATCGCTACCGGTCAAGCGCGCGCCGAGCGGCGTTCCGCGCGGAACGACGTCGCGCACGTCGCGCGCGACTTCGAGCGGAAAGCGCATGCGGCCTTCCAGCGCGCCGCCCCACGCATCGTTGCGCTGGTTGGAGATCGGCGAGAGAAAGCCGTGCAACAAATAGCCGTGCGCCATATGCAGTTCGATGGCATCAAAGCCGATGCGCACGGCGCGGCTGGCCGCCTCGACAAAGGCTTTGCGGACATGCGCCATGTCGGATTCGCTCATGGCGCGCGGGTGGTGCCAGTCCGGGCCGAACGGTATCGCCGAGGGCGCGATCGTCGGCCACGGATCTTCGCTGGCCGGCAAAGCCTTGCCGCCTTCCCACGGCCGCTGCGCCGACGCCTTCCTTCCGGCATGCGAAAGCTGGATGGCGAGCTTGGCGCTGCCGATGCGCCGGCAATGCGCCACGACTTTCTCAAGCGCCGCCTCGCAGGCGTCGGAGTAAAGCCCAAGACAGCCGTGGGTGATGCGACCTGCGCGTTCGACGTGCGTGGATTCGACGACCAGCAAACCGGCGCCGGAATTCGCCAGCATGCCGAGATGCGTCATGTGCCAGTCCGAGGCCACGCCGTCATCGGCGCTGTATTGGCACATCGGCGAGACGATGATGCGGTTGGCGAGGTTAAGGTCGGCGAGCCGGAACGGCGAAAACAGTGCGCTGGTCATGCCATGTCATATCGGCGGTGAATGGCTTTCTGCAACGGCGGGTCACAGCCGCACGCGAAAAAGATGCGCCAATTCGCCCACGATGCCGCGCCGGAAGGAAAGCACGCAGACCACAAAAATCGCGCCCTGGATGACCAGCACCCACTGGCCAAACGGCGCCAGATAATTCTGCATGCCGACGACGACAAAGGCGCCGACCACCGGTCCGAGCATGGTGCCAAGCCCGCCGAGCAGCGTCATCAGCAGCACGTCGCCCGACATGGTCCAGTGCACATCGGTGAGCGAAGCAAGCTGGAACACCAAAGCCTTCATCGAGCCCGCCAGTCCCGAAAGCGTCGCCGACAAAATAAAGGCGAGCAACTTATAGCGCTCGGTTCGAAATCCGAGCGACACACAGCGTTGCTCGTTCTCGCGTATGGCTTTGAGAACCTCGCCGAAGGGCGAATTGACGACCCGATAGATGAAAAGAATGCCGGCGACAACGACCACCGCGACGAACGCGTACATGGTCATCTCATGCGATAGATCAAAAACTCCGAACAAGCGGCCACGCGGCACGCCCTGGATGCCGTCTTCGCCGCCGGTGAATTTCGCTTCCAAAGCGAAAAAATACATCATCTGCGCCAGCGCCAGCGTAATCATGGCGAAATAAATTCCCTGGCGGCGGATCGCCAGCGCGCCGGCGATTGCGCCAAGCACGGCGGCGCCGATCATGCCCAAAATGATCGCGGCTTCCGGCGGCCAACCCCAGGATTTGGCGGCGTAAGCGGTGAAGTAACTCGCCCAGCCGAAGAACAGCGCGTGGCCAAAAGATGCCAGGCCGACATAGCCGATCAGCAGATTGAAGGCGCAGGCAAACAACGCGAAGCACAACGCCTTCATGAGAAAGATCGGATAAACGAAAAAAGGCGCCACAGCGAAAAACGCGATCATCAACGCAATCGCGATGCCTAGACTTGCGTCGGTGTCGCGGCGGCGCACCAGCGCCGATGTGACGAGAACGCGTTCTGTCATGCCGTCCGACCAAAAAGACCGGCCGGACGCACCAAGAGCACAATGGCCATGATGACAAAAATCACCGTGTTCGAGGCTTCCGGATAGAAGACCTTGGTCAGTCCCTCGACAATGCCGAGCGCAAAGCCGGTGACGATCGCGCCCATGATCGAGCCCATGCCGCCGATCACGACCACCGCGAACACGACGATAATGAGATCGGAGCCCATCTGCGGCGAAACGTTGTAGATCGGCGCCGCCATTACGCCGGCCAGCGCCGCCAAGCCGACCCCAAACCCGTAAGTCAGCGTCACCATGCGCGGCACGTTGATGCCGAAGGCGCGCACCAGAACCGGATTTTCCGTGGCGGCGCGCAAATATGAGCCGAGCCGCGTGCGTTCAATCGCAAACCACGTGGCAAAACATACCGCCAGTGAAAGCACGATGACCCAGCCCCGATAATTGGGAAGAAACATAAAGCCGAGATTGCGGCCGCCACGCAAAGCATCGGGCACCTGATACGGCAGGCCGGACGAGCCGTAATAGTTGCGGAACAGGCCCTCGATCACGAGCGCCAGTCCGAAGGTAAGAAGAAGCCCGTAGAGCGGATCGAGCTTGCGCAGGTGCACAAGAAAAAGCCGCTCGATGACAATGCCGGTCAAGCCGATCAGAATCGGCGCAACCACCAGCGCCGCCCAATAATTGATGCCGGCATATTGCAGCAGCAGATAAGCCGCAAAGGCGCCCATCATGTACTGGGCACCGTGGGTGAAATTGATGATGTTGAGCATGCCGAAAATAACGGCGAGCCCGAGACTCAAGAGCGCGTAAAACGAGCCATTGATCAGCCCGAGCAACAATTGTCCGAATAACGCCTGCGAGGGGATGCCGAAAATTTCAAACATGCTTTTCCCCCCTCCCCGCCGCTTCGCACGAGAACCGAACCGCCATCATGCGGTTCGGAATCGGGGAATGCGCGAACCCCGACTCCTCTCCGACAAGCGCAAGCGCGTCGTTAGCCGCTCACCAGCGGGCAGTTGCCGTCTTTCAGCGGCCGAAATGCTTCGGCCGCCGGGATTGTCGCGCGCAGTTTGTAATCGTCGCCGGGATATTTCGATTCTTCCGGCTTCTTCACTTCAAACAGAAAAGCGTCATGCAGCTTGCGGCCGTCGACGCGTATCGAGCCTTTGCCAAACAACGGGTCGTCGGTCGGCATTTCCTTCATCTTGGCGACGACGGCCTTGCCGTCGGCTGCGCTTTTGAGCGCCGCGACCGCCTTCAGATAATGGGTCACCGAGGAATATACCCCGGCCGGCACCATGCTGGGAAATTTGCCGGCCCGGCCGGACGCCACCTGCCACCGCTTGGTGAAGGCGCGGTTGGCATCAGTCATGTCCCAGTACCAGGTCTCGGTGAGGACTAAGCCTTGGGCGGTTTTCAGCCCAAGCGCCTCGATGTCGTTGATAAACACCAGCAGACCGGCGAAGTGCTGACCGCCGGCGGTAACGCCGAATTCAGCTCCCTGTTTGATCGAATTGACCGTGTCGCCACCGGCATTGGCCAATCCTATGATTTTTGCCTTCGAGGCTTGCGCCTGCAGCAGGAAAGAAGAGAAATCCGGCGTATTGAGCGGCACCAGAACCTGGCCGAGAACCTTACCGCCGTTTTTCTCGACGACCGCAGCAGTGTCGCGTTCGAGCGCGTGCCCGAACGCGTAATCGGCGGTCAAGAAAAACCAAGTATCGCCCCCGGTTTTGACCACGGCCTTGCCGGTGCCGTTAGCCAGCATCCAGGTGTCATAGGTCCACTGGATGGAGTTGGGCGAACATTTCGGCCCGGTGAGATCGGAGCTGGCGGGCCCCGACCCCAAAAATACTTTGTTCTTCTCACGGGTGACCTCGTTGATCGCGAGCGCGACGCTCGAGGTCGGCACGTCAACAATGACGTCGACATGATCAACGTCATACCATTGCCGCGCCAGATTGGCGCCGATGTCAGGCTTATTCTGATGGTCGCCGCCAACGACTTCGACTTTCAAACCGTAAGCCGCGGGGTTGAAATCCTCAACCGCCAATTTCGCGGCCGCGACCGAACCTATGCCGCCGATGTCGGAATAGAGGCTCGACATATCGGTCAGCACGCCGATTTTTACCGGCACTTCATTTTGCGCATGCGCGGCGGCTGTCGCGCCGGCGAAGACAGCGACTGCGAGCGCCAATCTGGATGTGAACCTCATTAGGCAACCTCCCTGTTGCGAGCTGCGCCCGCATTGTCGTTCCTTGATATCAAACTCCGAGATAGTCGTGCAGTTTTTCCGTATTCGCCTTTAGTTCGGTGGCGGCAAAATGGTCGACGATGCGGCCGTGTTCCATGACGTAGTAGCGGTCGGCGAGCGTCGCGGCAAAATGGAAATTTTGTTCCACTAATAAAATCGTGAAACCCTGCGCTTTCAGACTACGGATCGTGTCTCCGATTTGCTTGATGATGACCGGAGCGAGCCCCTCGGTAGGTTCGTCGAGCAGAAGAAGCCGGGCTCCGGTGCGCAAAATTCGGGCAATGGCGAGCATTTGCTGCTCGCCGCCGGAAAGTTTCGTCCCCTGGCTGGACAGCCGCTCGCGCAGATTGGGAAACAGCGCGAAAATTCGCTCAAGGTCGAGGCCACCGGGACGCACCTGCGGCGGCAGCAGCAAATTTTCCTTCACGTCGAGGCTGGAAAAGATGCCGCGCTCCTCCGGGCAAAAAGCGATCCCCGCTTTGGCGATGACATCGGAAGAACGAGCGATCAGTTCCGTGCCTTCGTAGCGCACCGAACCGGTGCGGCTTTCGATGATGCCCATGATCGCCTTGAGCGTCGTCGTTTTGCCTACGCCATTGCGGCCGAGCAAAGTCACGACCTCGCCGGGGCGAACCTCGAAATTGACGCCATGCAGGACGTGCGACTCGCCGTACCAGGCTTGCAGATCCTTCACGGCAAGGAGCGCGGCGATCTCAGGCATGGCCGGTCCCCAGATAGGCCTCGCGCACGGCCGGATCGGCCGACACCGTTTGGTAATCACCCTCCGCGAGCACCCGGCCGCGGGTGAGCACGGTGATACGGTCGCACAGATCGGCAACGACGCTCAGATTGTGCTCGACCATGAGTACGGTGGCGCTCGCGGCCGCCGCGCGGATGAGCGCGCTGATCCGCAGGATATCTTCGCGGCCCATGCCTGCCGTCGGCTCATCGAGCAGCAACAACTCTGGGCCAAGCGCCAGCGTCGTCGCGAACTCGAGCGCCCGTTTGCGGCCGTAGGGCAGCTCGGCCGCCAGCGAGCCGAGATACGGCGCCAGTCCAACGTCGGCGATCAGCGCCTCCGCTTGATCGTCGAGCGTACGCAGCGCACGTTTCGAGCGCCAAAAATCGAATGAGTGTCCGCGCCGCCGCTGTAATGCAATCCGGACGTTTTCCAGCACCGTCAGGTGCGGGAACACCGCAGAAATTTGAAACGAGCGGCCGAGCCCCAGCCGGGCGACGTCTGCGGGCCGAAGCGCCGTGATGTCTTGACCGGCAAAGAAAATGCGGCCCCGTGTCGGCGATAAGAACTTGGTAAGGAGGTTGAAACACGTCGTTTTGCCGGCGCCGTTCGGTCCGATCAAGGCATGGATGCTGCCGCGCCGGATGCTCAAATTGACCGAGCGCACGGCTAGGAAACCGGCGAATTCCTTGGTCAAATCCTCGGTTACCAGAATAGGATCGTCCGCCACCGCTTCCTCCCGGGCGATAGTTTCGGCGGCTTCGGCACGGGCGTAAAGGGTACAAATGCGCATTCACTGCGGGCGCGGCATTTTGCGCGCGGGCGGCGTTCCCTATATTTACTTCTAAGGTGGCGCGCCGTAAGCGCAAACCATCGCCGATGTGTATCCACCCCGGTCGCCGGGGTGTCGTGCGGCATACCACGGAGCTAGACCATGAAAATTAGCGCACGCAATCAGATCAAGGGAAAGATTTTGGAAGTGAAAAAGGGCGCCACGACCGCCCATGTCCGGTTGGAAATCGGCCCCGGACAGATCATTACCTCGTCGATCACCAACGAGGCGGTCGATGAGCTCGGACTGAAAGCCGGTATGACGGCGTTTGCCGTGATCAAGGCTTCAGAAGTCATGATCGCGGTTGAATAGGCCGCGGCATGCTTGATCAGGCTCGCACCATGAAAGCCGCTATCGTTCTCTTGGCTTGCTGCGCGCTCGCCGGACCGGCGCTGGCCGAGGAGCCGGTGGGTTGCGATAAATTCACCTGGCCGCTCGACAAGGAACGGGCTCTCCTCACCAGCGCCGACACGGTCACGGTTGCGTCGGGCATGAAAGTCGCACTGCCCCTTCCCGTCGCAGTAACTATCGATCTGTTGCCGTTCGCGGACGCCAAGTTGCCAATGGCACCCGAGCGTGCGCCCAAGCAACCGAGTTCATTTGCCGGCTTCATTTCCGTTCCGGCTCCGCCGCAAGGCGGCAACTACAAGGTCACGTTGTCGTCGGAGGCATGGATCGACGTCATGCAAGACGGGCATTTTTTGAAATCGACCGCGCATACCGGAGCTTCGGGCTGCGCTGGGATTCGCAAGAGCGTCAAGTTCAATCTCGACGCCGCTCCATTCGTCGTCCAACTTAGCAACGTGCCCGCCAACAAAATAGGCGTCGCGATCACGGGCGATTAGATCGCTCTAAACTGGGGGTCGACGCTCACGCGCGAGCGTGGCGCCGAGCAGGTTTATTCGCGCCGGCGCTATTGCTGGAGCGTATTGGCGACTTTAAAGCTCGCTTCCGTCTTGGACTTGATGTCGTCCAGGCTCACATCGGGCGCCAGCTCGATGAGCGTCATGCCGCCGCCCTCGCGGTCGACGGTGAACACACCGAGATCGGTGATCACCATGTCGACCACGCCGGCGCCGGTCAACGGCAGGTTACAGCGATGCAGCAGCTTCGGCTCGTTCTTGGCCGAGTGCTCCATGACGACAACGACCTTTTTGACGCCGCCGACGAGATCCATGGCGCCGCCCATGCCCTTCACCATCTTGCCCGGGATCATCCAGTTGGCCAGGTCGCCGTTTTCCGCAACCTGCATTGCGCCGAGAATGGCGATGTCGATATGGCCGCCGCGGATCATGGCGAAGGAATCGGCGGAACTGAAATAACTCGTGGTCGGCAATTCGGTCACGGTCTGTTTGCCGGCGTTGATCAGATCGGCATCCTCATCGCCCTCGAACGGAAACGGGCCGGTGCCGAGCATGCCGTTCTCCGACTGCAGCTGCACGCTGATGCCGGCAGGAATGTAGTTCGACACCAGCGTCGGAATGCCGATGCCAAGATTGACGTAAAAACCGTCGTGCAATTCCTTGGCGGCGCGCGCCGCCATCTGGTCGCGGGTCCAAGGCATTAGGCTTCCTCCCCCGTTCCCGCCGGCGCGTCGGCCTTCTGGCGCTTGCGGACGGTGCGTTGCTCGATGTGTTTCACGGCATTCGGGACATGAACAATACGCTGCACGTAAATGCCGGGCGTAATGATGTGATCCGGGTTGATGTCGCCGGGCTGTACGAGGTGCTCCACTTCCGCGACCGTCACTTTGCCGGCAGTTGCCATCACCGGGTTGAAGTTGCGCGCGGTCTTCCGATAGACGAGATTGCCTTCGGTGTCGGCCATATAAGCGTGGACGATCGAAAGGTCGGCGACCAACCCGCGCTCCATGACGTAGCGTTGGCCGTCGAATTCGTCCTCGTTTTTGCCTTTTGCAATCTCGGTGCCGACTCCGGTCCGGGTATAGAATGCCGGAATGCCGGCGCCGCCAGCGCGAATGCGCTCGGCCAGCGTTCCCTGGGGGTTGAACTCGATCTCAAGCTCGCCAGCGAGAAATTGCTGCGCGAATGTCTTGTTTTCCCCGACATAGGACGCGATCATTTTCTTGATCTGCCGGGTATCGAGCAATACGCCGAGACCCTTGCCGTCAACGCCGCAATTGTTGGAGACGACGGTGAGATTTTTCACTCCGGAATCGCGGACGGCATCGATCAACGTCTCGGGAATGCCGCACAGGCCAAACCCTCCCGCCATGATCATCATGCCGTCTTTGAGCAAACCGGCCAACGCGGAATGCGCGTCCGCATAGACCTTATTCATAAACGCTCCCTTTTCTGCCCGGGAATGAGGGCATAGGGATAACTACCGCGGCGGAAAGGTCAACTGGTGTCCCGATTCCGAAGTTCGCATGATCATGCGGCAATCAGGTGTGCGAACTTCGGAATCACAGGGACACCAGCAAACTTATTGATCTAGTGTGGCTTTGGTTCAGAAGTCCGCATGATAAGTGTCGGCAATAATGATGCGGACTTCTGAACCGCCACACTAGTGGAGCGGATGTTGGAATCGGACGACTAAACGGCGACGCCGTCCAGCCCGAAGGTTTTGATGATTGGGAGCCCGAAGTTATGCGGATAGTAATTCCAGGCGACAAAACCAATGGCGAATAATATCGCGGCAAGGATAGCGCCCAGAAAACGGCTCCTGAACGCAATGAGGCTGCCTAGCAACGCGGCGACGAAAGCCAAGACCGCCATCAAGGCCACGAAGGTCCAATTCACAGTCGCCAAATCGATAGGCATTGTACGCTCCTGTCTCGTCAGCCCAAAGACGATCCGGGATAGTCTAGTCGAGCTTGCGCTCAAGCGCGACTGCTACCTGAACCAAATCTGATTAGAGCGCTCGATGCCTCGGAACTGAAAGAGAGAACAATGGAACAGCTTTCGCCGCGCCTGCAGACGCCGATCTCGACCGCCGAACTCGAACGGCGTTGGGCCGCCGTGCGCGCCGCCATGGAGCGGGAAAAGATCGACGTGCTGCTGATGCAGAACAACAACGACTATATGGGCGGCTACGTCAAATATTTCACCGATCTGCCGGCAACCAACGGCTACCCGTTGACCGTGGTATTTCCGCGCGACGACCTGATGACAATGGTGAGCATGGGACCGTTTGACGGTGGCGGCGCGCCGACCGCGAATGGCGACGGGACCGCGCGCGGCGTCAAGCAGTGGTCCACCACCCCAAGCTTTGCCTCCTGCTACTACACAGCCGGCTACGATCCCGAACTCGCCGCCAAAGCGCTCGCTCCTTACGCCGGAGGCACAATCGGACTTCTCGGCACCTATCAGATGTCGTTCGCGCTGGTCGATTACCTGCAAAAAGGCCGGTTCTCCAACTCGCGCTTCGTCGACGCCTCCGATCTGGTCGACCGTATCAAGGTGATCAAAAGCGCCGAAGAGCGCGAACTGATCCGCCGCGCGGCCCGCATGCAGGATGGCGCCATGCGCGCGGCGTTTGCCGCAGTCGAGCCTGGACTACGCGACCGCGACATCGCCGCCATCGCCCAATGCTACAGCCAGCGTCACGGCAGCGAGAACGGCATCTACTTGTGCGCATCAATGCCGGCGAAGGAACCCGCACAGTTCAGCCAGCGTCATTTCCAGAATCGCGTCATCGAGGAAGGCGACACGGTCGCGCTGCTCGTCGAGGATTCCGGTCCCGGCGGCATGTATACCGAGCTTGGCCGCACCTGCGTGGTCGGCAAAGCCTCAGCCGAACTCAAAGACGAGTTCGCCTTTACGCTGGAGGCGCGCAAATTCAATCTCAACTTGCTCAAGCCCGGTGCGCCCGCCAAGGAGATTTTCGCCGCGTACAACGATTTCATGCGCAAAAACGGCCGGCCGGAAGAAAGGCGCCTGCACTGCCACGGCCAAGGCTATGACCTGGTCGAACGACCGCTGATCCGGCACGACGAGCCGATGGCAATCGCCAAAGACATGAACATTGTCGTGCACCCGACCTACGTCCGCGGCGGCGTGCTGTCGTGGGTCTGCGACAATTATCTGATCGAGGCCGGCGGCCCGAGCGAACGGCTCCACGCCTTTCCCGAAATCATCACCGAGCTCGGCTGACGCCAGACTGAGGCTTGTAGTCATAAGCGCAAGCCATCCAGATGTCCGCTTCGTAAGGCATAACCGACGTCCCGAAAGCCACGCTGAATCGGTCGAAAATGACCCATATGAGATATCGGCGATCCTCAACAAGACGCAGGTGTCTAAGTATCTCCGTGTCGGCTTGCTAGGTCGATCTTGCCCCGCCGAAGCAGCGGCGTGATATCTTTAGGGGACATCGGCTTTGCGAAATAGAAGCCTTGCGCGGATCGACACCCCCAAGATTTCAACAATTCGAGCTGCTGTTTTGTTTCGACACCCTCAGCAATCATATCGATTCCCAGGAGGCGCGCCAGGCCGATGGCGGCCTGGACGATCGCCGCGTGTCTCGGGTCCGTCACAAGATCAACGATAAACTCCTGCGCCAGCTTGATTCGAT
>Ga0302180_10002590_pt1 | contig 14005 bp, 19 predicted proteins | sample I_Palsa_E3_2_FD_200575 | JGI IMG/M metagenome (GOLD analysis project Ga0302180, IMG submission 200575) | Peat permafrost microbial communities from Stordalen Mire near Abisko, Sweden - I_Palsa_E3_2 | ecosystem: Environmental > Terrestrial > Soil > Palsa > Peat permafrost | place: Sweden... | reverse complement strand
CTCCTGGGTGGCGCTTTGCTTCTGATGACGCTTGACGACGTTGACGCCACGCACGAGCACACGGCCCTCCTCGCGGCGCATCCCAATCACCTCACCGGTGCGGCCTTTGTCGCGGCCGGCGATCACAATCACCGTGTCGCCCTTTCTGATCTTCGCCGCCATTACAGAACCTCCGGCGCGAGCGAGATGATTTTCATGTGATTTTTGGCGCGCAATTCGCGCGGCACCGGGCCGAATATGCGGGTGCCGACCGGCTCCATCTGCGGATTGATCAGCACCGCGGCATTGCGATCGAAACGGATAATCGAGCCGTCCGGACGCTTGATGTCCTTGGCGATACGCACGATCACCGCCTTCATCACGTCGCCCTTCTTCACGCGACCGCGCGGGATTGCTTCCTTCACCGAAACGACAATCACGTCGCCGATGGTCGCGTATTTGCGCTTGGAGCCGCCCAGCACCTTGATGCACATGACGCGACGTGCGCCGGAATTGTCGGCGACATCGAGGTTGGTTTGCATCTGAATCATGGGCTACCCCAATCACTTTCTTATCCGGCGCGCCAAACTTTAGGACGCAGTCTTCTTTTCGCCCCGCACCACCGCCCAACGCTTGAGCTTCGAGATCGGCCGGTGCTCCTCAATCCAAACGACGTCGCCCACCTTGAACTCGTTATTCTCGTCGTGCGCGTAATATTTCTTCGAGCGGCGGATTACCTTTCCGAATATCGGATGGGCGAAACGGCGCTCGACCCGTACCACCAGGGTCTTGTTCTGCTTGTCGCTCACCACGACGCCTTGCAGGCTGCGCTTGGGCATTTTGTCCTCTTCAGCTCTTTGGCGCGCGCTTTTGCCGGGCGATAGTCTTCAATCGGGCAATGTCACGACGCACTTCGCGCACCCGCGCGGTATTTTCCAATTGTCCCGTGGCGCGCTGAAAGCGCAGATTGAACTGCTCCTTCTTCAGCTTGAGCACCTCGTCGTCGATCTGGTCGACGGTCATCGTTTTTATGTCAGCAGTCTTCATGGCGCCTATTCGCTAATGCGCTCCACAAAACGGGTCTTGACCGGCAGCTTGGCGGCGGCGAGCGCCAGCGACTGCTTGGCCACCTCCAAAGTCACGCCGTCGAGTTCGAACAGAATGCGGCCGGGCTTGACCCGGCAGACCCAGAGCTCCGGTGTCCCCTTGCCCGAACCCATGCGGACTTCGAGCGGCTTCTTCGAGACCGGCACGTCGGGAAAAACCCGGATCCACACCCGGCCCGAGCGCTTCATATGCCGCGTCAACGCGCGGCGTGCCGCCTCGATCTGGCGCGCGGTGATCCGTTCCGGCTCCAGCGCCTTCAATCCAAATTGGCCAAAAGCGAGCGTTGCCGCGCTAGTTGCGACACCGTGGATGCGCCCCTTATGCGCCTTGCGGAATTTGGTTCGCGTCGGTTGCAACATGTCAAATGTCTTTCACTCGAACCGTCCCTGCCGCCCTAAGCCGCGTCGCGGCGGGGCCGGCCTGCGTCGCCCTCGCTCATGCGTTTGTCTTGCGCCATCGGGTCGTGTTCCATGATCTCGCCTTTGAAGATCCAGACTTTGACCCCGCAGGTGCCGTAAGTCGTGAATGCCGTGGCGACGCCGTAATCCACATCGGCCCGCAACGTATGCAGTGGCACCCGACCCTCGCGATACCATTCCATGCGCGCAATCTCGGCGCCGCCGAGCCGGCCGGAGCAATTGATGCGGATGCCGCCGGCGCCGAGCCGCATCGCCGATTGCACCGCGCGCTTCATGGCGCGGCGAAAGGCCACCCTGCGCTCAAGCTGCTGCGCGATCGACTCGGCAACGAGCTGGGCGTCGAGTTCGGGCTTGCGAATTTCGACAATGTTGATCACCACGTCGCTGTCGGTCAGCTCGGCAACCTTGCGGCGCAGCTTCTCGATGTCGGCGCCCTTCTTGCCGATGACCACGCCCGGCCGAGCCGAGTGGATAGTGACGCGGCATTTCTTATGCGGGCGCTCGATCACAATCTTCGACACCGCCGCCTGCTTGAGTTCCTTCAACAGCGCTTTGCGGATCTCCATGTCTTCGTGGAGCAGCGAGCCGTAGCTCGTCTTGCCGGCATACCACCGCGAATCCCAAGTGCGGTTGATGCCAAGGCGAAGCCCGACCGGATTGACTTTCTGACCCATTTTATCTCCTCGCCTACCGGCGACTTCCGTCCGTTACGATTGCGTCGCCGCCTCGACCTCACGGACCACGATGGTGAGATGCGAGAACGGCTTGAAGATCTTGCCAACTCGTCCGCGAGCGCGCGGCATATGGCGTTTCAAGACTATGGACTTGCCGACATGGGCCTCGGCAACGACGAGATCGTCGACATCGAGATCGTGATTGTTCTCGGCGTTGGCGATCGCCGACTCCAGGCACTTGCGGACATCCCGGGCGATGCGCTTGCGCGAGAATTCAAGATCGGCGAGCGCCATCGAAACCTTCTTGCCGCGGATGAGCTGCGCCAACAGGTTCAGCTTTTGCGGACTGACCCGCAGCATGCGGGCGACCGCTTTGGCTTCGGTGTCGGCAAGGGAGCGTGGCTGTTTTTTCTTGCTCATGTGAGCTTCTCTTCGACCTAGGACGCGCCGCCAGCAGAAGCGGCCGGCGCCGGTGCCCCACCGCCGCTATCCGAGCGTTTGGCCTTGCGATCCGATGAGTGGCCGTAAAACGAACGCGTCGGAGCGAACTCCCCGAATTTGTGTCCGACCATTTCTTCGGTGACGATGACCGGAATGTGCTTCTGGCCGTTATAGACACCGAAGGTCAGGCCGACGAATTGCGGCAGTATGGTCGAGCGGCGCGACCAGATGCGGATCATGTCGTGGCGCCCGGACGCGCGCGCGGCATCGGCTTTCTTGAGCAGATAGCCGTCGACAAACGGACCCTTCCAGACCGAGCGCGTCATAATTGTTCCTCGCGATCCCTATTTGCTCTTCTTGCGGGCGTGACGGCTCACCATGATGAACTTGGTGGTCCGCTTGTTTTTCCGCGTTTTCGCGCCCCGGGTCGGCTTGCCCCAGGGCGTCACCGGATGACGGCCGCCGCGCGTACGGCCGCCGAGCGGATGATCGACCGGGTTCATGGTCTCGCCGCGCACGTGGCCGCGCCATCCCATCCAGCGGTAGCGGCCCGCCTTACCAATCGAGACGTTCATGTTGTCTGGATTCGACACTGCGCCGATCGTGGCGATGCAGCGACCGTGAACCAGCCGTTGCTCGCCCGAATTGAGCCGCAGGATAACGTAAACACCATCCCGGCCGACGATTTGCGCATACGTGCCGGCAGAACGCGCGATCTGACCGCCCTTGCCGATTTTCAGTTCGATGTTGTGGACGATCGTGCCGACCGGAATGTTGGCCAGCGGCATGGCGTTGCCCGGCTTGACGTCTACATATTCGCCGGAGACGACAGTATCGCCGACACCAAGCCGTTGCGGCGCCAGAATATAGGCGAGTTCGCCGTCCTCGTATTTGATGAGCGCGATAAAAGCCGTGCGGTTGGGATCGTATTCGATGCGCTCGACCTTGGCAGGCGCGTCGAACCGGCGGCGCTTGAAGTCGATTCTGCGATACGCCTTCTTGTGGCCGCCGCCGCGGTAGCGGCTGGTGATCGAACCCGAATTGTTGCGGCCGCCGCTGGACGACTTGCCTTCGGTGAGCGCCTTTACCGGCGCGCCGGCGTGCAGCCCCGAGCGATCGACCAGCACCAACTGGCGCTGGCCGGGCGTGACCGGATTATAGCTCTTGAGTGCCATCGCGCGTTCCCTACAGCCCCGTGGTCACATCGATCTGCTGACCCTCTTCGAGGGTCACGACCGCACGCTTGGTGGTTGATTGCTGACCGAAACGGCCTTTGAAAGCCTTCCATTTGCCGCGGCGGCGGAGCGTGTTGACGCTCTTAACCTTGACGTCGAACAGCCTTTCAACCGCTTCCTTGATTTGCGGTTTGGTGGCGGTGAGCGCCACCTTGAAAATGACTTTGCTGTGCTCGGAGGCGTTGGTCGCTTTCTCGGTGATCACCGGCGCGAGGATCACGTCGTAATGGCGCGGATCGTTGGTGGTCATTTGAACCGCGCCTCCAGCGCATCGACCGCCGCGCGCGTCAGCACCAGCTTTTGGCGGCGCAGAATGTCGTAGACGTTGATGCCGGCAATCGGCAGCACGTCGATATTGGGAATGTTGCGCGCCGCGTTGCGCAAATTCGCCCCGACCTCGGCGCCGTCCACGATCAGGGCGCTGGAAAGACCGAGCTTCTCGAACTGGCCGCGCAGCGTCTTGGTCTTTGCTTCCTTAAGCTCGATCGCCTCGATGATAACAATGCCGTCGTCCTTGGCCTTCGCCGAGAGTGCATGCTTAAGCGCGAGCGCCCGGACTTTTTTTGGCAAGCCGACCTCGTGACTGCGCGGGTGCGGGCCAAACGAACGGCCACCACCACGAAACAAATTCACCCGCGCCGAACCGTGACGCGCGGAGCCGGTGCCCTTCTGCCGGTACATTTTTTTACCGGTGCGGTGGATATCGGCGCGGTTTTTCACCGCGTGCGTGCCGGCGCGTCGCTTGGCCAACTGCCAGACAACGCAACGATGGATAAGGTCAGTGCGGGGATCGAGACCGAAAATGCCATCCGACACGGTGACGGATCCAGCGCTTTTGCCGTCGAGCGAAGTGACTTTCAATTCCATGTCACACGCCCTCCCTGGCATCGGAGGCGGCTTCGTCGTTCTTTGCCGCCGGCGCCGCCGGCGCATTGTCGGCAAGCTTGAATTTTCCAGGTTTTGGCACGCCGTCCGGCAACTTCTTCTTCACGGCATCGCGCACCGTGATCCAGCCGCCGTTGACGCCAGGCACGGCGCCTTCGACCAGGATAAGGCCGCGCGCCACGTCGGTCTGCATCACTTTCAAATTGAGCGTCGTCACCCGCTCGACGCCGAGATGGCCGGACATTTTCTTGTTCTTGAAAGTCTTGCCCGGATCCTGACGACCGCCGGTGCCGCCGATTGAACGGTGCGAAATCGATACGCCGTGTGAGGCGCGAAGGCCGGCGAAGTTCCAGCGCTTCATGGCGCCGGCCCAGCCCTTTCCGGTCGAGGTACCGGTCACATCCACAAATTGACCGACGATAAAGTGATCGGCGGTGATTTCGGCGCCGATCGGAATAAGCGCGTCATCGTCAACGCGGAATTCGGCGAGCTTGCGCTTGGGTTCGACCTTAGCGACGGCGAAGTGGCCGCGGCCGGCCTTGGTCGTGCGTTGCGCCTTGCGGGTGCCGGCGCCGAGCTGCAGCGCCACGTAACCGTTCTTTTCTTTGGTGCGGTGGCCGACGACCTGACAGCCAGCAAGCTGCAGCACCGTAACCGGCACGTGCTCGCCGGCGTCGGTAAACAGCCGGGTCATCCCAATTTTCTGCGCAAGCACGCCGGATCGCATCGCCAAATTCCCCGCGCCTTAGAGCTTGATCTCGACGTCGACGCCGGCCGCCAGGTCAAGCTTCATCAGCGCGTCGACGGTCTGCGGCGTCGGATCGACAATATCGAGAAGCCGCTTGTGGGTACGCATTTCGAACTGCTCGCGGCTCTTTTTATCAACGTGCGGCGAGCGGTTGACGGTGAATTTTTCAATTCGCGTCGGCAACGGAATAGGCCCGCGCACCTGCGCGCCGGTGCGCTTGGCGGTGTTGACGATCTCGCGCGTCGAAGCATCAAGGATGCGATGGTCGAACGCTTTCAATCGGATCCGTATGTTTTGGCCGTTCATTTCGGTCTCTCTGTCTGTCATCGTCCGCGCAGGCAGACGACCCAGTAAATCGCTAGTCCTTTTGGCTCACGCGCGGATACTGGGTCCCCCGCTTTCGCGGGGGACGACAGTCGTATTTCCCTATTCGACGATGCTCGCTACCACGCCGGCGCCGACCGTCCGGCCGCCTTCGCGAATGGCGAAGCGCAGCTTCTCTTCCATGGCGATCGGCACGATCAGCGTCACTTCCATGGCTATGTTGTCGCCGGGCATGACCATCTCGGTGCCTTCCGGCAACGTGACAACACCGGTCACGTCGGTGGTGCGGAAGTAGAATTGCGGCCGGTAATTGGTGAAGAACGGCGTATGGCGGCCACCCTCCTCTTTGGTGAGGATGTAGGCCTCGGCCTTGAATTTGGTGTGCGGCTTGACCGAGCCCGGCTTGCACAGCACCTGGCCGCGCTCGACTTCCTCGCGTTTGGTGCCGCGCAGGAGGCAACCGACGTTATCGCCGGCCTCACCCTGGTCGAGGAGCTTGCGGAACATCTCGACGCCGGTGACCACGGTCTTCTGCGTCGGCTTGATACCGACGATTTCGACTTCCTCGCCGACCTTGATGATGCCGCGCTCGATACGCCCGGTGCAGACCGTGCCGCGTCCTGAGATCGAGAACACGTCTTCGACCGGCATCAGGAACGGCTGATCCTTCGGACGCTCCGGCTGCGGGATGTAGTCGTCCACCGCCTTCATGAGTTCGAAGATCGCTTCCTTGCCGAGCTTCACATCCTTGTCTTCAAGCGCCATCAACGCCGAACCCTTGATCACGGGGACCTTGTCACCGGGGAAATTATATTTGGACAGAAGCTCCCGGACCTCGAGCTCGACGAGTTCAAGGAGTTCCGGATCATCGACCATGTCGACCTTGTTGAGGAACACGACCAGCGCCGGCACACCGACCTGACGGGCGAGCAGAATGTGCTCACGGGTCTGCGGCATCGGGCCATCGGCCGCGCTCACCACCAGGATCGCGCCATCCATCTGCGCCGCTCCGGTGATCATGTTCTTCACATAGTCCGCGTGTCCCGGGCAATCGACATGCGCATAATGGCGCTTGTCGGTCTCGTACTCGACGTGCGCGGTAGCAATGGTGATGCCGCGCGCTTTCTCTTCCGGCGCCTTGTCGATCTGGTCGTAGGCGGTGTACTTGGCCTGGCCTTTCTCCGCCAACACCTTGGTAATCGCCGCCGTCAAGGACGTCTTGCCGTGATCGACGTGACCGATGGTGCCGATGTTGCAATGCGGCTTGCTACGGTTGAATTTTTCCTTGGCCATGTGGCTCTCCGTTCCGGCTTTCTCTCTTTGACGTTGCTAAATCGCGATCAGGCGAACTTCGCCTGAACCTCGTCTGCGATGCCCTTAGGCACCTCGGCATAGTGATCGAACTGCATAGTGAATGTAGCGCGGCCCTGACTCATGGAGCGCAAGTTGTTGACGTAGGAGAACATGTTGGCGAGCGGTACCATCGCCGTAATGACGTTGGCGTTGCCGCGCATATCCTGGCCTTGAATTTGGCCGCGCCGGGAATTGAGATCGCCGATGACGGAGCCGGTATAATCCTCCGGCGTCACGACCTCGACTTTCATCACCGGCTCGAGCAGCACCGGGCCGCCCTTCTGCAGCGCTTCGCGCATCGCCGCGCGCGCACAGATTTCGAATGCCATCGCCGAGGAATCGACGTCGTGGGAGTCGCCGTCGATCAGGCTGACTTTGACGTCGACCACCGGGAAACCGGCCAGCACGCCAGTAGTCAGCACCCCTTCGAGGCCCTTTTCGACGGCGGGGATGAATTCCTTTGGCACCGCGCCGCCCACAATTTCGTTTTCAAATTCGAAGCCCGCGCCGGGCGTGCTTGGCTCAGCGATGATTTTGATCTTCGCATACTGACCGTGGCCGCCGGTCTGCTTCCGGTGCGTATAGTCGACGGTGGCCGGGCGGGTGATCTTCTCGCGATAGGCGACTTGCGGCGCGCCGATATTCGCGTCGACCTTATAGGTGCGCTTGAGGATATCGACTTTGATGTCGAGATGAAGTTCGCCCATGCCCTTGATAATGGTCTGGCCGGACTCCTGATCGGTGGTAACGCGAAATGACGGATCTTCGGCCACCAATTTCGCCAGCGCGACGCCGAGCTTCTCCTGGTCGGCCTTCGACTTCGGCTCGATCGCGATCTCGATGACCGGATCGGGAAATTCCATCTTTTCCAGGATCACCGGCTTCTGCGGGTCGCACAAAGTGTCGCCGGTGCGCACTTCCTTGAGGCCGGCCAGCGCGACGATGTCGCCGGCGAACGCTTCCTTGATGTCTTCGCGGTTGTTGGCATGCATCAGCAGCATGCGGCCGACGCGCTCTTTGCGGTCCTTGGTCGAATTCATGACCCCGGTTGAGCTCTCGAGCGTGCCGGAATAGATGCGGCAGAACGTGATGGTGCCGACAAAGGGGTCGTCCATGATTTTGAACGCGAGCAAAGCCATCGGCTCCGTGTCAGCCGGAAGGCGTACAACCTCGTTGCCCTTGAGATCGACGCCCTTGATCGGCGGCACGTCGAGCGGCGAAGGCAGATAATCGACCACGGCATCAAGCAGCGGCTGTACGCCCTTGTTCTTGAAGGCGGAGCCGCACAGCACCGGGAAGAACGTGCTGGCAATGGTGGCCTTGCGGATCAGGCGTTTGAGCGTCGCCACATCCGGCTCATTGCCTTCGAGATAGGCCGTCATCGCGTCATCATCGAGCTCGACCGCGGCTTCGACCAGCTTCTCGCGATATTCCTTCGCTTGATCCTTCAGCTCGTCCGGGATTTCGATGTCGTGATATTTCGCGCCGAGCGTCTCTTCGTCCCAAACCACGCCGACCATGCGTACGAGATCGATGATGCCTTTGAACTGGCTCTCGGACCCGATCGGCAGCTGGATCGCGACCGGCCTGGCGCCGAGGCGATCGACGATGTCTTTGAGACACTGGAAATAATCCGCGCCGATCTTGTCCATCTTGTTGCAGAACACGATGCGCGGAACGTTATAGCGGTCGCCCTGCCGCCATACCGTCTCGGTCTGTGGCTCGACACCCTGGTTTGAATCGAGCACGCAAACCGCGCCGTCGAGGACGCGGAGCGAGCGTTCCACCTCGATGGTGAAATCGACGTGGCCGGGCGTGTCGATGATGTTCAGTCTTTTGGCGTTCCAAATCGCGGTGGTCGCAGCCGACGTAATAGTGATGCCGCGTTCCTGCTCCTGCTCCATGAAATCCATGGTCGCGGCGCCGTCGTGCACCTCGCCGATCTTGTGGCTCTTGCCGGTGTAGTAAAGGACGCGCTCGGTCGTCGTGGTCTTGCCGGCATCAATGTGAGCCATGATGCCGAAGTTGCGGTAGTCCTCGATTGGATGGGTGCGGGGCATTTGCAAAAATCCTTCGGTCGCCGGCTTCACCAGCGATAGTGCGAGAAGGCACGGTTGGCCTCGGCCATCCGGTGCGTGTCTTCGCGCTTCTTGACCGCGTTCCCCCTGCTATTGGATGCATCAAGCAACTCGGCGGAGAGCCGCTCGGTCATCGTCTTTTCATTGCGCTCGCGCGCCGCCGAGATGATCCAGCGGATGCCGAGTGCCTGGCGCCGCGAAGTTCGCACTTCGACCGGTACCTGATAGGTCGCGCCGCCGACGCGGCGTGAGCGCACCTCGATCGACGGCATAACGTTATCGAGCGCCTGCTCGAATACGCCGATCGGATTTTGCCTGGTCTTGCCTTCGATCATGTCGAGAGCGCCATAGACGATATTCTCCGCCACGGATTTCTTGCCGGCGTGCATCACCGAGTTCATGAACTTGGTGATCACGATATTCCCGAATTTCGGATCTGGCAGGATCTCGCGCTTGTCTGCCCTGTGGCGGCGGGACATCTCGTTATTTCCTTCGTCCTTCGTTCCTCATGACGCAAAACGACCCACTTATTTGGGCCGTTTTGCTCCGTATTTCGATCTGCGCTGCTTGCGGTTTTTCACCCCTTGGGTGTCGAGCACGCCGCGCAGAATGTGATAGCGCACGCCCGGAAGGTCCTTCACGCGGCCGCCGCGGATCATCACCACGGAGTGCTCTTGCAGGTTATGGCCCTCACCGGGGATGTAGCCGATAACCTCGAACCCGTTAGTCAACCGCACCTTTGCGACCTTGCGCAAAGCTGAGTTCGGCTTCTTCGGCGTCGTCGTATAAACGCGCGTGCAAACGCCGCGCTTCTGCGGCGATTGCTGCAAAGCTGGAACTTTCTTTTTCGCGTGCTGCACGACGCGCGGCCTGCGAATAAGCTGATTAACCGTCGGCATGCGTTCTCTTCGCTCCAAGACCTGAGGCTTTCGCCCCTTGCGGCCGTCACTTTGCCCGGACTTGCGTCCATCGCCGCGCGAAACCGTTCGCGCAAAAGAAATCGCGCCATCCGCTCCACGCGCGGACGGGCGCTTGGTCCCTGCAGAGGACCACGATGCAAGCACCGCGGTCATGCGCTTAGTCCGTCTGACTTTCCGAAGTCAGCGGCAGCGTTTGAGCCTGCTTTTGTCGAGGCGTCGTGCCGAAATCCACGCGCTTAAGAAAGCGAATAACTTTCAATAACTTGCGTGAACCCGGACATGCCGTTCCGACGGGCGAAGCTCACCGCCTGCCGAAAAGTTCGCGGTATGTATCGGCGGTACCGCGCGAAGTCAAGCTCATATGGGCTTAAAACCCCGATGGCGCAAGCACATCTGCGCTATCCGGCTTGAGCCAATCCTGCGCCGGCTCCATCCCCTTTTCGCGAATGATGCGCACGCTCGCCGGTGACTTAAGGAAAGCAACAAGGGATCGAGCGAAAGCATGGTCCGCAACCCGGGAAGCAAATCCGGCGCTGTAGGCGACGAAATTGCCCAGTTCGCGCGGCAGTGGGCCGACGAGATGCGCCCCCTGAACGGGCTGATTTTCGATGATCTGCTGCATCCCGATCTCGGCCTCGCCGCTGGCGACGACCTCGCCGACGGGACGGCCGATCGCCAGCACGGTTTTTTCCTTCATTTCGGCGGCGAGGCCGATACGCTCAAGCAGCGCCGCCACATAGAGGCCGCTCGGACCCTGGCTGTGCGAAATCGATTTCGCGCGCCGCAACACGGTCTTGAACGCCTCGACGCTCAAAATATCCGGCGCCGGAGCGCCGACCCGCACAATAAAGCCGACAATCGAGCGCACGATGTCGGTCTGCGAGCCAGCAACGATGAAGCCCGATCCCGCGAGCGCGTCGAGCTCGGACCGCGGCATCAGCGCCATATCGAAAGCCGCGCCGTCTTCGATCTCCTTCTTCAGAAGGCGCGTAATCGCAAAATGGGCCGAGACCTTTATTCCAGTCGCCTGCTCGAACAGCGGAAGGGCTTCAGTCAGAAACCGCCGCATGGCGCCGCCGCTGAACAGTGCAAGCTCGGTGTGAGGCCGCTGCGCGGTCATGCGGATACCGCGAGCGCCTTCGCCGACACGCCAGCGATAATCGTCTCCAGCGAAGCAAGCCCGTCCGTTAGCGCCGCCGGCCCGGGCTGGAGGATCAACGATGATTTGATCTCGTACAGCGCACCGCTGCGGACCGCGGCAAGCTGATCGAAACCTTGGCGGCTTGCGACTTTTTCCGGTCTGAACTTCTTCCCGCACCACGAGCCGATGATAACGTCCGGTTGCCGGTCAACCACTTCCGAAGCGCTGACGATGCGTTCCTTGGCCGACTTGCACGCTGCCCGGTCGCCGAAGACATCCATGCCGCCGGCGGCCTCGATCAATTCCGATACCCAGCCGATGCCGGAAATCATCGGCTCGTCCCATTCCTCGAAATAAACCTTCGGCCGCCGCGGCAGGCGGGCGGCGCGGCGGCGCGTGGCGGCTATCCCTTGCTCGAGTTCCGACGCCAAACGATCCGCACGGTCGGCGGCACTGACCATGCCGCCAAGTAAACGGATCATGTCGAGAATTTCCGCGACTGTACGCTGGTTGAAGGCGTGCACGCTGACGCCGGCGCGGATCAAAGTCGTGGCGATCTCGGCCTGGAGATCGGAGAAGGTCAGAACGAGATCAGGCTCGAGCGCGAGAATTTTCGGGATGTCGGCCGACGTAAACGCGGAGACGCGTGGCTTTTCGCGTCGCGCCCGCAGCGGCCGGACGACATAACCGGAAATGCCGACAACGCGACGCTCTTCGCCGAGCAAGTAGAGCGTCTCAACGGTCTCTTCGGTCAGGCAAACGATCCGCTGTGGCGGGAACACGATGCGCTCCGCTGGATAACGTAGAAACGACGTTAGTTTACGCGGCTTTTCGGACGCTGTCCTTGAGCAAGCCCAAACGCAGAAGACTTTCTGCAGTAGCGACCAGCGCATCCTCACGGGAATGCGGCGCCCATCCGAGCAAGCGCGTTGCCTTTTCACTTGTCGCGTTCCTACGCTTGCCCAGCTCGCCCACAATTTGCCGAATGGAGGGATCGGCCAGGGCCGCCAGGCGCACCAGCCAATTCGGCAGCCGCCGTGTCGGTACACGACGCGCCGCCGCGCCGAGCCGCATTCGCAGTGCGTCGGCTAATTCGCTGACCGACACAAAGTCGCCGGCAACGGCGAGGAAACGTTCGCCGTTGGCCGCCGGATTGGTCATGGCGCGGAGATGCAAATCAGCGACATCGCGAACGTCGACTACGCCGAAAGATATTTGCGGCAATCCCGGCATGGCGCCGTCCAACAGCCGCTGCGTGATCACAATCGAGGCCGACAAATCGGGACCGAGCACCGGGCCGAATACCGCAACTGGATTGACCACGGATAATTCGAGCGAGCCGCCCTCGCGCTCGACAAAGTCCCAGGCGGCGCGCTCGGCGATGGTCTTGGATTTCGGATAGGCGCCGACATCGGTGCCGGACAAATTAGTCCAATCCCGCTCATCGAACGCTGTCGCGCGCTGCGGATGGCCGTAACCGATCGCCGCAAAGGAAGAGGTCATCACTACACGTCTGACGCCGGTGTCGCGCGCGGCGCGCAGCACGCGCAGGGCACCATCACGCGCCGGAACGATCAGTTCGTCCTCATGTCCAGGCACGTTCACCGGAAAGGGCGACGCCACGTGCAGGACGAACTCGCAGCCGGCCGCAGCCTCGCGCCAGCCTGCGTCTTTTTCCAGATCGGCGACGAAGAAGGTCAGGCGGTCACCTGCGTCGGCGCCTCCCTCGCGGAGCAGCGCGCGCACGTCAGCCTCGCGCTTGAGATTGCGGACGGTGGTGCGCACCTGGTGGCCACCGGCAAGAAGCTGCAAAATGCAATGGCTGCCGATAAAGCCCGAGCCGCCCGTTACCAGAACTGTGCTCATCTTCGCCTCTCGACGTTAGTTCACTAGGGATGCCGCATAGAACGAAAAGGCCGCCTTGCGGCGGCCTCCTCGTCGTCTATGCGCCCCAGGCGGTGCTTTACTCCGCCGCCGGCAGCGCCGCAGGCTCCTGCGCGGCCTCAGCGGCCTTCGCCGCCTCCTTCTCGCGCTCGGCGAGAATGAGCTGGTCGCGCTTGATCGCCACTTCGCGCAGCCGGTTCATCATCGCACCGGTACCGGCGGGAATGAGCCGGCCGACGATGACGTTCTCCTTGAGCCCATCGAGCGTGTCGGCCTTGCCCGAGACCGCGGCTTCGGTGAGGACACGCGTCGTCTCCTGGAACGATGCCGCGGAGATGAACGAGCGTGTCTGCAGCGACGCCTTGGTAATGCCGAGCAACACCGGATGCGCGACCGCAGGCTTTTTACCTTCGGCCACCACGCGGGCATTGGTCTCGTCGAATTCCAGTTTGTCGACTTGATCGCCCTGGATCATGTCGGTCTCACCGGAATCCGTGATCTCGACCTTCTGCAGCATCTGCCGGACGATCACCTCGATGTGCTTGTCGTTGATCGCCACGCCTTGGAGCCGGTAGACCTCCTGGATTTCATTGACCAGGTAGCCTGCAAGCTCTTCCACGCCCTTGATCGCGAGGATGTCGTGCGGCGCCGGGTTGCCTTCGACAATAAAGTCACCCTTCTCGATGACGTCGCCATCCTGCAAGTAGATGTGCTTGCCCTTGGGGACGAGGTACTCGCGGGCCTCCTCCTCGCTGTTGCTGGGTTCGATGGTGATCCGCCGCTTGTTCTTGTAATCGCGGCCGAAACGCACCGTCCC
>Ga0302180_10002579_pt1 | contig 14040 bp, 10 predicted proteins | sample I_Palsa_E3_2_FD_200575 | JGI IMG/M metagenome (GOLD analysis project Ga0302180, IMG submission 200575) | Peat permafrost microbial communities from Stordalen Mire near Abisko, Sweden - I_Palsa_E3_2 | ecosystem: Environmental > Terrestrial > Soil > Palsa > Peat permafrost | place: Sweden... | reverse complement strand
GGCATCATCGACCACGAAGCCGGTGGCGATGGTGAGCGCCATGAGCGACAGGTTATTCAGGCTGAAGCCGAAGAGGTACATCACGGCGAGCGTGCCGACCAGCGACAGCGGCACGCTCAGGCTCGGGATCACCGTTGCCGAGACGCTGCGCAGGAAGAGGAAGATGACGAGCACGACGAGTATCACGGCGAGGGTGAGCTCGAATTCCACGTCGTGCACGGATGCACGGATGGTGTTGGTGCGGTCGGTCAGGATCGACACATCCACGGCGCTCGGCAGCGTGCTCGAGAGCGCGGGCAGAAGCTGCTTCACGCGGTCGACCACCTGGATGACATTGGCGCCCGGCTGGCGCTGGATGTTGAGGATGATCCCGGGCGCCCGGTTGACCCAGCCGGCAAGATAAGTGTTTTCGGCGCCTTGTTTGACCTCGGCGACATCGGAGAGGCGCACCGGGCTGCCATTCTTGTAGGCGACGATGATGCTCTTGTAGGCATCGGGGCTCTCGATCTGGTCGTTGGCATTGAGCGTCCAGGAGCGCGCCGGCCCATCGAGCGTGCCCTTGGGCGAATTGACGTTGGCGTTGGCGATGGTCGTGCGCAGATCGTCAATATTGAGACCATAGGCGGCAAGGGCGAGAACGTTGGCCACGACGCGCACCGAGGGCCGCTGCCCGCCGCTTACGCTAACGAGGCCCACGCCTTCGAGCTGTGAGATCTTCTGCGCCATGCGCGTATCGGCCAGATCCTCGAGCTGCGTCAGCGGCAGCGTTTTGGAGGTGATGCCGAGGGTGAGGATGGGCGCATCGGCCGGGTTCACCTTGGCGTAGATCGGGGGCGCGGGCAGATCCGAGGGCAGGAGGTTGCCAGCGGCATTGATCGCCGCCTGCACCTCCTGCTCGGCGACGTCGAGGCTCAAATTCAGGCTGAATTGCAGCGTGATCACCGAGGAGCCGCCGGAGCTCGTCGAAGACATCTGATTGAGCCCGGGCATCTGTCCGAACTGCACTTCAAGGGGCGCGGTGACTGCCGAGGTCATGACCTCGGGGCTGGCTCCGGGATAGAAGGTCTGCACCTGGATGGTCGGATAGTCGACCTCGGGCAGCGCCGAGAGCGGCAGGAACCCGTAGGCGACGATCCCGACCAGGAGGATCGCCAGCATCAAAAGCGAAGTGCCGACAGGCCGCAGTATGAAGATGCGGGACGGGCTCATCCGGCCGGCCTATTGAGCGGCGGGTTGGGTGCCGTGATCGCCCGCCGCACCCTGCTCGCCGTGCCGATGGTGGTGCTGTGCCGGAGCTGCGGCTGCATTGTTGGGCCTGCTCTGCCGCACGAGCACCTTGGCGCCGTCCTTGAGCTTGTCGGCACCGTCGGTCACCACTATCTCGCCAGGCTTAAGTCCGTTGGTGATCACGACATTGGTGGCATCGCCCGGACCCAGCGCCACCTTGCGCACGCTCACCGCCTGCTGAGAATCGACCACGTAGACATAGGTGCCGGGCGCGCCGCGCTGCACGCCCGCCTGCGGGATCAGCGTCGCATTGTGCAGCGTATTGAGCAGCAGCGCGATATTGACGAACTGGTTCGGGAACAATGTCTCATCGTCATTGGAAAAAATCGCTTTCAGCTTGACCGTGCCCGTCGTCGAGTCGATTTGATTGTCGATGGTCTGCAGAGTGCCGGTCGCAAGCTGCGTTGTGTGGCTGCGGTCATAGGCCGTGACCGGCAGAGTCTTGCCGGCGTGCAGCTGTGCCTGCAGAGCGGGGATCTGATCCTCGGCGAGTGTGAATACCACGGTGATGGGCTTCAACTGCGTGACCACGACCAGGCCATTGGGCTCGGCAGGCGTCACGTAGTTGCCGAGATTGATCTGCTGCAATCCCACCCGGCCGCTGATGGGCGAAACGATGTGGCAGTACACGAGGTTGAGCTTCGCCGCATCGATCTGGCCCTGATCGGTCTTCACGTTCCCCTCATCCTGCACGACCAGGGATTTCTGGGTCGCGAGGGTCTGCTCGGCAACGGAATCCTGCTTGAACAGCGTCTCGTAGCGCGCGAGGTCAACCCTGGCATTGGCGAGGAGTGCCTTGTCGCGAACCAGGGCCCCCTCGGCCTGTTCGAGGGCGACCTGGTACGGCCGCGGATCAATCAGAATCAGCGGATCGCCGGGCTTGACCGTCTGACCCTCCTTGAACGGGATCTGAGTGATCTGGCCGCTGATCTGGCTCTGCACGGTGACGGTGGCGATGGGGGTCACAGCGCCAAGGCCGTTCAATACGATGGGCATGTCGCCGGTACGCACAGGAGCTGCGACTACCGGCATCGGACCGGTGGCCCCGAAGCGCCCGGTCGGAGCGCGCGTGCCCTTCGGCGTCACAAGCCACGCGATGAGCGCCATCGCCACGAGCACCGCAACGATGAGAAGGAGTTGCCGCCGGCCAAACATCCGGTGCCAGCGCGACTCGGAATGCTCGCCGATAGCGTCGGCGGGTTCGGTGTGGCTGCGATTGACGTCGTTCATGAGCCGGTAGGGTACTGCCCCGGAGTCCAGTTACTGCGCTGCAACACGATCAAGAGCTCCGCGGCCCGTTGACGGTCAAGCTCACGATCGGGAGGGACCGTGACCTCTGCAAGACCGCATCTTGCACCAAAGATTCAAGATCATGCGTCAAGATTGTAAAAGCCCGGGGCCTGCCTTTCGAGCCTGCCGCCAAGCGCCAGGGCACCGGCCGCGCCGGATTAGCAGTCTGGCCCTGCCGTAGCGGCGCGTATCGCCAAGCCTGAGCGCAAGCCACCGCCGACCCGGACGCGCTACATAGGAGACTGCAGGGCCCATGCACGTGCCGCACGCGCGATGGGCCCCGGCGCGAAATCTTGCCCGTCGAGGGCGCGCACGGACCACACCCCGATGAGGGCGTTGGAGAGAAAGATCTCGCTCGCCGCCTTAAGTTCACGCGGATCCAGATCCCGGACCGCCGTTGCCTGCTTACCCCCCTCCCAAGCCTCAAGGAGCGCGGCGCGCATCACGCCGGCGACTCCACAACGCACGATCGCCGGCGTACAGATGACGCCGTCGATGACGGCATAGACATTCGTCATAGTCCCCGAGATGAGCCGTCCGTCGGCATCGAGCATGAGGCCTTCGGCGATCGACTCCGCCGTCCACTCCCGCCGTGCCAGAACTTGCGCCGTGCGGTCAAGGAGCTTCAAGCCCGCAAGCTGCGGGTTAAGCGGCAGGCGCGTGCGACACAGGATGATGTTCACTCCATCGCGCGCCCACTCGCCGGGCCTGAGCCGCGGCGGTTCGGCATGCACGCTCCACTGGGGATCTTCGGCCGCATTCTTCGACACGATAATTTTTACGACTCCGGTGCCGGCAGTGCCCGCCTGCTCGAATATCCGCGCCGCAAGTTGCGCTGCAGGGGGTGAAGAGAGCCCCAGGCGCCGGCAGCCCTCATGGAGGCGCGCCAGATGCCGTTTGAGGAAACGCGGCTCGCCGTTGACGACGGCGAGAGTCTCAAAGACACCCGCCTTGGCGGGCGCGTCGCTAGCGGTCGGCATCACGGCCCAGTACGCGCAAGAGGCCGCGCGCTTTCGCGCGCGTCTCCTCGAGCTCGCGCAGCGGATCCGAGTCGGCGACGATCCCTGCGCCGGTGCGGAATGTCAGCTCGTCGCCGGCGAGGGTTGCGGTGCGAATGAGAATGTTGAGATCGAGGCTGCCATCGAGTCCGAGATAGCCGCAGGAGCCGGTATAGGCGCCGCGCGCCTCGCCCTCCAGCGCCGCGATGATCTGCATGCACCTCACCTTCGGGCAGCCGGTGATGGTGCCGCCGGGGAACACGGCGCGGATCACGTCGATCGGCGACACATCGCAGCGCAGCCGCCCACGCACATTCGATACCAGGTGATGCACGTGCGCGTAGCTCTCGACGATGGCGTACTCATCGACCGTGACGCTGCCCGCTGTGGCGATGCGCCCGAGGTCGCTGCGTTCCAGATCGAGCAGCATCACGTGTTCCGCGCGCTCCTTGGGATGCGCACTCAAAGCGGCGATCACTTGGCTATCGTTGCCGACGCGCGGATGCGTGCCTGCAATCGGGCGCGTCTGTACCTCACCGTCGCGGCACTCGACCAGCCGTTCCGGCGACGTCGACAGCACCGACATCCACGGCAGCTGCGCGATGCCGCCAAATGGACTCGGGTTCGCGCGCCGCAGGCGCGCGTAGAGCGCCGCGGCGGAAATACCGCGCGCCAGGCGGCCATGCCAGGCGCGTGACAGATTCACCTGATACACATCTCCGGCGGCGATGTGCGCCAGAGTCGCCGCCACGCGCTCGAGAAAAAGCTCGGCAGGTTCCTCCTCGAGCGCGGTGAGCGTCCGGGAAGTCGTCTCTATGGGATCCTGCACGCGGCTCAACGCGCTTGCGAGCTCGTCGATCAAATGCGCGTGGCCTTCCTCGGCGATGAGCCAGGTGGTGTGCTCGGCATGATCGTAGATGGCCGCGCCGTGCACACGCTGCGCAAAGGCGCGCGGTGCGGGTGATTGCGGCAGCTGCAACGTCGGCTCTATCTCGCCGGCGAGCTCATACCCCAGATAGATGAACCAGCCGCCGGCGAAGGGCAGGCGCTCCTCTGCGGGCGCCTGGCGTTCGCGCTGCCAGCGCAGTTCGAGGGTATCGAGAAACCCAGCGCCCACGATGCTCTCGCCCGCACCGGCGAGGAGTATGTCGTAGCGCCCGACGGACGGATGCGGCGCCGAGCTTTCCAGGAGCGCGGGGTAACGCTGCGGCGCGGCCGCATGCACGCCCAGAAATGGTGGACGCATGCCGAAGGAGAAACGCTCACAACGCGTTTTTGAATGACTCATGGGGTAGGGGTGTGCAGGCCCATGCAACAGCCGAAATGCTGCACGCCATCCTACAGGATCACTGGAAAATCACCGCCGTGCGCGGCGTCTGTGCCGCTTGGATACGTCGTGGGTTGGCGGCTCGCGCCATCGACAGGCCGGCCGTCAACTACCGGCCGGCCCACGGCCTATTTTTCCGCGGCCTTTTGCAGGTGCGCGAGGCAAGGAATCCTCACGACGCGCGGATGCCCCAGCACAGCGGATCGTCGGGACTAAGCTGCAGGCGAGCTTCCGCGGTCACGTAGGCGCTGCCGGTGATGGTGGGCACAATCTCGCCCTTGCTTGCATCGAGCCACCGATAGCGACCGGTAAACGTGCTGCCGATGATGCTCTCCTGAATCCACGGCTCGCCGGGCGCAAGCTCACCGTCCGCCGCGAGGCACGCAAGCTTCGCGCTCGTGCCCGTCCCGCAGGGAGAGCGGTCGTAGGCCTTGCCCGGACACAGTACGAAATTGCGGCTGTGCGCCGTGGCGTTGGGGGATGCGGCGAAGAGCTCGACGTGATCAACTTCCGGATAGCCCTGCGCGTTGACAGCCTGGCGGATACGCCACGTCAAATCCGTCAGCGCCTCGATGTTCTGCGTGGCAATGCGCCATTCGGGCCGCTCCTGCGCCGCCAGATGAGTGACCAGAAAGAACCAGTTTCCACCCCAGGCGACATCGCCCGTCACCTCTCCCACGCCCGGCACCGTCAACACCACGTGCGCCGCGCGGCGAAAGCTCGCCACATTGTCGACCTCAATCCTGCCATCCGCATGCAGGCGCGCCTGCACCGCGCCAACCGGAGTATCGATTCTGATTCCACCGCACTCGACCTCGCCCCTGTGAGCGAGCGAGGCGATAAGGCCGATGATGCCGTGCCCGCACATGCCAATGTAGCCGACATTGTTGAAGAAGATGACCCCGAGCTGGCAGTCGCTGCGATCTGGCTTGCACAGGAGTGCGCCAACGACGGGATCCGAGCCGCGCGGCTCGTTGACGACGGCCGAGCGGTAGTGGTCAAAGTGTTCGCGAAAGCGCGCGACGCGCTGCGTGAGCGGTCCTGAGCCAAGGTCGGGACCTCCCTTCATGACCAAACGGGTCGGTTCGCCACCGGTGTGGGAGTCAATGACCTCAATCGTTTGCATGGCCGCGCAGCATGCAGTGTCAATCGATGACAGGCCGCGTGGCCCGGGCAAGTTCGACCATCGCGATTACAGCAGCGCGGCGCGCGCCGGCGAGCGGCAAGCGCGGCGGACGCACGCGCTCCGAGCCCCGGCCCATGAGGTGCTCGGCGAGCTTGATGGATTGCACGAGGTCGTGCTCGGAGTCCAAATGCAGCAAGGGCATGAACCAGCGATAAATGGCGCGCGCACGCGCAAGATCGCCGGCGCGGATCGCCGCATACAAGGCGAGCGATTCGGCCGGAAAGGCGTTCGTCAGGCCGGATACCCAGCCTCTTGCGCCGAGCATGAGTCCTTCGAAGGCAATGTCATCGAGGCCGGCGAACAGCACGAATCGATCCGCGAACTGATTGATGACATCGGTAAAGCGTCGCGGATCGGGTGCCGACTCCTTGATCGCGACGATGTTGGGCACTTCCGCAAGCCTTGCGAGTGTTGCAAGGTCAATGTTGACGCGATAGGCGGGGGGATTGTTGTAGAGCATGATGGGCAGGGCGGTCGCGTGCGCCACAGTCCTGAAGTGCTGTTCCAGCTCCGCATCCGTCGGCACATACACCATGGCGGGAAGCACCATGAGACCATTGACGCCGATGCGTTGCGCATCGCGCGCGTAGGCTGCGGCGCCCGCGGTCGTGAACTCGGACACGCCGGCGATCAGCGGTACTTTGCCGTGCACCGCTTTCACCGCGGCCGCCAGTACCGTGCGCTTTTCCTCGGCGCTCAACGAGTTATTCTCTCCCACCGTGCCCAGCAGCACGAGGCCATGGACGCCGTCGCGCACCAGCGCTTGCTGCACGGCCGAAGTCGCCGCGAGGTCCACGGCGCCCGCGGCGTCAAATTGAGTGGTGGCGGCGGGAAACACCCCGGACCACGGGCACCCTGGCGTTGCCGGCATGCTGTACTCCCACGGATCACGGTTGTTGACGGGATGAAGGATCGTATACGGTAGACGAATGCACGAGCAAGGCTCAGTAGCCGTCATTGGTGCGGGCGTCGTTGGCGCGGCGGTGGCGTATGCTCTCGCGCGCGAACAGCATCGCGTGGTGCTCATCGATCGCGCCGAGCCGGGCAGGGGCGGTGCGAGCTACGGCAATGCCGGCCATATTGCCGCCGAGCTTGATATACCGCTGCCTTCGGTGCAGCTGCTCTTCAGCTTCTGGCGAGAACTTTTTGCCTGGGGTGGCGCGCTCGATATCCCCATGCGCCGCGTGCCGGAATTTGCGCCGTGGGCCGCGCGTTTTGCGGCCGCCGCCTTTCGGCGTCGCAAGAATACCGCGCACTTGGCGCCGCTCGTCAAAGCGGCGCCTGCGACGCTTGCAAAGTGGTTGAGTGAATTAGGTTCCCCGCAGCTTATGCGGCGCAACGGGCACTATGAGATTTGGTTGCACGCTCATGCGCAGCGACGCGCGCACGCCCAGGCGCAGGCGATGCAGCGGCTCGAGGTGCCGACGCAGCCCGCGCCCGCAGGGCTCGTCGAGGCGGCGCGGGTCGCTGCGGGGGCTGCGACCGCGAGCGGCCTGTGGTTTCCGGATTCGGCGCACGTAATTGACCCGCTTGAGATCGTGCGCACGTTCGCTGCCGGCGCGCTCGCGCGCGGCGCGCAGTTTCGCTCTGCGGAGGTGAGCGCCCTGCAACCCCGTGCAGCGGCAATCGAGTTGCTTGCAGGCGGGCAAAGCATCCTGGTGGACGCCGCGGTGGTTTGCGCCGGCCCCTGGTCGGCAGGGCTGCTCGCGCCGCTTGGACTGACAGTGCCGATGGAATCGGTTCGCGGCTACCATGTCGAGCTGCCGCAGCACCCGCCGCTCATTGACGCGCCGGTTCTGTATGCCAACGAGCATGTCATCGTGACGCCGATGGCGGGGCGCCTGCGCGCGTCGAGCTACATGGAGTTCCTGCCCCCGGCCGCGCCCGCCGACATGCGCAAACCCGCCCGGCTGCGCCAGAGGCTGCGCGCGCTCGGTTATGGCTGCGAGCTTGCCGGACCGAGCTGGGTCGGCGGCCGCCCCGTACTGCCGGATTATCTGCCCGGCATCGGCCGCGCGCCGGGTACGGATGTCTTCTATGCGATCGGACACCAGCACATCGGCTTGACGATCGCCGCGGTGACGGCGGAACTCGTTGCTGACCTCGTGGCGCAGCGTCAGCCACGACAGCCCATCGCGGCGTTTGATCTGCGCCGCTTCTAGGCGCTCCATTCGGCGCAACGGCCGTTTCCCGTAGCCGCGCGCCTCGCTGCAGACCCCCGGATTTCCTGCCTTATGTGAACTACTTCCGGCCCGCGCGGCGCGATGAGCGAACTGTGATGGCGTCCCCAGTATCTATGTGTGCGAGCGAACTGACGACTTTGCAGCGCGCGGCGCACGCTGGCTGCGACTTACACAACGCCCGGAACACAATGAATACCAAGTTCTCGGTCATCCGGTGGACGCGTTGCGTCCCAAGCGCGTCCGCCGCGCTCCCAAGCGAGCGGCTGCTTCGCTAAAAAGCTTGTTGCGCGCAGATCCATTACCTGACGCCCACGTCACGGCGGCGTCGCATGGCGCTGCAGTGCGGTCGCAAGGATTTGGCGGCACCGCAATGCAGGATAGCTCTCATCAAATGGATGAGGACCTCGGCCCTACCACGCAGGTTCTGCGGCTGCCGTTTGGTGCACAGCCCAAGGTGCTCATCGTAGATGACGATGAGCTGGTGCTGGCAAGACTGCAGGATCTTGTCGCGGCGGCAGGGTTTGAGATCGACACGGCGATTGGCGGTGCGGCGGCGCTCGCCTGCCTGCAGAAGAGTTTTTCACCCGTAGTCATCATGGACTTGCAGATGCCCGATATGGACGGCCTTGCGCTCTGCCGTGCGATCCGGGACGGGGCGTGGCCCGGCTACGTCTATATTGTACTGCTGACAGCCCAGGACGCCGAAGACGATATCCTTGCCGGCCTCGATGCCGGCGCCGACGACTACATGAGCAAGAAGACGTCGACTGCGCAACTGCTGGCGCGGCTGCGCACCGCGCAGCGAATTCTGGCGCTGGAGCAGTCACTCAAAGAGGCGCTCGCAGAGAAGCGCCGGTTGACGATGACCGACGCATTGACCGGGGCGCCGAATCGGCGCTATTTCCAGCGCCGCTTGAGCCGCGAGCTCGAACGCGTGCGCCGCTTTGGCGGCGAACTATGCATCTTATCGCTCGACATCGATCGCTTCAAACAGATCAATGACCGCTACGGGCACGCATCAGGCGATGCGGTATTGCAGGAGTTCGTGCGGCGCATCGGTCAATGCTTGCCGCGCAACACCGATTGGTGCGCGCGCATGGGCGGAGAGGAATTCGTTGTGGTTCTCGAAGAAACCAATCTCGCGGGCGCCAAAATGATCGCCGAACGGCTCCGCGAAGCTATCGCGGGCGCGCCGGTGCGCACGCGCGCCGGCATGATCAGCGTAACCGTCAGTATCGGCGTGAGTGGTCTTGAGAGCGCCACAGATGGCAGGGAAATCAACGTCGAGTCGCTCATGCAAGTCGCGGATGCCTGCCTTTACGCCAGTAAAGAAGACGGCCGCAACCGCGTTACTTTGCCCCGATCTCACGCACTCCCGCGCAGGGGGGCAAATGGAGTCTGAATGGAGGCGACGATGAATGCGACGGCATTGCGAACGGTCCTGTACGTCGATGACGAACCGGATATTCGAACGATCGTGCAGATAGCGCTCAGCCTGTCGAAGGAATTGACGGTGCATACGGGCGAATCCGGGGCTCAGGCTCTGGAGCTTGCGCGCGCGCTCCACCCGGATGTACTGCTGCTCGACGTGATGATGCCGGGCCTCGACGGTCCAGGAACCCTGCAGCAAATGCGGGCGGACCCTGAAACCGCGGATATACCCATAATCTTCGTAACCGCCAAGGCCATGCCGCGCGAAGTTGCGCAGTTCCGGGAAATGGGTGCAGTAGGGGTCATCGCCAAGCCTTTTGACCCGATGCAGCTCATCCAGCAGCTGCTGACCTTGTGGGAAGGTCGCGAGGCAGAAACGGCGCCTGTGGATGGCTACGCAGATAAGGCGCGCGTACAGCAGCACGTAGTGCAGCTCGGCGACAGGTTCTTGCAGCGCACGAGAGATGAGACCGTCATTCTGCATACGTTGGCTGAGCACGCACACAACGGCGATCCTGTCGTGATCGAGCAGATGGAACGCATGGCGCACAAAATTCACGGCACTGGATCCATGTTCGGATACGCGGCGGTGAGCGTGTGCGCAGCGGCCCTGGAGAGTCTCGTCGAGGAAGTCAGGTTGCGTGAGCCTGAACGCGGCGCCGCTATCGAGCCGCAGGTGCTGCAGAATTTGATCGCATGCACCGACCGGCTCGCGCAAGCCGTGGAGGTAGCTGCAGCCGCCGCTGTAGCCGCCTAGGCTCCGTGCTGGGAGCGCTGCACCAGGGAAAGAATCGTTTCCACGATGTGCGCTTCCGATACGCGTGATTTGACGAGCGCGGCAGCTACTCGCTGCAGTACCTCACGCGGGACTTCGGAGACGGAGAGGATTACGACCGGCATCGGGTGAGTCGTGATGGACGGCAACCGCTCGAGCAACGAAAGACCGTTGCCATCCGGCAATCCCATATCAAGCAACAGCAACGAGAAGACGGTCGCGCGCAACTGGGCTTCCGCTTCTTCCAGTGTACGGGCAAGCACCATATCGGCGTTGCCGGTGAGGGCTGCCTCGAGAACGTGGCTCAGATCCACATCGTCTTCCACGTGCAGGACGCGCGGAGTGCCAATGCGCTTGCGCGACTCCTCGCAATTGTCCCCAAAGATGAGCACGCGGCAGCGCTGCGTGTCCGAGTCTGCAGTGACTCGTGCCAGCTGCATCGTCTGGCCCGCGTGCGGCAATTCGAAATGAAAGATGGTGCCCTGGCCCGTAATCGTCGTGAAGCCGATCGTGCCGCCCATCGCCTCAAGTAGCTGACGCGTGATGCTCAGCCCCAGACCCGTGCCCTCAAAGCGGCGGGAGGAAGAGGAATCGGCCTGCGCGAATTTTTCGAAGACACGTTGGCGAAACGTTTCGGGAATCCCGATGCCGTGATCCTCGACTTCAATCCGCACGTGTGTGCCATGATCACGCGCACGCACCTGCACGGCGCTGCCTTCGGGAGAAAATTTGGCGGCATTCGACAACAGATTTGCCATCACCTGCATCAGGCGGTCCGAATCTGCCGCGACTTCAATGTTTGCAGGAATCTCCTCGAGCTCGAAGCGAACCTGATACTTCGCCCCGTAGGCCTGGTTGACGACAATGGCTTGCTGCAGGAGCGCCTGCACCGGCAAGCTCTTGATCTGCATCTCCAAGCCGCCTGATTTGATCTTTTCTACGTCAAGAATGTCGTTGATGATGCGGACCAGTCGTTCGCTATTCTGCAATGCGATCTTCACCATCGTCTCAGCCTTTTCAGGCAGCTCGCCGAGTACTCCGGCCTCTATGAGACCCAGGCCGCCGCGGATCGAGGTCAACGGCGTGCGCAGCTCATGGCTCACGATGGAAATGAACTCATCCCTGAGCTGCAACTGCAGCGCGCGCACCTGTTCAGTCTCGACCAGCATGCGTTTGCGCTCGATGGCATGCCGCAACGCTCGAATTAACATTTGCGCCTGGATCTGTCCTTTGACGAGATAGTCCTGCGCGCCCTCTTGCAGAGCTTGCGTCGCAACCGTTTCGTCGTCCATGCCCGTAAGCACGACCAGCGGAACTCGGGGTGCCATCGCGTGCAGCTCGCGCACCGCTGCTATGCCGCTCGCGTCGGGCAAGCCCAAGTCAAGTAACACAATGTTCGCAACCTTGGTCGCGAGATGGCTCAAAGCCTCCTTCATGGATCCGAGATGCGTCAGTTCGACCTTGAGCGAAGTCGACTCCTGGAGAAGCTCATTCAGAAGGCGCGCATCTCCTGGATTGTCTTCGACCAGCAGCACCTGAACGGCCTGGGTCATTTGGGCGCTCGCGGCAGCTTGACCTTCGTCAGCCAGAAATCGGTGATGCTCTGCACCAGGGCCTCGAACGCCTCGAGCTGGACCGGTTTTGTCAGGTAGCAGTTGGCCTGCAGTTGGTAGCCTTTGACGATGTCTGCGTCCGCGTCGGAAGTGGTCAGGATGACGGTCGGAATCATCTTTAGACTTGCGTCCCCCTTGATGAGGGCGAGAACTTCCCGGCCATCCATTTTCGGCAAGTTCAGATCCAACAGGATCAGATCCGGCCGCGGGGCGCGGGAGTTCGAACCGGTACGCCGCAGAAAAGCCATGGCTTCGACGCCGTCAGCTGCAACGTGAAAGTTTACCGCCCTATGTGCTCCGCGGAAGGCCTCCTGTGTCAGGCGTACATCGCCTGGATTGTCCTCGACCAAGAGGACCTCGCAAGGTATGGTTTCGGTTCCCGTTGGGTTCACGATTTGCGCTCACCTTCGGCCAGTGCGAATCGAAACGTTGAGCCCGAGCCGGGTTGTGACTCGACTGAGATTCGTCCGCCGTGCCGCTCGACGATCTTCTTGCAGATCGCGAGGCCAATCCCGGTACCCGCGAACTCCTCGCGCTTGTGCAGCCGCTGAAACATGCCAAAGATCCTCTCGAAGTATTGAGACTCAATGCCGAGCCCGTTGTCTTTCACGGAGAATGTCCATTTTTTCGCGCCGTTGCGCGCGGCACTAATCTGCACCTTGGGAACTCCGGGTTTCTGATATTTGATCGCGTTGCCGACGAGATTCTGAAACAGCTGAATTAGCTGGATCTCGTCTGCCATGACAGTTGGCAAGGGATCGTGCGTTACCAACGCACCACTATCCTGAATGACGCCGCGCAGGTTCTGCAGCGCCTGCTGCAAGGCGTTGTCACTGGAGATGTCGCGCAGGTTGCCGCCTTTTGAGCCGACGCGCGAGTAGGCGAGCAGATCCTGGATCAACCGCTGCATGCGACTCGCGCCGTCGACTGCGTAGGCGATGAACTCATCGGCATCGGAGTCGAGCTTGCCCTTGTAGCGCCGCGAAAGTAGCTGCGTGTAGCTTGCGACCATGCGCAGCGGCTCCTGCAAGTCATGCGAGGCAATATTGGCAAATTGCTCGAGCTCCTGATTTGAGCGATTGAGATCCTGCACGTTCTGAACCAAGTCGGCTTCGGCGGCTTTGCGCACGCTGATATCGCGGATGGCCGCGGTGATGAGCGTGCCTTCGGCGCTCTCCAATGGACTCAGCATCAGCTCCAGGGGAAACTCGCTGCCGTCCTTGCGCCGCCCGGAGAGTTCGATGCCCGTGCCGATCTGCTGCGCGAGCGCATCCTCGGCGGAGCGCAGACCGTCTGAGACCAGCCGCTCGGCGAAGCCCGTCGGGATAATGTTCGTTACCTTCTGGCCGAGGAGTTCGTCGCGGCGGTAGCCGAACTGCTTCTCCGCCTGGACGTTCAGGAGTACGATGTCTCCGGCCTGATCCACCACCACCATGGCGTCCGGAGCCGCTTCCAGAAGTCCCCGATACCGGCCCTCCATCTGGGCGAGATGCCGCTCGGCGGCCTTGCGCACGCTGATGTCGCGGATGGCCGCGGTGACGAGGATGCCTTCAGTGCTCTCCAATGGACTCAGCATAAGCTCCAGAGGAAATTCGCTGCCGTCCTTGCGCCGCCCGGAGAGTTCGATGCCCGTGCCGATCTGCTGCGCGAGCGCATCCTCGGCGGAGCGCAGACCGTCTGAAACCAGCCGCTCGGCAAAACCCTCGGGAATGATGTTCTTTACCTTCTGGCCGAGGAGTTCGTCGCGGCGGTAGCCGAACTGCTTCTCCGCCTGGACGTTCAGGAGCACGATGTCTCCGGCCTGATCCACCACCACCATGGCATCCGGAGCCGCTTCCAGAAGTCCCCGATACCGGCCCTCCATCTGGGCGAGATGCCGCTCGGCGGCCTTGCGCACGCTGATGTCGCGGATGGCCGCGGTGACGAGGATGCCTTCAGTGCTCTCCAATG
>Ga0302180_10002578_pt1 | contig 14049 bp, 14 predicted proteins | sample I_Palsa_E3_2_FD_200575 | JGI IMG/M metagenome (GOLD analysis project Ga0302180, IMG submission 200575) | Peat permafrost microbial communities from Stordalen Mire near Abisko, Sweden - I_Palsa_E3_2 | ecosystem: Environmental > Terrestrial > Soil > Palsa > Peat permafrost | place: Sweden... | reverse complement strand
TCAGACCAATTAGGCTGGAGAAGCGCCGCCACGCCATTGAGTGAAGGGTTAAGGTAATACGAAACAGCGCCGCCAATAACAGCTCCGGCCAGTAATACGGAGTAAACATTGACGCCTAGCGAACCCCGCCTAGCGCGCCAGAGGGCCAATGTGTGGCGATTGCGCATGAGCGAGCGAAACGTGGCCTGGCCCCTCCGCGGAACTCCCTCGCAATGCGATCCACGAATCGACCCGTGTTGTCATTGCTCGGGAACAGGAAAATAAGGCTATCGTGTTGAGCACGACGGGCGGCTAGGATCAATACACCGTGCAGCTTCGGGCTGTCGCCATTCAACCCAAGCCGCGGCCGCACAGAGGAAAATGCAAGCGCTCGTGCATCCCAAAGCTGTGGGCAGTGCGCTGGGTCCAAACCGATCCATTAGCGCGCCGACCATGGGAGGGCCCGCAATCGTCCCAACCCCATAGCAAGCGATGTAGGCCGCGTTGGCGCTGACGAGTGTAGCCGCAGGGAAGCGTTGACCGAGAATTGCCAGCCCCAGCGTATAGGTGGCGGTTGCAATCCCTCCGGTTAGGAAGGTGATAAACCACATTCCGGGGGAGCGGGCGAGTAGCGCCATTGCTACCATGCACGGAACCGCAGCAGCGCTCGTGCCGAGCAAAACGGTCCGTCTTGGCGCGCGATCGGCTAGCCATCCGAGAGGATAGGTCAACAATACCTGGCCCAAATAGAAGACTGGGAGCGCAAAGCCGGCGGCGCGCGTGGACCACTGGTTGGCGACGGCATACACCTGCATCAGACTCCACGGCACCATCTCGAGGACACCGGCGAGAAGGGCCGTTGTCAGCAGGAGTGGGGCTCGCCTGAATGCATGACGCAGTCGCTCCTCGCCGCCGAGAACGATGTCGCCGGCCTTCTTGGGGATGAACAGCACCGGAAGAACTCCAAAGGCCATAGCCGCTGAACCGGCAAGAAATGGTGCGTACCCTCGATACCCAACCACTGCGTAGATGCCCGCACCCACCGCGTATCCGACGGCCGGAAGAATCCCGTACAGGGAAGTCACCCGAGCGCGAGTGTGCTCGCTCGCGAAGAGGTTGAGCCACGCCTCCGTGACGAGCGAGAAGTGTCCCAGCATCGCCCCGGTGACGATCTGCAGAACAATCCACGCCCAGTCGTACGGCGCCAACGGAAATAGCCAGACTGCCGCTGCATCGGCGATCATCCCGACCACTAGAGCGGGCTTAGAGCTGATGCGCCCTACAACGCGCGTGTAAAGGGGGGCGGCCAGAAGGAACGGCAACGCCCAGATGCTCGTCAGGGTGCCGATGGTAAGCGTGCTGCTGCCGCGCTGCAGGCAGTTGGCGACGATCGTTGGTGAAACAATCCCCCACGACGCGCTCGCGCAAACATTACTGGCCAGGAGCAAGGCGAGGTAGTAGCGACGGCTGCGTTCTGTGCTCACAATGCTCCTATCGTCGTGACTCGAGCGGTTAGCGAGCGCTGTAGTAGTGGCACTTGAATCGCGGGTAAGGAAATCGTAAAACCTCAACCGCACTTGAGGTCAAGAATATATGGATCGCCTAAACCCGCATCAACCCGAACGGCCCTTCTCGGCGGGCCAGATGGCCGCTCGCAGTGGCGTTGCGGTCTCCACAATCCATTTTTACGAAACGAAAGGACTCATACGAGGGTGGCGCACCTCAGGAAACCAGCGCCGCTATGGGCGTGATGTTTTGCGACGGGTTGCAGTCATCAAAGTGGCTCAGCGCCTGGGGTTGCCACTGGCCACAATCCGCAAAGCGATGGACTCCTTACCGGGAGGGCGAACTCCGACCGCGTCCGACTGGAAGCGCTTATCGGCGCAGTGGCGAGCTGATCTCAAGCGTCGGATACGGATCCTGCAGAAGTTGAGTCGCGAGCTCGACGGATGCATTGGCTGCGGCTGCCTGTCGCTAAAGATCTGCCGGCTGCGTAACTCCTCGGATCACCTCTCTAAGCAAGGATCGGGTCCCCGGTTGCTCGACCCAACAACTGCGCCGCACGAAGAAATTGCGGCGCCCACTGCCAAGAGACGCAGAGGGCGCCACACATCAGAGCCTGCGTAATCATCCGACCATATCGCTGCCGTCCATCAAGAGGCGGCCCGCCCGTGGTTGAGCAAAGGCATCCGGAAACACTTGCGAGATAGCTTGACGCTTTAGATCCAAGTCAGCTCGGGCATAGCGCATCGTGCTGTTGAGATCTTGATGTCCGAGCCAATGGCTGATCTTGGCAAGGTCCACTCCGGCCTTGAGCAGCGCGATCGCCGTGCTGTGGCGAACCGAGAGGCGGTCGCGGGCAGCCGAGTACGGTCCAGCCCTGCCACGTAATCGGCAGGCCCCATCCCGAGCCGTAGCGCTTTGCGCGAAACCAGTACTTTTGCTCTTCCATGCTCATGCCTCGTGCGCAACTCGAGCGGAGTCGAACCACGAGCGTTTCCGCCGATCTGCCGCCCGTCATAAAGCGGTGTGCACTCTCCTTACGGCAGCGTATCCAGGCCCCTGTCTTTCCTATTTATATTGAACCGAGAAGTGATGGCTATCGTTACTGTCTAAATATTAAAAATCAATTACTTGCGACTTATCACACCGCCCCGGGTGCTGCTCGCAGAGAGGCAACAGCAGAAAATCAAGTTGAAGAGGCCACTCTGTTGCCGCGGCTCCGACTGCCCTGAATGAGGCTCCTGGTTAGAAACCCGGGGCTTGGGAGCAGCAGCGCCGAATTAGTCCCACCGATTGGCGTTTTTTGGAAAACCGGGGCGCTGTATTCGTACGACGCAAAAGCGCTGGCCGGTGGGAGCCTGCATTACCACCCAACGCTCTAATCGGTCTACCACCTTCGCACCTATCTCTTCTAGGCGCGCTACCTCGGCTGGAATATGGTCGGTCTCGATGTCTAGGTGAACGCGACTTTCGTGGTCCACGCGCTGGATCTGCACGATGGGCTCGTCGGGCGGCGTTTCCAGCATTCGGTAGTTGCCTCGAGTGCCCGGATGTTTGGTATCTACGGCGCGACCGAGCGCTTGGCTCCAGAAGGCAGTGGCTTCATCCACGTCGGGAGCCTTGCAGTCGATGAGCAGAGCGCAAAGGCGGGACAAGTGCATATTGATATCCTAGGATTCGTACAATCAATAACACTCTATACGAGCTTGCGACCTGCATGCAGCCTTCCCTTGAATGCATTTCAATTGGCAGCCCTGCAACTACTGCCGTATGGCTCATATTAGATCTCGGCATTCGGCAATCCAGAAATTGGCGCTCGAGCTGAGCGCAGCATCGAGACGGCCGCATAGACAATCACAAAGATCACGAGCCATCGCATCAGGGTCAGATGGTTGGCGATTCGAGTGACCAGCGGGAAGGCGCATAGGGTACCGAGAAGACCACCGAGCGTGAGGCCTAGCGCGCAACCGTGTGAGAAGCGTCCCGACCGAAGAAATCCTAGACTAGCGACCGGAATCAGTACGCCGTCGCTCCCGATCATGATCGGGTACGCAGCAAGCGGATGCATGCCCAGAAGTCCGAGCAGTACCATGCTGGGCGCATAGTTGCCGATCCCGATGCACATCAGCGCGCCGAGCAAGAAGTTCGCCAGGACTGCGACGACGAATCGCCACCCCGATAGCCCCATGGCCGATCCGGACGGCGCAAGGACCCCGAGCGCCGTCATCGCGAAGAAACCCGCCGCGATCAGCAGCGCCACGCCCATGAACATTTGGATTCCGCGCCGTGGCATTCGACTGACAAAACCCGCGCCGATCCAAGCACCGATACCGGAGCTAATCACCATGCTCGCGAGCAACACAGGTTCAACTTCCACGGCACCAAAAAAAAGCAACGAGGCGAGAAAGGACGGAATGGCGCTCCCTACGTTGAGCGTGCCGGGAATCAACTCGTCCGCTGGCCTAGCCCTCAGCTTGAACAGCGCCGTGATTTGCGCGTAGGAGCCAATGCCTAGCGTGTCGAGAAAGTTTGTCACGTAGCCAATGACGCCGTCTGCCCAAGTCGGTCGCTCGATGAGGCGGCGCCGTTTCGCAACGACGATCCATGCAATCATCGCCGCCACGTTCACGATTACCAGGACTGTATAAAGGATGACTCGCGCGGTCGGCATCAGCCTTCTTTCCGCCAGCTCATTACGGTGAAGAGATATCGCAAGCTGAACGCATTAAAAATTGGAAGGTGTTCGGCAAAAGCTCGCACGCCTCGTCCTCAACCGCCCGCAGCGTTCGCAGGCCAATCCACGATTCCAATAGTTGCTGCGCGATCATCGAAGGAGAAGAACAGCGCACCCTTGCCCATGATCTCGTCAGACTCTGTCTCGCTTCCCCATATACCGAGCCGCTACCGTAAAAGGCGGACTGACGAAGACGCCAAATAATCGATGGATGCTGCCGAACTCACTCCCTTTGCTCTCGGCGGAAGAGTACGCCGAAAAGCCGTTCCGATTCGCGCAGACCTGCGTCGGTAAAAAGTACCGACTTCGCTTTCCCGACCGGATCTGTAATGTAGCCCTTCTGGTGTAGTCGACTCATCGCGTCCCAGTCGAACGCTTTCCAGGTTCGATCACCCTCGTGGCGACCCAATAACAGGAGCGCGAGGACCGCCTGATCTACCTTATCCTGATCAAGGTCGCCGGTCATGTCGTACGGACCTCATGTATTTCCTGGCGCTCCCGCAATGACGGTCACGACCGCACCGCTTAGCGCGAGCCCGGGCGTGCCTGGCGAATCGTGCAGGATTTCCAGCGCAAAGGAAATGAGTTTGATCGCGTACTTCGCCGTCGGCCCGGGGTGTCGAGCCGTGACGCGCCATACGTCGTCCTGATTAACGCCCTCCTTGAACGGGCGCATCGGTTGAAAATGCTTCCACCGCCCGAGAAATGACGATGTGATGAAGTCGTGAGCATCCGCGCCGGACTCTGACCATCCCGAATGGCTCCTATTCGAAATTCTCCTCTTCAGTCCGCGAGCGAGTTACAGCTGGGTAGCAGATCTTTTACTTGACAGGTAAGAGCCTCTAACCTCATCCGAATGCGCTGCTTGATCATCGGGGGGACTCGCGCCATCGGGCCATATGTGGTTCGGCGGCTGAGCGCGCTCGGATGGGACATTGCGGTTTTGCACCGCGGAATTCATCGTTCGGTACTTCCCGCAGGCGTACTGAAGATATTAGACGAATCGGCGGGCATTCCCGTTCTGCACCTACCGATCGCGGCTCGGCGATTTGAACCGCACGTCGTACTGCATATGATTGCGATGGGAGAACGAGATGCCGAAGCTGCGGTGGATGCCTTCGTCGGCCACGCCGCTCGCATCGTAGTGCTATCCAGCGGCGACGTTTATCGAGCTTACGGCCGTTTCATCGGAACAGAGCCCGGTCCGATCGAACCCATGCCGCTCACGGAGGACTCGCCACTGCGGGATGGTCTATTCCCGTATCGCGCTACGGCAGCATCTACGGACGAACTTAACTATTGGTATGACAAGATTCTCGTCGAGCGTGCAGTTCTCAGTCGCAGAGCTCTTCCAGCGACAATCCTGCGGTTACCGAAAGTGTACGGACCCGACGAGAATTCCGATCTTGCCACCGTTTATCGTTTTCGAGATCAACCGCACTGGCGATGGACCCATGGTCATGTTGAAAACGTAGCTGAAGCGATTGCGCTCGCCGTCGCTGATCCACGCGCCGCTAACAACATTTTCAACGTTGGCGAGGCCTATACGCCGACGACGGCGGAGCGCCTCGCTCGTCTGCCAACCCGAGAGATAGCTGCCGCCGATGTAGCGGGTAGGAATTTCGCGCAGGATATTGCCTACGATACTTCGAAGATCCGACGTGAGCTTGGTTTCACCGAGGCGATCGATGAAGTGCGCGCCATGTCGGAGTGTGTGCTCCGATCTCGGTGACTGAAGAGAGGCTCTCCTTGGGGTGGAACGGTGCCGAATGGCCACGTACGTCGGCATTCGGTGGATCGTTGCGACCTGACCATTCGGGGCTTGGTGGTATGGTCGGACGCATCTCTCGCGAGACGAGCAAATGACCGAGGCCAGAGCATGGGCGTGACGACATGACGGCAACAATGAGCGTGGCGCGCTGGGGCTTACTGGCCTTGGCGGGGGGCCAGCTGCTGGCCGCACCAACGGGGACGGGAGCTGCGCAGGCGGTGGAATCCGAAGCCGGCATGGTCGTGACTTCACAGCACTTCGCCTCGGAAGTCGGTGCAGCCATTTTGCGCCAAGGAGGCAATGCAATCGATGCGGCCGTTGCGGTCGGTTATGCCTTGGCTGTCACTCATCCGTGCTGCGGCAATCTGGGCGGCGGGGGCTTCATGACGATCCACCTGGCCGACGGCAAGGATACTTTTATCAATTTTCGGGAGCGGGCGCCGTTGGCGGCCATGCCTGGCATGTTCCTGGACACGCAGGGCAATCCGATTGCGGCCAAGAGTCTCGAGGGCTATCTGGCGGTGGGAGTGCCGGGCACAGTACTGGGGCTTGAGACCGTCCGGCAGAAGTACGGGACATTAACGCGCACGGCGTTGCTCGCCCCGGCCATCCGCTTGGCCGATGAAGGCTTTACGCTGACTCGCGGTGATGTGGATGTGCTGCGTGATGCCACCGAGACGTTTCGCAAGCAGCCCAATGTCAGCGCTGTTTTTCTGAACCATGGCGAACCTCTGCGGTCGGGGAATCGTCTGGTGCAGAAAAATTTGGCACATACCCTCCGTACCATCAGCGAGGGTGGGCCGGACGCATTTTATCGTGGACCAATCGCCTCTGCCGTCGTTGCCGCCAGCACCGCTCACGGCGGTTTGCTGACGAAGGAGGACTTTGCCGCTTATACGGTCACGGAAACGACGCCCGTGATCTGTACGTATCGTGGCTATAGCATTGTGGCGGCGCCGCCCCCGAGTTCCGGTGGAGTCTCTCTGTGCGAAATGCTGCGCGTGCTGGAGGCCTATCCGCTCAAGACGCTCGGCTTCCACTCTAGTGAATCGATCCATCTCATGACCGAAGCCATGCGCTATGCCTACAGGGATCGCAATACGTTTCTGGGCGATCCAGCTTTCGTGAGCAATCCCGTGGATCGACTGCTCTCTGACGGCCATGCACAAGACGTCAGAGCGCAGATTCGGCCGCATCGGGCCGGCGTCTCCAAGGCGCTGGGTGCGAGCACGGGACCGGAGGAAAACACCAACACTACGCATTATTCGATAGTCGATCGGGCAGGCAATGCCGTATCCGTCACTTACACCATCAACGACTCGTTCGGTGCCAAGCGCATCGCGGGCACCACCGGATTTTTTCTAAACGACGAAATGGATGATTTCACGGCGAAACCCGGCGCGCCAAACTATTACGGGCTGGTGCAGGGCGAGCCCAATGCAATCGCGCCGGGCAAGCGGCCGCTCAGTTCTATGACGCCGACTATCGTGCTCAAGGACGGTAGGCCGGTAATGATTCTTGGCGCACCGGGTGGGGCGCGCATCATTACCACTGTGCTCGAGGTCATCGTCGACGTACTCGATCATGGCTTGACCCTGCAGGAAGCCGTCGACGCCCCAAGATTTCATCACCAATGGCTGCCGGACACGCTGGCTTCGGAGCCCTTTGCCCTTTCGGTAGATACGGCGGCTGAACTGGCCAGAATGGGCTACCACCTCGTGCCATTGGATCGTTGGGGCGCGGGCAACGCAGTGGAAGCGATCGGAATTGCACGCGCCGACTCCACACCGGCTGCTGCGCCGCAATTTGCGCGCCCGAGCGGCGTGTACTATGGCGCCGCCGATCCGCGCGCACCGGCGGGGTTGGCGGTTGCACCCTGACACCGGCGAAGCTGCGAGAAAAGGCGACGCGAGTGACCTCAAATTCGGTCAGCGGGGCGGATACAGCCCTGCTCAATCTGACCTTACGCCACTCTACTGCGAGGGTAAGCGTGACGGCTGCGGTGGCTGGCCCCATCGTTAGCCTGTCGTCGACGGAACCCCGTCGAAGTACTCCACGACTCCAGTATCGAGAGAATATTCGGCGCCGACGACTTGAAGTCCATCCTTCTGAATCAACTGCTCGAGGATTTCAGATCCATGTCGAAGCTGGTTTGCCGACATGCGGACATTCGCGCGAACGGATTGGTGCACGAGAGCCTCAGGGTCGCTCCCGAGTTCTGTCTGAAGAAGCGGTTCTACGGCGGGGCGGATACGATCGACGATCGCATACAGATTCCGCGACTTCTGCTCTGATCGACGCCCGAGCTGTTCCAAGGTCGCAAGAATGGCCCCGCACCTGGAATGTCCGAGGACGACGACGAGTCTTGTGCCGAACCGTTCCGCGGCGAACTCGACGCTAGCAATCTGAGAAGGGGCGACAATGTTGCCAGCCACACGGATGACGAACAGGTCACCGAGGCCCTGATCGAAAACAATTTCCGCCGGCACGCGCGAATCAGAACATCCGAGAATAATGGCGAACGGCTCTTGGCCTGCTGCGAGCGCTTGGCGCCGTTTCTGGTTCGTGAGTGTGTCGTCGCCCCGGTCGTCAGTCGTGAAGCGACGATTGCCTGCGCGCAAGCGCTCAAGTGCATCCAGCGCCGAGATCATCGATTTCTTCTTCCTTATCTTGTTGATTTTTCATTGTGACGCTAATGCGGATGACTGGCTACTGCTGGATGACGTGGCCGAAGCTAATCACGCCGGATATTCAGGTAAGAGCTGTAGGGTGACCGACAAGCGAATTCTACGCGTCCAGCACACTTAGGTAATCCGATCCAGAAAACTTTATGGACTGATCGTCATGGCCGATACCTGGGGTGTCACTTTGGATGCCTCGGGGCGCCTCTTTGTCACGGACTTATATAACTCCCGCATCCGCCTGGTCACCGCTGTGCAGTCGACCTTCACGGTGCAGCCGACGACACTGAATTTCGGGAACATCCCGGTCAACAGCACGAGCGGTTCCATGCAGGCGACGGCACAAAACACCAGCCCGAAGACTGCCGCCATCTCAGTCACGATCTCGGGTAGCTCGAGTCTTCAATTCTCGCAGAGCAATAACTGCGCTACCGTGGCACCGCGGGCCTCCTGCGCGATCAGTGTGACGTTTACTCCTACGAGCGCTGGGGCGCAGAGCGCGCGCCTTAACGTCAATGCGGGCGCCGCTGGCACTCAGACGGTGCAGTTGCTTGGCGATGGGACTAACGTGTCGGTATCACCCACGAGCCTGAACTTTGGCAATCTAATTCAAGGTACTTCGAGCACTTCTCAGCCGGTGACAGTCACGGCCGGTAGCTTTGGTCCTATTTCAATTACGAGCATCTCATTATCCTCTGCTCAATTCTCGCAGACCAACAACTGCGGTACTTCACTTCCCGCCAACTCCAGCTGCACCATAAATGTCGTGTTCCAGCCAAGTACCGCGGCCGCAAAGAGCGGCACGCTGTCTATCAAAACCGGCAACGCCGGGAGCTTTTCCGTCACTCTGAGTGGTACCGGTGTGCGGTCTTCGGTGTCGCCGACCGCCTTAAGCTTCGGCAACCAGAATCGTGGCACGGCGAGCAAGTCTCAGCCGGTGACGCTCACGAATACGGGTAGTGACGCGCTTTCGATTTCTAGCATCTCGATCGCGTCTGCCCAGTTTTCTCAGAGCAGTAATTGTGGATCATCTGTGCCTGCTAACTCGAGCTGTACGATCAATGTTGTGTTCAAGCCGACTAAAACTGGCGCGATCACTGGCGGACTGACCATCAAAACAGCCACCGCTGGCACCTACAACGTAACACTGAGTGGGAGTGGGGTCGTGCCTAAGTAACGCCGACAAGCCTGAATTTCGGTAACCAGGCTCACGGCACTAGAAGTCCTTCCCGGCCGGTGACCATTACCAACCGCGGCTGCGGGGCGCTTGCGCTCACGAGCATCTCGAATCGGCACACCCAATTCGTTCTCGCGGGCCAATAACGGCGGCCTTCTGTTTCTGCAAACTCGAGCTGCACGATCAATGTGCGCCGCACACGCTCTACAGAAGGATTGGCACCGTTGTCGGTTCTCGGAAACTAAGTCGCTGGTTGAGAACCAGGGGCTTGATTACCGGCCCAAGCAGCTACGACGCTCATTTTGCAGCTCCTGGCGAGGCGCAATGCGACTTGGCGGTGAATGCGGGCTGCCTCAGCGTGGCGTAAAATGACTCCGGTTTACGGGGTATTACCCGGAAGCTGCGAGTGGAGTGTCTGACGGCGGTTGGATCGCCAGATCTCCGACATTCAGTTGAGTTATTCGTGGCATTCACCCCAGAGCCTGCATTGTTACGTCCGCACCGCCAGTAAGCCTCGTCGCACCATGAACAGGTTTGCCGGTAAATCAAAGTTGCTTTAGAACCAAGGATCTCCCTATGAAGACCGCCGCCATGTTGCTGTCTCTTTTATCCGTGGCGGCGGTTCACCAATCCGACGCCAATGAGCCCGCCGCCTTGATGAATCACTTGGTGGGCCACTGGACGATGACCGGAACGCTGGGCGGAAAGCAGTCGGTCCACGACGTCGAGGCGAGTTGGGTACTCAAACGCGAGTACGTGGAGTTTCACGAGGTGTCGCGCGAGCGGGCCGCAGGCGCGGGGCCAGCGTACGAAGCAATTGTACTCCTCAGTTGGCACGTCAAAACGAGCGAGTTCATGTGCCTATGGCTCGACAACACCGCAGGCGCCGGATTATCGCCGGAAGGCATTGCTCGCGGACGGCCATCGGGAAACGCCATACCGCTCGTTTTCACGCTGCCGCAAGGCGAGTCGCTGCACACGACGTTCAATTACGACCGGTCGGCAGATACATGGCGCCTGACTATAGACGAAGTCTCTGACCGCAAGAGCGACAGATTCGGCGACGTCACGTTGAGGCGCAAACATTGACGGCATCGCGCCAAACCCGAAAGATTCGGCTGCGCCTTAATCCTCGCGAGTTTTTAAGACTCTCCTTAGAATCAACCTAAAGCAGCCGCAACCGAGTGCCCGCATCAGGGTATTGAGGTCACGAAGTCATTTTACGGGACAGCTCGCGGCCACCCACTTGCCCGTGTACGAAGCAACGCCGTGCATTGTTTGACCATTAACGGTGACAGTGACCGTCATTGAGCCTGTGCCGTTTTCAGAATCCAAAAGATGGATTTGACCGCGCACGTTCCCCGTCGACTCAGCGTCATTGCCGAAGCTGCATCCAGAACCCTGCAATTCCATGTCGGTCGATGTTGAATTGATTACCGTCCAGGTACAGTTGTCCCCGGAGCCCTTCGCCCAAGGATTACTGTTCAAATCCGTCGTAGCGACACACGAGTTATAGCTTGTGGTCGGGGGAGCCGATTTCATCATGGCTGCCAATTGCGGTGGAAGATCGGTCCATTTGATCGTTTTGGTCATACGCCAAAGGCCAGTCTTTGCGCTGAGCGCCTGCATTTGTGCAGTGGCGGCCAACACAATGGAGGCAGCCAAACCAATTGAGATGATTATGAGACTCTTTCGCATTCTGCTCTCCCCATTCGAATTAACGGCCCACCCGCGATTCTCGCAAATATCATGAAATCCTTGGCGCGTACAACAAGATTTTAATGGCAGCGTTGAATTCGCAGCGGTGCCACCGTTATTGGGTTTCTGGCAGCGCAAGTTATTGACATACCGAACGTATTCCTGTGCACTGCAGCAAGCATCTGGTGATCGCCCCCGTGCGGCATTTACCCTCACGTGGCGTCGAAGTTGCACAACCGCGATGCCAGCGTATCCTTTTGTCGCCTTAAGGCCCATCGGTCTTTTACCTTGCCAAGAACAAAAAGGAGAAATCATGAACAAGAAATTTATCGTTGCGTGGGTGGTGCTCTTCGTCGCATGGTTTGTGGGTAGTTTTGTGGTACACGGGCTGCTATTGCATAGCGATTACATGCAGGTGACAAATCTTTTCCGGCAGGAGGACGAAGCGCACAAGTATTTTCCGCTGATGATACTCGCGCAAGTAATTCTCGCCGGCGCGTTCGTCTGGGTTTACGCCCGCGGCGTAGAACCGAAGCCATGGTTGGCACAAGGTGTGCGCTTTGGTATTGCGATCGCATTGCTAACGATTGTTCCCACCTACATGATGTACTTTGTTGTGCAGCCGATGCCGGGGAATGTAGTCATCAAACAGATCGTGTTTGACGGCGTACTAACGATTATTCTCGGAGCAATCGTTGCGTGGCTGTATCGAGATTCCGCAAAACCGCTTCGATCGGCTTAATGAGCGATCACCGATATAACCTGCTCTATCAGAAGTGTGCAGGGTGGCGAATCTTCATACCGACCAGCCGAAGAGGTGGAAACGGTGATGCGGAGCCCTCCAAATAGGTCACGAGGTATCATGTGCCCTGTGCGAGGTAGCTCAAGAGCGATCCGACGATATCGCGTGCGTCGTCCTCCGCCCCGAGGATGAACGTGGATTTCCGGCGTCGTAGCACCGGCAAGCCGATCGCATACATTCCCGGAGCGCCGACCACGGCGCCACCCTCGTGGCGCAATTCACCCTTGCGACTGACGACCGAAACGTTTAGCCAGCGGTAGTCGGGACGAAAGCCGGTGGCCCAGACAATCGAGCGGATTTCGCCACGGCGAAGATTGAGCGAGAGCCGAGGTGACGGGGGAATCCGCGTCGCCTCGAAGCGCTCCGGCGGATCCGCTTCGACTTGAGCCATAGCGCTCGCCCAGTGATCAAATGTATCGAGCAGCCGTCCCATCTTAAGATCGGCAAGCGCGAACTGATTAGCGAGTCCGCCGGAAAAAAGAGCGCAACCGTCGCGTATAGCGGCCAGCCGTCCGACGACCTCAACCCCGGCTTCCCTCAAAACATTAAGATCAAGAGTTGCCCGCTCAGGCGTGCCGACGAGCTGCGGCGATGGCAGCCCACGAGCGCGCTCAAGATCGTCGATCTCGTCGTAGCGCTCATTCCAAACGCCCGAGTTTTCCATCCACCACAGCACATCACGGCCGCGATAGGTCCTCGGCAGCCGCACATGCTCACCGACGCAGAGTGTTACCGGTCTTCCGGACCTGAGGATCTCGTGAGCGAGCTGTACCCCCGTAGCCGATGCGCCAACGATGAGCACCCCACCGGGTGGCAAGCGGTCGGGATTGTGATACTCGAAGGGTGTGAGGCATTCAATGCTCTTCGGGACTGCGGAGCTCACCCCTGGCACGCGCGCAATATTCGCACCACCGCTTGCAATCACGACGGTGCGGCACCGGATCTCGCCGCTGTCCGTCATGACCTGATATCCGGCGTCGATACGTGTGACCGAGGTGACGGTCGTGTGTGTGCGCACCGGTGCTGACGTCGCCGCGGCAAATGCCGAGATGTGTTCCACAACCTCCGGCATCGTCAAGAAGCCGTCTGGATCGGAGCCGCAATACGGGTAGCCGGGCAGCCGGCTCTGCCAATTTGGCGTCAATAGCCGCAGCGAATCCCAACGTTCGTGCCGCCACGAGTTAGCCACCTCGCCGCGCTCGAGCACGACGTGATCGATGGAGTGCTCGGCAAGAAACCGGCTGATCGCGAGTCCGGCGTGTCCTGCACCGATGACGACCGTCGTGATGCGTTCGATGGCGCGCCCCGTCGCGAGCGGACAGTACCGGTTAGACGACCTCGACGGTGACGTTCGTCGGATTGGTCACGATGTCGTACACGGCCGACCGCTTTTGTGATTGCGCGACGAGCGCTTCGATGTCCTTCTTGGACGCGTCAGCGTCGATGTGAAAGGTGACCTTGATATCGTCGTAGCCATTGCGCACGTCGCTGTCGATGCCGAGGATGCCGTATAGATTCATCTTGCCCTCGAGCTTCGCCTCCACCGAGCGCAATTGTATGCCGCGGTTTTGTGCCACGGTCGCCACCCCCGCCGTCAGGCAACTCGCAAGGCCCACGAGGACGAGCTCAACCGGGGTCGCCCCCTTATCCTCGGACGCGAATATCTCCGGATGGTCGGTCTCGAACGAGAACTCACTCTTGTGC
>Ga0302180_10002571_pt1 | contig 14062 bp, 14 predicted proteins | sample I_Palsa_E3_2_FD_200575 | JGI IMG/M metagenome (GOLD analysis project Ga0302180, IMG submission 200575) | Peat permafrost microbial communities from Stordalen Mire near Abisko, Sweden - I_Palsa_E3_2 | ecosystem: Environmental > Terrestrial > Soil > Palsa > Peat permafrost | place: Sweden... | reverse complement strand
AGCCCTTCCAGCCGCCCAAGATCCTCGAAACGATTCAGAAGGTGCTCTCATGAGCGGTGGCGGCATGCAACTCACCGACCTCCAAAAAGACGCGCTCAAAGAGGTCGGGAACATCGGCGCGGGTCACGCGGCGACCGCGCTCTCCCAGTTGCTCAACACCAAGATCAATCTTTCCGAGCCGCGCATCGACGTCATTAAGTTCCGTGACCTCGCCTCGCGCGTTGGACACGAGAACCGTACCGTCGCTGCATTACACATGTACGTACGCGGTGAAGCGCCGGGCCAAATGGTCGTGCTCTTCGATCGCGAACAGGCGCTGGATTTCGTCAGTCAGTTCTTGCATCGCGTGATCGGCGACATTCAGATCTTCGATTCGATCGCCGATTCGACGCTCAAGGAACTCGGCAACATCATCGCGGGCTCGTATCTCACCGCGATCATCCAGCTCACCGGCTCGAACCTGTTGCCCTCGGTGCCGACGCTCTCGTACGGCACGGTCCAGGCGGCGTTCCGCACGCTGATGTCGATCCTGCCCGATCAAGACGTATTCTTGATCGAATCGAGCTTCCTCGATAAAGAGAAAGAAGTCGCGGGGCAGTTCATTTTAATACCGGAGACGGGCTCGCTCGGACCGCTACTCTCGGTCTTCGGCGTAGAGTAAGTCATGTCTGACGAACTCTTTAATCGAGAAGAGTTCATCTCATATTTCCGCGACGAGGCGGAAGAGCTGCTGCAGCAGATCGATGCGGATTTGCTCAAGCTCGAAGAATTTGTCCAGACCGGTGAGACCGATCCCGAGATTATCAATTCGCTCTTTCGTGCGCTACACACGGTCAAGGGCAGCGCGGGGATGCTGGGGTTCACCGACGTTCAGGGCCTCGCGCACAAACTCGAGAATCTCTGCGACTTGCTCCGCAAGGATCGGATGCCGCTCTCCGAGAGTGTGCTCGAGATTCTCTTCTCCGGCCGCGATCTGCTAACCGAACTGGTCGAAGCGGCGATTGGCGATCAGCCCTCGCCGACGGGCGTGCAAGAGTACATCGTAAAGCTCGACAAGTTCACCGCGATTTACGAGCAGACCGCACAGGTCATCGAAGGACACGCCGCGCCGCAGGCCGGCGATGCCGCGGCCGCCCCCGAACAAAAGGAGGCGAGCCCCTCGGACGCCGAGGCCTTCGAAGCCGAAGTGCAGCGGCTCTTGGCCGAGGCCGCCGCGCAAAAGGAAGCTCAAGCTGCTTCCGCTCCCGCCGATGTGGCGCAACCGGCCGCGGTCGTTCCGCCTCCTTCAGCGACGGAACCGGTCGCACCCAAAGCCGCGCCCGCCGCAGCCGCCGCGCCCGGCACTGCGGGTGCGTCACCGAACGCCGAGCAAAAGCGCTCCTCGATTCATCAAACGATTCGCGTCGACATCGAGCGCCTGGATTCGCTGCTCAACCTCGTCGGCGAGTTGGTGATCAATCGCACGCGCATTTCCGACATCGCCAACACGCTCGAACGCTTGATGGCCGACAAAGCCAGCACCGCCGGCGGAGCATCCTCCGGCATCATCGCACCTCTGGCCAAAGACCTCGCTGATTCGGCTGCGCTGCTCGCGCGCACGACTAACGAGATTCAAGAGTCGATCATGAAGGTGCGTATGGTGCCGATCGGCCAGGTCTTCGATCGCTTCCCGCGTCTGGTGCGTGACGTGGCGAAAGCGCGCGGCAAAGAAGTTCAATTAGTGATCTCCGGCGCCGAGACCGATCTCGACAAGACGATCGTCGACGAGGTCGGCGAGCCGCTCATGCACTTGCTGCGCAATAACGTCGACCATGGCATCGAGCCGCCCGACGAACGTGAGAAGCTTGGCAAGCCGCGCATCGGCACCATTTCACTCAACGCCTATCACGAAGGCAATCAGATCATCATCGAAGTGTCGGATGATGGCGGCGGGATCAATCTCGAGAAAGTGCGCGCGCGCGGCATCAAGCAAGGCTTGATCTCGGCCGACGACCGTCTCTCCGATCGCGAGATCATCGAGCTGATCTTTACGCCCGGCTTCTCCACGGCCGATGTCGTCTCCGACGTCTCCGGCCGCGGCGTCGGCATGGACGTCGTCAAGCGCAACATCGGCCGCCTCAAAGGCATCTTCGACGTGGATACGTCGCCCGGCGCGGGCACGCGCTTTACGATCAAATTACCCTTGACGCTGGCGATCATCCAGGCGCTGCTGGTCCGCGTCGGCGAAGAACTCTACGCAATTCCGCTTGATTCGGTCATCGAATCGCAACGCGTGGAGATGGTGGACGTGCGGACCGTGCACGGCAATGAAGTAATTACTCTGCGCGGACAGGTCGTGCCGTTGGTACGGATCGCCGAGTTCTTCGAGCTGGGCGGTCAGCGCGACCCCGACAAGGTGATGATCGTCATCGTCGGCTTGCAAGGCCGCCAAGTCGGGCTCGTGGTGGATCAGTTCGAGGGAGAGCAAGAGATCGTGATCAAACCGCTCTCCGATGTGGTCGGCAGAATCGCGGGCATCTCGGGCGCGACGATTCTCGGCAATGGGTCGATCTCGCTGATCATTGACGTACACTCGCTTGTGGGCGAGGCCTACGCCGGCGGAAAAGTTGCTCGCGCTGAATTCTCTGGGGTGTAAGGATCACACACGATGGCAGACGGTAGGGAAGAGAAAAAGCAGCAGTTCTCGGGCGAGGTCGTCCAGGTCGTCTCGTTTCGCCTTGGAAGCGAAGAGTACGGCGTCGACATCTCGCAGGTGCAAGAGATCATCCGCATGGTCGAGATCACGCACGTCCCGCGCGCGCCCAAATTCATGGAGGGCGTCATTAATTTGCGCGGTCAGTTGATTCCCATCATCGATCTGCGTACGCGTTTCGGCATGAAGCGAATCGACGCGACCAAGAGCACCCGCATCATCGTTACCGAGATCGGTAATAAGCGCGTCGGCATGGTGGTCGATTCGGTCAGCGAAGTGCTCAACATTCCGATCGAGAACGTCGAGGATGCGCCGGAGATGATAGCCGGCGTCGGCACCGAGTACATCCAAGGCGTCGGCAAGATGGACGAACGGCTGATCATCATGCTCGATCTCACCATGGTGATCTCGGGCGAAGAGAAGCAGGCGCTCGAGCAAGTCAACGAAGCCGTAGCCACGTAGCGGACATCTCAGTTTTGACTGTCACGGCAGGCGATCTGCAGTGTTCTTGTCGTAGATGAGTGCCATGCGCATCCCCGCCTTGCTGGCGTTGCTTCTGATCGGCGCGACCCCGAGTCCGTCGCCGACGCTTCCACCCGAGATCTACCACACCGTTTCGCGCCCGCTTTGCAGCGCGCTCGCGACGAAGTTCCGCCCGGCGATCGCCATGCTGATTCAAAACGATGCGATCATCGCGAAGAGCCCGGCGCTCTTTAAGAATTACGTCGACATGTCCGCGGCCGGCAGCGACGCGGGCCAGAGCATGGCGGTGATGCATCTCAATAATCTTGTGACGCCGCTGGTTCAAAATACGCTAGCGGTTCAGAAGCTCCTTAATGACCCGTCGGTCTTTCCGGATAAGCCGCAGAGTGCCGAAGACAAGGATATGATCGCACTCAAGGATGCGACGCTCAAATCGCTCGCCAATCAGCAAGCATCGCTCGATATCATCAACGGTTTCGTGGAAACGCAGCAACTCTCGCAGATGCAGCACGAGGGCTTCGGCTATCTCAACTCGCTCACGAACGGCGGCATGACCAGCCAAAGCCACCAATTGCAGACTGACCTCATGGGCGCGACCCCCGATCCGAGCCACCCGCAGTCTGCCTTTGACGACACCGCGATTCAGGCTGGACTCCCACCCAATCCGTACGAGATCGATGTGACCACCCTCCCGGGTCTTGCTCTCGGGTACAATCCCGTCAACAATCTCAAAGCGGGCGTGGAGTATACGCAAGAGCAGAATAAAAAAGACGAAGCGCCGCTAGCCAAGGGAATTATTGCGACGAGCAAATATTGCGCTCAGCTGGCCGACCCGTCTCCGAAGCCGTAGCCGAGCCCGGTAAAGCGCATCAACCCTTCGAACGGGCCATAGGGCGCGAACGCGTCCCGCCACAGCGCGCGTGCCCGGGAGAGTGCGTCGTCGCGCTGCATGCGCACGCGCTGCGCGCTCACGTGTAAATCCTTCGGCATTGCAAGCAGCAGCAGGTCGCGATCGTGCAAATCGCCGAGCGCGTCTTGCAATTGACTCAAGCGGCTTGCTGCTTCGAGGAGCGCCGGCTCGCGCGGCGTGTACCGCTCGAGCGCGTAACGTAAGCGTTTGCAGGCGATGCGCAGGTCGTGCAGATCTTTGCTTCGCCCATGGCGCAGTGCGGGAACGAGCGTAAGCACTTCGGCGAAACGAACGATTGCGATGCGGCGCATTGCATCATCGACGCCGCACGAGTCGGAGAGATCCACGTTCCGGGCTTTCATGGCTGCCGCGGCCAAACGTGTTTGAGTGCTTGAGCGATGTATTTGAGAACGAGAAGCTCACGCCGGCGTAGCGCGCCCAACAATTTGCGAGCGGAGCGACGTTCGCGCACGTCCAGCGCTTCACGTAATGCTTCGCGCATGACCGCCGCATCGCGCGCTTCGCCGGTCAAATCGATCAAGCGACGTAAGCGTAGCAGCGAAAACGGCGGAATTGCTTCGCGCAAATCTTCGTGAAGACAGCGCAAACGCCGCGCCGTGGTACGCAGATCGTGGAGGCGCTTGGCGCTGGGCTGGCGCAAAAAACGCGTCCGCGCCCGCTTAAAAGCATGCACGTCCGCTTTGACAAGCCCCTGGGCCCATTCCGCAATGCGATCGTCCGGCATGGATTCGGCTTCGCCGAATCTGTAGCGTTCGGCCTCTGGCCGTTGGCCGTCGCCGATCTGGGTCCAGCTTCGCTGGCCCCTTTACGTTCGGCCTAACGGCCGATCCGTGGCGTGGGAATCTCTAACAATGTGGGATTGACATACGAACATATGTTCGATTAGGATGGGGACCCATGCTACCGGCACGCACCGATTTCCAGGAGCTCAAGGCCCGCTTTCACGCCGCGCCTGCCGCCCCACGTACCGGCCGGGAGCCGCTCTTTCCAACCGCCATTGCGAGCCTTGACGCCCTGCTGGGTGGGGGTCTCCCGTGCGGTTCGCTGGTCACCCTCGAAGGCTATGGAACTGCCGGCGTTCGCAGCATTGCTGCAGCGCTGCTCGCCCAGGCGACGCGCACCGGGCTCGGAGCGATCATCGACGGCGGCGAGCTCTATCCGCCCTCCCTCGAGGCCGCCGGTGTTCGTCTGGAGCGGCTCTTGATCGTTCCCGCCGGTACACCGGTTCGAGCCGCCCGGGCCGCCGATTTGCTCCTGCGCTCGCGTGTCGCACGGGTCGTGGTCATGGGAGCCGTCACCCTGCACGCTGCGGTCTGGGGGCGCCTTGCAAGCCTTGCTCATAAGGCCGGGGCGGTGCTCGTGGTGCTCGCGGTGCGGGCGATCGTGGAGATCTCCGCGGCGGCAACGGTCTGCCTGTCATGCCGCGTCGCGCGGCCCGTTCACACAGGTACGCGGGGGATCTGGGGGGTCTTTACCGGGTTCGAGCTGCAGGCCGAGCTGCGCAAGCACAAATTCAGGAATTCTTTAACTCCGTTTGTCGTCAATGGACTTGTGGGGATGGTGCAATGATCGTCTGCGTCCGAATTTCCGGTGGCGTTCCGAACGATGCCGTGTGGCAAGAGATCCTCGACGCGCTCGACGCGGTCACACCGCTGATCGAAGATGTGCGTTGCGGAGTCGCATTTCTCGACATGCAGGGGGCGGGCGGTGATTTTGCGGCATGGAGCCGGAGCGTCCGCACCGCGCTCATCCCATTCGCGTTTTCACCGTGCGTCGGAGCGGGGCCGAATCGCTTCTGCGCGTTTGCCGCAGCTTGGAACGGCGATGGCACGCTGATCGCTCCGGAGACGCAAGCGGATGCACTTGCACCAATGCCGCTGGTTGTGCTGGAGTGCGATGCCGATACCATCGAACGGTTGCATCTACTTGGTGTAACGACGCTTGGAGCACTCGCCGCATTGCCGCATGGGCCGTTCGTGCGCCGCTTCGGTCCCGATGCGGCACGTTGGCACGATGCTGCGCGCGGCATCGATCGTTCGCCGTTCATCCCGCGCGGGCACGCGATCACAATCGAGGCGGCCATGCTTGGCGAAGGCTCGGCACAGAGCGAGGCGGCTGTCATTTTCGCGTTGCGCGTGTTGATCGGCCGGATCTGCAGCGATCTGGAACGGTGCGGCAAACGTGCAAGCGCACTACAGGTCGAGATCGAGCTTGAGAGTGCGGATACCGCGCGCATCGACGTGCAACTCGCCGCCGCGACCTCGCAGGAGCGCGCAATGCTCGACGTGCTGCGCGCAAAATTGGAAGGTGCGAGCTTTCCGGCGCCGATCTGTGGCCTGCGTCTGCGCGCCCTCGGCCTAGAAGAAGGCGGCGAACCGGTGCCGCTGCTCGCCGGCGACGAGATCGATCGCGCGAATGTGGCAGTGGTGCTGGCACGTCTTGAGGCGATGCTCGGGGAACCGGTGCGCCGGGCGCACACACGTGCGGCACATCCGCTCGAGGAGCGCTTCACCTACGTTCCGTTCACGTTGCCCAAGCGCGATCCGGCCGGGCGCAGCGAAGGCGAACCCACGCGGCTGGTGCCGCAATTGCGTTTACTCGCGGTCACCGAGATCGACGTACGCTTACGCCGAGGGGAGCCGGCGATCGTCGGTGAGCGCGCCGTGCAACATTGCTCCGGGCCGTGGCGCATCGAAGAGGGATGGTTCACCGCACCGGTCGCGCGCGACGAATACGACGTGCAACTCGATACCGGTGAGATCTGTCGGATCTATCGTCAAGGCGAACGCTGGTATCTTCGAGGCTCGTATGATTAGCACCGATCAGATGGGGTGCGAGCGGTTTCAACGTGTCGCATCGGCTTGGCTACGCAGTGGAGAGATCACGCGCACCAACAATCTGCTCTCTCCGCTCGAAGAACTCGCCGGTTTTAATTACGGATTCGTCTATCTGCTCGACCTCGATGGCGGAATGGTCAAGATCGGCTACTCCGAGCATCCGGTGCGGCGTATGCGGGAGCTGCGCGCGGGGTTCCGGTATGGCGAACGCCTCCGGCTGCGTGCGTGCTTCGTCGGCGAGCCCGAGGAGGAGCGGACGCTGCACCGGCGCTTCGCCCACTTGCGGATCGAGAACGAACGCTTTTTAATCAGTGCCGCGATCGATGCCGAGTTCGCCTGTGCGCGCGAACGCGTGCGCGAGCGATTACGCGCGCTGCATTGCTGCAGCACCGAGTGTCCGCAGATCGTCACGCGACTCGATTTGCGGATGCTCCGTACGTGGCTACGGAGGTAGGGAAGCTCTGACGATGTCGCTGTGCCGATCGCAAGGTGCATTTGCGGTGCAGATCGAGGCGCAGCCGAGGGAGCATAGTAGCGCGCTCTGTGACCGAGGGTGCAACGAAGAGGTGTACCGCAAATGCCCTTGCCCTTCGGGTTATGGCCGCGATGACGCATCTCCGTCGTCGTCGGCTCGGTTACAGAACACCCCGGCTATGCTCCCTCGCCGACTTCTCGGAGCTGCAATCATCGGGGCCATAACGATCGGTACATGGACATCGTCAGAGCTTCCCTGAGCTATGCGGAGCTGCACGCCTATTCGAATTTCACCTTTCTCGAAGGAGCGTGCCATCCCGAGACGCTGATCGAGCGTGCCGCGCAACTCGAACTGGCTGCGATCGCACTGACCGACCGGGACGGGCTCTACGGCGCAGTACGTTTCGCCGGCGCGGCACGGCGCGCGGGCATCGCCGCGATCATCGGCAGCGAGCTCACGCTTGAAGACCACACGCGCCTCACTTTGCTGATCGAAGACGAACGCGGCTATGCTAACCTGTGCGAGCTGATTTCGAGCGCACAACTGCGCGGAAGCAAAGGCGACGCGCGCTTGCGGATTGAGGATCTCGACGGCCGCAGCGACGGGCTCGTCGCGCTCTCGCAGGTTCCGGACCCGCAGCGCATCGATGCGCTGCGCGCATTCTTCGGCGAGCGATGCTACCTCGAATTGCAGCATCACCTCACGCCGGCCGATGCGCAGCGCAACGATCGCCTCGTGCGCCTCGCCCGCGAGATGCACGTGGCCTATGTCGCGACCAACGGCGTCGTGTATGCGCAGCGTGAGAACGCGCAGCTCGCCGATATCCTCACCTGCGTCAGGGAGACGATCACGCTCGATGCGGCGCGCGCGCAGCACCGCTTGCGTCCCAATGCCGAGTACCATCTCAAATCCGCCGCAGCGATGCGTGCGATCTTCAGTGCCTATCCGCAAGCGGTAGATGCAACCCTTGGCATCAAGGCTCGCTGCGCTTTTAGGCTCGAACGCTTGACCGGTCAATTCCCGCTCTTTCCTGTGCCCGACACCTACACGCGTCAGAGCTATCTGCGCGAGCTGACCTATCGCGGCGCAGCCGAGCGCTACGGCACACCGCTGACATCAAACGTCGAGCGCCAGCTCGAGTATGAGCTCGGTATCATCGCCAAGATGGATCTGGCAGGCTACTTTTTGATCGTGTGGGATATCGTGCAAGCCGCTGCCCGTCTCGGCGTGCTCTGCCAGGGGCGCGGCTCGGCCGCAAATTCCGCGGTCTGCTATGCGCTTGGGATTACCGCGGTCGATCCGGTCGGCATGGATCTGCTCTTCGAGCGGTTCATGTCGGAAGAACGTCAAGAGATTCCCGACATCGACATCGACTTTGCGCACCAAGACCGCGAGCAGGTCATCCAATACATCTACGAACGCTACGGACGCAGCAACGCCGCGATGGCGGCCGAGGTGATCAGCTACCGCACGCGTTCGGCGCTTCGCGACGTCGCTAAAGCTTTGGGCTTTACGATCGAGCAAACCGATGAACTCGCCAAAGAATACGACGCTCGCGAATCGCTTGGCGATGCCGCCGCCCAGTTCGGGGAGCGTGCCAAACGACTCGAAGAATTCTGCCGGCGCATCGACGGCTTCCCGCGCCACATGGGCATTCATTCCGGCGGGATGGTCATTACCCGCGATCCGCTCATTCGCGTCGCGCCGATCGAATGGGCCACGATGCGCGACCGCACCATCATCCAGTGGGACAAAGACGATCTGCAAGAGCTCGGCTTGATCAAAATCGACCTCCTCGGCCTCGGCATGCTTTCACTACTCCGAGAAGCCTTTGCTATTCACAAACGATGCTTAGACCGAGGTGACGGGCACGTATGGGGTGAGGGGCGTCTGATCGAGGAGCGAAGCCAGGAAGGCGGGAGCGACGAGTCAGAGAGCCGCGTTTTTACACGATGCAAAAACGCGAGCGTCCCCGATCCCCGTACATGCCCGTCACCGAGGCCTCTGGCCTTGCACACCATCCCGCCGGATGATCCGCAAACCTACGCGATGATTACCAAGGCTGATACGATCGGGGTGTTTCAGATCGAGTCGCGGGCGCAGATGTCGATGCTTCCACGGATGAAGCCGCGCTGTTTCTACGACATCGTGATGCAGGTCGCGATCATTCGCCCAGGACCGATCCAAGGGCAGATGGTCCATCCGTTCTTACGCCGTCGCGCGGGACTGGAAGCGGTGACATATCCGCATCCGAAGTTGAAGCCGGTGCTCGAGCGTACCATGGGCGTGCCGCTCTTTCAGGAGCAGGGGATGCGCATGGCGATCGAAGCGGCCGGCTTTTCGCCCGGTGAAGCCGACGTGCTGCGGCGCGCGATGGGACACAAACGCTCGCACGAACGAATGCGCGAGATCTTTCCGCGGCTGGTGGAAGGCATGATGGCGAACGGGATCGATCGCGCGGCGGCCGAGCAGTTGTTCCACATGCTCGAGGGATTTGCCGATTACGGTTTTCCCGAATCACACGCGGCAAGTTTTGCACTGCTAGCCTATGCGTCGGCCTACGTGAAGTGTCACTTTCCGGCGATCTTCGCGGCGGCGATTTTGAACGTGCAGCCGATGGGGTTTTATTCGACCGAGGTGCTGGTCAACGATGCGCGCCGTCACGGCGTCGTGGTCAAACCGGTCGAAGTCAACGCGAGCGAATACTGGTCGCACGTCGACGCCGGCGGTGCGCTGCGCCTGGGATTCCATCTCGTGCGCGCTCTGGGCAGTGCGCAGAAGGAGCGACTCGAAGTGGCGCTGCGCGGCGGAGCATTTGGGGATCTGCTCGCCTTCGCGCAGCGCACGCAACTGGAAAAGGAGGCCATTGAGAATCTCGCGGTCGCCGGCGCGTTTGCACCCTGGTTCGCATCGCGGCGCGAGGCGATGTGGGCGCTGCGTGCGCTCGACGAACGCGAAGCGCGGGGCGAACTCGGAAAGTTGATGGAGGTCGATGAGCCGGTGGTGCGCTTTGCAGCGCTCACACCCAAAGTCGAGACGGCTTTCGATCTGTGGTCGACCGGCGTTACGGCTAAAGGTCAAGCGGTCGCGCATTTCCGTGCACAGCTCGACGCGCAGCGGGTGATTGCGGCCAAGGCTCTGGAAGCGATGCCCAATCATCTCATCTGCCGTGTCGGGGGTCTCGTGATCACGCGGCAGCGGCCGGGAACGGCCAAGGGCTTCGTCTTTTTGACGATCGAGGATGAGACGGGCCTGGTCAATGTGATCGTGCGGCCCGACGTGTACGAACGTTACCGGCGCGTCATTCGCACCGCGAGCATGATGGTGATCGAAGGCGTCTTACAGAAAGAACAGGGAACGATCGATTTGCTGGCGCGCGCGGCGTGGGTCTTTGATGACGAGGGTGTCGTGGGCGGCGTACGCTCGCACAACTTTCACTGATCGCTTACTGCGCTGTAAGCCACGCCGCGTAAACGTCTTTTGCCGCCGGCTGGAGTTGAACCCCCGGCGGCAAGCGATAGCCCGGCACCGGCAGCGGCATATCGAACGCGCGGTATCTTTGGAGAAACGGATCGATCCTCGGCGGGTAGCAGAATGGCCATGGAATGTCACCGTGCTCGAGTTGTCCGTCCGCATAGCGAAGCGAATATGTCCCGCCTTCGTAGCAGTCATAGCCGCGCACTCTCGCCATCGCACTCGGATAAATGATGCCTTCCCCTCGCCGAGGCTCGCCCGGCATCCCCGGCATATCCATTTGAAACGACCGCTGCGCCGCCGCTCGCTCATTCGGGTCGATCGTCGCGATCGAAAGCGGTGCCCGCTGCGCGTTGAGCTGCTGCGTTTCGTGCTGAAATGCGACCTCTTGCTGCGCCAATTCCTCGGCCAGCGTTCCTTGCGACTGTTTTCTCCGCGCGCTGGGTGGCTGCGGCGTTCCATTCGGCGTGATGCGCGCCAGTTCGGTCGGCTGCGCTCGTGGCTCAGGGACGGCCTGACGCGCCGCCGCCTGCTGCGGCTTGCGCTGCTGCTGCGGCTCACGCTGCGCATCGATCGATTGATGCGGCTGAGCCGGAACCGGCTGCGTGCGCTGCGCGATATGCAGCGAAGAAGAGGTCACGGTGAACGTTTCTTTCGGCTGGTCTTGCGCCACGGCCATGGCGTGGGTGCGCAGCGCGACCGTCCACGCGAGCACCATCCACAACATCAGATTGACGCCGCCGGAAACGAGAAGCGACCACACCAGGGTGGTGCGGTCTTCGCTGCGTTCTTGTTGTTGCTCGTCTAGTTCAGTGATCATGGGTCGCCGGGTTTATTACAGCAAGCGTAAACGTAATGCCGCCTGAGAGCGATGACTTCCCCGGCTGCCGGGCGGGAGCCCCTCTGAGCGAGGCGAAGCATAGACGCACGATGGACCAGCAACCCGATAACGATCGATTCGAGGACCGCCGTCAGCAAAACCTCACGCGCACGTTGATTTGGATCGGTGTCGCGGGCCTCGGCGCCGCGCTGGCCTTTACGGTCACGCGCGTGCTCTTGAGCCGGCGCCAAGCCGATCCTACGAGCGAGCGTATCCAGCAGCTGATCGACGAGGCCAACCACTTGCTCAAGACGCTTGACGAGCAGAGAAACAGCGCGTAGCGGCGCGCCCCCGGTTAGCGTCGGCGCGGAATACGAGCTGGCGTTCACCGATTTATTGGCCAACGGTCAGGCGGTCGGGCGAGCCGGAGGGATCGTCGTTTTTTGCTTCGGTCCGCTGCCGCTGGAACGCGCACGTGTGCGTATCACCGCGGTCAAGCCCAAATATGCGATCGGCGAGCTCGTGCGGGTGCTCTCCCCATCAGCATACCGGACGACGCCGTTCTGCAGCGTCTTCGGCACGTGCGGTGGCTGCCAACTTCAGCACTTGAGCTACCCCGCGCAGTTGGCGTGGAAGACCGACACGGTGCGTGGCGCACTCCAACGCATCGGCGGCTTTGCGGACCCGAAGGTGCGCGACGCCGTCGGCATGACCCACCCGCGCGGCTATCGCAACAAGATGTCGCTGGTGGTGGAGCATCGCGGAGCCCCGCCGACGATCGGTTTTTATAAGCAGCGTTCACACGACGTCGTACCGATCGACTCGTGCCCGATCGTGACGCCGCAACTTAGCGACTCGATCGCGCGGCTCAATCGCGCGCGAGCCGTGCCGGAGATCAATGCGGCGCTCGAAGCGGCGCGGCACGTCGTCGCGCGCAGTGCGCGCTCGAGCGGCGAATCGGTGGTGACGCTGACTACGCAGCGCCTCGCGCCCGAGGTCGCGCGCGCAGCCGATGCACTGATGAAGGTCTTCCCCGGCGCCGTCGGGCTCACCAACTCCTACGAACCGAACAGCGAGAACGCGATCATGGGTCGCCGCCACCGCACGCTCGTGGGGCGCTCCGAGATCGAAGAAGTGCTCGATGGTGTGCGCTACCGCGTGTCGGCCGGTTCGTTCTTTCAAGTTAACGTCGAGATCGTTGGACGCATCTTCGATTTCATGCGCTCGGGCCTCGAACACCCGCGGCGCATCGTGGATCTCTACTGCGGTGCCGGAACCTTTACGCTCTTCTTCGCGCGGCACGGCTGTCAGGTCTTTGGGGTCGAAGAGAACGCGCAAGCGATTGCGGAGGCCGAGGGGAACGCCGCGCTCAACGGCCTGGAAAATTGGGTGCGCTTTCGCTCCGGGCTTGTGGAAGACGTCGTGCAGACGCCCGAGGCCCACGCCGCGATGCGCGAGGCTGACATCATCTTCCTCGATCCGCCCCGCAAGGGCAGCGACGAGGTCACGCTTGGCGCGATCGCGCGGTCAAAGGCCCCATTTATCTGGTATCTTTCGTGCGATCCGGCGACGCTGGCCCGGGATTTGAAGTTCCTCGCCGCCAATGGATACCGGCTCGGCATGGTGCAGCCATTCGATATGTTCCCGCAGACCGGGCACGTGGAGACGCTGGTGACGCTGTACCGCGAGGCCGAGGAACCGGCGGTGGCCCAGGCGTTCCAGGACGTGCAGGCTCCGAGCTGGCCCGAAGACGACTTCGCCCAAAACCAATCGGAGTATCCCGACTTTGTCATCCGAGAAAATTGACGTCCGCTACGTAGCGAAGCTCGCGCGTTTGGCGCTAACCGACGACGAGGTCGAGCGGTTCGGCGCGCAACTCGGCGACCTTCTCGAGCACGTTGATGCGCTCGCGAAACTCGATGTCTCAGCGGTCGCAGCCACCGCCCAAGTCGTCGAGTCGCGCAACGTCGAGCGCGATGACGAGTTGGCTCCGTGCCTCGATCGTGAGGTTGTGCTGGCGCAGGCGCCGCAACGAGCGGGCGGATTCTTCCGCGTTCCCCGGATCATCGCAGAATAAAGGAACACCCGTGTCAAATCCACTGATCGAACGAAGCGCCGCGCAGATTGCACGCGACGTGAATGCGCGCAGCCTTTCCGCGCGCGAGATGACCGACGCCACGCTTGCTCACCTGGATGCCGTCGATTCGCAAATCGGCGCCTATCTGACCGTGCTGCGCGATGAGGCACGCGAGCGGGCCGCGCGCGTCGACGCGCGCATTGCCGCGGGCGAGCATCTTCCGCTGGCGGGCGTTCCGCTCGCGGTCAAAGACAACATGTGCCTGACGGGCAC
>Ga0302180_10002567_pt1 | contig 14069 bp, 16 predicted proteins | sample I_Palsa_E3_2_FD_200575 | JGI IMG/M metagenome (GOLD analysis project Ga0302180, IMG submission 200575) | Peat permafrost microbial communities from Stordalen Mire near Abisko, Sweden - I_Palsa_E3_2 | ecosystem: Environmental > Terrestrial > Soil > Palsa > Peat permafrost | place: Sweden... | reverse complement strand
TTAAAGTGGCGCAGGGGCGCGCGCTTGTTTCTGGGGTTTGGATCTGGATGAATTCCGACACTGCACCATTGTCGCGCCTTGAGGAGGCATCATTTCCCGACGGTGCCCGTGGCAAGCCAGTGGAGCTTGTATCATTTTGACCACTGCGAAAAGAATTCTGAGCCTCGTCATCGTTTGTTTGTACCCGCGCCAGCGAAGACGGCAGACCACGAAAGGCGATGGTCTGCCCCACCAAAGTGAACAGTATTGGGGCTAAGGACCGCCCGCCGGGTCTGTGAGGGCCACGCGCACCAGTTGACTGCGCCTGCGGACACCGGCCTTTCGAAATATCTCCCGCAAGATGGTTTTTGTAGCGCCTTCCGATACTCCAAGCCTGGCGGCAATTGCCTTGTTAGTCAGCCCATCCAGGACTCCTTCGAGCACCTCCTGCTCGCGCCTGGTCAACAGCCTTTGCAAGTTCCGGCTCTCGCGCTCCGCGATCGGGCCGGCCAGAAGTTGCAAGAGTTCGAGATCCACCCAGGCTTCTCCCGCCGCAACTTCCCGGATCGCTCTCGGAAGACTGTCGAGCGAGCTATGCTTGCGGAACACGCCGGACGCACCGGCGCGTAGGGACATGAACAGGCTGGTCGTATGCCTCTCGGACGCCAGCACCAGAAACCTTCCCTGGTATCCGGCCTCGCGGGCCGCGGAAATGAACTCTGCGGCCTGGCCGCCCACTGCATCGAAATCCAACAGGACAACGTCCGCCGGCGATCGATCCAAGGCTTCCAAACCCTCCACAGCCGTGCCGCACTCCGCGACGATTTCCAGGCCGGGCTCCAGCCGCAGCTGGCGGCTCAGACTCTCCCGGACCAGGACGTAATCAACCAATAACAGCAGGCGTATGCGCTCCATAATGGGCATGATGGCCTTCCGAAATAGCTGTGGCAGCTAAGTTATAAACAAATCAAAAACAAGTTATAAAGAAGCTATAAAGTTATTAGCGTAAGTCGCGTGGAGTTGCCTGTAGCCGTTACTGCATTGTCGCATATCCGGGCAGATAGTCCGCTCTTTGACCTAAAGATAGGTTTGCGAGTCCAAAAGATCTACCCTGCGTACCGTAAGGTCTACCAAACGCAACGAATGATCGGAATCCGGTACGCGGAAAGATAGCCGTGGCTTTACGAAAAATATATGGCTAGTCACACGGCGGACGTTGTAGATTGAAACTACCATCTCCAAACCATGATCCGCCGGCTTGTCGATTTTGCCCTGAATAACCGCCTCCTGATGTTGGCGCTTGCCATTCTGCTATTCGCCTGGGGTGTCATTTCGTTCAAAAACCTGCCCATTGAGGCCTATCCGGATGTGGCCAACAACTACGTGCAGGTGATCACGCAATGGCCGGGCATAGCGGCGGAAGAAGTCGAGCAGCAGGTCACCATTCCCCTCGAAATCGTGATGAACGGGCTGCCGCACTTGACGCACCTTCGCTCCGTATCGCTTTTCGGGCTTTCCAGCCTGATGCTGATTTTCGACGACGACTCGGAAAACGACTGGAACCGCCAAAAGGTCTTGGAGCGCCTCGCGCAGGTGACCCTGCCCGCTAATCTGCAGCCGCAGATGGGCACGGACTATAGCCCGGTGGGGCAGATCATGTTCTACACGCTGACCAGCAACAATCCGGAATTCGACGTGATGGAGCTCAAGGCCCTTGAGGACTGGGTACTCGAGAAGCAGTTCAAGTCCGTGCCAAACGTAGTGGACGTATCCAGCTTCGGCGGGCCAACCAAGGAATATCAGGTGCGCGTCGATCCGAACAAGCTGGTTTCCTATGGCCTGAGCATAGGAGAGTTGGAGCAGCAGCTTTCGAACAACAATGTGAACGCCGGCGGCAGTTTCATCCAGGAGGGATTGCAGCAGATCGACGTGCGCGCCGTGGGATTGGTCCGTACCGTCGGCGATATCCAGGAAACCGTAATCAAAACGCAGAACGGAACGCCCCTGCGGATCAGTGACATCGGCGCTGTGGCGCAAGGGCCGAAAATCCGTCTGGGGCAGTTCGCGAAGTCGATTCACCGCGCCGACGGCAAGATCCTGGACAATGACGACGTGGTCTCGGGCATCGTTCTGCTGCGCAAGGGCGCGCGGGCGGACGAAACTTTGGACCTCATCCACAAGAAGATCGAGGAACTGAACAACCACATTCTTCCCAAAGGGGTGAAAGTCGTTCCGTTCCTGGACCGCAGCGATCTGGTGCATTTAACCTCGAAAACCGTGGAGAAAAATCTGACCGAGGGCATCATCCTGGTTTCGATTATTCTCTTCATGTTCCTGGGCAACGTTCGCGCCGCACTGATTGTGGCTTTGACCATTCCCTTCTCGCTCCTGTTTGCGGCGATCTGTCTGGACCTTCGGCACATTCCGGCGAACTTGCTGTCTTTAGGGGCGCTGGATTTCGGCATGGTAGTGGATGGCGCCGTGGTGATGGTGGAGAACATCGTGCGGCACCTGGGCCGCACCGCCGGGAGCGAGGCCTACAAATCGCCGATCGAGCGCATTCGCGAAGCCGCCCACGAGGTGCAGCGGCCCGTCTTCTACGCTATCGCCATCATCATTACGGCCTATCTCCCCATCTTCACCCTGCAATCCGTCGAAGGGCGCCTTTTCAAGCCCATGGCCTGGACGGTGGCCTTTGCGCTTTTGGGAGCGCTGATCTTCTCCATGCTATTGGCGCCCGTCCTTTCCAGTATCTTGTTTCGGAAGAACGCGCGAGAGTGGCGCAATCCGGTGCTGACGCTGCTGACGGACGGGTATCGCAAGGCCGTGCGTTGGGCCATAGAAGCGCGTTGGCTGACCGTCGGCATCGGACTGCTGAGCCTGGTCGGCGTCATCTACCTGGCCTTCAGCGGAGTGATCGGCTCGGAGTTTCTGCCCCATCTCGACGAGGGGGCAATTTGGGTGCGAGGTACGCTGGCTCCCAGTACCGGACCTGACGAAGGCGACCGCGTGGCGGATTGGGCGCGCGTGGCGCTGGCTTCGTTTCCGGAAGTCACCGTAACCACCAGCCAGGTCGGCCGCCCGGACGACGGCACAGACACCACCGGCTTCTTCAATACCGAGTATTTTGTCGATCTGAAGCCGAAAGAGCAGTGGCGTTCCGTGTTTCATCAAAGCAAGGACGAGCTCATTGGCGCCATGAATCGCGAGCTGGAGAAGATGCCCGGCGTGATTTGGAACTTCTCCCAACCCATCGCGGACAACATGGAGGAGGCTGTCAGCGGCGTCAAGGGGCAGCTTGCCACCAAGATCTACGGGGACGACCTGGAGGTTCTGGAAGCCAAGGGCGCGGAGGTGGTCGACGTCATGCGTCAAGTCCACGGCATTGAGGACCTCGGACTGTTTCAAGTGAGAGGGCAGCCCAATCTGAACTTCACCGTGGACCGCCGGCAGGCTGCCCGCTATCAAATCAACGTGGCGGATGTGCAGGATGCTGTCCAGACGGCGGTGGGAGGGAACGCCCTGACGCAGGTGTTGCACGGTGAGCAACGCTTCGACCTGGTAATGCGCTATCTACCGCAGTACCGCGATACGCGGGAGGCGATCGCGGACATTCGTCTGCTGGCGCCGTCGAACGAGCGCGTTTCTCTCGGCCAACTCTGCCAAATCGACACCCGCGACGGAGCTTCCGAAATCTATCGCGAAGGCAATTCGCGGTATGTGGCCATCAAGTACAGCGTGCGCGGCCGCGACTTGGGCGGCGCGGTGGAGGAGGCCATCAAGAAGGTGGATGAGAAAGTCAAACTGCCCAAAGGATACACCGTCGGATGGGAAGGCGAGTATCAGAGTGAGAAGCGCTCCGAACGGCGGCTGTTGATCATCGTGCCTATTACGGTGCTGATCATCTTCATCATTCTGTACACGATGTTCCACTCGTTCAAGTGGGCGACGTTGATTCTGGCAATCGGCGGGCTGTTGGCGCTATTGGTCACGGGCACCAACTTTAGCGTGTCCTCCGGCGTCGGCTTTCTGGCGCTGTTTGGCGTGTCGGTGCAGACGGGTGTGATCATGCTGGAGTACATGAATCAGCTTCGCGCCCGCGGAAGAACCATCGAAGACTCAGCGATCGAAGGCGCGGTTCTCAGGCTCCGCCCCATCATGATGACGATGCTGGTGGCGACGCTGGGGCTGTTGCCTGCCGCGCTCTCGCATGCCATCGGCTCCGATTCCCAGCGGCCGTTCGCTATCGTGATCGTGGGCGGGCTGATCGCGGACCTGGTCATGAGCATCTTCCTTCTGCCGACGCTTTATGTGTGGGTGGCCGGCGATCGCGACGTGCTCCCGGAGGCGGAGTTGGATGCCGAGGTTTGAAAACTGGACCGTACAGCAATGGCCCAGACTGCTTCTCCACGCCGGCTGGGTGCTGTTCGGGATAGCATGCCTGGATAGCGCGCGGCTACCGGTGGAAGCTTTATTCGTGGGGCCGGCGATGATGGTCGCCGCGGTCGCGATGATAGAGCGGAATCATCGCGAGTCACGCGGACAAGCGGACAGCGGCGCCGGGGACATCGCCTCGCGCTGGAGCGCCCGCTAGGCCAAATCTCATCCCTTTTGTGCCTTCGTTCGGCGATACTATAAGCTGGCGGCGAGTGTCACGGTAAGCCCCAACATTGTGCGGGCGTGGTTTGATACGGTGTTGAACCCGCTGATTCGGGGACTCACCACCGAAGCAACCGTTCTGGCGCGCGGGAACCTCACCTGGAAGACCGAGGTCCAGCGCTTCGCGTCGCTGGTGCCCTGTACGGGAGCACTTGGTGGAAGAAGTCCACCCCAATCTTGACCAGATGCTCTCGTTGCATCCGGAGTTCAATGCACCGATTGCCGAACACGACCGGCGGCTTCCGCCACTGGCGGAGGCATGCCGCCGGTTGCAGGAGGCGCTGATTGAACGCAGGGTCCTTGGGCAAGTTCTTGATCGTGTGATCCTGGAACGGCCGCCGGACAAGAGTGTCGCTCAATTCCTCGGAGGATTCGAAACCGAAGATCATTTGAAGGTCATCACGGACTGCGTCATTAACTCCGTGGGCAAGCTTCCTGGCTACTATGAGACGGCGCCGATTTGGAACACGCATCGCGACGAATTCGTGGCTGTGCTAAAGGCGGTCGAGGTATCTCCGCTCTGGCAAGCCACGACAGAGGCGAGAAACGCATTCGAAACGGCCGTCCGCGAATTGATGGACAAACTCAAGGCATTCCGCAACGAACTCTCACTCTCGGCCGGAGTGCCGATCGTCGACCGTCTCGCCGGCCAGATCTGATCCGCGTGCGGATTTTCAAGTGGAGAAGCGCCCGATAGTTATCGACACTGGTCCGCTGCTGACCTACCTCGCAATTCGACATCTGGACACTAAGGACGCTCCGAACGCACGGAAAGATCAGGTCCTCACGGAAATCGATGGAAATATCCTCGCCGCAACCGAGCAAGAGCGATTTCTAAAGCTGATGAAACAGCCTGTCTTCACTACCGCGCATGTTATTGCCGAAGTCCTGAAGCTGCGAGATAAGTCGCAATTGAACCGGGAAAAAGAGGAGTTTTTAGGGAACAGCCTGAGCGTCCTTACCAGCGGCTCCATTAGTGAGATACCTTGCCCAATAAGGGAGGTCTGCAAGGAAGAGACTTTCGCCGGCTGATCTGCCTTTACGGTCTCGCCGATGCCGGGCTGGTCTTTGTCGCAGCCAAAATCGGGGCCCTTGTGCTGACGGATGACCAGCGCTTTTTCAGTTATTATTCTGAGAAACCAAGTTGCAAGATCGAATTGCTGGACAATTATCTCCGGGAAGCGGCCTGAGCGTTACCCCAAGTGCTTCGCCAGGAACGGCAGCCCCTGCACCCCGTAGAACGAGTGAACGTCGTTGAAGACTTCCTGCTGAGCCAGCGGCGCGGCGCCAAAAACCTCGTACACCTTCTGCACGCGCGCGAAACTGGCTTTGCTGGCCTCTATCGGGAAGATATCGTCCTTGATGCCCGACTCGACAAACAGCGGGCGCGGTGCGATCAGACCCGCTACATCGTACATCTCGGCCCAATTGAGAATTCCGGGAACGTAATTGTCGATGCAGTGAGACAGGCTCATCACGCTGTCCCGGAAAGTATTGAGATAGCCGCTGATCATGGCGGCGCGAATGCGTGGTTCCAGCGCCGCGGCGAACGTGGTGACGGTCCCGCCTCCGGAGATGCCCATGCATCCCACGCGGCGCGCGTCCAGCTCCTTACGGGTTTCGATCCAGTCGATGGTGCGCATCACGTCATAGACGCGCCATCCCACCATGGTCTGGCCGAGTAACAACGACGCGCCCGCGGATGGCTGGCATGCGGTCGCCTCCGCGCCCTTCTTTCGCGTGACAGCATCGCGCCGGCAGCCGAAGGCCAGCGGTTCGATGGCTACGGCGGCCATGCCGTGTTCGACCACCTGGATTGCGAAATCGTGCTGATAGCCGGGCTTGTCCGTGCGGTCGCGGCCTTGCGCGTCGATGCCCACGATATCGTCCACGCCGCGTCCGTGGCCGGGCAGGCAGATCATGGCGGCGTGCGGCTGCGCGGAATCCCGCGGCGTTAGCAGGTAGCCGAGCACGAGCACGCCCGGCCGGCTTTCAAAGACGAACTTCTCGCGGCGGTAGGCCGGAAAGTCGCGCGTCTCCAGGGTCTGTGCTTGCAGCGCGGCGCGTTGCACGGGAAATCCACCCACAAGCTCCGTGAGTTTGGCGTGCAGGCGCTTCTGCCAGGCTTCCGCTTGTTTGCGGTTTTGCGCGCGGAAGGTGAAGCGCAAGGGCGCGGACTCATATAGCTTGCGAGTGTAAAAAACGGGGTCGAACGCGGTACCGTCGACCTTGTCTTCAAAGCCCTCCAGCGGGCCGCTGTACTTCTTTTGCGCCTCCCCGTGCGCCGAAGGCAATAAGGCTGCGCCCCGGGCGGCCGCGAGTTTGCCTAGTTCTCTGCGTGTCATGCGATAGGTGTCCCCGCTTGCTTTTGCAATCGACTTTGCGATATCAATTATATCCCGGAGGCTTCATGCAGAGACTAACGGTACTCATCGCGGCGCTCGCGCTGGCGGCGCCCATTTTTTCCGCTGATGAGCGCGCGATATTCACTAAGCACTGGCAGACGTCCAAGGAATTCACGCTGGCGGTGGCGGAAGCCATGCCCGCCGGCGAATACAATTTCAAGCCGAATGACGAGGAGATGAGCTTCGGCAAGGTGATGACGCATATCGCTCTGAACAACATCCGCGCCTTCGCTGCCGTGAGTGGAATGAAACCTCTCGAGGCGCCGCCGAAGATCGCGGCCGCGTTCCAGGATCCCAAGGGCGTATTCGACAAAGAGAGCACTATACAATTTCTGAGTGACTCGTTTGACTTCTGCACCAAGGCGCTCGCCGAGATCGACGCGGCGAAGCTCGACGCCATGGCCGGGCCGGCCACCGGGCGCGAACGGTTGTGGTCGTGCTTTACGCACACCGCCCATCATCGCGGACAGGCGGAGGTTTACTTGCGGATCAGGAATATCAAGCCGCCGGACTACCGCTTCTGATGCCCGCCGTCGCCCGCGCCACCAAGCGGGTTGCCGTGGCATCGTACGGCGCGCCATCCGGACTGCCGAAAAGTTTCACGTCCTCGAAGCCCGCGCGCCGGCAGCGCCGCGAGTTCCAGGCCACCAACAGCGATGGCTTGCCCAACGGCTAAATCCGCTGCCCAGCTACGTCCGCGACCCCCTCAACGCGCCAGCACGCGCCCCACCGCGCCCGGTGCCGCTGCCGTCTTGCGCTCGCCGAACATATAGAGATAAAACGTCCGCCACAATTCTTCGTTCTCGAGCCACTGCATCATACTGCATCATCTGCATCGTGGCCCAACTTGTTGCGCTATGCCAGACTTGCTACGCTTGAAAGCGTGAAGAACAGATGATTGCCGTGACGCTGCTGGCCATTTGGCTAAGTGGCTGTGGGGAGAAGGGAGCGAAGGCGTGACCGAAGACGAGAAGATGGAATTCTGGAGCGGGCTGGGACGTCTCTACGACGAGACGCTGGCGCTGCGGGAAGCGGCCGGCCACCTGGCGGATGCGGCGCGCGCGCATCAAGCCGTCGCCGAAGCCCACGAGCGGCGGCTCGATAAGCTCGAAGTCGTGCAGCAATGGCTGGCGGAAAAAGAGCGGGCGCGGGAGAGAGGAGAGCGGCTGTGAGGATGGGCGTACTCGCGAAGTTGGATGCGCGGATCGCACGGGTGCGCGCGCTTCTCGAAAACCTGGAGAATGCGCGCAGGGCCGTGCCCGCGGAGGCCCGCCTCGAGGGTCAACATCTATGGGACCGCGCTCGGAGTCACGCGGGCGCTGCCGGTGCGGCCGGCTCGTGGGAACTGGTGACGATTTAATATACCCATCCATAGGACCAGGAGGAGAGCAAAATTGGAAACGCGACGGATTGGATCGCTGGAAGTATCGGTAGTGGGGCTGGGCTGCAACAACTTCGGATGGCGCATCGATGCGGATGCCAGCGCGGCTGCGGTGCACGCCGCGCTGGATGCCGGTATCAACTTCTTCGACACGGCGGATATCTACGGTGCGGGCGCGAGCGAGGAGTTTCTGGGCCTGGCCCTGGGACCGCGGCGCGGCGAGGTGCTCATCGCCTCCAAGTTCGGCATGAAGATGGATGAGCAGCGGCGCGGCGCCCGTCCCGAATACGTGCGGCGGGCGGTCGAAGACAGTCTCCGGCGGCTGGCGACCGATCGCATCGACCTGTACCAACTGCACCAGCCCGATCTCGAAGTGCCCATCGTCGAAACGCTGGGTGCGCTGGACGACCTGGTACGCGCGGGAAAGGTGCGCGAGATTGGCGCCTCGAATTTTTCGGGCGATCAACTGCGCGCGGCGGAGGCGGCCGTGCTGAAAGGCGGTGCGCGGTTCGTCAGCGTCCAGAACCAATACAGCCTGGTGCATCGCGAGCCGGAAGCGGACGTCCTACCGGAATGCGTGCGCGCGAATATCGCATTCCTTCCCTTCTTCCCCCTGGCCAATGGCCTTCTCACCGGCAAGTATCGGCGCGGCCAACCGCTCCCCGAAGGCAGCCGCGCGCGGGATGGATTTGGTCCGAAGGTGTTCACGGATGCGAACCTGTCATTAGTGGAGTCGCTCGCGCAGTTCGCGGCTGCGCACGGACATACCATGCTGGAACTGGCGGTTTCGTGGCTGGCCGCGCAACCCGCCGTAGCGTCGGTGATCGCGGGCGCGAAATCGCCGCAGCAGGTGAAGACCAACGCATCCGCCGCAGGCTGGCGGCTCACTGCGGAGGATCTTGCGGCGATCGAAGCCATCCTGGCACCTGCGCCGCGGGCGCAATGACGGCGGCGTGTGTCACCATGAAGCTTGCGCATTCTGCTGGCACATAATTCGCTCTACTATCCGTCCTATGGCGGCGGCGACAAGTCCAACCGCCTGCTGATGGAGGCGCTGGCGGCCAGAGGACATGCGGTGCGGGTGGTGGCGCGCGTGGAGCATTTTGGGGCGGAGGCGCACGCCGCGCTGGTGCGTCAACTGACCGCCCGCGGAGCCGGGTTGCACGCCCGCGAACAGGCCGGCGTCGATTTCCAGTTGAACGGCGTCGAAGTCCATATCCTGACTCGCGACCCAAATCTGCGAACCTATTTCGCCACCCAAGTGCGCGCGTTCCAGCCGGACATCATTGTTGCCTCGACCGACGACCCGGCGCACCTGATGCTCGAAATCGCGTTGCGCTCGCCGCGCGCCCGTGTGGTGTACCTGGTGCGCGCCACGGTAGCCCTGCCGTTCGGTCCGGATAGCGGATTGCCCAGTGAGTTCCAAACCGAGGGTCTGCGGGAGGCGGATGGCGTGGTGGCGGTAAGCGAATACGTCGCGCAGTACACGCGGCAATGGGGCGGCGTGGATGCCATCCACGTGCCGATTTCGTTGCTGGCTCCCGGCGGCCATCCCGATTTGGGCCGCTTCGACAACCGCTTCGTCAGCATGGTGAATCCATGCGCGGTGAAAGGTATCTCGATCTTTCTGGCGCTGGCCAAGCGCTTTCCGAACGTGGAGTTTGCGGCTGTCCCCACCTGGGGCACCACCGCGGCGAATTTCACGGAGTTGCGCAGGCTGCCGAATGTGTCCATTCTGGCGCCGGTCGACGACATCGACGATCTGCTCCGCCAGACGCGTGTGATGCTGGCGCCGTCGCTGTGGGCTGAAGCGCGGTCACGCATGATTCTGGAAGCCATGTCGCGCGGCATTCCGGTGATGGCCAGCGACGTGGGCGGCTTGGCGGAGGCCATGCTCGGCATGGACTATCTGCTGCCCGTAAATCCGGTGACTCGCTACCGGCCCATGGTGGACGAGCTTATGGTGCCGGCGGTCGACATTCCGCCGCAGGATGTGGGGCCATGGGCGGCGGTTCTGGAACGCCTGTTGACCGACCGCGGGCATTACGCGAACTTGTCGGCGAAGGCCCGCCGCGCGGCGCTGGAATACGCGCGCAACTTGAACGCCGTCGCGTTTGAGGCCTACCTCGAAAAAATCTTGCAGTTGCCCAAAAGGCGCGCAAGCACTCGCCGGCAGCACCTCACAGGGCCGCTCTCGCCGCTTTCAGGTGAACGGCGGCGGTTGCTGGCCCTGCGCCTGAAGCGAGCCAACACGCATGTGGGTGGCTGAGACATCGTCCACCTCTGATGAAGACCGCGCGTCCCTGGCGCGCAGGGCGACCGAACTCGCGCGCGCGGCCATGCCTGGTGTCGACGTGGAGATCCTATGGGACGGCATGTGGGTGCGCCGCGTAGGCCCCGATTATTTTCCGGATCCCGATATGTTCCGCGCCGAGCCCGATTGGAAGCGTTGGGCGGGGCAAGCCCGAAAGCATCTCCGCGATGCGGAGGATTATTGGTTCCATTTATACAAGCCGCGGCCGGGCGATGTAATCGTGGATATCGGCGCGGGCCGCGGCGAGGATGTGTTCGCTTTCTCCCGCGCCGTGGGGCCGGGCGGGCGCGTCTGGGCCATCGAGCCGCACCCGGTCTCGTTTGCCGTACTACGCCGGTTGTGTGAACTCAACCGGTTGGCGAATGTAACGGCGCTAAATTACGCGTGCATGGACCGGGCCGGGGAATTGCAGATCGAGACGCTGCCGGTATGGGAGTCCAACTACGTGCGGGCCGGCGATCCCAGCCCGAAGAGTTATCCGGTGAAAAGCGTGCGATTCGGCGATCTGGCCGCGCAGCAGGGCATCCAGCGGATCGACTTCCTGAAGATGAACATCGAAGGCGCCGAGCGTTGGGCGCTGCCCGGTTGCGAAGAGGCGCTCGGCCGCGCGCGATTTGTGTGCATCGCGGCGCACGACTTTCGCGCCGCCCGCGGCGAAGGCGATCGATTCCGCACGCTCGATTTCGTGAAGCAATTCGTGGCCGCCGCTGGTTTCGAGATCGTGATGCGCGACGACCCGCGCTACTATGTGCCCTATCACGTGCACGGCCGGCGCTGATGTGTGGCTTTCACCCCGGGTGGCGCCGATCCAACTCGTCCACGATCTTCTGGCGCACCGCGTCTCGCAGCGCCGGCACCTGCTTCAGATTCCAGCCGTCAACCGACACGGCCTCCAGAATTCGGAGATAGATATCCTGGGTCTTTCCGAAGATCCATGCGTTGCGCGGCAGCGCCGCTCCGGAACCGTCCACCACCAGCGGCAAAATCGGGATATGCTCGCGAACCGCCAACTGGAAGGGTCCCTCATTGAACGGCAGGACGTGCCTGTCCGGCGAGCGTGTCCCTTCGGGAAAAAACACGACGGAGCAATGCTGGCGGAGGTATCGCGCGCACTGCAACAAAGCCCTGGCGCTCTTGCGCCGGTCGGACCTTTCGACCGGCACGTCCCCTGCCATGCGGAGCATCCAGCCCAATAACGGCACGCGGAATAACTCCGCCTTGGCGAGCCATTTCGTATCCAGCTTCAGGTGCGCGATCAGCGGAATGTCGGCCAGCGACTGATGGTTGCTGACGACCACGTATACCTGGTCCGCGATCAGATTCTCACCGCCGGAAATGTGGATTCGCCAGGGATTGACTCCCGCTAAGGCGCGCCCAAGCCTGCGAAACCAGCGTCCGGTGCGTAGCCGGCGCGGCTCGTGGTCAAACAGCCTGATCACGCCGAGTAGCGGAGTCCAGAGCAGAATGAGAAGCGCGCTCGCGGTCCAAATCCAAGCGGTGCGCAGCAATGAAATCATCTAAGTTGTTGGCTGGTGCTCCCTCAGGATAGCACCGGTGTGCGGCACGCCGCCTGCGCGACCATCGTAGATGACGCTATAGGTGGTGCCGCTTCAGCCAGCGCTTGAAATCCGGCAGAAACTCCGGAGCCAGGTTGCCGAATCCCGTGCCCGCGGTGCTGAACCCCCAGTTGATGGCGGTGGCGTTTAGGTTCCGGCTGCGCATTGGGTAGTAAGCATTCGAAAGGCCCACACTCAACGCCGTCCCGGTGAAATTCGACCAGTTCACGGTGCTCGCGCCCGCGTCCGTCCGCGTTACCACGGCCCGGCTGACGGCATATCCCACGCGCGACAAGAAACCGTGCTGTTCGCCCCTGCGCCGGTATTTGTTGTCCTCATGGAACACGGACGCCATCACGAAATCGCAGAAGAAGTTTTGCGTGACATTGTCGAGTGACGCGGCGCCGAAGCGCTTCGCCATGGCAATGCTGCCTACGCCATACTTGGGGTCCGTGTTGGTGGCCTGCGATTCGCCGGCCGTCGCCGCACTCGCCACGATAGTCAGTGGACTGAATGTCTCCTGCACGAAGAACTGCCATTTTTCAGCGACAGTTACAGGTCCGCTGGGCGCGGCAGGAGCTTGCACGGTCTGCGCATCGCTCCGGAATGGCAGGAACACACCTGCGCCGGCGACTGCCATGTATAGGATGTATAGGAAGCGGCGGAAACGGCCCACTACTATAGGATGCGTCAAAACGGGTCCGGAGTGCACCTATTTGAGGCTTCGCGCGCGGAGAGCGGCTTCGGCCGCGTGGAAGCCGCACATACCGTGCACCGCTCCGCCGGGCGGCGTGGACGAGGAGCACAGATACACGCCATTGAGCGGCGTGCGGTACAGCAGGCGGGTGGGCCGCAGTACCAGTTGCCGCAGATCCTGTGCGCCGCCGGTGATATCGCCGCCCACCAGGTTGGCGTTGTGGCGTTCCAGGTCGGCGGGCGCCATACTATGGCGCGCCAGAATACGCGCGCGGAAACCGGGAGCGAAGCGCTCCACCTGGCGTTCGATATGTTCCGTCATGTCCGCGGTCGAGGCATGCGGCACATGGCAATATGCCCATGCGGTGTGCCGGCCTGCGGGCGCACGGCTGGAGTCGAACAGGCTGGGCTGCACCACCAGCACGAACGGACGATCGCTCGGCGTGGTCCCGGCCATGGCGCGCTCGGAGGCCGCGATCTCGTCGAGCGATCCACCCACGTGGACTGTGCCGGCGCGAGCGCATTCGGCGGCCTTCCAAGGGATAGGCGCGCTCAAGGCCCAATCGACTTTGAAGACGCCCGGGCCGTAGCGGTAAGCCTCCAACTGGCGGCTGAAGCGGTCCGGCAAACGGTTGCCGGCGATGGCCACGAATTGCCGGGGTGTCACGTCGCAGAGGATCAACGAGGCATCCCCCAAATCGCCGAGAGACTCGATGCGGCTGTTGGTCACGATGCGGCCGCCGAGCGATTCGAAGTAGGACGCCAGCGCATTGGCGATGGCCTGTGAGCCGCCCCGCGGGATGGGCCAGCCCACCGCGTGCCCGGCCGCGGCCAACACCCATCCGAAGGTGGCCGATGCCAGCGCATCTAAAGGCAGTACGGAGTGCGCGGCAATGCCCGCGAACAGCGCGCGTGCCGCTTCCGTACGGAAGAGCCGCCGGGCCAAAGGCGCCGCCGGCCAAAAAGACACCGCTCCGAACCGCGCCAGCAGCCACGGATGTGCGGGCACACGAACGAGCGGCGCCTGGATCATCGGCACCAGATCGCGCCACCGCAGCACCAACGGCGAAATGGCCCGC
>Ga0302180_10002566_pt1 | contig 14069 bp, 12 predicted proteins | sample I_Palsa_E3_2_FD_200575 | JGI IMG/M metagenome (GOLD analysis project Ga0302180, IMG submission 200575) | Peat permafrost microbial communities from Stordalen Mire near Abisko, Sweden - I_Palsa_E3_2 | ecosystem: Environmental > Terrestrial > Soil > Palsa > Peat permafrost | place: Sweden... | reverse complement strand
GATGTGCGGCTAATGATCGATCTCCATGCCCGCCTGGCCCCTTCCGAAGCCGTCGCCTTCATCGACTTGTGTGCCGACCTAGACGTGTTCTGGTGGGAGGAACCGACCACCCGAGAGCGCGAGGAACCTACCAGTGCGGTGGGAGCCAACACGGCCGGGCGTGTAGCGAGCGGCGAAAACTTCCACAGCGTGGGCCAGTTCATGACCTTGCTCAAAGCGGGCCACGTTTCGATCCTGCAGCCCGAGCCGATGTCCCTGGGAGGCCTGCTTCCCACATTGGCGGTAAGCGCCATGGCTGCTGCCGACGGAGCTTGGGTCGCACCTCACCAGAGTGGAGGCCCGGTGGCTACTGCGGTCTGCCTCCAACTCGCCGCCTGCGTGCCCAATTTCTTGGTACAAGAATATTTCGACCCCTTCAACGAGGAGTGGACGCGAGACCTCGTGACATGGGTGCCAGAGTTGGCGGACGGCGAGCTGTCGCTCCCCGACGGGCCTGGCCTGGGAGTAGACCTGAACCTGGACGTCGCCCAAGCGCATCCTTACGACCCCAGTGCGTTCTTAGACGTAACCTCCGAGGGCTGGGAGCACCGCCTCGGTAGCCACGCGGCAGAGGCGTCAAGCGGCCCATGAGCCCCGCACGCGTTTTCCCCGTTCTGCAGAAGAGCTCGGTCAGCTTGCAGGCCGCTGAGGCGATCAAGTCGTTGATCGTCGCTGGTGAGCTCGGCTCTGGGGACGCCCTGCCTCCCGAGCGCGACCTGGCCGTCATGCTGGGGATCAGCCGGCCATCGGTGCGCGAAGCGATCCGGGTCCTTACCGCGATGAACGTGGTTGAGCCACGCCACGGCGGGGGCACCTACGTGACGTCGCTCGACCCGCGCCTGCTGGCGCGCCCGATCAATTTCCTCTTGCAGATCGAGCCCAGCAGCTTTCTCGATCTTTTCGAAGTTCGCCAAGTTCTCGAAGTAGCTGCGGCAAGGCTTGCGGCCGCAAGGATCAGCGAAGAAATGCTCAGTTCGCTCGAGGAGCTGGTTGGTGCGGCCGCCGCAGCGCTCCGCCAACCCGCACGCTACTCCGAGCTCGACTTCGAGCTGCACGCCAAGGTTGTCGAGGCGACTGGCAACCCCATCTACCTGAGCCTCTACGAAAGTGTTTCCGACTTGCTGCTCGAGACCCGGCGCCGCACGGCGCGGGTACCCGCTATGCGCAACCAGGACCACGACGACCACGTGGCTATCGTGGCCGCGCTGCGGGTGCACGACGGTGACGTAGCGGCACAAGCCATGCATGAACATCTGGAGCGCATGCGCAGGGTGCTCGACGGCGTGTTCGGCGAGGATGAGCGTGCGCCGCGCCAAAAGGAGCACTCATGAGTTTTTGTACCGGCACACCAGGGTGCCGTCCACGAAAGGGGGAAAGACCTGGCCTGGGATCCGCCGAGCCCGACTCGGGACAGTCCACGTACGAAGACCACTCATCTTTTTAGAAATCCAAACAAACCAACAAAGAAACCCGAGCAAGACAAAGGAGGAACAATGATCAAACACATTTGGCGACTAGGTTCGCTGGCACTGGCTACCAGTGCCTTACTTGGGGCAGGCACGGCTTCGATCGTGGCCGCGCAGGCACCGACCCGGTTCGCCCCCGCTGTTTCAGCGCCCTACAAGATCTACTTGTCCAATAACTTCGTGGGCAATGACTGGCGCATCCAGATGCAGAAGGAGGCGGAGGTAGCGCAAACGCTGGCTCCCTTCAAGGGCAAGGTCAACCTTACGGTGACTGTCGCCCCTGGCACCGTCCCTGGCCAGATCCAGTCGCTACAAGCGATTGTGGCTAGAAAGCCCGCAGCCATCCTGGTTGACGCGTCATCTCCGACGGCGCTCAACCCCGTCATCAGCGAGGCCTGCAAGGACGGCATTGTAGTTGTGAACTTCGACCAGACCGTCACCGACCCGTGCGCCTATAAGATCTTCTCCAACTTCACCCGGGGCGAACAATTGAGCGCCGAGTGGTTGGTAGCGAAGCTGCATGGCAAGGGCAACGTCTTTGAGGACACAGGTCTGGCCGGCGCGCCGATCAGTGCCACGATCACCGAGGCGTGGCAGTCCGTACTGAAGAACTACCCGGGGATCAAAGTCATAGGGACTTACCAGGGCCAGTACGCGCTCGGGCCTGAGCAGCAGGGTGTTGCCAGCCTTATAGCTGCCCACCCCTCTGTCCAAGCGATCCTTACCCAGGGTTATTGCACGGGCGCCATCAAGGCGCTGCAGGCGGCGGGCAAGCCGCTCGTCCCGATGCTTTGCCAAGCCTATAACCAGAGCTTCGTTGCCCTTGCCACCGACAAGGGGGCGTCCGGCTTCATCATGGCCAACCCCGCTTGGCTCTCGATCCTCGCCATGCAGACCGCTGTCAACGTGCTGTCGGGCAAGACCGAGGCGAAGACAGATGAGCTTCAGCCTCCTTGCTTCTTCTCGGGCGGTTCCTCGCCCGCGGGTGGGGGTTGCCAACCTATAAAGATCGGGGTGAACGCCTTCCCCAATCTGTCCCCCAACTTGACCCTTCCGCCCAGCCCGCCGTTCATGACGATCCCGCCTGCGTCCGTTAATCCCTAGTTAGTACCGTTGGCACGAAGTGTTGCCCGCTTGTCGCCGCGGTAGCGAGGCCCTAGGAGAAGGTGCCTAGCTGGCGACAAGCGGGCAAGCTACACTGCGGCCGCGATAGCAAGGAGGAGTACCGGGGCGCCGGCAGGGCGGTTTTTCGCACCCACCGGCGTCCGGGTCTCTGAAGAGAGAGAGCATTGAGCACTGCTGACCTTGATAAGACCTCCGAACTGCTTGTCGTCGAGGGCCTCACCAAGGCCTTCGCTGGCGTACATGCATTGACCGACGTGAGCTTCGACCTCCGTGCGGGGGAGGTGCACGCGCTCCTGGGCGAGAACGGTGCAGGAAAGTCCACCCTGGTGAAGGCGATTTCGGGTGTGGTGAAGCCCGACCGTGGACGGGTGTTCCTGCGTGGCGAGCCCTTCGCACCAAAGGACCCGGACGAGTCCTCCCGGCGGGGCGTCGGCGTCGTGTTCCAAGAGCTCCCGCTCATCCCTGACCTTTCGGTCATGGAGAACGTTTTCTTCAACCGCCAGCCGCTCTCGCGCCTTGGGACCGTGGCCTGGCGCCGGATGCGGGAGCGGGCTGAGCAATTGTTCGCTGACCTCGGCCTACAAGGCCTTGACCCCGTCAAACAGGTGCGCGACCTGTCGGTCGCCGCCCGCCAGTTCGTTGCCATCGCCAAGGTGTTGGCCGACGACCCCGCAGTCGTCGTCCTCGACGAAGCCACGTCTGCACTGGGGCCGGCGGAAGTCACCTGGCTCCTCGAGCAAGCGTCGGCCCTGGCGTCAAAGGGCAAGGGCGTCATCTTCATTTCGCACCGTCTCGCCGAGGTCGAGGATGTGAGCGACCGGGTCAGCGTGCTGCGTAATGGCCAAAAGGTCGGGACGTGGGACCGCGGCCAGGCAAGCGCCGACGACCTCATTTCGGCAATGTTGGGAAGGACCCTGGAGCAGCTGTACCCGGTCCGGGCGGCGGCGCCACGGTCCAACGTCCTGCTCGGTGTGCAGGATCTCTCTGCCGGTCGCCGGCTCCGCCACGCGAGCCTGGATGTCCACGAAGGAGAAATCCTGGGGGTCGCCGGCCTCGAAGGCCAAGGCCAACTGGAGTTGTTCTTGAGCCTCTATGGGGTCGTCCGCTCGCACGGCACGATCACGGTGTCAGGCGAGCGTCGCCACATCCGGTCGCCACGCGATGCGCTCGAGGCTGGTATCGGGATGGCGCTCGTGCCCGAGGACCGGAAAACAGAAGGGATCCTGCCGACTCTCACCGTGCGTGAGAACCTTTCGTTACCTATCCTGAAAAAGCTTCACCGGTACGGGATCCTGGGCCGTGCCACTGAACGTGCGTCTACCCAACCGGTGGTGACCGACCTGAAAATAGGTCGTGGTGACGGCGAGCAGACGGCGTCCAGCTTGTCGGGTGGCAACCAGCAGAAAGTGGTCGTGGGCAAGTTCCTGCTCACCGGGGCACGGCTGTTGCTGCTCTACGACCTGACCAGGGGCGTCGACGTCGGGACAAAGGCCGAGATCTTCAAAACGGTCCAAAATTTGGCCGGCGATGGTTATGGCGTCTTGTTTTACTCGAGCGACATTACCGAGCTGGCAAACGTCCCGCACCGGGTCGTGGTCATGTTCGATGGCAGGGTGACGGCCGACTTCCCGGCTGGGGCCTTCACGCAAGAGGAGCTGGTGGCGGCAATGGTCGGGCAGAGCGAGCGACCCGGGCCATCGGGCGAGGCCGACCTGATCGGGGTGCCATGATCGAACGGGCGAACCTCTCCGGCACACCCGGAGCAGGTACGGTCGCGCCTTCGTCGCCCGCCGGCCGGCTGGCCGCCCGCGCTCGACGTGGCGATATCCGGCCGGTAGCCGCGTGGATCTTGATGCTGGCGTTGTTTTTTACGTACGCGGCCATGCAGCCGGGGGTAATCAGCAACGCACAGATAGGCACCTTGTGCGGTGACACCCTCCCGTTGGTGACGCTGGCCTTGGGAGAAGGGCTCGTGATCATCACCGCTGGCATCGACTTGTCGGTCGGAGGGGTCCTCTCGCTCGGGACGGCTATCGCTGCGATCCATTTCACGAACAGCTCGCAGACGTTCTTGTGGAGCATCCTGATCATCGTCATGGGTGTGACAGCAGGGGCGATAAATGGCACTCTTATTGGCTATCTCCGGCTGCAGCCGTTCATCGTGACACTTGCTACCTGGTCGATCTTCGACGGCCTCGCGCTCGAAGTGTTGCCCACCCAGGGCGGCTCGGTCCCGACAGGCTTTTCGAACTGGATCGTGGCGTCGACGGCGGGTGTTCCCAACCCTGCGTGGGCGATTATCGTGATGGCCGTTGTGTGGCTGTGGTTCAAGCAGACCAGGGTCGCCCGCAGGATCTACGCCCTCGGTTCAGACCGCGAAGGAGCCCGGATCTCGGGTGTCCACCGGCCCCGGACGCTGGTAGTGACGTACGCCATCTCCGGGTTGTGCGCCGCGGTGGCCGCCCTGTTTTATGCGATGTTAACCGCCTCGGGAGACCCGACAGCGGGCGATGGCCTCATCTTGCCGGCGGTGGCCGCAGTCGTCATAGGCGGCACAAGCCTGTTCGGCGGCCAAGGCGGTTTCATCGGGACGATCGCGGGAGCATTGACCTTGACGCTGCTGGGCGACGTGATCTTCGTCCTCAACTTGCCCTCGTACTGGACTGTCTTCGCCGACGGATTTCTTCTGGTCGTCGCCGTGCTCCTGGGTGGGTCGCTGCGGTCGCTGCAGCTTCGGGGGTTGCGGCGATGAGCTCGTTCACTTCTCGCCCCACATTCGAGCGCAACCGGCCCATCCTGCTCGCTTACGCGCTCGTCATCGTGCTCGCCATCTTTGGCGAGCTGGTGGCGGGTGGCTTTCTCAGCACTTCCCACATCGACCAACTCTTGATCGAGGCGAGCTTCATAGCCTTCGTGGCTCTTGGCCAGTCGTTCGTTATCATGAGCGGCGGCATAGACCTGTCGATCCCGTGGGTGCTGAACGGGGCTGCCGTGCTCCTGACAATTTTCGCCAACGGCAGCAATGGCAAAACCCTCTGGCTGTTCCCCTTGCTGCTCGCCGGTGGGGCGGTCGTAGGGCTGCTAAACGGCATTGGGGTCATGTTCCTTCGCATCCCGCCCATCATCATGACCCTCGGTATGTCCTCAATGGTCGAGGGCGGGTTGCTGCTCTACACCAACGGCGGTTCCGGGAACAACGCCCCGACCGGCGTGGTCTATATGGCCACGCATCGTTGGGGCCCGGTCCCTGTGGTCGCGGTCGTTTGGTTGGCGGTTCTCGTAGTAGCGACGGTCGTGCTCAGCGCCACTCCATTTGGGAGAAGGCTCTACGCCACGGGCCTCAATCGCCGAGTGGCCGAGTTCTCCGGGGTGAACGTCCGCTGGGTGACGGTATCGGTTTATGTGATCAGTGGCGTCGCCGCCGCCTTGGCGGGCTTGGTGCTTGCGGGTTACGTCGGTGAATCGTACCTTGGGATGGGGGACCCGTACCTGTTCGCGTCCGTGGCCGCGGTCGCCATTGGCGGCGCATCCGTCCTGGGCGGCACGGGCAACTACGTCGGGACGACGGCAGGTGCGCTAGTGCTCGCCCTGCTCGCTGCGATCCTTCCGATCCTCGGTTTTAGCCAAGCGACTCTGGAGATCGTCTATGGGTTGGTGATCCTCGTTGCCGTCTCGTTGTCTTCGCTGAGGGTGGCCGCCAACCGCAGCGTCGATTGACCACTGGGACGATTGTCTTGGTAACGGTTCGAGGGTAGGTTCGAGTGATGTTCGCGCCGGTGGGCGCCATCGTTGATGTTGCTGAGATAACGGAGGTCTAATGACGATAATCCAGCTGAAGGCGGAACTGGCTCTCGCCGTCCAGGCCGAACTGGGAGAAGGCCCGGTTTGGGACGAGCGTTCCCAAGAGCTTTATTTTGTCGACATCAAGGGCCATCGTGTCCACGCCTTTGCCCCCGCGAGCGGGGCTCACCGCAGTTTCCCTACGTTTGGGCCCGTCGGAGCAGTCGTGCTACGTGATGATGGCGGTTTGGTGCTCGCCGCCCAGGATGGGTTCTTTTTCGCTCACTCGGATGGTACGGGCCTCGAGCGCTTCGGCGAGTTCCGAATTGACAGCGAGACGGTTCGTTTCAACGACGGGAAGGTGGGCCCTGGCGGCCACTTCTTGGCCGGGACTATGGACCATCACGAGGAGCTAACCGTCGGGTCGCTCTACATCTTGAAAGCTGACGCCGGGGTGTCGGTCCTCCTCGACCCGGTTTCCATTTCTAACGGCCTGGCGTGGGACGCCGATGGCACGACCGTTTACTACATAGACACTCCGACACATCGCATAGACGCGTTCAACTTTGACCAGGGAACTGGCGAGATTTCCAACCGGCGGGTCGTGGCCGAGATCACCGACGCCAGTCCCGACGGGATGGCAATCGACGCCGAAGGGTACCTGTGGGTCGCCTGCTGGGACGGTTCGCGCGTAGACAGGATCGACCCCGCAGACGGCCGCCGGGTCGCGACAGTGCGGGTGCCAACCTCGCACGTATCCAGCGTCGCCTTCGGTGGTCCCTCCCTGGAGGACCTTTACATCACGACGGCCCGGCATAACCTGAGCGCCGCCCAGCTTGCAGCCGAGCCCCATGCCGGAGATCTCTTTGTCGCTCGGGTGGGCGTCGCCGGCGTGGCTCCTGAACGGTTCAAGACACCTTAAGTTCGGCCCCATTATGTCCGGGGGTCCACCTGGACCTTCGGCCCCGGCCCCGAGCCTTCGCCACGCGCGCCTTCCAAGCGTGATGTGACCTGTTCGAGCCCGATCACCTCACTGACGAGCGGTTCGGGGTTGACGGCCCCGGAGGCAAAGAGCTCGATTGTGCCCCCTAAGCCGGGCGACGCCGACAAGATACCGACGGCTGTGACGTCAGCCAGCACGAGCGCTCGGGTGTCGACGAGGCTCGGGGCTGACGACAGGCCGATGAGGACGACGCGGCCGGCCGGGCTGACGAGCTTGACCGACAACGCCGGCATGCTCTCCTCGCTGCTCGCGTCGATCACCGCGTCGAAGCGCAGGTCGCAGTCTCGTCCCAAGTCGACCACCTGATAAACATGCTGGGCCCCCAGCTCTCGGGCAAGCTCGAGGGAGCTCGGTCGGGCCCCAGCCACGTGCACCTCGAGGCCCCGAGCGAGCCCGATCTGGGCGGCGAGCAACCCGATCGTGCCCGAGCCGAGCACGAGCAGGCGGCCCCCCGGCGAGAGGCCGGCTGCTTCGACGGCTCGGAGCGAGTTCCCTCCGGGCTCGACCATGGCGGCGGTCGTTACGCTGACGTTGTCGGGGATGCGATGAGCGAAGCGCTCCGCCACCAGCATCTGCTCGGCCAGAGCGCCGGGCCAGCCGTCGGTGATCCCGATCTCGTTGCGGTCGGCACAGACATAGTGCTTACCGGCCAGGCACACCTGGCAGTGGCCGCAGCCCAACATCGTGTCGCCCGTGACGCGCTGGCCCATCCAGGAAGGATCGGTGCGCGGTCCCACCGCCGATACACGGCCGGTCCATTCATGGCCGAGGCGCAAGGGAAAGTGGGTCAGGCCCTGCTCGAAGTAGGCCATTTCGCCCGTGTAGAGCTCGACATCGGTCCCGCACAACCCGACGCGTTCCACGTCGACGAGCAGCTGGCCCTCCTGCGGGACGGGAGCATCAAGTTCTTGCACGCTCCCGCGCCGCGGGCCTTCGATCACCAGGGCGCGCACTACCGCCCGGAATAGGTGGGAGAGACGACCGATTGGGTCTGCTTGCCGAGCCGAGAGAGGCTAAGCGTCATTGTCTCGCCGCCGTGCAGATAGGTCGGCGGCTTCTGGCCCAAGCCGACGCCAGCGGGGGTGCCGGTGTTGATGAGGTCGCCGGGTTCGAGGGCGAGGAACTGGCTGATGTAGTGCACCAGGAAAAGGGGGCCAAAGACGATGTTCGACGTCGAGCCTGACTGGTAGCGCTTCTCGTCGACATCCAGCGTCATGTCGAGGTGGAGCACGTCGTCGATCTCGTCCGGCGTCGCCAACCACGGCCCGGCCGGGTTGAAGGTCGGAGCCGACTTGCCTTTCACCCACTGGCCGCCGCGCTCGATCTGCCACTCACGTTCGCTTATGTCGTTTACGAGCACGTAACCCGCGATGGCGTCGGCCGCCTCGGCCTCGTCGGCCAGGTACAGGCACCGCTTGCCGATCACTACCCCAAGCTCGACCTCCCAGTCGGTCTTCACCGAACCGCGGGGGATGAGGACATCGTCGTTAGGGCCGATGAGCGTATTAGGAGCCTTGTTGAACACTATCGGCTCGGCCGGGACGGCCTGCCCGGTTTCTGCGGCATGGTCTCTGTAGTTGAGGCCGATGCAAAGGATCTGGTGCGGCCGGGCGAAGGGTGCACCGAGACGTCGGTCACCTAGGGGTTCGGTTTTGCCTGATGCGGCCCTCTCCGCGATGAGCGGTGCCAGCGTGGCGATGCGACCAGAGCGGAAAAACGCTTCGTTGTAGTCAGCAACGACGTCTGACAGGTCGACGAGCAGGTTCTCGTCAACCAATGCTCCGGGTTTTTCGGCTCCTGGTTCGCCGGTCCGGACAAGTCGCATTCGTGACCCACTTTCGCTTTAGAGGTCGGCCCGAACGACTGTAAGAGCCGACTTGACGTGCCATACTGTACCCGCAGTTCCGAACGGTTAGAAAACCCTGATAATTGGAACGAGGTTGGAGTGGGGGACCTCCGAAGTGCAGAGTGGTATTCCGGTCAGGACCGGAACTCCTACATCCACCGCGCCTGGATGCGGCGGGGCCTCCCCGACGACGCCCTGGGCTCCACCAAGCCCCAGATCGCCATCGCCAATACAGCCTCGGACCTGACCCCGTGCAACATGCACCTGGACGAGGTGGCCGAGGCGGTGAAGGAGGGTGTGTGGGCGGCCGGCGGCGTCCCCTACAACCTTCCCGTCGTCTCCCTGGGCGAGTCGCTGGTCAAACCGACGGCGATGCTGTGGCGCAACATGGCGGCAATGGCGATGGAGGAAATGTTCCGGGCCAACCCGGTCGACGGGCTGGTCTTGTTAGGCGGGTGCGACAAGACCATCCCGGCACTGCTCATGGCGGCGGCATCGGTCAACCTGCCCGCCGTGGTCGTCCCCGGCGGCCCGATGCTGAGCGGCCATTTCCGCGGCGTGGCTCTCGGCTGTGGTACCGACGTCTGGCGGCTCAGCGAAGAGGTGCGCGGCGGCAAGATGACTAACGCCGAGTTCTTGCAGTCCGAGGAGTCCATGGTGCGGAGCAAGGGTCACTGCAACACCATGGGTACGGCTTCGACAATGGCCGTGGTGGCCGAGGTGCTCGGCATGACCATCCAGGGCCTGGCGGGGACGCCGGCGCCGGACTCGCGGTTGCTGAAGATGTCCCACGAGACGGGCCGCCTAGTCGTCGACATGGTGCGCGACGGGCGGCACCCGAGCGACGTAATGACGCGGGGATCGTTCCTCAACGCGATCATTGCCGTGGCGGCCGTGGGCGGCTCGACAAATGCAGTGGTGCACCTGTTGGCGATCGCCGGCCGCCTCGGCATCGACCTGAAGCTCGCCGACTTCGACCAAGCCGGCCACGACGTCCCGCTGATGGTCAACCTGCAGCCATCCGGTGAGTTCTTGATGGACGACCTTTATCGCGCAGGGGGAGTGCTTGCCGTCCTGGCCCAGGTGAAGGACCTCTTCCATCCCGAGCCGATCACTGTCACCGGCCGGCCCTTCGTCGATTACCTGACCGACCGGCCTGTTTACGACGGCACTGTGATCATGCCCCGCCAGTCGCCTCTCATGGCGGACGCCGGGATCGCCGTGCTGCGCGGCAACCTGGCGCCCCTCGGTGCCATCGTCAAACCAGCGGCTGCCACCCCGGCCCTGCTCCAGCACGTGGGCCCGGCCGTGGTCTTCGAAAGTATCGAAGACATGCGCGCCCGCCTGGACGACCCTGACCTCGACGTGACCGAGCGCTCCGTCCTGGTCCTTCGCGGCTGCGGGCCACGCGGCTACCCCGGTATGCCCGAGGTCGGCAACATGCCGTTGCCGCGAAAACTCCTCGAGCAAGGTGTGCGGGACATGGTCCGGATAAGCGATGCCCGAATGAGCGGGACGGCTTACGGGACGGTGGTCCTCCATGTCGCCCCCGAAGCTGCAGCGGGGGGCCCGCTTGCCCTTGTGCGCACCGGCGACATCATCTCTTTGGACGTTGAAAACCGCTCATTGAGCTTCGACGTCTCGGACGAGGAGTTGGGGCGGAGGGGGCAGAGCGCTGCTAGCGAGAGCGCCTATGCCGCTCCGGTCCGAGGCTGGGCGAAGCTCTATGTCGACCACGTCATGCAGGCTGACACTGGAGCGGACCTCGATTTCCTGGTTGGCGCGAGCGGGGACCGGGTGGCGCGTGAGTCTCACTGAACCGAAAGGAAGTCGGTGAGAAAGGCAATAGTGACCGGCGCGGAGAGCGGCATCGGGGCCGCGTGCGTGGCGAGATTGCGGCGAGAGGGTATTGACACAGTCTCTTTCGACTTGTCCCCTGAAGCCAACTTTCAGCTCGATGTCAGCGACGGCCTCGCTGTCAGTGCCGCGGTCGCAGAGGTCGGTCCCGTCGACATCCTCATCAATAGTGCCGGGGTCATAGGCCCGAACAAGCCGCTCTGGGAAATAACCGAAGATGAGTGGCAAAGCACGTTCTCTGTCAATGTCAACGGGGTGTTCAACCTGTGCCGCGCCGTCGTCCCTGCGATGCGCGAGAAGGGCTGGGGCCGGGTCGTAAATATCGCCAGCATTGCTGGTAAAGAAGGCAACCCAAACCTGGCCGCCTACTCGGCGTCTAAGGGTGCAGTCATTGCCCTCACCAAGGCCCTGGGTAAGGAGCTGGCCACCAGCGGGGTCCTAGTAAACGCTATTGCGCCAGCTGTGATCGAGACGCCCATGAACGCCGGTAACACTCCCGAGGTGCTCGCCTACATGTTGAGCCGGATCCCGATGGGACGCATTGGCCAAGCCGACGAGGTGGCTGCGCTGGTGGCCTGGCTCGTTTCCGACGAGGTCAGCTTCTCGACTGGCGCCGTGTACGACATAAGTGGCGGCCGCGCCACGTACTGACGGTCCGGGCGGAGCTGCTGGTTTGGCTCCCGAAATGTTCAAGTTCCCGCGAGACGCCGAGACCGCCGACGAGCTGCATGCGGTCCGAGCCCTCGGGGTCGTTTACGTCCAAGGCTATTACCTACGCCGCCCGGTGCCCCTTGCATATCTCGATTTCGAACGGTGCCGGCCTGCCGAACTCGCGCCGGTCCGCTGAGCGCCCCTGCCTGTCACCGGGAAATGCCAGCGAAGCCGAGGCCTTCCATGAGCTGGCGTTGGACGAACACGAAGAACACGGCCACAGGGATGACGAGTATGGACAACCCGGCGAAGATCGCGCCGACGGGCCCGCTTTGGTAGGCGTTCTGCAACGTGACAAGGCCAAGGGGCGCGACCATCCGGCTTGGGCTGGTGATGTAGAGGTTCGGCCAGAAGAAGTCGTTCCAAATGTATTGAGCGGTGATGATGGCGGTGGCGTAGATCGCGGGCCACGAGAGGGGGACCACGACAAGGCGCAGGATCTGGAGCTCGCCAGCCCCCTCGAGCCGGGCAGCCTCCTCTAGTTCGGCAGGAATTGTCTTGAAGTGCTCACGCAAAAGGAAAATACCGAACACCTGGATGAGCGCTGGGAATATCAGGCTCAACTGAGAGTTCAGCAGTCCCAGGTACTTCACTTCGATGAACTCGGGTATCGCGGCGATCTGGATAGGGAGCATCAAGCCAGAAAGTAGAGCGACGAACAGGATGTCGCGGCCCCAGAACTGCAAACGGGCGAACGCGTACGCCGCTAGTACGCTCACCACGGACGACCCGACCACGACGGCGACGGTAACAGCGACACTGTTGCCGAGCTGCATCAGGAAGGGAATCAGGCTGAAGAGCTGCCGGTAACTCGCAAGGGTCAGGTGGCTGGTAAACCATACCGGAGGGAGGCTGAACTGCATGCTCGACGGCTCGAACGAGTTCACCAATACCCAGAGCTCGGGGAGGAGCATAATGAACCCACCGACGACAAGAAGCACGGACACAAGCCATCGGCGCAATCTCATCCGCTGAACTGTGCGGCCGGGGCCGAGCCGAGCCACGAGGGAGAGCGTCTCAGACCCGTTCATAGTGCACCCACCGCCGTCCGAGCCCCAAGCCGAAAAGGACAAGGGTCACGAGAACTAGCAAGTTGACGATCGCGACCGCCGCGCCGTACCCGAGCTCGAGGTTCCTGAAGGCGACCCGGAAGATGTAGACCATTATCGTAAGGGTGGCGTTGCCCGGCCCGCCGCTCGTGATGACGTAGGGCCAGGTAAAGATCTCGAATGCGCCGATAAAAGCCGTGATCGATGCCACCATCGTTGCGGGTGAGAGCATCGGCAAAGTGATGTAGTGAAAACGCTGGAAGGCGCCGACCCCGTCGATCGCCGCAGCCTCGTAAAGCACCGACGGGATCGTCTGGAGCCCGACCAGGAAGATGATGAAGGTGATCCCGACCGTCTGCCACACGTCGACACCCACGAGGCTCGGCAAAGCCCATGTGCCAGACGCAAGCCAGTCTGGTGGGCTCATACCGAGCCGAGTCAGGTAGTAGTTGAACGGCCCCGTACTACCGGAGAGGATGTAGCTCCACATCACGGCCACGGCACCCGCCGACATCAAGAACGGTACAACGAACGCGGTACGCGCCCAGTAGCGGACGGCTCTAGATCGCACGCTGGTCACTGCGATCGCCAAGCCCATCCCGATCACGATGTGCAGCGTCGTTGTCATGATGTCGAACAGGAGGCTGTTGAAGAGGGCCTGCGGCAGTGTCCCGTCATGAAAGAGCATGCGGAAGTTGGTGAGCCCCGCGAACTTGGGTGGGGTGAGAAGATCCCATTGTAAGAACGAAAAAACGACGATACCTATCACTGGGACGGCGATGAAGGCGATGAAGAGTACGATCGCCGGGCTGACCAGCAGGTAGGCCTTCATGCTGGCTCTTCGCCGGGCACGGGCCCGTGAGGAGCGGTCCCGTCGTCCTGGAAGACGGCTTGCTGGGAGGGTGAGTTCCCCTTGTTGGCCCATCAAGCCGTCCTTCGTGCGACTGCTTTGGAGCACCCGTCTTCGCGACGCATGGCGCGGCAATCGCCCGGCCAGCCAGGCTCCCCGTCGGGGACCGCCTCGACCTCCGACGGGGGGAGCTGGACTGCGTCGCCTTGGATCATTCAGCTGACGTTTAGCTCGCCGTTTGCCTTGGACTGCAGGTGTGCCAGGCCCGCTGACGGCGATATCGACCCAGCAAGGATCTGTTGCCAGGTCGTATCTATGTCGCCTTCTACAGCCGAGGCGTTGG
>Ga0302180_10002558_pt1 | contig 14097 bp, 14 predicted proteins | sample I_Palsa_E3_2_FD_200575 | JGI IMG/M metagenome (GOLD analysis project Ga0302180, IMG submission 200575) | Peat permafrost microbial communities from Stordalen Mire near Abisko, Sweden - I_Palsa_E3_2 | ecosystem: Environmental > Terrestrial > Soil > Palsa > Peat permafrost | place: Sweden... | reverse complement strand
AAGCATTACTTTTGTATGTGTATTATAGTAAACGCGTTAAGTGTGGTGGAGGCGGCGGGAGTCGAACCCGCGTCCGAAAATGTTACTGGTCAAGAGACTACATGCTTATTCGCGTTCATGCCCTCGGCATTACCCGAGGACGTTCGCGGCCCACGCTCAGAACGGACAAGAAACGCTAGCCGCTAGCCTGTGATCTTAACCCCTCCGCCCAGACGTAACGGAGAAGAGCAGCCCTCTGTGTGACGCTCGCTCACCGCCCAAGGGCGAAGCGGTGGAAAGCGGCCGCCTAATTAATTAGGCTGCGTATGCCATTTGTTGATTGGCAATTATCATTTTGCACGCGATTGCGGGTGTGTGCGCCCCGGCATGCCTCTTGGCCGCAAGCATCTCCGTCGAAGCCGTGACGCCCCCACTGATGGGTTTGGCCATACTCAAAGAGCTACTTCAGACTAGGTGCGAAACCTAGCAAAGTCAATGGTTTGATGTTCTCCCGTACGATAGGGATCCAATTCCGCGAGTACTAGAAACAGGTTCCTACGAATCAATCCACCGCTGGCCACAGGATTTGTGCAAAAGTCGGACTGAGTTTCGAATTTATTCTGGAACCAAGCGGTGGGCCAGGCCATCTAGGTGCTGAGGAGAATGACGCAAGATGACTTCCAATGTGATTGCCGATCAGAAAAGTTCGACGGGAACAAGAAAGGCTTATCCGGCGAAGGCCTATGCCGCGCAGAGTAAAGCCTCAGGGCTTGCGCCGGCTGCGATTCGGCGTCGCGAGCCGGGACCGACTGATGTACAGATCGATATTTTGTATTGCGGAGTGTGCCATTCCGATCTGCACCAGGTGCGCAATGAGTGGGAACAGATGATGCCCACGGTTTATCCGTGCGTGCCGGGGCATGAAATTGTTGGCCGTGTGGTGAAGGCCGGCAGCAGCGTGAAGAAATTCAAAGCAGGCGATCTTGCGGCGGTGGGCTGCATGGTCGACTCCGACCGCACCTGCCCGAACTGCCGTGCCGGCAACGAGCAATTCTGCGACAGCATGCCGACCTTCACTTACAACGCGGAAGACCACCACCTCGGCGGCGTGACCTACGGGGGATATTCAGACAGCGTTGTGGTCGACGAAGCTTTCGTGCTCCGTGTGCCGGAGACGATGAACCTGGCGGCGACCGCTCCGCTGCTGTGTGCGGGCATCACAACATATTCGCCGATGCGGCATTGGAACGTGCGCAAGGGACAGAAGGTTGGAGTGGTTGGACTGGGCGGCCTTGGACACATGGGCGTGAAATTCGCCAATGCGTTCGGAGCGCAGGTGGTGTTGTTTACGACCTCGGCGAACAAGAAGGACGATGCATTGCGACTGGGTGCGCACGAGGTTGTGGTTTCCAACAATGAAGCGGAGATGGCGAAGCATGCGGGTAGCTTCGACTTTATCCTCGACACGGTTTCCGCTGAGCACAATTTGAATGCTTATCTCGATTTGGTGAAATTGGATGGAACGCTAGCGCTGGTTGGGGCCTCGCCGACTCCTTTGCCGTTGGCCGTTGGCAGCCTGCTGTTCCGGCGGAGATCGCTTGCAGGATCGATTATCGGAGGCATTCGTGAGACCCAGGAGATGCTGGATTTTTGTGCCGAGCATGGCCTCGGCGCGGATATTGAACTGATCAAAATTCAGCAGATTAACGAAGCTTATGAGCGCCTGCTGAAAAGCGACGTGAAGTATCGTTTTGTCATTGATATGGCGTCGTTGAGGTAGCCGTGGCATCCTCTTTCTATGAAGTCTCTAGCTTCTATGAAGCTTCCGTAACTCCAGCCCGCTTGGCCTTGAGAGTAAGTTCCACCTCGGGCCACTCGGAATCGAGAATGTTGAACTAGACCGTATCGCGGACGCGGCCCGTCCATGGGATCGAATGTCTGCGAAGAGTGCCCTCTTCTTTTGCGCCGAGTCGAAGGATAGCGTTGCGGGATCTTTCATGGAGCGCGTCTGTTTTCAATCCCACGCGCAGACACGTCAGATCTCGAACGCATGCCGCAGCATTAGAGATTTGGCTCCCTGTTGACCGCTGTCCACTGCTACGCCGGGGCAATCCACGTGGAGCCGATCTCTACGCGGCGGTTGGCTCGGTCGATGTTCATGAAGAGTGTACTGCCGATGACACGTTGGGAGATGCGTTCGACCGTAGCAAATGCTACGGACTCGCCGCGGTCCTGCTCGGCCAGAGTCTGATCGACGAGTTGTTGAAAGCCTCCCGCGATTCCATGCGATAGGGGATCCACTGGAAGATCCCGTCGAGGTTGTCCTTGGCAGCGTCCCAAAAAAGTTCACAGTGTTCCGGGCGAAGGGGCTCCGGAACGAGAACTGAAGCCTCCAACGTAACGGGCACGACGATGTTGGATGGAGAAGCGGTACAAGCCATCGGCGATTGCTCTGACTGCGTGCCTCATTATCTTGCATCTTGCACATCTTTGCGGGCATCTCAACTACGGACCGCGCATTGATGCGGTTGCGGCCAGGTGTTGACCTGCGATGATCCCATCCGTCCAACAGGTTACGACGATGCCGCATCAGGAGTGTTGCCGGTGAAAGCGCAGTGTCTGCCGTTTGCCCAGATTCCGCACACGACGCGCCTTTTCACCGATTTCCTCGCATATGCTCCTGCTGTCCGGCCCTTCTATCCGCATTCGCCGCACTTTAACGAATGGCTGAAGACAGAGGCCTCCTCCTTACAATACGATCCTTCCCGCCGGGAGCGCGTCAGTGCGATTCTCGAGCGGCAGAATGTTTCCTGGGGGGCTTCGCCTCAGACCCTTGCCAACCTTGGCCGTCTGCGCGGTGGTGCATATGCCGTGGTGACGGGGCAGCAGGTTGGGTTATTCGGTGGACCGATGTTTGCCATCTACAAGGCTATGACGGCAGTGAAGCTTGCCGAGGAGGCTACGGCGGCAGGCGTCGAAACGGTTCCTGTGTTCTGGCTGGCCACCTCGGACCATGATCTGGCGGAAGTGAATCATGTTTCGATCCCTGGACCGGATGGAGTTTTGCGTACGCTTGCGACCTCCAGTCACGGCGTGGCTGAGGCGCCGGTCAGCGATGTGCGGCTCGGCGAGGAGATCCTGCCGGTCGTGGAAGAGGCCGCGTCGTTGCTGGGAGATTCGGAGGCATCGCGATTGCTGCGCGAATCTTACCGGCCGGGAGAGACGCTGGGTACAGCTTTTGCCAGGTTCTATACCGGATTGTTTGCGCCCTGGGGTGTGATTCTTCTGGATGCTTCGGATGCAGAGTTGCATGGGGTGGCGGCGCCCGTATATCGAATGGCAATCGAGCGAGCCGAAGAGCTGGAGGCTGCGGTTATTGCGCGTGGCGAAGCGCTGGATAAGGCGGGTTACTACCAGCAGGTAAAGGTGACGCCGTCGTCGGTGTTGCTTTTCGGGTTGCGCCATGGAGCCCGCACGGCGATTCATCGCCGGAGCGGAACAACCCATCAAGCTGCGGAATTTGTGATTGGCGGCGAAGCAGGGGCGGAGAAACTCTCCGCCGCCGAATTGCTGGATCGAATCACCGCGGCTCCCGAACACTTCAGTCCAAATGTACTGTTGCGTCCCGTGGCGCAAGACTATCTGCTGCCCACGCTGGCGTACGCGGGCGGCGCCGCGGAGGCGGCTTATTTTGCCCAGGCGGGCGCGGTGTATGAGGAATTGCTGCGGCGCGTCACGCCTATTGTTCCTCGCTTTTCGGCGACAGTGGTCGAGCCCAAGGTGCAGCGCTGGTTAGAGCAATACGGCATCACGGTGCTCGATGCATTCCAGGGGCCTGACAGCCTGCGGCACGCGCTCGCCTCCCGTACCTTGCCAGCGGGTTTGCAGGCGGCGTTCGAGCGAGCGAACAAGTCGGTGGAAGAGTCCTTTTCCAGTCTGCAGGAAGCCCTGGCGAAACTCGATTCCACGCTGGTGGAAGCCAGCCAGACGGGCGCCTCAAAGGTGCATTATCAGCTGGACCGCTTGCGGGAGCGAGCCATGGCCGCCGAGTTACGCCGCAGCGAAGTTGTGGGCCGTCACGCCGAAGGACTGAGCAATGCGCTGTATCCCGGACGGGCTTTGCAGGAGCGGGGGGTGGCGGGAGTATATTTCGTGGCTCGTCACGGAGCGGATTTGCTTAAGGGCATCCACGACACCATGCACACCGATTGCCACGATCACCAGATTCTTGAGATGTAGATTGTCCCGCGGGTTGCGCGCCTACTTGCTCTCGCTGGTTGAGAGATAGGTTCCTAGTCCGATCATGATGGCACCGGTCACGGTTCTCTGCCGCCGCCGGAATACGGAAGAGGATTGAATCTTTTTTCCGAGCGGCCCAGCCATCAGGATCACGATCAAATCTAGCATTCAGGACCACCGAGACCGTTCCAAGCAAGACAAACTGGAGGAATGCGTGTCCCGCGCTCCGGTGCACGAACTGTGGGATAAAGGAGATAAAGAACCGCAGTTTTGGGATTGAGCACTTCCGTCGCGATGCCTTCTGCTTCCGCACCTTCTGCTCCTGCACCTTCTGCTCCTGCACCTTCTGCTCCTGCACCTTCTGCTTCTGCACCGTGACCCGCGCCTCAAAAAAATGTAATATCCAATGACTCGGGCGACTTGCCGCCCTCCGGTTGCTTCATCGGCGCGGGTTATGACTCTGTCTCCAACCAGTATGCTGATCACGAGATTCATGCGCACCACGCGCGCCGCGCTCTCCTTGCACAAGGTGTTGCGGGCTCAGTCGGCGGTGTTTGCCAGCGTGGTGGTGCTGGAGCGCTATTCGAGCAGCCGTAACAACGTTTACAACATTCTGTGGGCGGTCGTCTTTGGCTTCGCAACCTTGAACATTCTGAATCTGGCGGCTAGGCGCTTCGAGCCCAATCGTCGCGGCCTGACCTTTGGCGAGTTGATGGCGGTCCTGGTCGTCATGGTCTCGATCTTCCTTCTGGGATGGGAGTTGCTGAACGTGTTCCGGATCTTCCCCATCAAGATTCGCCGCTGAGGCGGTCCCGCTGGCCAGGCTTTTGCGGTATGATTCGCAGAATGGCGAACAGTACGCCGAATTTCGAAGTTACCTGTCCCTGCTGCGGCGCGCTGCTGAAGATCGATACAGCGACCGCTTCTGTGATCGCCCACACCGCTGCCGTGAAACCCAGAATGTTCAACGATATGGAGGAGGCGGCTCGTGCCATGAAAGAGCAGGACAGCCGCCGCGAGTCGATTTTCCGGCAATCGGTGGAAGCGCAAAAGCACGCCTCCGAATTGCTCGACAAGAAGTTTCAGGAGGCTGTGAGGAAGGCCAAGGAGTCTCCTGACACGGGCAAGCCCATCCGCGATTTCGATCTGGATTGAACTCTCGCGCAAGTGAAATCGAAGGCGATGAAGAATCGGATCGTGCTGCTTGGCCACCGCGGGGCGCGCGGCGTAAAGGCGGTTCCCGAGAACACCCTCGCCTCATTCGACCTGGCTCTCGCCCAAGGCTGCGACGGTTTCGAATTTGACGTGCGGCTGACGGCCGACGGGCAGGCTGTGGTTTGCCACGATGCGAGTATTCGCGGAATCGAAATCGCCCGGTCTTCGGCGCGACAGGCGGCGCTTCCTTTCCTGCACGAGGTGCTTGCCCGTTACCGAAACACCGCCTTCCTTGATATCGAACTGAAAGTCCCCGGCCTCGAGGGGATTACGGCCGCCTTGCTTCGGGAGCAGGCGCCCGCCCTGGGCTTCGTCATTTCCTCTTTTCTTCCAGAGGTGTTGCGACGCCTCAACGACCAAGACCGAGCCCTTCCGCTCGGCCTGATCTGCGAGAGTCGAAGCCAGTTAAGCCTCTGGAGTCATTTGCCGGTCGCTTACGTGATGACGCACTCAAAACTTGTATCGCGGCGTCTGATTCGTGAGATCAAAAATGCGGGCCGTAGGATATTTGTCTGGACGGTGAATACTCCGGGCGCCGTGAAGGGCTTTTCAGACTGGGGCGTGGACGGGATAATATCCGATCACCCCGATCGGCTGGCCATAACGCTGGGCCGGGGGAAGGCGTCCGCCAGCCAGTAAAAACTTAATCTGCCGCTGCTTCGAGAACCACATCTTGCCGCCCGACCGGACGCAGGAAAGCGGTACGCTCCGTCTCGAAAGCTTCGAGGTTCGCTCCCATGGTGTGTTCATCCCAACCGAGAACCGCTCCGATGCGCAACGCGGCTTCTCGGCTGCATGATTCGGACCAGCACGCGCCCAATGCCACCGGAACGCGGCGCAGCAGCACGTCGGCCAATGTCACCGCGCACTCTCTGCGGTATGCTTCGACGACCTCGGCGATGACGTGAGAAGTATGGGTACAGATGGGAGCTCTCAGTTCTGCACTTACCAGAGCCATGCGGGCGATGTCGGGGGCGCGTTTGCCGTGCCATTCCAGCATGCCCCGCGCCGATTCTTCGCTGATCGAGCCAATGCGCGCGATCTCGAGCACAGCGTCGTCGAGCAGGGGATCAAGGCCATGGTCCGGGCCCACGGTGAGAGGGCTCGGATCGGCGGCGTTCAGCCCAATCTTTCGCGCACACTCCCGCGCCAGGGATGCTGCAGTGGTTAACTTGCCCCCGATCACGGAAATCATGCGAGCCGCGCCGTCATCGGCATGATCGTGCAGTATGTGCCTGCGGGTCACCGCAGACGGACGATGATCCGGCGAGTAGGGTAGAGGACGGACTCCGGCAAAGGCATGCTTGACGCTCTGAGCCGACAGATTCGCCTTGGGAAACAGCTGAGCCACGGAGCGGATGAGATAGTCGATTTCGTCGGCTGCGGGAACGGTCAGTGCCGGATCGCCAGTGTCGCCGACCTCGGTCGTTCCCACCAGAATTTGATCATTCCACGGAACGATGAAGATGGGACGCTTGTCGGCCGCTTCGGTGTAGAGAGCGGCGTTCGGCGAACCCGGAAACCGGGGCAGAACGATGTGCGTCCCGCGCACGCCCCCCAGCATAGGTTTGGCCATGCGGATGGAGGAACGCTGGCACACGCGATCGGCCCAAGGTCCGGCGCAATTGATCACCCAGCCGGCGTCCACGCGGCCTTCCCGCCCGGTGATCTGGTCACGCAACAGCACTCCTCGAACCCGTCCGTGAGCCACGTCGACGGCCAGCACTTCGGTATGATTGCGAACCGTGGCGCCAGCGTCCCAGGCTTCCATCAGCCATTCCGCGACGAGCCGTTCGGGAAACTCGCATTGCGCATCTTCGTAGTTGAAAAGCGACCAGTGGCGGCCGGAATCGAGGGCACGTTCCAGGCGCTTCAACTCCATCTCCGATAAATCCGCGGCCGGCTGCTTACCGGCCAGGCGTTGATACAGCCACAATCCAGCCCGAACCCTCAACGCACTACGCTGGCTATGCTCATTCAGAAGCAGCAGAAACTGCATGGGATGTACCAGGTGAGAGCGTTCTCTCAGCAAGGTTTCCCGTTCCCGCAGCGACTCCCGAACCAACCCCAATTCGCCGTGCTCCAGGTACCGCAATCCGCCGTGGATGATGCGGGTGGAACGGCTGGTTACTCCCGAAGCGAAATCATTTTGTTCGACGAGCAGCGTGTGTTTTCCGGAGCGAGCACATTGCCGCGCCACAGCCACGCCATTGATGCCGCCCCCGATAACCACGACCTGAAAGTGCTGACCTTCCAGCGGAGCCCGTTGATTTGTTGCTAAGACCATGTTTTATCAATCAGATGCACGGGAGAAACGTGACGATAGAGCTAGACCTCCCATTAGAGTTTGAACTGCCGAAGACGCTAGGGAAAGGTAACCATGGTACCGCAAAGCACCTGACCAAAGGGCGCGTAACCGAGGCTCGGGGGTTTTCGAAATAGCGTGAGCAAACGCGCTTGAGACAATCGGCCCGCAGCGAGGATAGCCGCAGGCCGGTATTGGGAAAGCTTTCCGGGTGCTTAAGCGACTTTTTGGGCCGGCTTTGCGGTTCCGCTCGCACTCTTTGAGAATAACGCAATCATCTCCCGATGGAAGGCCGGAAGATCGTCGGACTTGCGACTGCGAACGACGCCATGGCTCACCCTCACTTCTTCCTCTGTCCGCGTTTCTCCGGCGGTCTCAATGTCGGTCTTAAGCGAAGGCCATGAGGTCACGGTGCGCCCTGGCACGCCCGCAGCTTCCACCAGCATGGATGGCCCATGGCAGATTGCCGCGACTGGCTCCCCCTGGTCGGGGAAGTGTTTGACAAACTGTGCAGCCTCAGGATTCATGCCCAGCTGGCGAGGGTTCATAACCCCACCGGGCCGCAGGAGTGGCACGTCGACTGGAACCTCCTAACCCCGGTCTTTGTGATCCCGGCCTTTTATTTTCTTCTCAGTTTTTCCTCGCAGCGTATCGGGCGCGATGTTCTTCCCCGAATTATGGGTTGTGCGGAATTCGTTTCAGTTTCGCTGCCACTTGGCGCGTTGCGGTTGATTGTTATCGACCGATCGCTCACTCAGCCTTGTACGGATTGCCCGCGCCGAGGCGGCTCATTTAAAGTGGTTGCCAATGTCCACAACAGGCGAACGTTTCGAACGCGCCGTCGCCATCATGGAGCGATTGCGGGCTCCCGGGGGATGTCCGTGGGACCGCGAGCAGAGTTTCGATTCCATCAAGCCGTACACGCTCGAAGAAACCTATGAAGTCCTCGAAGCCATCGACAACCGCGACTGGGATGAGCTTCCCGGCGAACTCGGCGACCTGTTGCTGCAGGTGCTTTTTTATTCGGAAATGGGGAAAGAGCAGGGATGGTTTTCCATCGATGACGTTCTCGAACGGCTCTACCGCAAGCTGGTGGACCGGCATCCTCACGTATTTGGGGACACGAAGGCGGATACCTCGGCCGACGTAAAACGCAACTGGGAGGCATTGAAGGCTGAAGAAAGACGGAAGCTCAAAGAAAGAAAGCGGTTGAGTGAGACCGGCGGCGCCAGCGATGCAAACTTGATCGGGAAGAGCGAGCCTGCGGCATCGATTCTGGCGGGAATTTCTTCAGCGATGCCGTCTCTGTTGGAGGCGCACAAGTTAAGTTCGCGTGCGGCACAAGTGGGTTTTGACTGGCCCGATATTGAGAGCCTATTCGAAAAGCTTAACGAGGAGACCGCCGAGCTTCGCCAGCACCTGGAGGAATTTCCCGCGCCGGGTCCGCGCTCGGAAGGCAGCGGCGTCGCCGGCTCCGGGCGTCAGGTTGTTCCCGAGGATCTACGGTTGCGGCTGGAAGAAGAAGTGGGCGATCTCTTCTTCGTGCTGGTCAACATCGCGCGCTATCTCGCCCTCGATCCCGAATCGGCGCTGCGCCAGACCAATCGGAAGTTCCGCCGCCGCTTTCGATGGATGGAGCAGCGCTTGCGCGAAAGCGGGATCGCTCTGGATCGGGCCGGCAGGGATCGTCTCGACATGGATCAGCTGGAATCCCTGTGGCAGCAGGCCAAGCGACAGGAGAAGAAGCCGTGAGCACGGACGCGATCGCGATACGGCACTGTCATGGTCTCGACGAATTGCGGGCCTGCGTGGGCCTGCAAAAGGAAATCTGGAACTTCAGCGAAGCGGAGCTGGTGCCGCTGCGCGTGTTCGTGGTTGCTGAAAAAGTTGGCGGGCAGGTGATGGGCGCCTTCGATGGTGACGAGATGATCGGCTTCGCGCTATCGGTGCCGGGCACGCGGTCGGGCCAGGTCTATCTTCATTCGCACATGCTTGCCGTGCGTAGTGAGTACCGTAACGGCGGCCTGGGGCGTCGCCTCAAGTTATTGCAGCGAGAGGATGCACTTGCGCGGGGCATCGAACTGATCGAGTGGACTTTCGATCCTCTCGAGATCAAGAACTCTTGTTTGAATATCGAGAAGTTAGGCGCGATCGCCCGCCGCTATCACGTCAACCAGTATGGAATGACGTCATCGCCTTTGCAGGGCGGGCTTCCGAGCGACCGGCTGATCGCCGAGTGGTGGCTGAGGTCGAAGCGCGTGGAAACTTTGCTGGCGACGGGAAGGAATCCGCCGTTCAATCCGCAGGCCTCGATTGAGGTTCCTTCCCAGATTTACGAATGGAAGGCCACGGCGGAAACGCGAGGCAAAGCGCAGCAGGTGCAGGAGCGTAACCGCGAGGAATTTCTCCAGAGATTTGCCACCGGCCTGGCCGTACTGGGCTACACGCGCGACGCGGAAGGCAGCGGCAAGTTCTTGCTGGGTGAGTGGGATGAGAAATGGTCGTATGCGTCCGAAGACTGAAACCGGAAGCCATGCATGATGAAGATTGAAGCCATTACGCTGCGCGAGATCCAAATGCCGCTCGTTCATTTTTTCGAGACGAGCTTCGGACGCACGTACAGCCGCAGGATTCTTCTGCTTACCGCCCACTGCGACGGAGTCGACGGATGGGGCGAATGCGTGACCGGCGAAGATCCCTTCTACAGCAGCGAATGGATCGAAAGCAGTTGGCCAACCATCACGAAATATCTTGCCCCGGCTCTCCTCGGCCACAATCTCGATTCCGCGCGCGACTGCGCCGGTCTTTTTTCGAAGGTGCGCGGCCACCGCATGGCCAAGGCGGCGCTCGAAAATGCGCTGTGGGATGCCGAGGCCAAACAGAAAAACCTGCCTTTATGGAAATTGCTGGGTGGCGTGCGGAAGGAAATCCCTTGCGGCGTCTCCATTGGCATTCAAGACTCGATCGAGCAACTGCTCGCCAAGATCCAGATCGAATTGGCCGCCGGCTACCGCCGCATCAAAGTGAAGGTGAAGCCGGGCTGGGACGTAAACGTGCTGGAGAAAATCCGGTCAAGCTGGGCCGACATCACGCTCAGCTGCGACGCGAACTCCGCCTACACGCTTGACCAGGTGGAACATTTGCGGAGTTTTGACCAGTTCAACCTGCTGATGATCGAGCAACCGCTATGGGACGACGACATTTTCTATCACGCCCGATTGCAAAAGGAGCTGCGAACCGCCATTTGCCTCGACGAATCCATCGTCAGCGCCCGCACTGCGGCGATCGCTTTGGAGACCGCCGCTTGCCGCATCATCAACATCAAGGTCGGCCGGGTTGGCGGTTTCACCGAGGCGAAGAAGGTCCACGACATCTGCCAGGCGCAGAAGGTTCCGGTCTGGTGCGGCGGAATGCTCGAATCGGGCATTGGGCGCGCACATAACATCGCGCTCTCAACCCTGGAGAATTTTAGTTTGCCGGGAGATGTTTCCGCCTCCAAGCGTTACTGGAAAGAAGACGTCATTGATCCGGAAGTGGAAGTGTCGCCGCAAGGAATGATCAGCATTCGCGACCAACCCGGAACCGGCTATCGAATCAGGCAAGACCTCATCGAAAGCCTGACGGTTCGAAAGGAAACGGTTCGCAAGGAAACGCCAAGAGGGGATCGCTAGTGTGAACTGCCGTCGGTTCTCACGCCGTCCGAGCGAACTTGAGCCAGGTCCTGAGCCTTCAGCATGGCGACGCCCTGGGCAAAGGTGGTGCCGGCGGGCACGACCCGGAAGTCGCTGAAGACTTCATCCGACTGAATGACGACGTTTTTGAATAGCAAAATCTTTCCGTTAAGACTCAGGGACATACGGGAAATCTGCCACGTGCCGTCTCCCGCCTCACGCTGCTCGACCAGGAAATGTCCGCCTTTGTCGAGATAGCCGAGAATTCCCCAGCCAAAGCCGACTTGCCTGAACAGCGTGCCATCGATGGTCGCGATGCGGCCGGCGGTGCGATCGATCACCAGGAAACCCTGCATTCCGGTGAGGATCTGTTCTACCCGAGAAGGGGGGTGGTATTCCGGGTTCGGCCGAAATTTCAGGCGTACCCATGGACCCTGGTCCTTGCGGTCGTTGCCCGCGTTGTCGTATTCGTAAAGAAACGCGTCGGGCAGGGCCTTTAGAATTCTAAGAGTGCGCTCCTCGGTCTCTTGCTCCTGAGAATGTTTGTGTCTGAGCTGTTCGGGGTCGCCTACCAGCCCCGCCAAGCGGCTCTGCTCGGCCTGCATCTGTTGGGGCGTGAGCGGCTGATCGTTGTAGGCGATGGTCAGGCCGGCCATGGCTTCCCGGGTTTCCACATAGAGCCTGGTCTGGGAGCCTTGCAGGGTCTGCTTGCGCGAGCGAAACATGTGTTTGGCCGCGGCATCGTTAGCGGCTGCGCACTCATTCGCCGCCGCGGTCCGCACCAGTTCGATCGCCGGCCGGGGATTCTGGGCGGCAATCGCCGGCGTTGCTGCCGGCAGCGGAGTCGCGGCTATAGCGCCGAACAGGGCGATCGATAACCCAGCCCCCACGATGCACGGGATTGTTCCTGCCTGTTTCATCTTCCGGCGACCAACGGGGCCGACAAGTTAGTGTAACAATTGCCGCTGAAGCGTTGTCTACTGGGAAATGGGTATGACAGTTAGCCCAGAGAGCGCTTGCCGCGCACTCAGTGCCTTGCGTATAGTCGTTGCAGTAGCGGCCTGATTGGATATTGCCTGGGAGGGTTCCATCCTCGGCAACCGGCAAGGGTTTCGTTACGCGCGTTTTGGTACCAAAAGGAGTAGGCAATGAGCGCACCCGCCAGTGGGTTGGCACAAATCGGCAAATCGGTCTTCATCAAAGGTGAACTCTCAGGTAGCGAGGATTTGTACCTGGATGGCCAGGTCGAGGGCAGCATCGCGCTCAAGGGGAATAGCTTGACGGTGGGACCCAACGGCCAGGTCAAGGCCAGCGTAGATGCCAAAGGGGTGGTGGTCCAGGGCAAACTGGAGGGCAACATTCAAGCCAGCGATCGCGTCGAATTGCGCAAGTCCGCCGTCGTCACCGGCGACATTACCACCCAGCGCATTTCGATTGAAGAGGGCGCCTACTTGAAAGGCAAGGTTGATATCCACCGGACTGATACCAAATAGGTGACCGCATTGATCGCGAAGGCGCAGTCAGGAGTCAACAAGTCGGGATGTCGTCGGTTTCGCAGACTTTCATGAAACTTTTTCGCGGTTCATCCGGACCGGAGACGATCCCGGCGCAGAGCTCGCAGAAGTTGACCCGCCGCTCCAGCGGCCTGGGGGAGTTGTCCCGCGCCTGGGAATCGGCGGAAGGGATGTGCGTGCTCGATTTGGGCTCGACCTCGCCCACGAACATCCGCCACTTCACCGAAGGCGGCCACCGAATCTACAGCGAGGATCTGCTCACCGCGTCAACCGATCCCGAGCTTCTTACCAAAGATGAGCAAGGGAGTGCGATTCTTGACAGCCGGAAGTTTCTCGCCGATAACCTGGTCTACCCGGCGGCCCACTTCGACGTTATTCTGTGCTGGAATCTGCCGGATTACCTCGATGAAAGTCTGGTCAAGCCGGTCGTGGGGCGGCTGTGGTCGGTGCTCAAACCCGGGGGGATGCTGCTCGCGTTCTTCCACACTCGCGATGCTGGTCCGGATTCGCCGTGTCACCGTTTTCACATCGTCGGCCCCGATACCCTGGAGATGCAGAAAATTGAGTTGCGGCGCGAAGCCCGGCGCGGCCCGACGGGAGATGTCCGTACCGCGGTTACGGACGGTTTTCAGTTACAGCGCGTGTTCAACAATCGCCATATTGAAAACCTTTTCCATGACTTCGCTTCCATCAAGTTCTTTCTCGCCCGCGACAATATCCGCGAAGTGCTGGTGGTCCGCTAGGCGCCGGGGTTTGGTCAAGCTGGTTGTTTCCACGCGATCACTCCCATGCGAAAAAGGTAGTGCCGCGTGATCTCCAGCTCGACCCCTGTGGGGGATAGACTTGCTGAAAAGGCAGAGGTAAACATGCTCCGGATCTCTTCCGGAACATAGGCCCGGCGCACTGACGTCAGGCCGTCCAGCCACGCGATGCGACTGCGCATAATGGGAAACCCTGCAAATGCCAGAGCCAGATGCAGGGGATGGCGAATGAGATCGTTGATTAGAACGGCCTGCCGGCTCACCCGGAGGGCTTCCCGCACGAAGCCTGCAAGTCGCTCTTCGCCCAGATGGTGCGCGAAGAGATTGCAGCTTACCAGGTCAAAGACTCCGTCGCCAAAAGGTAAGGCAAGAGCGTCGGCGACCACGGCGAGAGTTTCCCCGACACGGTCTTC
>Ga0302180_10002552_pt1 | contig 14108 bp, 9 predicted proteins | sample I_Palsa_E3_2_FD_200575 | JGI IMG/M metagenome (GOLD analysis project Ga0302180, IMG submission 200575) | Peat permafrost microbial communities from Stordalen Mire near Abisko, Sweden - I_Palsa_E3_2 | ecosystem: Environmental > Terrestrial > Soil > Palsa > Peat permafrost | place: Sweden: Abisko... | reverse complement strand
GGGAATTGCGAGGAGCGTCCTCTCTTCGGTGCGGACGCGAGTGGAGCGCAGGCCGATATCCTCGACGGTTCCGGTGCGATCGCCGAATTTGCAAACGTCGCCGACGCGAATGACTTCGTCGCCCAATACGGAGACGCCGCCGAATAGATTCGCGATGGTCTGCTGCGCGCCGAAACCAACCGCCAGACCTCCTATGCCTACACCGGCGAGCGCCGTGGTCAGATTGACGCCGAGAATGCCGAGAATCGAAAACACTGCCACAATGAAAACCGTTGCTTTGATGATGCGTTCGCCGAGCAGCATCAGCGAGCCGGTGCCGGAGTGTCCGTGAGCCAAAGCACGACTGCGCAGGCGCTGCAGGAACCAGCGAATTAACCGCCAGAAAATCCAGCTCAAGCCGACGATGAACGCGACGGTGGTGATCTGCACGTAGTAGTGCCGTTGCAGCAGAGGCATCCCGAGGTACTGGGCGAGGATGCGATGAATCGCTGTGCCCGCCAGAAGCCATGCCGGGCCGGAGACCGAGCGCCAGCGCTCGAGCGCGGCTTGTCCACGTCGCTGCCACCACCAGCGCAGAGGAATCTCGAGCAGCACCAGCAGCAACCAAGCCGCGCCGCCCGCCACCGGAATCATCAGCAGCAGGGCGAACCACTGCCAGAGCGGCATGCCGGCTAACTGATGCTTTACGATCCACGCCGGCAGACGCGTCTCCACCTGTCGCGCTTCGACCTGATCGTAGAGTTCGGGAACCTTGGCCAGAGTGTCGGAAGAAATCAGCCAGATTTTTCCTGCAGTGGGATCGGAAACTCGCAGCAGCTGCAGGTCCGCTTCCACGTCGCCCGAGGACATGGTGCCCAGATCTTGCCGGCCTGGCGGAACTCCCTCTTGCGGCGTGCCCTCCGGCTGCGTGCTTACATTCTTGAGGCTGCCGGCAAAGGCGCGGTCCATCACAACCTTCAGATTGGCAGCCATGCTTTCGCCTTCGGTCTGACGGCGGGCTGGGCTCATCTGCAGATATTGCGCCGCGATGCCGTTGTTGCCCGATTGGGCCGCCTGCAGAAATCCGAAGACCGCTCCGTATGGCGTATCGCGGCCCAGCGGGTCCGATGGTTTGGAGGCGGAAGTCGCGGCCGGGGAGGTTTGCAGGAGTTGGGTGAGCGGGCTCTGGGCGGAGAGCGGCGCAGAGGCGGAAACAGCGCAGGCAAGAAGAACAATTCCTTTGAACCAATGAGTCTTAGAAAAGTCGAACATGGTTTTCCCCATATTACCCGCGCCTGACGATTTTCGCCCGGTTATCCCAGGCCGAGAATCAACGCCTGGGGCGAAATATGTCGGTGCTGGTGCCGAAGAAAACTTCGGCCGACTCCATCACGGTCTCGGAAAGCGTGGGGTGAGGATGGATGGTCATGGCCACATCGCGAGCCAGCGCGGCCATTTCGATGGCCAGGACGCCTTCGGCGATCAGCTCTCCCGCGCCGGCGCCGACGATGCCCACGCCGAGGACGCGCTCGGTCTGGGGATCGATGATGAGTTTGGTCGATCCTTCGGGACGGTCGAGAGTAACGGCGCGTCCGGACGCTGCCCAGGGAAACTTGGCAACTTTGATTTCGCGATTCTCTTTTTCCGCCTGCGTTTCGGTGAGACCGCACCAGGCCACTTCCGGATCGGTGAACACGACCGCGGGTATGGCGCTGGGTTCGAAGGCGACCTTGTGTCCGGCGATGGCTTCGGCGGCAACCCGGCCCTCATGCGTAGCCTTGTGGGCGAGCATCGGTTCACCCACAACGTCGCCGATGGCGTAAATGGAGGGATCGGCGGTTTGCAGTTGTTCGTTGACTTCGATGAAACCCCGCCGGCTGACCTGGACTTGGGTTTTTTCCAGCCCTGGAATTTCGGAGTTTGGCTTTCGTCCGACGGAAACCAGCACGCGGTCAAAAACTCCTTCGCGGTTGTCATCTTTTGCCGCGGGATTATTGCCGGAACGATCAAAAGCGGCGCGGATTCCGGCACCCTCCTCTTTGAGAGCGGAGACGGTGGTATTCAGCAGAATCGCTTCGAACATCTTCTCCAGGCGTTTATGCAGCGGAAGAACCAGATCGCGATCGGCTCCCGGAAGCAGGCCCGGCAGCATTTCGACGACCGTGACGCGCGTGCCCAGAGCCGCATAGACCGAACCGATTTCGAGGCCGATGTACCCGCCGCCTACGACCAAGAGGCGGGCGGGAATGTCTTCCAGATTGAGCGCTCCGGTGGAATCCATCAGGCGCGTGGAATCGATTTTAAGTGCCGGAATGATGGCGGGCCGCGAGCCGGTCGCGATGATGACGCGGTCGAAAGAGAGAACGGTCTCGGTAGAATCGGCTTTGGCGATGCGCAACGTGGTGGAATTTTCAAAAGCCGCGCGTCCCTGCATGTACTGCACGTGCCGCTGTTTCGAGAGCACTCCGAGGCCTCCGGTCAGCTTCTTGACGACGCCTTCTTTCCATGTGCGCAGGCGCGCGAGATCTATCCTGGGGGAGGGGAAATCGATCCCCCAGTTTTTGGCTTGCTGCGATTCTTCGATCAGCTTGGCAACGTGCAGGAGCGCCTTCGATGGTATGCAGCCGCGGTAAAGACAAACGCCACCGGGGTTCGCCTCGGGATCGATCAGCGTAACTTGCATGCCAAGATCGGCGGCCAGGAAAGCGGCGGCGTAGCCGCCAGGTCCGCCGCCGACGATGGCCACGCGCGGTTTGTTGGCAGCTCCGAAAGTTGCGTTTTGTGTCTGGCTGGAATTTTCGTTCATGATGGCTTTCTTGAAAATGAGCGCCCGCGCGGCGGCTATCCTTGAACGGAGAGCAGAAAAGGCTGCTCGAAGGCCTCGGCGACCCAGCGCAGAAAGCGTGCGGCGTCGGCGCCGTCAATGAGACGATGGTCGTAGGAGAGCGAGAGCGGCAGGATCAGCCGCGGCTCGAACTTTCCCGCGATCCACTCCGGCTCCATGCGAGAACGCGAGAGTCCGAGAATGGCAACCTCGGGATGGTTCACGATCGGGGTAAACGCCGTGCCGCCGATGCCCCCGAGGTTGGTGATGGTGAAGGTGCCACCTTCCATGTCGGCCAGGGTGATTTTCTTTTCGCGCGCTTTCTGCGAAAGTTGCGAGAGCTCGACCGCGAGCTCGACGATATTTTTCTTATCGACGTCGCGAATGACCGGAACCAGCAATCCGCGATCGGTATCGGCCGCCACTCCGATATTGATGTACTGCTTGTAGATGATTTCTTCCTTTTCCATGTCGATGGTGGCGTTGAACTGCGGGAATATCTTCAGAGCGGCGGCACAAACCTTCAGAGCGATCGCGGTTACGGTCATTTTCCCGCCGGCTTGTTCGGCCTTGGGAGCAAAACGAGCGCGCAATTGCTCGAGTTCGGTGATGTCGGCGCGGTCGTGTTGCGTGACGTGAGGAATCGTGTTCCAGGATTCGGCCAGATGCTCCGCGGTTTTGCGGCGCACTCCGCGCATGGAGACGCGTTCGATTTTTCCCCACTTGGCGAAGTCCGGCAGCTTGGGCTCGATAAAATGTCCGGCACGCGGCGGGACTTGCTGAACCGGAACGGCCGCGGTGAGCAGAGCCTTGGCATGCGCTTTGACATCGTCCTCGCTGATACGGCCGCCGGGGCCGCTGCCTTTGACTTCGTAGATGTCGACGCCGACTTCGCGAGCCAGACGGCGGGTGTGCGGGGCGGCGGCGACGGGGGCGCGGTGCTCGGTCCCGGCAACCTTGCCCAGCTGCTCAGGCATGGAGAAGGCCACGGGACGGGGAAGGGGGCGGTCGGGAGGCAGAGCTTGCTCCTCGGTTTTTCCCTCCGCGCGAATCGCGGCCTGGAAGGCAAGGCGCGCGCCATGCTGGCCGGAGACATGCTCCACCGGACGACTGGGCGGACGTACTGCCTCGGCAGGGGTTGAGGCGGTGCCTTGCAGGGTAAAAATGACCTGGCCGACTTTGATCTTTTCGCCTTCCTTGACCTTCACTTCGTTCACCACTCCGCTCACGGTCGAGGGAACCTCGATCACAGCCTTGTCCGTTTCCAGTTCCATGACGGGCTGGCCTTGGGAAACTTTTGTGCCGGGAGCGATCATGAGACGTACGAGGTCGCCTTGCGAGATGTTTTCCCCGAGTTCCTGCAGCCGGAATTCGCTGGCGGACGGCGCTGATTGCACGCCCCGCGGTGCAGACGCCGGTTCGGGCTGGTCGCGTTGCGATGGCACGGGTTGCGAAGCGGAACTCATCTGCGGTTTCGCCGCGACCGCCGCCGCCGGAGCGCCGGATAGAGGCTGCGTGGAATTTCCACTTGCTGTTGCCGCCTCCGCTGGAAGCAGGGACGCGGCTGCGGCAGAAGGCGTACCGTTGCTGTCCGCGGTAAAAACCACCTGGCCAACCTTGATCTTGTCGCCTTCTTTGACGAGGATCTCGTGGATGGTTCCACTCACCGATGACGGGACCTCGACGACTGCTTTGTCGGTTTCGAGTTCCATGACAGCCTGGCCCGCGCTGACGGTTGCGCCGGGCTCGATCATCAGGCGTACCAGGTCGCCCTGGTCAATGTTCTCGCCGAGTGCAGGGAGTTTAAATTCGATCACAGATTCCATTCCTTATCCACTTGTGCAGCGAGCGGTCAGATTTCGTAATTGGAACTTACCTCAGGGGCTAAAGCCCTGCATCTTCTGTTGGCACCAGCGGCACGGCTCGAGGCCGTGCTCTTTCAAAACCGCTTCCCCATCTCCTGGTGGCATCTCGCGGCACGGCCGTTGGCCATAACCCTTCCAAGCCACGTCCATTCACGACTCAGCCGTTAGCTTATAGCCGGGTTCAGTTTTTCCGGATCGATGCCAAGGTCACGGACGGCCTGCTTCACCAAGTCAATGCTGATTTTGTTTTCCCGGGCCAGCGCCACCAGCGTTGCCAGTACGATGTGTTTCGTATCCACCTCGAAAAAGTCGCGCAGAGCCACGCGGCTCTCGCTGCGTCCAAAGCCGTCGGTCCCGAGTGAGACAAGTTGCCCTGGCACCCACTTGGCGAGGGATTCCGGCAACACCTTCATATAATCAGATGCCGCGATGAACGGTCCGGGCGCATCCTTTAGAGTCTGGGTGAGAAACGGCGTCCTCGGCGATTCCCCGGGATGCAGCATGTTCCAGCGCTCACAGTGATTGGCGTCGCGATAAAGTTCCTTGTAACTGGTGACGCTCCACACATCGGCGGCGACGCCGTATTTTTCCTGGAGGATGGTTTGCGCTTTCAACACTTCGTACATGATGGTTCCGCTGCCCAGCAATTGCGCGCGCAGCTTGGCATCCGGAGCATCCGCCGCCTTGAAGCGATAGAGACCGCGCAGTACGCCATCGCGGATATTGCCATCTTTGTCCTTGGGCATCTCCGGCATGGGCAGCGGTTCGTTGGTGACGGTGAGGTAGTAGAAGATTGATTCCTGATCGACGTACATGCGCTTGATGCCATCCTCAATAATGATGGCAATCTCGTAAGCGAAGGCGGGATCGTAAGCCAGCAGGTTGGGGACGGGCAAAGCGAGAACGTGGCTGTGGCCGTCCTGATGCTGCAGACCTTCGCCGGCCAGGGTGGTGCGGCCGGCGGTGCCGCCAATCAGAAATCCGCGGCAGCGCATATCGGCCGCTGCCCAGATCAGATCGCCGATGCGCTGGAAGCCGAACATGGAGTAATAAATAAAGAAGGGGATGGTGTTGATGCCGTGGTTGGCGTAGGCAGTGCCTGCGGCGATGAACGAGCACATGGAGCCGGCTTCGGTGATGCCTTCTTCGAGAATCTGCCCGTTCTTCACCTCTTTGTAATAAAGAAGCGTGTCCATATCGACGGGCTCGTAGATCTGTCCAACGCTTGAGTAAATGCCGACCTGGCGGAACAAGGCTTCCATGCCGAAAGTGCGGGCCTCGTCGGGAATAATGGGGACGATCAGTTTGCCCACCTCGGGGTCGCGCAGCAGCTTGGCCAGCAAGCGCACAAAAACCATAGTGGTCGAAGCTTCCCGGCCATCGGTGCCTTTGTAGAATTCTTCAAAGTACGACTCGGGGACCGGCTTGAGCGGCGTGGCTCGCACTGTGCGTTGCGGCATGTAGCCCCCGAGTTGTTTCCGCCGCGCCTGCATGTACTTGATCTCGGCGCTGTCGTCGGAGGGCCGGTAAAACGGAGCGTTGTGCAGTTCATCGTCGGGAATCGGAATGCCGAAGCGCGAACGGAAAAGCTCCAGCTCATCCTCATTCAGCTTTTTTTGCTGGTGAGTGATGTTCTTGCCTTCGCCGGCTTCGCCGAGGCCGTAACCCTTGATGGTCTTCGCCAGAATGATGGTCGGAGAGCCGGTGTGGTCGACCGCGGCGCGGTATGCGGCATGCACTTTGATGGGATCGTGACCACCAAGGCGCATGCGCGCCAGCTGCTCATCGGAGAGGTGCTCGACCATTTTGAGGAGACGCGGGTCGGTGCCGAAAAGGTTCTGCCGGAAGTAGGCCCCGCTCTCGACAAAATATTTTTGATACTGCCCGTCGCTGACTTCTCCCAGACGGCGCACCAGGAGCCCATCGCGGTCGTTGCGAATCAAGCTGTCCCAGTCGGAGCCCCAGATGACCTTGATGACATTCCATCCCGCGCCACGGAAAATGGCTTCAAGTTCCTGAATGATTTTTCCGTTGCCGCGCACCGGGCCGTCGAGACGCTGCAGGTTGCAGTTGACGACGAAGATCAGGTTATCCAGATTCTCGCGGGAGGCCAGGGTGATCGATCCCAGGGACTCAGGCTCATCCATTTCACCGTCGCCCAGGAATGCCCAGACCTTGCCACCGGTGGATTGCTTCAGCCCGCGATTCTCCAGATAACGAATGAAGCGGGCGTGATAGATCGCCTGAATCGGACCCAGGCCCATCGAAACCGTGGGGAACTCCCAGAAATTGGGCATCAGCCAGGGGTGGGGATAGGAACTGAGGCCGCCGCCGGGCTTCAATTCGCGACGGAAGTTCTCCAACTTCTCTTTCGGAATGCGGCCTTCGAGATAAGCGCGAGCGTAAATTCCCGGCGCAGCATGGCCCTGGAAGTAAACAAAATCGCGGTCGCCACTTTCGGTCTGCGCTTGAAAGAAATGGTTGAAAGCAACTTCGTACAGAGTTGCGGCGGAAGCAAACGTGGAAATGTGTCCGCCGATGCCTTCTTGAATTTTATTGGCGCGAACTACCATGGCCAGGGCGTTCCAGCGCACCAGGCTCTTGATGCGGCGCTCCATCTCCTGGCTGCCGGGAAACGGCGCCTGTTGTGGAGATGCAATCGTATTCTGATAGGGGGTGGTGGCGGAGAAAGGAAGGTTTACTCCCGCGGCTCGACGCGCGTGCAGCGCCAATTGCTGCAGCAGTCGCCCGGCGCGAACCGGGCCGCCGCTGGAGAGCACGTAATCGAGCGAGTCCACCCACTCACGGGTTTCCAATACTTCCTGACCGTTGGTTTCCGTCTGAGCCACGTCTGAGATCTCCGTAGGATAGGGCCGGTTAGATAAGGCCGGTCGTATCATGCCGATCGTATAAGGCCGGTCGTATAAGACCGAACCGTCCATGATATGCAATTATGCGGAATTTTGCTGGACGAAGGGCGATGTCCAAACGTTCTACAATGCTGTGGCGAATGATCCAGGGCGATTCTAAAGCCCGGAGAAATTCATGCGGGAGCTTATCGGGAGGTTCCGAATGTTGCGAATCACGCTACTGGTGGTGGTGCTGGTGATGATCATATTCCTCGTTCCGCGCCTCTTCTCGGGATCGCGCATTGCTGTGCCCGCGCCGGGCAGCTCGGCTCCCGACTTCTCATTGCCTTCGCAGCAGGGAGCTTTCGTTAGTTTGAAGGACTACCGCGGCAGCTGGGTCGTCCTTTACTTTTATCCCAAGGATCAGACTCCTGGTTGTACGCGGGAAGCCCACAACTTCCAGTTGGATCAGTCGAATTACGCGGAGCGGCACGCTGTGATTCTGGGCGTGAGCGTGGACAGCGTCGATTCGCACAAGAAGTTCTGCACCAAAGAAGGGTTGAACTTTAAGTTGCTGGCCGATGGCGACGGCAAGGTGAGCCGCGCCTACGGCTCGCTCACGAATCTCGGGGTTGTAAAGTTTGCGGCTCGGCATACCTTCCTCATCGATCCCAGCGGGAAGGTTGCCAAGGCGTACACCAGCGTCGATCCTGCCCGGCACAGCGAAGAGGTGTTGGCAGCGCTCGATCAGATGCGGAAGGAATAGACCGGCCGCGACTCATGGATCGTCGGGATTCTCACCGCTCGCAGTGTGGGAATCCGTCGCACAGCGCGCGAAGGCGGACATCCGGCGAAAGAAGTTTGTCCATGTAAACTAGCGAAATGGGTACGTCGGTTGGGCAATCCGGAGTGCGAGAGGCTTCCCGCGAGCGGTCCGGTTACCGCTATCCGCCCGGTTTCGAGCGAAATCTCCTGTGGTATGCGTTTCGCAAGTTTCGTCCGGCGAATCCCATCCTTTTGTTCCAGCACCTGGCAGCGACCTACGGCGACATCGCGCACTACAAGATTGGCCATCACCACATTGTTTTTCTGAACCACCCCGATTACATCCGGGAAGTGCTGGTGGTTCAGAATGATAATTTCATCAAGGAACGCACGGTGCAGCGCACCAAGATGCTGCTCGGCGAAGGCATGATCACCAGCGAAGGGGCTGAACACCGCGCCCAGCGGCTGGCGGCGCAACCTGCGTTCCACCGGCAGCGTATTGGTGAGTACGCCAGAATCATGGTGGAAGAGGCGTCGCATATGCGCGACGCATGGCGAGCCGGGGAGCAGCGCGATATCGCCACCGACATGATGCATCTCACGCTCAACGTGGTGGCGCGGACTTTATTCGCCACCGATTTGCGGCAGGAGGTTTACGAACTGGCGGCGGCCATCAACCGCATCATGAGCCTTTACAATTTTCTGGTGATGATGCCGGCGGCGGAGTGGCTGGTACACCTGCGCCCACCCGGTCTGGCAGAGTTTGTGCGGGCACGAAAGCGGATCGACGCCGTGGTCTACCGGATGATTGACGCACACCGCCGATGCGGCGTCGATCAAGGCAGTCTGCTCGACCTTATGCTTGCGGCAGCTTCGGATGACGCGCTCGTATCGCGTAACCCTGCTTTCTCGCGGGATCATTTGCGAGACCATTTGCGAGATCAGGTGATCACCATTTTTCTGGCGGGATATGAGACCGTGGCCAACGCGCTCTCCTGGACGTGGTATTTGCTCTCGCAAAATTCCGGCGCCGAACTTCGGCTGCACAACGAGGTCGACGGCATTCTCAACGGCAGACTGGCGACTGCCGAGGATACGCCGTGTTTGGTGGACACGGAGAAGATTCTGGCGGAATCGCTTCGCCTTTATCCCCCGGCATGGGCCATGGGACGGTATGCGCGCCATGATTTTTCGCTGGGAGATTTCTTTTTGCCGGCGCGAACCACGGTGCTGATCAGCCAGTACGTCACGCACCGCGATGCGCGCTATTTTCCCGATCCGCTGCGATTTGATCCCGACCGATTCTCGGCGTCAGCCAAGGCAAAACGCGCGAAATTTACCTACTTCCCATTCGGCGCGGGCGCGCGGCAGTGCATTGGAGAATCATTTGCCTGGATGGAGGGAGTGCTGCTTCTGGCCACGCTCGGGCAGAAGTGGAAGCTAAGACTGGTTCCAGGTCACAAGGTCGAACCGCAGCCGCTGATCACGCTCCGGCCGAAATATGGCATGCGCATGCGGGTCGAGCCGCGCTGAAGGTCGGTTTTCCGCGTTTTCTTTATTTTTTGTTGCTTGCGGTCTTGAAGTACATCTCCGCCACGTGTTCGGCGATGGCGGCTGGGTCGGCGCCTGATAAATTCGACAGGACAACTACTGTGAGCCGATCATCGACATAGCGATTGATTGCCGTCTCAAAGCCCTGCCACGCTCCGTCGTGGCGGATCAGGCGGCGTCCGTCGAGTTGTTCGACGAACCAGCCGAAGCCGTAGCCAGCTTTGTTCGGTCGGCCATTCTTCAACTTTGCCGGGGTCCACATCTGGTCGAGGCTCGATTTCTTCAGCAACGTATCGGTGTATAAAGCGGCGTCCCATTTCGCCAGATCCAGGATTGAGAAGTACAGGCTGCCATCGGCCGTGGTGTTGATCATAGGCGCCACCCATTCCTGATTCTTCAGTTCGCCCTTGACCAGCCGGTAACCCGCGGCGCGGTTGGGAACGATATCGGCCTCGCTGATGATCCGCGTCGTATTCATGTCGAGCGGATGGAAGATCCGCTGTTGCAGAAAGTCTCCGTAGAATTCTCCGGTAACGCGGTGCAGCAGAATTCCCAGCGTCAGATATCCGAGATTGCTGTACTCCCACTTCGTGCCCGGAGGATAGGCCAACGGGATGCCCTCAACCATTTTCAGCATTTCATCTTCCGACCAATCTTTGCGAAAGTTGAATTTCGCAGGATAGTCGCCAAAGCCGGCCGTGTGGCTTAACAGCTCCCGGACTGTAACTTCCTTCCAACTGGCCGGCGCTCCGGCGAAGAACTTGGTGAGCGGATCGTCGAGCCCTAGTTTGCCCTCCTCGACGAGCATCATCACCGCCGTGGCCGTGAACTGCTTGCCGAGGGATCCGGACTGAAAGACGGTTTCCGGCTTCACCGGGGCTTGTAGTTCAACGTTGGCCAGGCCGAAACCCTGCGCCTTCACGATTCTTCCGGTTTGCGATACCAGAAGTGCGAGCCCAGGGATGTTTTGCCTCTGCATCTCCTGATGGATGTATTCATCAACGTCGAGGCTGATCGCGGGAAGCGACTGGGCCGGTGCGCCGGAGGCACGAATGCACAACAGAACGGTGACCGCGATCCAGACAACAGCGGAGCAGTTTCGCGAGCCAGGATGCAAGGTCACGGCCGTGAGGGATCGCATTCTCATCCCCGTTCACCTGGGGAGCATTTTCCGCCACCGCTGTCATTCGTCGCAGATATGAACTCATCTTTGCTTTGCGGAACGTCGGGGAGCGCGCTGGGCAGTTCGACGCGGAAGATGGAGCCCTTGCCCGGTTCACTCGTTACTTCAATCGAACCTTTGTGGACCTGTACGATCCATTGTGCGATGGCGAGGCCCAGGCCAGCTCCGCCGAGTTCGCGGCTGCGCGCTTTGTCGGCGCGGTAGAAGCGTTCAAAGATTCTGGCCCGATCCGCATGCGGGATTCCGATCCCAGTATCCTCGATGCTCACGATAACGCGGCCGTGCGTCTGTTCTGCGGAGAGAGTCACTCTGCCGGGCGGAGGAGTGTACTTGAAGGCGTTGTCGAGCACAATGTCGACGAGGCGGCGCAGGGCATTTCCATCCCCCATGACGGGCAGACGCTGGAGTGTTAAGTGCTCGTCGAATTGCAAATTGCGCACGGCCGCAACCTGATTCCACTTCGAGGCGGATTCGCGCAGCGTTGCCAGCAGATCCATGGGATGAATGTCGAGCGTCTCGGCGCCGGAATCAGCGCGTGCCAGCGCCAGAAGCTCCTCGATAAGCCGTGCCGTGCGGTCCGCCTCGAGCAGAATTTGGCGCAGCGCCTGCCGGTATTCGGACTCATTTCGCGAGCGACGCAAGGCCAGCTCGGCCTCGGTGTGGATGAGCGCAACCGGAGTGCGCAGCTCGTGGGAGGCGTCGGCGGTAAATTGCGTGATTCGAAGGAAAGCGGCTTCGATGCGCTCCAGCATTTCGTTCAGGGTATCGGACAGGCGTTGCAACTCATCTCCAGTATGCAACCGCTCCAGCCGTTGGCTGAGGTTGTGGCCGGAGATGGCGCGGGCGGTGCGGGCCAGGGCGTCGACCGGGGCCAGCGCGCGATGGCTCAACCAGTAGCCCACGGCTGAGGCGACCAGCAGCAGGGCGGGGGCGAACATCAGCAGATACCGCTGGAAGCCGTCGAGGGTCTCGATCTCTTCGTCGAGTGAGCTGGCGATCCGGACCTGAAAGACTCGTCCATCGACTTCCATTCTTTCGCTCAGGATGCGAAACCTTTCCTTCCCCAGCTTCAGATTCTGGTAGAGCGGCTTGCTCAGTCGATCGAGAGAGAGTTGAGGAAGCGGATGCTCGGTAAGAAACTGGGAGCGGTAGAGGAAGTTCCCGTCCGCGGCGCTGATCTGCAGGTAATCTTCGGAGCGCTCGATCTGATAGTCTTCGCGGAGCTCCTCCTGCAGTTGGGACGGGGTCTGGTTCAGCCGAATCGCGAAGAAGCGCTGCAAGTCCGCGGCCTGACCTTCCAGGGCCGCGTCGGCAATGTCATAAAGATTCTTGCGCAGGATCAGCCACATGCCTGCGCCGAAGACAAATTCGGCGAGCAGGAAAATGGCGAGATACCACAAGGTGAGGCGCATGCCGATGGAAAGCTTCTTCATGCGGCCAGCTCCTCGCGAATCATGTATCCAACCCCGCGCACCGTATAAATCAGCTTGGGCAGGCCATCGCGGTCGACCTTGAGGCGCAACAGCCGGATGAAGGCGTCGAGGGTATTTTCTTCGATTTCGCGATCGAAGCCCCACACCGATTCGATCAGGAGGTGACGGGGAACCACCTTCCCGGGGCGGTACATCAGGCGCTCGAGCAGGCTGTATTCCGTACGCGTCAGCGTGATGGCCGCTCCGGCGCGGGAGACTTCGCGCGATTCCGGGTCGAGAGTGAGGTCGCCCACCTGCAGCCGGTTCTGAATTCGCGAGGTGGCGCGGCGCTGCAGCGCGCGCAGGCGAGCCAGCAGTTCGTTGAAGCTAAATGGCTTGGTGAGGTAATCGTCGGCGCCTACATCCAGGCCGCGCACTACATCGGGAACCGAATCCTTGGCGGTGAGCATAAGGACGGGGGTGCCGACCTGCTCGCGACGAAGCCTTTCGGCGAGTTCAAAGCCGTTCATTTTTGGGAGCATGACGTCGAGCACGATCGCGTCGAACTCGTAGCCGCGGGCCAACTCCCACCCCTCGCTGCCATCGGAGGCGCACACCACGCTGTGGCCTTCCTCGGTAAAGCCGCGACGCAGCAGTTCGAGCATTCGGGGTTCGTCTTCGACGACGAGGAGTTTCACAGCCTCCCCTTGTATCACATCTGACTTTATCCAGACTGCCGGTTTATCGATCCGCGATTGATTCGTCACGATGCATGGGTTGAGCGCTTTTCATCCATCCCGAGGCCACGCCGTCCAAAAAAACGTAGGCCGAGGGATCCAGCCTTCGGTACGATCAAAAGCCGATGAATGCGGAGTCTTTGGTAGGTGCTGAGCCGCGGTGGAGAACCGCGCGCCACTGGCGCAAGAGGAAATTAATGCGCTGAACGCGCCGGCGGCGGAGGACGTCACCGCCCAAGTGGTGCTGGGGCCAGTTCAACGCCGAAGGCGAAATCAGAAATTCGGGGGTGATACCGATGCAAGCCATCGGAAGAGATGGTTCAGGAATCGATCCGTTTGGGACGGTGATCAAGCCTTCCGCCAGGACGGGGCGGCATGGCCATTCCATCCGAGTCCTGCCGCAAAACCCTGATTTGATCAGCTCTTTGCCTGCCGAAGAGGATGGTTTCAGGCGACTGCGCCCGAGAACTTAATTTCACAGGGCAGAGGAGCAGGCGGAAAAGACTAACGTGAAAAGTTGGAGGCGCGGGTCGGAATCGAACCGACGCATAAAGGTTTTGCAGACCTCTCCCTTACCACTTGGGTACCGCGCCCCTGTTCATACGTTAGCTTTCCGTATCAAAAAAGTCCATCTGCGGGGAGGGTCGGAAAAAACTGGAGCGGGAGACGGGGGTCGAACCCGCGACATCGACCTTGGCAAGGTCGCGCTCTACCACTGAGCTACTCCCGCACTGAACGTTGCTGTACCGAGCGTTGCTGCACAGACTTGATCAACGAAACCCGATTATAAACGAGGCCTTTCGCATCGGCAATGTTACCTTATGCCTAGTAGGGGGCCGGTTTTGACAAAACTATTCCCTCAGCCGCCTATTCAGCCTGTCCATTGCGGATCTTCTTCTGGCTGCACCACGCTGCCGTCGCGCATGTGAATGATGCGGTCGCC
>Ga0302180_10002551_pt1 | contig 14109 bp, 14 predicted proteins | sample I_Palsa_E3_2_FD_200575 | JGI IMG/M metagenome (GOLD analysis project Ga0302180, IMG submission 200575) | Peat permafrost microbial communities from Stordalen Mire near Abisko, Sweden - I_Palsa_E3_2 | ecosystem: Environmental > Terrestrial > Soil > Palsa > Peat permafrost | place: Sweden... | reverse complement strand
TCCCTGGCGCTGCCATGGCCCGGTAAAGAGCGATGTCGGCGTCGCGCAGAAGCTCGTCCGGGTGGCCCGCCTCCCTTCGGCGATGCCCATGCTGGCTGTCCTACTACCTTGGATCGAAGCTTCTGATCCCATGGCGGCAACCGCCGAGTACGAGGCCACTGACCCAAAGGCTCGTGGCGGCAGCGGACCGATTCGGTCTGGACCTGCTCCCACCAGAGGTCACGAATCGGGACACAAGCGGCCAATCAACGGTGACGTGGGAATACCTCCGCGCCCCGACCCTGTTGAATTAGCGGGACATAGTCGTCTAAGTGCCGCCGAGTCTGCGGATCGTCGAGGTGCACGACCTGCCCGGTCTCCGCGGACAGGTAGCTGGCCATGGTCAGTCGCACGATTTCTTGCCCATAACGGAAGTCCAGCAGCGCGGACTGGCCGGCTTCAAAGCACTTTGCGGCATCGACGTTCTCATCGGTGTAGCCATACAGGTCAGGCTCGTTAGGCTGGACGGCGAGCAGGCCGCGCGATGCAGTCGCCTTTTCCAACGCGGAGCCGGCATCGACCAATGACACGGCGGCCGCATCTCCGACGAACACTTCCAAGGGCGAGCGGAGCGTGTTGAACTCGAGAGCATAACCAGGGCCGATGGCGTCGATAAGCAGCCGGAGCCCTTGTTTGTCGTACATCCATGACACGGTGAACTGGCCCTTCGAGCGCATGCCCGTTTCCGGATTGCGATAGGTCACCATGCCGGTGGCAAAGTCCTCGGCGGGAGTGGCGTCGTAATCGACGCCGTGGAGATCGAATAACTCCGAGCGCCACTTGGGTTGACCCCATTTCAAGAGTCCGACGTCGGCCAGGACAGTCTCTGGCACAAGGTGAGTGGGATGCTTCCCGGCAGGGGTGAGAAGGTACCAACCCACCGCGATGCTGTGGCATCCCATGTCGCTGAGCACGCCACCGCCCTGCTGGATCGGATCCCAGAACCATGATCGGTGGGGGCCCGCGTGCTCCTCGGCCGAGCGGACGAGTACCGGAGGTCCCATCGTCTGTCGCACATCGTCAAGTTGTGTTCTGGCCTGTGTGAGCGCCTTCATGTGGATCTGATTCTCGAAGTAGGCCGTAGGCACGCCAATGGCATCCGCGAGCTCGACCATCCGACCGGATTCCTGCATGTTGCGGCCCAGCGGCTTTTCGCAGATGATCCCTTTGAGGTGATCAACCCGTGCTGCGGCGACCTCTTCCATAGCCGCTATTCGGGAAAAGTTGGGGGAGAAGACGGCGACCACGTCGACATGAGGGAGCATCTCGGTGATCGTCTCGAACACTCGGGCTTCGCCAAGACCTCGAACCCGGGCGCTGGCTGCCAAGCGGTGAGGAGGTGAGGCCGATACGAGACCGGCAACCTCGACATCCCGGACCGATTCGAGGGCCCGGAGATGAAATTCGGTGATGAAGCCACCACCGATGATGCCGTAGCGAAGCATGGGATCGTCCTAATCGTCGAAGGAATTGGGGGGTAGGCCGTCTGGGATGAGAGCGGGTCGTTCGCACGTTGTCCCGAGCTCGACGACAACCTGATTATCTGACGAAATGACGGCGCCCGCCATAAGGTCGACCACATGCAACGCCTGGATTCCCGATGCTCGGTGCTTCCTTCCAGTGCGGATAGCCCACGCCATATCTGCCAGTCCAACCCCGCGCTGTTGGGGGATGGTGGCCGCTCGAAGCGGTAGTGGAGTCCAGTCGGCGTCGCCGGTTTGGAACAGCGAAACGGTGCCGTCGAACCGATTGGGATCAGGGACCGAGAGCGTGCCGTCCGAGCCGTAGATCTCGATGCACCGATGATGGGTGGCCGGCACGTCGAAACTGGTTACGAGGGTGGCGATCGATCCGGATTGGAACTCGATTGTTGTCGACACATGCGTAGGTACCTCGACGGCAATGGTCGCGCCCTGCCGCGGTCCGGATCCGACGGTCCGCTGGCGCGATGCACGCTGACCAATCGCCGCCACCCGACGGGCTGGACCCAGAAGCTGGATCAAGGTGGTGAGGTAGTACGGGCCCATGTCATAGAGGGGACCGGCGCCGCGTTCGTAGAAGATCTGCGGATTGGGGTGCCACCTCTCCGGACCGAGACCCATCATGAACGCCGTCGCCCCGGTCGGCTCACCGATGAGGCCGGACTCCAGCGCTGCCTGAGCTGTTTGCAGGCCGGCGCCCATGAACGTGTCCGGAGCGCATCCGATCCGGACCCCCGTCTTCACGGCGAGATCCGCGAGGTCCAACGCGTCGCTGAGGTCGGTGGCGAGTGGCTTCTCACTGAAGACGGACTTGCCACTCTCGATGATCGCCCGATTGACAGCCACGTGCTGGCTCGCCGGCGTGAGGTTGAGCACGATCTCTATATCAGGACTGGCGAGGAGCTCCTCCATCGAACAGGCGCTCCGAATCCCGTGCGTAGCGGCCAGCGCCTGGGCGTGCTCTGGGACCGCGTCGGCACATGCCACCACATCAAGATGTGCGAAGGCTTGCATCGTCGGCACATAGGCCCTGCTGATCATGCCGCAGCCGACTATGCCCACTGCGATCATGAGGGCCGTGGGGCCGAAAGGCCAAGCTCCATGAGGTACCGATGGCTCTGTTCGACGGCTTCAAACATATCGGTGGCGCATCGGTCGAGTTCCACGATATGCCACCGCACGGCGTTATTGGCCTGGAGAACGGCCGGAACGTCAACCGATCCTGCACCGACGGCCACCATTGATTCCTCCGGACTATTGGCCGGCCCGTCCTTGACATGGAGGAACTGCGCCCGATCGCCCAACTCGGCGGCAACGTGGGCCGGATCGGCGCCTCCCACCTGGGCCCAATAGATGTCGAGCTCGGAGGCCACCCCAGGCTCGAGCTTGTCGAAGAGGTGGAGTAGCGCGACCCGTCCGTCGATCACAGATTGCAGTTCCCAAAAGTGATTGTGGTAGGCGAACGTCAGACCTCGGGGGGCGACCTGTTGGGCGGCCCGGTTGAGCCGGTCCGCTGACCGTGATACCGCATCGAGATCTGCGAAAGCGTCCGGTGGGAGAAAGGGCACCACCACCGTATCGACACCGAGCGTTTGGAGGTCGTCCAGATCGTGCTCATCCAACCCGGATTCGCCGAGTGCAATGTGCGAACTCGACGTGACGATGCCGCAGTCATCGAGAACCGTAGACACAGCTTGAAGATCGAGTCCCCGTTGCTCAGACCCAGATAATTCGATACCGGCATAGCCGAACGCCGCCAACTTCGGGATGACCGAGAACAGATCGGGTTCGGGGACGCCTCGTAACGTGTAGAGCTGCACTGCCGTGCGGGGTAACCCGCGTTTGCTTGCCGTCATTCGAGCGCCCTTCCGGTTGATGGATCATTGGGTATGTCAGCGTCATGAGATGGCCTCGGCCATTAGACCCTCGGCCATTAGACCAGTTCCAACGGGGCCACCGGTGCGTCGAGATCGGCGCCGGGGAGGCCTTCCGCCCTTGTGCCGGCGGGAAGGCGAGTCAGGCATTTTACCCTACTTCACCAGGCCATTTCGAGATATGGCCAGCGCACCGAAGTCACTATGTAAGAATGTTCTTGCATCTTACCTCATTGTTCCGTACGATGAGGAGGTGACCTCCGTCGACCATGTCGGCGAACGATCTGACGGCAAGCGAAGGGAAGTGCTGATGACGTCCGTGGATTTCCGTACGCGCTACGAGGGTGATGCCGAAAACCTCGACCCGACCGAATTCATTGAGGAACGTCTGACCCCACTCCTTGAGGCAAACGGTGCCGAGGCAGGCCGGGGCGCAAGTCGCCTCGGACTCGCTCCGCTCTCGCTCGACGTCGATGGTGAACGTCTTATGTTCGCGGTTGACGACGGGCGACTCACAGTCAACCGCGCCAGGAGCGACGCCCTTGTCATCGGGTTGGACAACCGGGCTTTCTCTGACTTGATGCAGGACGTTGCATCGACGTTCGGGTTGAACATGACTGGACGGGCCGAAGTGGTTCAGGGCACGATCGATGCCTTTGTCGAGTGGGAGCCAGTGCTTCGTTGTCTGCTCGATGGACGACCGGTTTACGACCCGGGAACCATCGCCTTCGAAGACCGTCGTGGGGCGCCGCTCGATCTACATCAATCGTTCACACTTCAAGACACCCCGGAGGATATCGGTCACTTCCTGGGTGAAGCGGGATTCCTCCACATGGTGGGCGTATTCAACGATGCCGAGATGGCCGAGGTCTCGGCCGAGCTCAACGCAGCGATAGAGGAAGCCGAGCGTGACGACGGTGCATCGTGGTGGGCCCGTACCGACGGCGGTGACTGGTATCCCTCGCGGATCCTCGGCTTCAATCAGAAGGCACCGACACTCCGCGAGCTGCTCCACAGCGAACGATTCGCGGCCATTGGAACATTCACAGACGACCGATTTGTGCAGCGTGATCCCGATATTGGGGACGCTGCCGAGGGACTTCTGAAGAAGGTGGGCGTCCTCGAGGGCATCTCGGACGTGAGTTGGCACAAGGATTGCTCTCTGGGAGGCCACAGTCGACACTGTTGCGGTCTCATCGTGGGGATCTCGGTGACGGGAGCCAACCGTGAAAACGGCGAACTCGGCGTGGTTCCGGGGTCGCATCGAGCCAACGTTGCACTCCTCGGCGTCGAGGGCCTCGACCTGCCGCGCCTCCCATTGCCCACACGTACCGGTGACGTGACCGTGCACTGCTCGTGCACGCTGCATATGAGTCGTCCACCCGTCTCAGCCGAGCGCCGCGTCGTGTACACCGGATTTGGGCTCGCACCTCGGTCGGGTGACCATCGGGTCCTGATTGATCCGGCCCAGGCTCGCCGCGAGCGCGCCTCGATGAACGACCACACGCGCCGCCAGCAACGCGGTCACACGGCACCTCGGTTGACAAGCTTCGAGCTCTGAGGAACGAGTAGAGCCGATTCCCCGATAGCGACCCTCAGGCGTACTTGTGAAAAATCACGGCCCCGGATGGGTGCCGGAGTTTCTCCATCCGCACGTAACAACTCGCCCGGGTTAGCGAACGTCTGATGTCATCGAGGCAAGCATCCGGATGAATTCGTCCTGCGGTACCCCTTGGAATGGTTGACCTTGGACCTCTGAGAGAAGGTGGTAGCCGCCCAGCGCGATGACACAGACAGTGAGTTCGGGTTCCTCCTGCCACGACATCTGCTCTCCGAGTGACTGCAGAACGCCAGTGACAGCCTCGCGGACCTCGGGCACACGATGGCCGTCAGCAAGCATGAGACGCATGAGTGGATCGAAGAGCCGAAGGTAGCCGAGCATCCTCTCAAGCCAGACCTCACGGGGGGTGGGGAGTCCTTCGACAGCCTGCTGGGCCGCGTTCGCCTCCTCGATTGATGTCATGTAGCGGGCGACTTCGCGTTCGATCGCTGGACGAAGAAGCTCCTGCTTGGAACGAAAATGACGATAGAAACCGCCGGAGCCCCCCGTCAGGCCGGCTTGTTTTTCGATCTCGGTAACCGTCGTCCCGGCAAAGCCAAGCTCGACGAACAGCTCGAATGCGACGTCGAGAATCCGCTCCCTGGTCGACCGATCAGTTGCACTCACTGCCACAGCGTAGGTGACGCATCAAGTCGCGTCGCGAGTGCGGAGTGCTTACTGGAGAGCAACTTCCCTGGCGTCGTGAGGAGAGCACGACTAAGTTTCTATCGGCGTTCCCGGTCCGCACCATGGCGAAATCGTGAGTTTGGACAGAGCCGCGTCGGGTTCATCAGGTGCACGCAAAGCCTTGGGGGTCAACGGGGCTAGCCCACCAGCAGCGACGGGGGGGAAGAGGAATGGTGGAGTGCACGGCGCAGCCGGGAATGGAACAAGTGTCCGGCAGAGTTCGGACGGATCCAGACAAGCCGAAGCGGTGGACCAATCGCATTCGAAATGCTGTTCCGACCGTTGCGGGCGCCGCCGCCGTGTTGGGGGCGACGTTCTTTGCCGTTCCGACGCAGGCGGGCGCTTCGAGTCCTGCCGACCAGGGTGTCACGGCAACGAGCATCAGGATTGGTGTACCCGTTATTAATTTCGCAGCTCTAGAAGCCGTCGGCGTCACGTTGAACGATGGCAACTTTCAAGACGCCTTCAACGCGCTGACGGCTCACATGAATGCCCATGGAGGCGTCGACGGTCGAAAGGTCGTTCCCTATTTCGTTGAGACGAATCCGGCGGTTACTTCATCAGGGAACTCATCCTGCTCGGAACTCACCGAGGACGACAAAGTCTTCATCGTTATGTTTCCCGTGTATCCGGATTGTTATCAGCAGGTCCACGATACGCCCGTCATCGGGGGTGTCTTGCCGGGCGCTTTGCCGGCGAGCGCCGCTCCTGACTTCAGCCTGACGCCGCCTGACGCCGCCTACGACCCTGTTCAACTCGCCGCCTTCAGCAAAAGGGGGGTCTTCAAGGGCAAGAAGGTCGGCATCTTCTACGGGGCAGATGCCAACGCATCCGAAGTCAAGGTTGTCCTGTCTGACCTCAAAAAGCTGCACGTCGATGTCGTCCTGTCCGCAGACGACAGCGTTCCGGCAACGGATACGGTGGCGGTAGACGAGGAAGCCCAGACCATTGCTCTCCGCTTTCAGAGCGCCGGTGTGAACGAAGTCGTTGGTGTCGGTGGCACTGGGGCGACGGTCTGGCCCCGGGCGCTTCAGGACGATCAGAGTACGTACAAGCCGCCCTGGATCGCTACCAATGTGACATCACTCGCGTCCTACGTTGCATCGGCCAAGGGAGGAAATCCCTACCTGGACAACGTGCTGGCTGCGACTCCGGTGACGTCCGCATACGAAGAGTGGAGTGGCCCTGCAATGCAAAGATGTGCGGCCATTGTTCGCAAGGCGTACCCATCGGACGCCTTTACGTCGCCCGCCAATCCCAACAGTCCTCAGTCTCAGTCCAGTAGCGCTGATACGACCTATGCCGCAGTGGAAGTTGCCTGTCAGGACCTGGCGATCTTTGCCAGGATCGCCGACGCGGCAGGTAGGAAGTTGACCGTGGCGAGCTTCACCAAGGCGGGTTATCAACTGAGGAATGTCACCTTCCCCGGGTCGGGTGGACCCGTATCGTTCGGACCCGATCAGCCCTATGCCATAGGGCGAGCGAATGTCGTCGCCTATGACTCCCGATCCGGGACACTGGTGGCTGCCCCTCCGGTTCGACGTTGAAGTAATTCCAGCGGACGAGTGGAACAGGTTGACCAGTCCCTCCAACGGACCGGTCCGCACCCCTTCGACGGTCGTGTTGACCAGCGACGGGCCGAGCCGTGAGCCTATGGCGAAGCAATTGGGCCTTCTTAGGCGGGGCCCCCGGGCGACAATGAGCCGTGAGGCAAGAGCGACCGTTTGGGCGATGGTCTCATCGCGGCCAGGACAGGAGTAGTATTAGAGGGCTTACCTTCGGCACAGAGGGTTCCGTGAGGACGGCGTGCACCGTCTACCGCAGCCATTGAGGCGCCGAGCCTCGTTGTTGTTCTTGGAACTCAAGGCAGAATCGTCTCGCCGGACCGCCCTCTGAAGCTGACGTTCTGCCCGGGACCAACCGGTGGATGCGGTGGACGGTGCGGGCCGGCCTCCGAAAACAAAGGGCTGTTGCTTCGATTCGTAATGTCACAAATTACCGATCCATCTCGCTTTGGCGTCACCACCACGAGCGAAGGGCAGAGCGTGGTGCTCGCGCTGCGCGGAAGAGTGGAGAATCAGGCCGCGTTTCAGCTTGGTGCCATATTGGATTCTACGATTGACGGGCGCCCTGAGTCCGTCATCCTCGATCTATCGGACCTGGACTTTATGGGGGCAGCGGGGATGGTCGCCATCTCCAACGCCGAGAGGCGGCTTGTTGATCTGGGCGTATCGTTGACGGTTCGCTCGCCTTCGGTTCTCGTGAATCGTCTTCTTGCCATGATGGAGACGGCAGAAGAGACGCGGCTCGAACGCGCTCTTCCGGCTCACGGCCACCTGGGACCTGAGGACATGAGCTCGACGTTCGCGGTCTCGGAGCGATGGGCCTCAAGCATGTCGAGCACCGACCCGCGCCGGGTCTCGGCATTACCAGCGGACCCCGACGTGGTGGACGGAGCCCTTCGGCTGGTCGTCGAACTAACCCGGTCTTGCGTATCTGGAGCAGACGGGGTCAGCGTGTCGCTACTGCGCCATGGTCGACTCTCGACGGTGGCGGCCAGTGACCAGACCATCATGGCCATGGACGCCGACCAGTATGCGACCGGCGAGGGCCCCTGTGTGGATGCCTCACTTGAGGGTCACTGGTTCCATTCCGAGTCACTCGACACCGAAACACGGTGGCCATCGTTCATCCCCCGAGCCCGGGTCCTTGGTATCAAGGCGATCCTGTCCTCGCCCCTCAAGGCTTTTGGGCAACCAGTGGGTGCCCTCAACATCTATTCGCGTACCGCAGAAACCTTCGAGATCAAGGATCAGGAGACGGCCGCTGCCTTCGCTCAAAAGGCCTCCGTGATCTTGACCGACGCTGGGGCTGGAGTCAGTGAAATGCAGATGGCTTCACGGTACAAGGAGGCGCTGCGCAGCCGAAACATAATTACCATGGCCACCGGAGTCCTGATGGAACGCGAAGGAATCGACCAAGACAAGGCGTTCACCGCCCTCCTGCGGCTGTCGCTGCACCATGGGGAATCTCTCCTCCGACGGGCCGAAGCAATAGTGCTCTCAACGATTCAAACCGAGTCCGAGCTGCCTTCAGGCGCCAATGGCTGAGGACGCCATCGACGTGCTCAACACCTATCGTGTGGAGGCTGGTCTTTCTCACGGCGAGCTGTGGTTGCGCTACTTCGAGTTAGGAGGCATGAGCTCGGGTTTTGAGCTCGAGACCTTCCTCTACGGTCTCGTAACACCCGCGCCTCGAGACCACGATGTCATCGCACACGCCCTGAACGAGCGGTTCTCTGAACTCGGTGGAGATCACCCCGTGGCCTATCTCGGTGACGTACATGAAAACTAGCGTGGATGCCGAGTTCGTCGGTTTGCATGCACGGTGTCGCCCGGATTGCATCTAGCGCCGATTTGATCGGGCTCGCTTTCCATGACCGGTGAGGAGATGCAGCACTTCGCCGATTGCCCGTTGTTGTTCGGGGTGCTCGGGAAGAGGAAGGTGCTCTTGTACGTGATAGCGGTTTCGCCGCCCGCCAGGCTCCTTTAGGACGTACCCGGCTACGCCAAACGGTTCACGATGTCCTAGGCCCGCCGTTCGGTTGTTCCGAGTGTCGTGGCGATGTCACGGAGGCGTATCTCCGGATCACGTGCGATGCAGAGCAGGACACGACCGTCGTTGGACAAGAAGGTCCACGTCGGCATTTTCAAGAGTCTCCCCCAAATATTCGAAAATGTGTTGCAATAAGAGAACTTTTAGTGTAGCGTCCGACATCGTTCCTCGAACGTCCGTGACAAACGGTTGTTTACTTCGGGGTTCAGGAGTTATCCGATGTCTGCCCTTTGGCCAGTGCTGTCCGCGCCCGTTGTTCCTTTGTGTCTCAGGGTCTCGCGCTCTGATTTGTCGATAGGACAATCGTCATGACGCGGCCCCTTACGCGATTGGCCAGCGACATGGCGCGTCGCTGCTTCATTTTGTCAGTGGTGGCGATTACCGCTATTGGCATGCTGGTGATTGGCGGGTTCGTCGGCACTCGAGCTGCTTCGGCTGCTGCCTCAGCACCGGCTGCTGCCCAGTGCGACCCCCCAGCCTTTCCAACCGGAGCCGGCTTTCAGGTCAGCTGCACTGTCACGATCGACAATACCGTGACAGCAGCTGGTGCCACTTCTTCAACGGTAACCGCCACGTCGTGCCTCGCTGCCGCCGGCGTCCTTCCACCCTCGGGGTGCACGACCACGGTCGACACGGCGAATCAGCTGGTGACGTCGGTCAACCAATGCAATGGCGTCGCCGATGGTGGCGGTTCCAACGTGACCTGCAGCGTCTCGGTCGTTAACACCATACCGACCGGTACGGCCACCTCGGGCGTGACTGTCAATCAATGTGTCGGATCAGGCGGCGGCGGCGGTACGCAGCCGACTCTCGTCTGTGCACCTGTAGCCAGCACCACGAACGCCACCGTGACCCAGTGCAACGGTTCGGCTAATGGCGGAGGGCCAAGTACCCGCGTGCAGTGCGACGTAACGGGAGCGGCCACCGCCGAACCAGTCACGATCAACCAATGCAACGGATCATCGAATGGCGGCGGCAGCACCGTCACGTGCACGGCAACGTTCACCAATAACGTGGTCGCCCTCCCGGTCACTCCGACGACAACCGCTCCGACCGCTCCGACCGCTCCGACCGCTCCGACCGCTCCGACCGCACCGGCCGGGACTGGTGCCGCTGGAGCAACTGGGGCAACCGGTACGGGTGGCGCTGGAGCCACCGGGGCCGGGGGCTCAGGGGTGACCGGTCTAACCGGTACAGCCGCAGGGGCCGGGGGTTCGACAGCAACTGCGACTCCCACCGGAACGAGTGACGTCATCCCCTCCGGGGCCCCCCAGACCGGATTCGGCGGGGCTTCTCGCTCCCACAACGGCGACCTCTTACTAGCTGGTCTATTGACCCTGTTCGGGGCAACACTGGCGATGACCTTCGCCATGCGCTGCCGCCGCACCTTCACTGTGCAAGATGACTAAGGGGACATGACGCCCAATGCCTGGGTGAAAGCTTCGGCATACCGCCGATGAGAGCTGACCATGGCCCTGGTGCGGAGGGAAGGGTAGGTCGTCCTTGGCGTAAGTGGTGGGTGCTGACAGTGGCGTTGCTGTTCATCGGGACGGGATGTGTCGTCTTGGGTTTGCGTCACGATCAGCACCCCTTGGCGGGACCCGTGAAAACGCAACGAGTCGCCAAAGCTTCAGGGACCAAAAGCCCAATCGCACCCGTCAAAGCCAACGCGATTCCACTCATAGCGCAGCGTTCGACGCCCACCGAGCTACAGATTCCGGCGATCGGTTTGGCCGTCTCGCTCTCGACTCTCGGGCTTAACTCGGACGGGACAGTGCAGGTGCCGACGGACATCCAACAACCCGGTTGGTTTCGATTGGGTCCATCACCGGGCCAGATCGGGTCCGCGGTCATCCTGGGACACGTCGACTCGTATCAGGGGCCGGCGGTGTTCTTCAAGCTGCGATCGTTGGTGGCCGGTGACCTCATCACCGTCAACTTGGCGGATGGCAACACGGCCGAGTTCAAAGTGACGTCGGTTGCCATGTATCTCAAGACAAACTTCCCGGACCAAGCCGTTTATGGCTCTCGTGGCGTCAGTGCTTTGCAGCTCGTCACCTGTGCCGGTGCGTTCGACACCCAGACCGGACATTATTTGTCCAATATCGTTGTTTACTCATCACTCGTCGCACTTGTCCCCAAAGCCAATCCGCCAAGCTAAGCCGACTCCTGCTCTAGCGGAGACAGACATGGTCTCAGCGTTTAGAGGGTGTCGTGGATGTTGTCGGCGACCACCGTGGCCAGAGAGGCGGGACACTGCCACGTTCCCGCTGCGTCGTCTTGGAATCCCATGAAGTGCTCAACCAGACACGAAGCTACGGCGTCGGTCGGAGACCACGAGCTTCCTGCGTCGGCTAGCGAGACCTCATTGAGGAGGTTCGGCACGGCATCGTTCTGAGTTTCAGCGTTGGCGAGTTCGTGGGCGACCAAGGCGAGCGTCGGCGAGCCGGAGAAGATTGTGAATTCAAGTCCACCCGATCCATAGGTGCAGCCAGTACCGGGGCCGGTAATCAGGCCGCAGTGGGTTGCCGTGTCCCCCATGCTCCACGTCCAGTTTGACCCCGGATCGACTCCGGTCGCCTCGACTTCGGCAACCAGTTCAGCAACCGACGGTCCGGAAACAATCGGCGGAACCGCTCCCGCGACGGGTGTCGAGGTTGGCGCCGCCGCGACGGGAGCGGGAGCGGGAGCGGGAGCGGGAGCGGGCACGTTCACCGCAGAACCGGCAACGACAGGCGCGGTCGTCACCGTGAGGGCACGACGAACCCACATGGTGTCAATACTGGCGAACGATGCAGCCCCGTTGGTTCGTTGCGTTGTCGTGTGTCCTGGCCGAGCAACTTTCGGGCGACTGATCAGAAATGTAGCTGTGATGGCGACCACAATCACGAGCAGCACTGCCAAGGGACAGTGGAATCTGCGAATGACCCGGAGCGGACGCATTTCAACCATGTGTTGAAGGTTAGAGCTTCAACACATGGTTGTCAACACATAGTTGATAAAGGTCCTACAGGCCGATATGCTTGCTCCATGCCTACAGACCTCGACTCCATCGTGACCCACCTAGTGGAGAGTGGATATGGGGAAGCGACAGCGGGGGCCCTTGACGATCACGCGGGTTCCTTGGCCGCCCTTCAGTTCGCCGATCTGCTTCGCCGTAGGGCAGACCGTTTGTGCAAAGAGGCAGCAGAATCGGCCCGTGGCCACGGTGCCAGCTGGCGGGAGATCGGGGAGGCCGTCGGCGGCATAACCCCTCAAGGTGCCGAACATCGATTCAGTTCGGCGGCCAAGGAGCGCAGGTCAAAGGCATCGAAGGTGGTGTGGGCCTCCAAGGAACGCAGGGTTGCTCCTCGATAGTTCCGGGGAGGCGGTGGAGGATGGACCGCGGCCGTTAAAGCGTTTTCCACGGTAGGCTGTATCTCTCATCCCTCTTGGGAGAGTCGCTTCGCTTGGGCAGGACGGCCGTTTCGGCCAATGTCGCCCCGTGCAGGTTCGACGTCTCGACCCAGCTATAGCGAGGAGTTCCAGTGCGTCTCCCCAGTCAGACCATTTTGCCGCCGGGCGGTCTGATGGATCGCGCGCCTGCTTTCGGAATACTCAGTAGCTTCCCGCCCACGGCCTGCGGTCTGGCGACATTCAGCGCGGCTTTGGCGCACGGATTGCAGGCGAACGGTGCCGATGCTCACGTCGTGCGTGTGGTCGACGCACCCGATCATCTACAGACGCCTGAGCGCGTTGTCGGCCATCTGGTCAATGGCTCGCCAAGCTCGGTGCAGGCGGCGACTGCCTTGTTGAATCACTGTGACGTCGCCGTCGTCCAGCATGAGTACGGTCTGTACGGCGGCACAGATGGCGACGAAGTGCTCGAGGTTCTGGGGGGGCTCACGGTGCCCTCCATCGTGGTTGCCCACACAATCCTCAGTGACCCCACGTCCCATCAGTGGTCCGTACTCAGCGAGGTAGCCTCCCTGGCGGATCAAGTCGTCGTCATGACCGAGGCGGCACGCGAAAGACTTTGCCGCCGCTTCGATGTCGATCCCAACATCGTCGTGACCATTCCGCACGGTGCAGCCATCCCGATGCGAAGGCGTACCCCGAACCGCCAGAGTCGCCCCACCCTCCTCACGTGGGGCCTCATCGGTCCGGGCAAAGGCATCGAGCGAGCGATCGACGCCATGAAGTTGCTCCATGACCTTCCGATGCGGCCCCAGTATCTTGTGGCCGGTCGTACCCACCCCAAGGTCCTTGCTGAGCAAGGTGAGTCCTATCGTCATTCCCTCGTGAAGCAGGCGCAGCATCTCGGCGTGGGATCGTCGGTCACCTTTGATGACGACTATCGCGATGTCGCATCGCTCACGGATCTCATTCAATCGAGCGCTGTCGTGGTGCTGCCTTACGACTCAAAGGAACAAGTGACTTCCGGCGTCCTGGTTGACGCCGTCGCAGCAGGGAGGCCAGTGGTGGCTACCGCCTTCCCACACGCCACCGAGCTGTTGGCCAGTGGCGCCGGACTCGTTGTTGATCACGACGATCCTGAGGCATTGGCATTGGCACTCAGGCGGATACTTCTCGACCCCGAGCTCGCGTCGCGCATGGCTGCCGAGGCAGAGCGGTTGGCGCCTGGCATGGGGTGGCAGGTCGTGGCTGGTTGCTATCTCTCCCTGGCCAATCGCCTCCTCAGCGAAGACCGGGCGTTGGTGTGACATTGTCGGCGCGGGTGGCGCCAGAGCCCAATTTCAGCCACCTGATTCACATGACTGACGTGCATGGGACCTTCGAGCATGCCCTGAACGTCGAACCCCGGCCTGAGCAC
>Ga0302180_10002549_pt1 | contig 14110 bp, 11 predicted proteins | sample I_Palsa_E3_2_FD_200575 | JGI IMG/M metagenome (GOLD analysis project Ga0302180, IMG submission 200575) | Peat permafrost microbial communities from Stordalen Mire near Abisko, Sweden - I_Palsa_E3_2 | ecosystem: Environmental > Terrestrial > Soil > Palsa > Peat permafrost | place: Sweden... | reverse complement strand
GACGGCGGCGAGCAAACCCGCGAGAAGGGATCGATACAGCATGACACACTCCGTTGCGCCCGACATGGGTTTTTGCAAGCGCGGAGAACCGTCGGGCCATGTCTGAATGGATTCCCTATGAGACCGGTGATGCCCCTTCGCTCGAGGTCTCGATCGACGTCGACTTCGACGGTGATGACGACTTTAAGAAAACGCATCCGTACCTGGTACGCGTCAGCATCACGCACTTTGCGGTCGACGACGGCGGGCAACCAACCGAAGCTGCGGCCGAAGAGCTTTTCGACCTCGAACAGCGCCTGGAATCCGCCTGCGAAGAAAACGACGCCGAGTCCGTCTGCACGGTCAGCGGTTCGGGAAAGTATGAAATCCTTATCTATGCCGCCGGCATGGACGCAGCCGCTGCGCTCAAAGAGGACGCGGCAACGGCATCGTTCTCGATCGACGTCACCGTCGACCGCGATGACGCATGGAAAGGCTACGATCGCTATATTCTGCGCGGCGAGAAGCTCGAGGACGCGCGCGATGCCGATCAAATCGCACAGATGGACGAGGCCGGCGAAGATCTTACGCAAGAATTCGACGTCACGTTCGACTGCGAGGTTTCCGAGGGATCCGAGAAGGCCGCGACGCGCGCGCTGGACGAGGTCGGCTTTGAGACGCCGCGGGAAGTGTACGACGGCGTCATTCCGGCGACGCGCACGATGCTGGTCACCGTAGAGAATCTCAAAACTGCGCGCACGCAAATCCAGCGCGCCATTGCGCCGTTCGGCGGAATCTACGACGGCTGGGGCATCGATCCTGATGAGGCTGAAGACGAAGAGGACGACGAAGACTAGGCGCGCGTTGTCTTAGAGCCGAACTGGCATTTCATTTGTGCGGTATACCGCGCAACCCCGCTTGGTTCTCTGGGCTCACCGAGGCCGGCGCATCGGTCTTGGACCGTGCGTCACCGGCATTTCGTCAGCGTTACAAGCCCATCATGCGCGCGAGCACGAGGCGCTGCACTTCGTTTGTGCCTTCGCCGATTTCGTTGATCTTCTGATCGCGGTACATGCGTGAGACCGGATATTCATCCATGAATCCGTAGCCGCCGTGGATTTGCACGGCCTCGTTGACAACGCGGCGCGAGACTTCGCCGGAGTACAACTTCGCGAGACTCGCGGTTTGCTCAAACTCGCGGCCTTCGTCCTTTTCCCATGCGGCTTTGAGGACCATTAGCTTGGCGTGCTCGATTTCCGTCAGCATGTCGACCAGCTTGAACGCAATCGCCTGGAACTTGCTGATCGGCTTGCCGAAGGCGACGCGATCCTGCGCATATTGGAGTGCCTCGTCGTACGCGCCCATGGCCAGGCCGACCGAGAGCGCCGCAACCGAGATTCGGCCGCCGTCGAGGATCTTGAGAAACTGGGAAAGGCCTTCGCCCCGCTCGCCCAGCAGGTTGCCCTCGGGCACCTTCGCGTCGACGAAGCTCAGCTCGCGCGTGTCCGACGCGCGCCAGCCCATCTTCTTATACTTCTTGCTCCGGGTGAAGCCCGGGGTGTCCTGCGGCATGACCAGGTTCGAGATCTCCGGCTTGCCATCGGCGCGCGTACCGGTGACCGCGGTAATCGTCGTGCCGCCGGTGATCGTGGTCCCAGAATTGGTGATGAAGGCTTTGGTGCCGTTCACGATCCACGAACCGTCTCGCAGTTGCGCCTTGGTCTGGACGTTGCCGGCGTCGCTGCCCGCGTTGGGCTCGGTCAGGCCGAAGCCCCAGAGCATTTTTCCCTGTGCGAGCGGCACGAGGTAGCGCTGCTTTTGCTCTTCAGTCCCAAAAAGGTAGAAGGGCGAGGCGCCCAGCGAGATGTGCGCGGCCATCGTAATCGCCGTCGACGCGTCGATGCGCGCGATCTCCATCACCGCGAGCGCGTAGCTTACCGTGTCCGCGCCCGCGCCGCCGTACGCTTCGGGAAACGGCAGCCCCATGAACCCGAGTTCGGCCATCTGCGCGACCAGCTCGTACGGAAAGGCTTCATCCCGATCCATCTCCTCGGCACGCGGTCGCACCTCGTTTCGCGCAAAATCGCGCGCAAGGCGTTGGATTGCCTTCTGATCGTCGGTCAGGTCGAAATTCATAGCCCGGAGGTATAGCTCGTGCCTTTAAGAAAAACCCTTTTGCAGCGATGATTTCTCTGCGTAATGTCTCGCTGGTCTATCAGAACGGCGTACGAGCCCTTGATAACGTGACGTTGGAGATCGGCAAGGGTGACTTCGTGTTCCTGGTTGGACACTCCGGAACGGGCAAGTCCAGCCTTCTGCGTCTCCTGTATCACGAGCAACTTCCCAGCAACGGTGAAATCACCGTTGACGGCATTCGTGTCGAGCGCCTGCGCCGCAGTCGCGTGCCGGCTCTGCGCCGGCATCTCGGCGTCGTCTTCCAAGATTTCAAATTGCTCAGCGACAAGACGGTCTGGGAGAACGTCGCATTTGCAATGCAAGTGACCGGCGCGCACACGAAGGACGTCATGCGCCAAGTTCCGCGCGCACTCGATCTCGTGGGACTCGCGCACAAGAGTCGCATGTATCCAGGCGAACTCTCCGGCGGTGAACAGCAACGCACGGCCATCGCGCGTGCGCTCGTGAACAATCCGAAGATCTTACTGTGCGATGAGCCGACCGGCAATCTCGATCCGTCCAACACGACCGAGATCATGGAACTCTTGCTTCGCATCAATCTCAAGGGCACGACGGTGCTCGTTGCAACTCACAACCAGGCTGTGGTCGATCGCATGCGCCGACGTGTCGTGCGTCTCGAAGACGGCAGGATCGTAACCGACGAAGAACGGGGCTACTACTATCTTGGACTCGGGCAAGGTCAAATTCTTTCTGGGTGAGGTGTTGCGCAACTTCACGCGCAACGCCGGCATGCAAGCGACCGCAATAGGCACGGTCGCCATGACCATCGTCCTCCTCGGCGCCTTCCTCTTCGTTCATCAAGCCCTCGCCGGACTCGGCAACAATCTGCTCAATCAGATTGAAATCTCAGTCTATTTCAAGAGCGACGTTTCGAGCGCGCAAGAAGATGCGTTGCGCACCGCGCTCGCGCATGATCCGCGCATTGCCTCGACCCAATTCGTGCCGAAGAAACAAGGCCTCACCGAGCTTAGCGCCGAGACGCACGGCTCGATCGACGCCTCCTCGTTGCTCACGCAAAACCCCTTACCCGACAAGTTGCGCGTGTGGGTGCACGATCCACAGGGCGTCGCGGCAATGGCTGACGAGCTGCAAACGCGGCCCGGTGTCGACAAAGTTTTTTATCCTCAAGATGTCGTCGCCCGGCTGCTCACGCTCGGTGCAGTGCTTCGCCGCCTCGGCATCGGCGTGATCGCGCTATTCTTGATCGTCGCCGGCGTGATCATTTCGAACACCATTCGTTTGACCGTCTTCGCGCGGCGCCGCGAGATCTCGATCATGCAATTGGTCGGCGCGACCAACATGTACATCCGTGCGCCGTTTATCTGCGAGGGCTTGCTTGACGGCATTTTTGGCTCGCTCATCGCCGTGCTGATTCTGGTCGTCGCGCGCTATGCGCTTTGGCCCAAGCTCCTGCTCGCACTTCCGTGGATTCAATTGAACGCTTCGCCGATCGATGGCCCGGTGCTCGTTGCGCAGCTCGTTGCCGCCGGAGGAGCGATCGGCGTCGTCGCCTCCTGGATTTCCGTCGGCCGCCATCTGCGGACATAACGACCATGCATCTTCGCGTCGACGTTGATTTCGATGCGCTCGCGGACTGCATCTCCGACGGCATCGCCTACATCGGTTCCGAAGGTCTCGTCGCCGCCTGGAGCGCCGGCGCCACGGCCATTACCGGCATTCCACGCGCGGAGGCGATCGGAAAATCGCTCGATGAACTCTTTTCGCGAATCGAGCCGTCGCTCGGCTTCGCCGTCGTCCCCGAGCCTATCGTGCTCTTTAGCCAGGACGAGCGGCGCCGCAGCCTGCACGCAACCGTCCTTACCATCGACGAGGGCTGGCTGATTTCGTTCGGACGCGAAGCACGCTTCGCCGCGATCGAGCAGTTGAAGGAAGAAATCCTCGCGGCTGTGTCCCACGAGCTGAAGACCCCGATTGCGACCATCAAGGCCTTCGCCACCACGATGCGCGCCAATCCCGAAGCGCTCGCGGACGACCGCAACGAGTTTCTTGCAACGATCGAAGAGCAGGCCGACCGTCTGACACGCGCCGTCGACGATCTGCTCTTGGTCGGGCGCGTGAACGCGCAGCATTTGCTCGCGACGCGTGCAGACTTCCCGCTCGATCGCCTGCTCGACCACGCCGCCGCTCGCCTCGGACCAACCGCAGCCGAACGCATCGAACGGCGCGCGACCGGCGTTACGCTTAGCGGCGATCCGGATTTACTCGGCAATGCATTGCTGCATCTGCTCGACAACGCGCTGAAATTCTCGCCCGATACGGCACCCGTCGTCATTGAATGTCAAGACGACGGAGCTACGGTCGCGGTGCGCGTGAGTGACCGCGGCGTCGGAATCGGTGAAGAGCACCTTCCGTATATCTTCGAACGCTTCTATCGGGTCGAGGGCAACCTCACCGCCGCAACCGGCGGGAGCGGCCTCGGGCTAACCATCGCGCGCGAGATCGTGCAGGCCCACGGTGGTAAGTTAATGGTTGAGAGCGTGCCGCACGGCGGAAGCACGTTTATCATCTCGCTGCCCGCGCCCGGTCCGCGAGACCAAGCGTGAAAGACCTCGCGCAGGGTGCGGGGCATCGCGTTTTAGTCGTTGATGATGACCGCAATTTGCGCAAGATTATCTCGACCAACCTCGAGCTCGCCGGTTTCGCCGTCGAAGTCGCGGCCGACGGCCCGGAGGCTCTCTCGCTCATCGAAAACGTGCAGCCCGACATCGTCTTGCTCGACTTGATGATGCCGCACATGGACGGATACGAAGTCGCCCAGCGTATTCGCAATCACCAGAATCCGACAATCGCCAACGTGCCCATTATCATTCTCACCGCTAAAGGTGAAACCGAGGACAAACTGCGCGGCTTCGAGGCCGGCGCCGACGACTACATCACCAAGCCCTTCGGACCGCAGGAGTTGTTGGCGCGCGTGCGCGCTAAGATCCGTCGCGTCGAGGTCGATTCGTCGCTCTCGCCGCTCACGCGGCTGCCCGGCAATCTCGCGATCGAGGCCGAACTGCGCCGGCGCATCGACTCGGGCGAGCCGTTCTCAGTAATCTACCTCGACCTCGACAACTTCAAAGCGTTCAACGACGTGTACGGCTTTACGCACGGCGACGAAGCGATCGTGTTGCTCGCGCGCGTCACGGTCGACGTGGTGCGACGCCGCGGAACGCCGAACGACTTCGTCGGCCACATCGGCGGCGACGACTTCATCGTGGTAACGCTCAGCGAGCGCTCCGAAGAGATTGCTAAAGAGATCATCGCCGAGTTCGATCGCGACATTCGCAATCTCTACTCGGCCAAAGACCTGCGCGCGGGATATATCGAAACGCGCGATCGGCGCGGCGCGCTCAACCGCTTTCCGATCATGACGATTTCCATGGCGATCGTGAGCAACGATCGCAGTCAACTCAACAACTACGCGCAGGTCGGCGAGGCCGCAGCCGAACTCAAGCGCTACGCCAAATCCATCGCCGGCTCCGTTTACGTGAAGGACAAGCGTCGCCAATGAGAATCATCGCCATCCTCATGGTTCTGTTGTTGATACCGTCGTTCGCGGGTGCGAAGAGCACGACGCTGCAGCAACGCATCGAGGCCGAGCGTCAGAAAGCCGCGGCGATTCAAGCCAAGCTCCACATGAAGCGCGCGCAGCTCAACGCGGCAACCGTGAAGGTGCAGGGTCTGCAAACGCAGCTCACTGAGACCAACACCGCAATCACTCAGGTCAGCGGCCATCTTGACGACCTCAACGGACAAGAACATTCGACCGAGCGCAAGGCCGACTGGAACGCCGTTCAGCTACGCGCCGCGCAACAATCGTTCAAACTACACGACGATCTGTTACGTCGGCGGCTCGTCGAGATCTACGAAAACGGCGATCTTAGCTATGCCGCGGTCTTACTTTCGGCACACTCCTTCACCGAATTCGTTGAGCGTTGGCAAGACCTTCATCTGCTGATCAACGCGAATGAAGATGCGGTGCGCGAGCGGCGCGCCGCCGCGGGTCGCGTGGCCGCAGTGCAATCCGAATTGCAGCGCACCGCGCTCGAGCTCACGGCAGAACAGCAAGATGAGCAACGGACACGCAATCAGCTCGCAACCCTTGCCGACGAACGGCGCAACCTCGTGGCCGTAGCAGACAATCAACGCCGTCACGTTGCCGGCGAAGTTGCGCAGATCGAGGATCTCTCGGCGTCGGAAGAAGCGCAGCTCGAAGGGCTGATTCGCGAGCGCGAGCGTCAACTCGAAGCGCAACGTAAGGCTGAGGGCATCACCGGCTACCAAGGGCCCTCGAGCGCGCCGGGCGCGTTCGCGTGGCCCGTTTCAGGAACGATCACCTCGCCCTTTGGTTGGCGCTCGAATCCGTTCGGCGGCGCGCCCGAATTCCACCAAGGTCTCGACATCGCCGCGCCGACCGGCACCACCATCACCGCCGCGGCCGGCGGCACCGTGTTGATGGCACAGTGGTACGGCGGCTACGGAAACTACATTTTGATCGATGACGGCGGTGGCTATTCGACCGGCTACGGTCACCTCTCCGCGTTCTACGTCTCGGCTGGGCAGCAAGTCAAGCAAGGGCAAGCGATTGGCGCGGTTGGGTGTACCGGCGAATGCACTGGGCCGCACGTCCATTTCGAGATCCGCGTGAACGGCAAACCGGTCGACCCCGCGACAAGATTGCACTAACCGGAACGGAATCTGCCCCACCCGTCGTTAAGGTAGGCGGGTATGATCGATCCCATGGCCGGTAAATTTAGGGTGCTAATGGCGGCACTCGTGGTTCTCATCGTCGCGCTCGTCGGCGGGCTCTCTTGGGGCTTGCGCAACATCGAGTCGGTTTCGGTGCGCCCCGTTTTGAACGTGAGCGTCAACGATGCGGGCGTTTTGCACGATGGAAGCGATGCGAATGTCGCACCGGCCGAGCTCTTCGAAAAAGAGCTCGCGGCTCTAGACTCTGAGTACTACAAGCCGTTCAATCCACAAACGCCCTTTCACGGCGAGAACGCTGCGCTCACCAAATATCTTCAAAGCAATCACATCGCTCATCCGCGCCTGCCGGACGAGATCGCCAGCGGCGATCCGAACGCCGACGCGCAGCGCATGGCCAACGTAGTTACGTACGCCGAGCAAACCTACGGGAAGCATTTGGGCGCCGACGGTTCGACGGCGCTCACCGAAGCCGCGCTGAGCGGAGTGATGAATTCGGTCGATGACCCGTACACCGTCTACTTGACGCCCAAAGAGATCCAAAGCCTGAACGAGTCGCTCAACGGCGGCGATTTCGGCGGCATCGGCGTGTACATTCTGCAGCTCAAGGACGGCGAAGTCATCTTACAGCCGATCCAGGGCGCTCCGGCTTCGCTCGCCGGCATGAAGCCGGGTGAAGTCGTCGATTCCGTTGACGGCCGCGCAGTGCACGGCGTGCCTATCGATTTGGTCGAGCGTTGGATTCGCGGCGAGCAAGGCACGCGGGTGGTGCTCACCACGCATCCGTACAAAAAATCCGCCGAACGACGCTGGTCGATCACGCGCCAGATCATTCATGTGCCGACCGTTTCCAAGCACATGGAGAACGGCTACGACTACATCCGACTCACCGACTTCGGCTCGACCTCGCCCGACGAAATCAAGTCCGCCTTGCTCTACGGGAAGGCCCACAACGCCAAGGGCTACATTCTCGATCTGCGCTACAACGGCGGCGGATTGGTCTCGTCGGCGGTGAAGATCTCGAGCTTTTTCATCCCGCAGGGGACCATCGTGTCGACGATCGACCGCGAAGGTCACCGCCAGGTCGAAGAGGCGTTGGGCGATGCCATCGGCGGGCAACCGCTTGTCATCCTCGTGAATCGGTACACCGCCAGCGCATCCGAAATTACCGCGGGGGCGTTACAGGATTACCACCTCGCCAAGCTCGTAGGTACGAAAACCTTCGGCAAGGGCGTCATCCAAAGCATCTACGATATGCCCGACGGTGGCGCATTGAAGATCACGACGCAGCGCTATCTCACGCCGCTTGGGCGCGAGATTCAACACATCGGCATCATGCCGGACGTTGTAGTTCCACAGAGCGACGACGTGATGCTTGACACCCCCGCAGACAAACAGCTTGCCGCCGCAAAAGCCCAACTTGCACAACTCCTAAAATAGATCGGTCATCATGAAGCGCCTCCTCTCCCTCTTCCTCGCCGCCGGCATCGCTGCCGCGCTGCTCGGAGTTCACGCGGCGAATGCCGCCACGGCTTCTTCGGCGGCCACGCTCAGTGCGGCGCAGGCCGGTGAAATTTCGACGAGCTATCACTACCTCACCAGCGAGTTTTACAAGCGCGTCGACGATCAGAAAGTGCTCAACGGTGCGCAGGCGGGTCTGGTAAACGCGCTGGGCAAGCAGCACGTTACCGGGAAAGTTCCGGCGCTCCATGCATCCAGCGACGATGCCAACGTCCGCGCAATCGAACTCGACGTCGAAGATGCGCAGCGCGCTGCCGGCAAGCACCTTTCCAGCACCGATCTGACCTACGCGGCGATCGCCGGGATGCTCAACTCCGTGCACGACCGCTACACCGTGTTTCTGGATCCCAAGGATTACGCCGAGCTCAACACCGGCCTAGACGGCGCGGACTTCGGCGGCACGGGTATCGTGATTCAAGAGGATGACGCGAGCAAGTACATTGCGGTCAGCGATGTCGTCCCCGATGGCCCGGCCGACAAAGCCGGAATCCAGCAAGACGATCTCATTACGGCGATCGATGGTCAATCGACCAAAGGTTGGACGGTCGATCGCGCCAGTGCACATCTACGCGGCAAGGAAGGCACGAAAGTTTCGATCACGATCCAGCGCGACGGTAAGACGCTCTCGCCCTACGCGCTGACCCGCGCGAAGATCCATCAGTTGAGCGTCTTCGACAAGATCCTCCCGGGCAATATCGGCTACGTCGCATTGACGGTCTTCGGCAAAGATACCGCAACCGAACTGACCGCGGCGCTCGGCCGCCTGCAAAAGAAAGGCGCGCGCGCGTATATTCTCGATCTGCGCAACAATGGTGGCGGCTATCTCAACGCGGCAGTCGGCGTAAGCTCGAAATTCATTTCGGCGGGGCCGATCGTGTCGGTCGAGTCGCGCGGCTCCAACATCACGACGTACGAAGCCAACGATACGGCGATTGCGCCCGTGCCGGTAGCGGTGTTAGTGAATCAATTCACTGCATCGGCGTCGGAGATCACCTCGGGTGCGATTCAGGACAGCGGCGTCGGTACGCTCGTCGGCACGAAGACCTTCGGCAAAGGCGTCGTGCAGACGATCTTTCCGCTGCCCGACGGATCGGCGGTGAAGATTACGACGGCACGTTACCTCACGCCGCACAATCGCGACATCAACCATCTCGGCATCGATCCGGATATTGTCGTTGCGGAGCCACGCTCGGCGCGCTTCGGCGACCCCAAGAGCGATCCGCAACTGAGACGCGCAATGCAGTTCGTTGACGACCGCATCGCCCGCCTCAGTGAGATCAACGGTGGCGCAGAATAACTACGTAGTTTTCTTCTTCCGCGTGGTGGTAGACGTCGACGCCTTTTTGCGCGTCGACGTTTTCTTTACGCCGCTCGCGACAGCGCCGTCGGTCTCCGCCTTTTTAGCGCGCGTGCGCTTAGCGGCGGGTTCCCCGGCTTCGACTTTTTTTCCACGGGTGCGCTTGGGTTTGTCGTCGGCGGGCGCCGGGAGCGCCTGCATGACGGTCGTTTCGAGCTCACCGGCAACGCCGCTTGCACGCGTGCGACGGCGGCGCGTGGGCTTAGCTTGACTGAACTCTTCGGCCGGTAATGTAAGGTGCGGCGGCGGTGCGTCGACCGCCGGCGGGTTGGCTTTGCGCACCGGAGTAATCGCGCGCGACGGTTCGCGCGGCGCGGTCATGCCGGTCGGTTGCGCCGAACCTTGGGGATCGACGCGGAAGACGTGACGATCCGGAACCGACGGACTCATCGGCAGCGAGCCGGTCAGCCCCTCGCGGCGTTCGCCGTTGCCGCCACCAACGGTACCGCCACCGCCGCCACCACCGCGTCCGCGGCGGCGACGTCGACGCCGGCGCTTGCCGTGTCCGGTTTCACCGTTGGTACTTGGCACCGCGGTTTGCACCGGCGGCTGGGCCTCATCTTCGTCCTCTTCGTCTTCATCGAACTCGCTTTGCGCTGCGGCGCTGGCCGGCGTAATGCCGACTTGGGCTGCCGCTTCGAAGCGCTCGGCGCCTCCCTGGCCGCCGCGTCCGCGACGGCGGCGACGACGACGGCGTTTGCCGCGACCAGCTTCGCCCTCACGTGCTTCGTTTTCGCCGATGATGATGGCGTCGGGCTGATGTTCGCCCTTGGCCTCGGCCACCAGCGCGGGATCCTCGGCCTCTTCCTCTTCGGTCACGGTGGTAATGCCGATCGGCGGACGCGCTTGCTGCTGCGACGCAGCCTCCGCGGCGAGTTCGCGCAGCTCGGCGGCTTGTTCGGCCGCAGTGAGCGCAACCTTACGTCCCTTGCCGCCGCGACGGCGTTTCTTCTTGGCTTCGCCCACGCTCGCGGCAACGAGCTCCGCCAACACGTAGTCGTCCACGTCGTCAACATCGAGTACGCGAATCTTCGCGGTATTGCCCGCGTTGTTCGCGGCATTTTCGACTTCGACGATACGATCGCCGATCACGGCTGTCGCCGACGTCGCATTGGGCAGACGCCCGGGCAGCAGATCGACTTCGACTTCGTCGCCGACGCGAATCGGGCGTAGCTGCTCGATCGGCTTGGTGATACGTTCGACGCGCGAGCGCTCGGGATGCAGCAACGGGTCCACGCGAACGTGAATCTTGGTGTCGAGCTCTTTGGCGAGCTCGAGCACTTCGTCTTCGTACCAAAACTCCATTTGCGCTACAACCGTCGGCGCGGCGTGCACCAGAACCGGTTGATGATTGTGGTTGTGGTGAGCGCTTTGACGCACGTGACGCAGCGTGTCGATCGCGACCGATTGCGGCGACATGACCGAGCCGATTCCGCTACATGTGGGACACGTGCCGCGCAGTTGCGCGCCTAGGTCTTTGCCGATACGCTTACGCGTGAACTCGAGCAAGCCGAGGTTCGAGAACGACTGAATCGTTGCACGCGTGCGATCGCGCCGCAGACCATCTTCGAGCGCCTTGATCACCTTGCTGCGCGCCGATTCGGACGCCATGTCGATGAAGTCGACGACGATGATGCCGCCGATGTCGCGCAGCCGAACTTGGCGCGCGATTTCCGCGGCGGCTTCGAGGTTCGTCTTGACGATCGTATCTTCGAGATTCTTGCCGCCGGTGAACTTTCCTGAATTGACGTCGATGACGGTGAGCGCTTCGGTCGACTCGATCACGATCGATCCACCCGACGGGAGATTGATCTTGGGCTTGAGTAAACGCTGCAGCTCTTCGTTGACTTTGAAATCATCGAAAAGATCGCGGCCGTGATTGTAATGTTGCACGCGATCGAGATATTGCGGTCCGAGCAGTTGGAGAAACTCGCGGACCTTGCGATACTCTTCTTCGTCGTCGATCAGCACGCGCTCCACATCGGAGGTGATAAAGTCGCGGGCCGCTTTGTAGATCAGGTTCATGTCACGGTGGAGCAGCGACGGAGAGGGCGCGCGTTTGAAGGTCTCGAGAATGCCGTGCCACATGCGGATGAGCACGCCGAGGTCGGCGATCAATTCGGCTTCGCTCACGCCCGCGGCCGCGGTTCGAACCACGGTTGCCATGCCTTCGGGGCGAATGCGCTTCATCACCGCTTTGAGGCGGTTGCGCTCGTCGGCCGATTCGATCTTGCGCGAGACGCCGGAGTATTTGCCGGTCGGCATCAAGATCAGGTAGCGGCCGGGAAGGGAGATGTTGGTGGAGATTCGCGCGCCCTTAAGGCCGCGCGGCTCCTTGACGATCTGCACCAGGACGTCGTCACCCTTTTTCACCTTCTCGCCGATGGTGAAGCCGGAGTGACCGTGGGTGATCTCGACGTCGCCGATATTTAGCGGCTGCTTGTTGATGTCGTCGACGTACAGAAACGCGTTGCGTCCCAGCCCGATGTCGACGAATGCCGCGCCCATGCCGGGCAGAACGTTTTGAACTTTTCCTTTGTATATCGAGCCGATGACTCGTTCTTCGCGCTCGATGTAGAGTTCGGCAAGTGTGCCGTTCTCAAGAATGGCAACCCGATTTTCCCACGGGTCGCTCGAGATGAGAATCTCGCTTGGCAAATTGTCCTCTGTTGTCTAGGAACGCCCTGCGCGGCGCGCTGCAAGCGCACCTTACCCTGACGGGACGCGAATCCGCGTCTAAACGATGGCACATGGCCACCAACCGTGAACGGGGCTCCTGGTAGAAATCTTAAAAACGTCTGCGAAGTTCCGGAGAGCCACCAAGCAGACCTGCCAAGGGGCCAAAGAGCCATTGGGCCCTCGACATCGTGGCCCATATGGTCCATGATGCAAAGGAGACGTCGCCGCGTGCCTTATGAGCCGCGCTTTTCGCCTATGACAGGGACCTGTGGATGGCTGCTCCATCGAACCGCCGGGTGTTTTTCCGCCAACCGATGTACCTGCGAATCAATTTGCGGGTCTCAGGGGTGCGTGCTCCCGTGCCGGCCACGCTGGTCGATCTCTCGGGCGGGGGCGGCATGGTCACTGCCCGCACCATGCTTCGGGCCCAGGTCGCGGTGGAGTTCGATCTCCCGCGCGAGGGCCAGCCCCACTTGCGCCTCCCCGGGAAAATCCGCAAGGTTAGCTACTCGCCAGGCGACCGCTCGTTCAAGTATGCAATCGAGTTCGAGACGCTCGACGACGAGGCGCGCGAGGCGCTGCACCGCTTCATCGTCGACGAACAGCGGCGCACGATCAGCGTGGCGCGCCGCGGCGACGGCTCGGCTCCGAAACCGAAGCTCTCGCGGCTGCAAGAGCAGCGTGCCCATCGCCGCATCGACGTCAATATTCCGGTTCGTATCTCGCTCGTCGACGTGCCCGGGTCGATGGAAGCCGTCGCGATCGACGTGAGCACCGGCGGCTGTCGCATCTTAATCGAGCACGTGTTGCGCCAGGAGTGGGAGGTCGTCCTCCGCTTCACCTTCCCGAACGACGTGCTGCGCGCCCAGCAGCCCGCGGACGGGCGCGCCGCTTCACCGTTCAAAGAACTCAAGGTCAATGCGCGCGCGCTTCCGGGCATCAAGCAATTGCGCGGGAAGTACATTCAAAGTTTGGTCTGGGAGCATCCTGACCCGAAGATCACCGAAGAGATCAACCGCTTCGTGCAGGCGGCTCAACTCGCAGCGCTTCGTAAGTGAAGGGCCAGGGGTAGGCCCAATTGGCGCGGCGATAGAGCTCGACGTTCTTGCGCCGTCCGCCGATGTCGATCTCGGCTCTCACCAACGCCGGTAACTCCAACAACGGCATCACGTCGTCAAGCTCCAACTGCCAAAAGCCGAGCATCTCGAGCTGCTCGAGGGAATTCCATCGTGTGAGTGCCTCGATGCCGATCGCGTGGCGCAGATGTTCGAGGGCAAGCACGCGCAACGGCAGCGCCGCGAGTTCACGCAGGTCGAGTGGCGTTTCGATGCGCGAAAGACGCAACGCGCGAAGCGAGCGCGGAAACGCGAGCGAGGTTAGCGCAACGCCCGAACATTCGAGTACTTCAAGCCGCGGATAGTGCTGCGCGAGTTCGCGTGGATCGAACGTGCAGCCGCGGCCGGCGATGCGAAGGTAGCGCGACTCGGGCGCAAACACGGGATTCCACCGATTGCGCACAACCAGCGGCGGCAGTTCGAGATCCGCGATACCGAGGTGCGTCGCGACGATCCGCTCCGCATGCGCGGGTCCGAGCCATTGATTATCGCGGTCCCTCGTCCTTCGAGGCGCGCCTTCGGCGCGCACCTCAGGATGACGCGTCTTCCA
>Ga0302180_10002547_pt1 | contig 14119 bp, 12 predicted proteins | sample I_Palsa_E3_2_FD_200575 | JGI IMG/M metagenome (GOLD analysis project Ga0302180, IMG submission 200575) | Peat permafrost microbial communities from Stordalen Mire near Abisko, Sweden - I_Palsa_E3_2 | ecosystem: Environmental > Terrestrial > Soil > Palsa > Peat permafrost | place: Sweden... | reverse complement strand
GTCGAGCCCATCGATAGTTGTGATGAAATGTGGCAGCGCCTTCAGCTTCGCTTCACCCTTCCGCCAATCGTAGTCTCTCGCCCAATAGCTCGCGAGCGCTTGCGCCGTCGCGAGTTGCACGCCTTGGGTAGGGTCAGACACGGTCTCTCGCTCAGGCCAGCGCGTGGCGAGGATTCGGCGACGCAGATCGGCAAGCGCTTCGTCGGAAAACTCGAACTGAAAGGGGCGAATTCCGTCCGTTGGCGCGTCGGCGCGGGCCGAACTGGTCACGCCCGGCAGCACGCTCGCGGCGCTGATGGCGGCGCCGCCCAACAGCAAAGCGCGGCGAGACGGTGCATAGAACGATCGAGACATGGAGACTCTCCCTGCGTTTGCGCCGAGGCGTCGGCGACTTGCCAAGTGCTTAGTGAGCGCTTCAGCCGAATGTGAATGAGAACACCTGCACTCGTGGATCAAGAAACTCGATCTCGAAATCGCGGTCCGCGATTGGCGTTGTTTGTCGTATCAACTGATAGAGGCGCCTCTCCGTGACGGCGCCCAGACCCTGTTCGTCGACGTCGACTCCATGCGCCGCGCCCGGCGGCTCGCCATCGATCCGCACTCTGAAGGGGACGGAGGTGGCGCCTGACGCCGCTGTGCCCATCACGAGATGAACGTCGCGGGCGTGAAAGCGATAAACTACCCCACCGCCGCTTCGGTTCAGCTCGGCGGCTTCACCCATCACAGTCCACTCTCCAAACAGCGACCATTCGTTGAGGCTGAGGCGGCTCGGGCGCGCATATTCATGAGGCGTATCGAACGTCGCCTCGTTGTAAGAGGCAACATTCTCAGCGCGATCGTATCCGACATAAGTCTCGGGCGTCAGCAGATCGCTCCAATCGGCGGCCGCCTCGAACCCATCTGCGTGGATTGTGGCGGACTCTGCGCCGACGCCGACGGCGCCGCTCTCCATCAGCAATTCCTGGATCATCATTTCCGCTTGTTGGTACGAACCCTCGCCGAACTGGCGGAAACGCACCCGGCCTTGCGCGTCGACGAAATACAACGCTGGCCAGTATTCATTGTTGAATGCCCGCCATATCGCGTGATCGCTGTCGACGTCGTCTGCATCGCGTTCGATCCTGTAGACCGCCCCAGCTGCGGCTTGTCGGTAGGGTTAGCCCGCGCCGACGCGTCAAGGGGCGAAGTATTGATCCGACGCGGAAGCGGAGCCGCCGCGGCTGCATCCCGTTGTGATGGCGAAGTAAAAGTAACCGGATCGCGAGCCAGCGAACCTCTGTGGGCAGGGAGCGCGTCCTCGCGGGGTGGCCGTTTTTGACGTAATGTTAACACCAATTCTACTCGCTACCTGAGCGTTACCGCGCTTTGGACTTAGGCCAGACTTTGGGACGTAGCGCACGTTATGAATAGCTAGTTGCTGTTAGCAGTTGTAAGCGCGCGCAAGGCGTCTGTTGGGGGAGGACGAGCGCGAGGGCGGCGAAGGCTCCTAACCCTGCGGACGTGACGGTTCATTCCGACGACGCGACGCCAGGAATTCTCGCCTTTCTCAAGCACAAACGCATTCTGCTGATTCTAGACACCTGCGAGCATCTGATCGAGGCGGTGGCGGCGCTAGCGGCGCGAATTTTCGAAACCGCCCCACAAGTGCACATCCTGGCGACCAGCCGCGAGGCGCTGCGCGTCGAGGGCGAGCACGTCTATCGATTGGACCATTGGCTTGCCCGCCGGATGAACCCGGTCTCACCGCCGTCGCGGCTCAGGCGTTTTCAGCCGCGCAGTTGTTCATCGAACGCGCCGAGGCGAGCGGCGCGCCCTTGCGGCTCCTGGGACACCCGGAGCCAGCGATAGCGCGCGCCGAGGAAACCGTGCGCGAAGCCGCGGATATGGACCACTCACTCACCTTTGCGGTTGCGACGATCTGGGCTGTGTCCGTGTTTCTTTGGACAGGCCAACTCGACCGCGCTGAGGATCACATTGAACGGTAGACCGCGCGCGCCGACACGTACTCTCTCGGGCCTTATCGTTCCGTTGGCCTTGCGTTCCGGGGCGAACTCGCCATTCTTCGCGGCGCTGCGCAGCGTGGGGTCGAAATTCTAGAGGCTGCCTTGGCGGAGCTCCACGCCGCGCCTTATGAGTTGCTGACCACCTCTTTCACCGTCGCCCTTTCGCGCGGGCTTCTCGTGGTGGGGCGTCCGGCTAACGGCGCCGCGCTTATCGAACAGCGCATCGCAACCATGGATACGCGCGGAGACCGTTGCTATCTGCCGGAACTGCTGCGCTTCCGCGCTCACCTTCTTTCGACCGCGGCCGGGGCCACCCCTCAGGCGGTGGAAGCTTGCCTGGAGCAGGCGCTTGAGTTGAGCCGCCGACAGGGCGCCCATGGGTGGGAGTTGCGCGCGGCGATCGAGATTGCCGAACTTTGGTTGGCAAATGGGCGTGGGTCCCAAGCACGGGATTTGCTTGAACAACTGGTCGGATCATGCGTCGAGGGCCACGTCACGACCGATTTGAAAAGCGCGATACGGCTTCTCAATGAGCTTCGGGGGGAAATCCAAGCTTGAAGTTCGGCCCTACGCTGCCGCGCCGGGCGATTTTCATTTCGACGGCCGCTGGCGCTCGCCGGCGACTCCTCCGGCGCCAATCTCGCGCTCGCGGCGGCGATCGCCTCACGCGCCAAGGGCCGCCCCGTCGCTGAGGCGCTGATCCTCGCCTACGGCGTCTATTACAGCGATTTTACCCGGCCGTCCTACCGCGATTTCAGCCGCCCGCGGAGCGGATGGCGTGGTTCTGGTCCAACTATTGTCCGTCGGCCGCCGACCGCGCAGACCCGCTCGCCGCGCTGCTGCGCGCGGATTTGCGAGGTCCGCCGCCGACGCATCTGATGCCGTCCGAGCCCGACGATCGCCACAATCGCGGAAGCGCGGTTATGGAACGGCCAGTTCTCGCACGCGGCAAGGTCGAAGCGCTCGTCTTTCTTCGAATTCCGGTGTTCAGTTGAACTATTGCGACGACCGCATTCGACCCAAGTAAATATAAGTCGTAGGGCGGTCGCTCTGGATATCTCGGAAGCAGACATTCAAGCTCGGTGGGGCGCCGGCCTGATGGTGAAAAAGGAACTCATTTAGTCGCGATCGCTCGTTTCTCGAAGGCCGACATTCCGTTGCCGGCGCTGTCGATCCTCATGAGACTGCTCTTGCTTGAAGCCCGTGGATATGGGTTGGAGCGCAGTTCGCCCGAAGCGGCGTTTGGATGCGGCGAGTGAATTTGCCCGGTTCGACACGCTTAACCTCCCATTGTGGGTCCGTCGCCGCGAGCGTTTCAGTTGCGCGATTCCCGAGCGATGCCGAGCTGAAGCAGGACTAGCTCAGCGTTTCCAATAGGCGTGCGGCAGACTTCAGATCTGCAGTGTCGAAGCCCTCGACAAATTGGTCGAACACCGGTTGCAGAAGCGTCCGGGCGCTCTCGGTCCGTGCCTGGGCGGCCAACAACGACGCCATGTCGACCGCTGCGCGCAGCTCCCACGCACGCGCGCCCTGCCGCCGGCTTAGTTCAACTGACTGCATGAAGCACATTTCCGCGCCGTCGCGTCGGGCCTGGGGCATTGAGAGGAGGAGGTTGCCCTTCACGCGAAGCAACTCCGACATGTAACAGAGGTCTCCGTTCGCCTCCACCCCACGGATCGTTTCGTCGACCAGCGTCATGCCTTCTGCGAGCTGGCCCGTCACCTCCAGGCCTCGAACGAGCGCAAGGTTGAGCGGCGTGGACATCAATTCGTAGGGCATTGCGTGAAGTCTCTGGAGACACCCTTGTAGGGTCTCAACTCCGCCTTTTGCGTCCCCACGGCGGATGGCCAACTCCGCCTTGAACCCGCGCGCAACCGCAAGATACGGCGCCATCGAATGGGATTCAGAGCGCGAGACAAGTCGATCGGCGTACTCTTCCGCGGTATCAAGATCGCCGATCCAGAGAAAGAGCGAAAGACCCCAACCCAACGCGATGCAGAGCGACAACGAATGGTCCATCCCCGCGGCGTCCTCAACTGTCCGGCGTGCGCGCTCCGCCGCCTGGGCAGGATGGCCTTGTAACCACAGGTTCCTGCCGAGAACGGCGCCGGCCAAAATACTGCCCTCGAACCCCAAATAGATGGTCGTGGTGCGTAGCGAGCGTGGCTCCTTCCGTAGCGCCGCCTCAAGTTCCAACCGGGCGCCAGGCAGATCGCCGCAAAGGTGGAGTGAAATCCCCATTATTGAATGTGCTAGCGTCGACGCGACGAAATCCTCTGTGGTCGCGGCGATCGTGGAGCAGCGCCTTGCGTAGTCCAGCCCGGCCTTAAAATCCGCCGTGCGTAGGCTAAACATATTCAGCGGACCCATAAGCCGCAGCAGATCGAGGGCGTCGCCATGGTCTTCGGCAATGGCGAGGCTTCTGTTCAAGGCCACCCGCGCCGCATCGAGCCCTCCGCGCATGAACATCAGCGAGACGCCCAGATCCGCTTGCAGACGCATTTCTTCGAGCCCGCCGCGAGCGGCAGGTTTGAGCGCAACGATCGCCCGTTCTGACCAGCGATGACATTCGGACAACAACGACATCGCCAGAAAAACCGGCGCGGCGGCGACAACAAGTCCGGCGCCGACTTCGGCATTGCCATTGGCGCCAAAGCACCATTCCAACGCCGCGCGCACATTATTGAGTGCGGCAAAGTGGGGTGCCCTTTCGGCCCCGGTCGTCAGGTAGGGCCAGTCGGTCCCCGACTGCTCTAGCCATCGAAGGAAATAGGCTGCGTGGCGCACCGCCAAGTCGGCGAGCTCGGTGTCGTCGACGCTAGTTTCGAGAGCATAGGCGCGCGTCGTGTCCAGCAGCCGGTAACGCATCATAGCGCCGAGGGGACTCGTCGCGACCATCGACTTGGCGACGAGGCTGTCGATGGCGCCAAAAACAAGCGACTGATTTACGGTCGCGCTGCCCACGACGGCGAGCGCCGCGTCGAGCGTGAAATGTCCGACGAAGACCGCGAGCCTGCGCAACACCACACGCTCCAATTCGGACAGGAGTCCGTAACTCCAATCCAGCGTGGCGTGCAGGGTCCTCTGACGCGGCGGCGCCGTGCGCGTTCCCAGCCACAACAGGGTAAGACGTTGGTCGAGAAGCGCGGCGGTCTGGCGCAGGCCATAGGCGTCGACTCGGCGAGCCGCCAACTCGATCGCGAGCGCCACCCCGTCGAGCTTTCGGCAGATGCTCACCACGATTGAGGCTTCGGCATCGGTGAAGTCCAGACGAGCGCCGCTTGCCGCCGCGCGCTCCACAAAGAGCTGCGGCGCCGGGAAGGTCCGGGCGACCTCCGCGGTGACCGATGGATCATCGGGCGGACAGGCGAGTGGGTCCAATCTATAAACATGCTCGCCCTCGACCTGAAGAGCCTCACGACTTGTCGCCAGGATGTGGACTTGCGGCACCGACATAAATATGTCTGAAGCAAGCTTCGCCACCGCTTCTATGAGATGCTCGCAAGTATCGAGGATCAAGAGAACTCGCTTGTCACGCAGATACGCGATGAGGCTCGGCGTCATGTCATGAGACTGAACCGGCAGGCCGAGCATGGAGGCCAAGGCGGTAGCCGCCAGCTTGGGATCGCTGAGCATTCCAAGATCGACGAAGAGCACCGCGCCTGCGAAGGCTTCGATCAGGTCATGCCCAACTGCTACCGCGACCGTGGTCTTGCCGACGCCCCCAACGCCAACGATGGTGACAAAGCGCGCGGCGGACACCTGGGCGGTCAGCTTGGCAAGGTCGCTGTCCCGCCCGACCATCCGCATCAGGCGGCTCGGCAGATTCGCGTATTGAGAACCGGCGGACGCGGTCTGCACGTCGTCCCGATAGGACGTTGTGATCGGCGCGAGGAAACAATAGCCCCTTCCGGCCATGGTCGCGATGTAGCGGGCCCCGCCCTGTCCATCGCCAAGCGCCTTGCGCAAGGTCGCGATGTGAAACCTCAGGCTGCCCTCTTCCACCATTACATCTGGCCAGACGCGGGCCAACAGGTCCCTTTTACTGACAACCACATTGGGTCGGGACAACAAGGCGATCAAGGTGTCGAGGGTTCGCGCGCCCAATTCGACAGGCGCGCCCTCCTTCGTGAGAAGCCTTTCACTGATAACCAAGCTGAAAGGACCAAAAGATATTACATCTCTGGTCAGCGCTGTCTGCCTGATCATGGCGTCTTCCGCCGTCGCCGCCCCAGCTTAGGCAGACCTTAGGTCAAAGGCGAGTCGGGCGCAATACAGCGCAACGCTGAAGACCGAGTACGCGGGCCATGGCCAGCGGCGCCTGTCCGCTTCGGCGGAGCCGCCGGTAAAGTTCGGGCGGTTGATGGCTGCTCCTCATCACTTGCAATTGCTCACAACACCTAACAGCCTTTCGTAACGCATAACTGGCGCGGCCTGCGATCTCTGCCAAAGTGTCTCAGCTCGCGTGAAGCTCGCAAGAAGTTCGTCCTCAAAGAGGAGCGGTTATGTCCAGAGTGTCGTCATCGCGGTCCAATTGGCGCGGCGTTCTTGTCAGCGATGGGGCGGCAATCGCCACCGCGCCGTTCTTCGCAAACTGGCGCTGGGGACGACACGACGCCTCGCCGGCTCTGGAAACAGCCAGCCCCGCGGACGGCTATAATCCATAAGGCCGGACTCGCCATTGAACGGCTCAAAATCGGAGCTGAACACCGATCGCATCGCCGGGTTTGTCGATTTCGGAAGGACGCGGCGAACGTGGAGCTGTCCCTTCATAGCCGTCAAGGAGACGACCATGACCCAAACCGAGCAGGAACGCGCTGCCGAAACTTCTGGCAAAGTGATGTATACCGCAAGAACCCATACGACCGGCGGCCGCGAGCACGGCTGGTCCCGCAGCTCCGATGGCAGCCTGGACATTAGACTCTCGATTCCCGGCTCCACGCGGATCGGCGCCAATCCGGAGCAATTGCTCGCCGCCGGTTGGTCAGCCTGCTTCGAAAGCGCGATGGCGATCGCGGCCGTCAGGAAGAAGATCGCTCTGCCGGATGAGCTGGCTATCGACGCCGAGATAGACCTTAACCTGGCTGAGACTGGCTACTTCCTCCGAGCCCGCCTGAACGTCAGCCTGCCTGGCGTCGAGCGCAAAGTGGCGCAAGCCCTGATCGACGAAGCGGACCGGACCTGTCCGTATTCCAAAGCGATACGCGGCAACGTCGACGTCGCGATCAAGCTGGTCTGAGCCGCGCTCTATCGCCGTTCGGGCCGCCGCAAGAACTTTGCGGACGAGCCGCGATCACTAGTCACCATCGAACCGAGGAGACCCGCCATGGAAAAGATCAAAACAGCTGAAGCAATCGATCACCGCCGCCGCCGCATTTTTGGCGCCGCGGCCTTCGCGATCGCGGGTGGGCAATTCGGCATAGTTCGGGTTGCCGATGCGCAGGCCGTGAAATCCGGGCCGCCGCCCGCAGTCAAATCGGGGACGAACCCCTCGTTCGCCTCCCTCAAACAAATCGATGCCGGCCTCCTCAACGTTGGCTACGCGGAAGCCGGTCCGGCTGACGGCCCTGCGGTCGTTTTGCTGCACGGCTGGCCCTACGACATCTACAGCTTCGTCGACGTCGCGCCCCTGCTGGCGTCGGCAGGCTACCGGGTAATCGTTCCGTATTTGCGTGGCTACGGCTCAACGCGAATTCTTTCCGATGCGACGGTCCGGAACGGTCAGCAAGCCGCGGTCGCGGCCGACATCATCGCCTTGATGGACGCTCTGAAGATCGAGAAGGCGACAATCGGCGGTTTTGATTGGGGTGCGCGGACGGCAGACATCATAGCGGCGCTTTGGCCGGAGCGATGCAAGGCGCTGGTCTCCGTGAGCGGATATCTGATCGGGAGTCAGGAAGCCGGCAAAATTCCGCTTCCGCCGGCGGCTGAGCTCCAGTGGTGGTACCAGTTCTATTTCGCGACAGACCGCGGCCGGGCCGGCTACGACAAATACCGGCACAACTTTTCGAAACTCATCTGGCAGCTTGCTTCGCCGAAGTGGAACTTCGACGATGCTACGTTCGATCGCACGGCGGCTTCGTTCGAAAACCCCGACCATGTTGCGATTGTCATCCATAACTATCGCTGGCGGCAAGCACTGGCTGAAGGCGAACCGAAATACGACGATCTGGAAAAGCGTCTTGCCGAAGCTCCAGTTATCGCTGTCCCCACCATCACAATGGAGGGCGACGCCAACGGCGCGCCGCATCCGGACCCCGCTACTTATGCTAAGATGTTCTCGGGCAAGTATTCGCATCGGACCATTACGGGGGGCATCGGGCACAACCTGCCCCAGGAAGCCCCTCAGGCTTTTGCGGAGGCCATTGTCGAAGTCGCCGCGGTTTGATCGCTGATCGCCGAGGTAGCCCTGCGGGCCGACGCGCGCGGCTCGCGGGGCGTCGGCTAGTGGTTAGCGTCCCTGAAATTTAGGAGCATCTCTGAATCTCTGTGGTTGCGCCGTCGGGGCGAGGATGGAGATGATTCGTGGCAGGGACGGGCGCGGGGGTCAAGAAGTACGTGGTGAAATTAAGCTCGCAGGAGCGCGAGCGGCTCGAAGCGGTCATCGGCTCGGGCAAGCGATCGGCGCAACTGATCACGAAGGCGCGGATCCCGCTGAAAGCCGACACGTCGGACGCTGGCGAGGGTTGGACGGACCGCGACGGCCGCGTTGGACACCAGCCTCAACACCGTCGGTGAATGTCTGCTTCCGCGGTCGGCAAAACATCCGCCGTACGGCCAACTTGGGTCGAAACGCGCCGTTGGTGAGCGGTCAAGCAGGGTTGATATCTCGACAGATTGCTGCCGTGTACCCGGGTACATTCGTCATCAGGGCATACTTCAACAGGCGGGCGTTGGAAGCCGTGGCGCGGCGAACCATAGTCTCGTCTGGTTCCAAGGCGACGTCTATATCGCCGTAACCGCGCTCTTCTGTGTTCGCGCATCTTTCGCCGTTCCGGTCACAATGGCAGTTTCGCTCCCTCCGGTTTTGGGGCTTGCAAAACTCCGTTCACCGGATCGCCGGCAGCGCGTATCAGCTGGTCATCGGGGTCGCTTCTCGTCACTGCCAGCCGGCTTGTCGGCAAAGCGACCAATCGACTAGCGGGCAAAGATCGCCCCGATTTGCAGAAACGAACGCCGGCCCCGCTGCGCTGTCGTGTTGGGGGCGGCGTCCGAAACTCTTCACCATAGGGCGGGTGTATTTGCCGATCACGAAAGCCGACGTTCAGTCTCGGCAGGTGCTGACTTGCATCGCGGGGATCGCGGATGTTGGCGGGCGCGGTGAGCTTGCACGCAATCCTCGCAGGAAAGACGCCGCACTGGTGACGTTGACCTAGGCTAAACGACGCAAGCGCCCGGAAAGCCTAGACCATCTTTTCTTCTCGAGAAACTGATGAGGCCCGCGGTGTTGATTTCCACTGAGAACTGACCCAGGCAGCCCAGGTTTTTCCACCGAGAACTGACCCATGTTCGAACCTTACCCCTTTGGCGTGGCCGGGGGGCTACGGAGTGATCGACATGGAGTTATTGAGCGTCATCCGGCGCTGGCATTTTCGAGATCATTTCTCGATCCGGGAGATATCTCGGCGCACAGGTCTGTCGAGGAACACGGTGCGCAGATACCTGCGCTCGGATTGCGAGGAGCCAAAGTTCAACCTCGCTGACCGGCCGAGCAAGCTCGATCCGCATACCGACAAGCTGTCGCATATGCTGCGACAGGAGGCGGGGAAGTCACGCAAGCAGAAGCGGACGATTCTGCAGCTGCACGCCGATCTGGTCGCTCTTGGCTATGAAGGCTCCTACAATCGCGTGGCGGCCTTCGCGCGCGACTGGAAGGCCGCTCGGCAGCGCGAACAGAGAACCACGGGCCGGGGCGTCTTCGTGCCCCTGGCGTTCTCGACGGGCGAGGCGTTCCAGTTCGACTGGTCGGAAGACTGGGCGATTATCGCCGGCGAGCGCACCAAGCTGCAGGTCGCCCACTTCAAGCTCTCTTACAGCCGCGCCTTCTTCCTCCGAGCCTATCCGCAGCAGACCCACGAGATGCTGTTCGACGCTCACAATCACGCCTTCCGCGTGCTGGGCGGCGTTCCTCGGCGCGGCATCTACGACAACATGCGCACCGCCGTCGACAGGATCGGACGTGGAAAGGAGCGAAAGGTCAACGCGCGGTTCTCGGCAATGGTCGGCCACTTCCTGTTCGAGGCCGAGTTCTGCAATCCGGCGTCAGGTTGGGAGAAGGGGCAAATCGAAAAGAACGTCCAAGACGCCCGCCACCGGATTTGGCAGCCGACGCCCAGCTTCCCGTCTCTGGCGGCGCTGAACGACTGGCTGGAGGCCCGCTGTCGGGAGCTATGGGCGCAATCGGCGCACGGCTCGCACCCGGGCTCTGTAGCCGACGCCTGGGCCGAAGAGGCGCGGCAGTTGATGCCGCTTCCCCGGCCGTTCGACGGCTTCGTCGAGCACCCCAAGCGGGTCTCGCCGACATGCCTGATCCACTTCGACCGCAACCGCTACAGCGTGCCCGCTTCCTTCGCCAATCGACCGGTCAGCGTGCGGGTCTATCCCGAGCGCATCGTCGTCGCCGCCGAAGGGCAGATCGTCTGCGAGCACGCCCGCGTCTTCGCCCGCTCCCACGAGCGTAAGAGCACGACGACCGTCTTCGACTGGCGGCACTATCTGGCGGTCATCCAGCGCAAGCCCGGAGCTCTGCGCAATGGCGCGCCGTTCGCCGAGCTGCCGCCTGCCTTCCGGACCCTCCAACAGCGCATGCTCAAGACACCAGGCGGCGACCGCGAGATGGTCGAGATTCTGGCGCTCGTCCTCCAGCACGACGAGCAGGCCGTGCTTACCGCCGTCGAACTGGCGCTGGAGGCCGGCGCGCCGACCAAGACGCATATCCTGAACCTGCTGCATCGCTTGGTCGACGGCAAACCGATGGATGTGCCGGCTCTGAAGGGGCCGCAGGCTCTGACCTTGACCACCGAGCCGCAAGCCAACGTCGAGCGCTACGACGCTCTGCGCAAAGCCCGAGAGACGCGCCATGCGTCATAATCCCGCTGCCGGCGCCGTCATCGTCATGCTGCGCGCCCTCAAAATGCACGGCATGGCCCAAGCCGTCGGAGAGCTGACCGAACAAGGCTCTCCAGCCTTCGAGGGCGCGCTGCCGATCCTGTCGCAGCTCCTGAAGGCGGAGACGGCCGACCGGGAGGTGCGGTCAACCGCCTATCAGCTCAAGGCCGCGCGCTTCCCGAACTATCGCGATCTCGCTGGGTTCGACTTCGCCAGTAGCGAGGTCAACGAGGCGCTCGTCCGCCAGCTTCATCGTTGCGAGTTTCTCGAGGAAGCGCATAACGTCGTCCTTGTGGGCGGCCCCGGCACGGGCAAGACGCACGTCGCTACGGCCATCGGCGTTCAGGCCATCGAACATCACCGCAAGCGTGTCCGGTTCTTCTCGACCGTTGAACTCGTCAACGCTCTCGAACAGGAAAAGCATCAGGGCAAGCCTGGGCAGATCGCCAGCCGGCTTGCCCATTCCGATCTCGTCATCCTCGACGAGCTTGGCTACCTGCCGTTCAGCGCCTCCGGCGGGGCGCTGCTCTTCCACCTGCTGAGCAAGCTCTACGAGCGGACCAGCGTTATCATCACGACGAACTTGAGCTTCGGAGAGTGGGCCACCGTATTCGGCGTACAGAGCGTCTCATGATGCCGCCTTTCTGGATCGCCTGGTGCGCAAAAGGCGGTTCTGCAACTGACAGATTTGGTCGGTCGTAAGGTCGATTTGCCAGGGCTGCCCCTTTGTCATCTGCCTGCCGGTGAGGAGCCCCTTGGCGAGGTAATCGAAGATGGCTTGAGGGGTTACACCGATTGCGGCGGCGGCGCCTTGGACGGAATAGGAGCCGTCGGGCCAACGTGGCGGATTAGGTCCAGTTGGATTGAGCTTGACCGCGGGCAGGCCCCAGCGCTGTCGCAAGAGCCAAACGTTCTCGTAGGTAAAGGCGCATCGCCGAGCGGAGACGATGCCGTCCTCGTTTAGAACGAAGGCGATCTGCTTGTCCATCAGGCCTTGTGCATTGAGTTGCGTGATACGGCGCCGAAGGCCATCGAGATCGGCATAATCGTCGTTGTAGCTGTGAACGCGCCGCCACAATCGATGTTCACTCACGGCCCCCGTCTGCCAGACGATCTTGACCCACACCTCGCCACGCGCGCGCTTCTGATCGAGCAACGCCTCCTGGATGATGAAGCGCAGGATGCGCTTGCGCTCCTCAGGCCGCGTCGTCGGCGAGCGCCAAAGGGCGGGCAGATCGCTTGCAAGAGCTTCGAGAGTTTTGACGTCCCCGACCTGAAGGACGACGGGGTCTTGTTGACGCCACTGCCGATAGTCCTGCTCGACGGCCTCTGCGCCCCGAAGACGCTCCTCCCAGACGCGCTCAAGAGAACGCGCCACCAGGCGGTTCTCCGGTTCAACGGCGTCGTATTGACGTCGCGCGCGCTCGGCGTCATAGCGCGCCCGCTCCCGACGCAGCGACCATTGCTGTTCAAGCTGCCGCGCTTCCTGCGTCATTTGATCCATGGCGGCGATGGCGATTATGATCTGGTCAGGCGCGAGGGCTCCCAGGAGAACCTCTGCGACCAGGTCGTCCACCGGACCGGCCCTGACCTCCTGGCACAAGGAAGCCGCCGTCTGGTCCTTGTCGGCGCGGCAACAATAGACGGGATGGTTGCTGTGGGGACCTGAATAGCGCACAGACATCCGCCGACCGCAACAACCGCAGACAGCGATTCCCTGGAGAAGGGCCGTGCCTTTGCGCGCGACGCCCCGACGATCAGCTTTGGAGCCGTTGGCATTGTCGGAAAGGCGTTTCTGGTTTGCCATGAACTCCTCCCAGCCGATGTAGCCAGGGTGGGCCGATAGAAGGCAGACTTTCCACTCTCCCAGCGGAACCTTGACGCTCGCCGCCACCCGTCCGTCGGCGCCGCGACGCGCGGCTTGAGCCGTTCTGCGACCGTAAACATAAGCGCCGGCGTAAGCGGGGTTATGCAAGATATAGCGGACCTGACTGGCGCTCGCCTCCCGCCAGACGACCTCGTGGGGAGAAGGACCAACCAGAGGCCGAACCGGAAGGCGAAGGGCGTTATGGCGCAGATAAAGCATGACGGCGCGTGCGCTTTGCAGCTCACGGAACTTGGCGAACACCAGGTGCAGCCGCGATTGAACTTCCTCGTCCGGGTGGAGGACGATCTGGCCGCTTCGGTCATGCGTCAGCCCCCCGGGAAGCGGCGTACGAAGCTCGCCCCGCGCCGCTTTTTGAAGCTCGCCCTGATGCAGGCGCATGCGAATCTGGTGTAACTCCGCCTCGCTCATTATGCCGGAGAGGCCAAGCAGCAAGCGGTCATGATACGCACTCGGATCGTAGAGTCGTTCGCCATCGGCGATGATCACTCCGAACACGGAACACAGCTCAAGGAGTTGATGCCAATCTCGATTGTTGCGAGCCAGACGAGAGGCGTCAAGGCTGATCACTAGCCCGGCGTTGCCCAGACCGATCTCGGCGATCAGCTTTTGAAAGCCCTGCCGATCAGCGTGCCCCGCGCCCGATTTGCCAAGATCCTCGTCGATCACCTGCACCCGCTCCCTGGGCCAACCTAGGGCGACTGCGCGATCAACAAGGCGATATTGCAGCTCGGTGCTTTCTTGGTGATGCTTGACCTGAGTCACCGAGGACTGGCGGACATAGATATACGCCAATTTGGCGCGCCGGGCCGGCGTAAGTCGCTCGTCAGGCGTTGTCGTGATCGCCATCATCACCGCGCTCCCTCGCGGCCGTCGCCGCCATCCTCTTCGTCATATCGGCGACGACGCATGCGATTTGCGTTCTGGCGCTCGCGGGAAGCTTCTTCCAGACCCGAGGCGGGGTTTGGCGCTGCGCCGATCCCTCCTGAGCGGGACGGATCGAGGGAGCCGGCGTCCCGAGAAGCGGCGCGTGCATCGCCAATCTCTTCGAGTGAGGACGACCTCGCGGTCAGAAAATGCGCCAGCGGCAGCAGCGTCCTCACGCTGACCCGCAGGCCATTTC
>Ga0302180_10002542_pt1 | contig 14121 bp, 10 predicted proteins | sample I_Palsa_E3_2_FD_200575 | JGI IMG/M metagenome (GOLD analysis project Ga0302180, IMG submission 200575) | Peat permafrost microbial communities from Stordalen Mire near Abisko, Sweden - I_Palsa_E3_2 | ecosystem: Environmental > Terrestrial > Soil > Palsa > Peat permafrost | place: Sweden... | reverse complement strand
AGATATGGAATGGAGTGACGGGAGCCTCAACCAAAGATCACCCAGCTCCGTATCCGGTGGAATTGGCCGAGCGTCTCATTCGGATGTTCAGCTTCGTCGGAGATACGGTATTGGATCCCTTTATGGGTACCGGCACAACGGCCCTCGCTGCCTCGAAATGGGGCAGGAACAGCGTTAATTTCGAAATCGACTCTGCCTATTTCAGCTTTGCGGCGAAGCGGCTAGAGGGGGAACTCTCGTCACTGTTTGCGAATCCAGTTTTGGTTATGGAGCAAGAGTAAGCGAGTGAATTCCGAACTAGATCTGAAGCTTAGGAGCGCGGTCAGCCAGTTCTGGTCGAGCCGGGAGACTCAGGCGCAGAAGCAGGGAATCAAGACGGGTATTCGCGACGCTGGCGCGAGAACGGCGGTCACAGGCGGAAGCCAGATGGACGGCTTCGTCGCGTTGGTTCGGGATCTCCTGGAGGAGTCGGGTGTGGATAGGCCAGTAGTTTATTGCGAAAGGCATATCGAGCTTCCTGGATGGTTTCGGCCTGAGAAGAAATGGGATCTGCTTGTGGTAGTCGAGGGCTGCTTGATCGCCGCGATTGAATTCAAGTCGCAGGTTGGCTCTTTTGGAAACAATTTCAACAACAGAACCGAGGAGGCACTCGGGAGCGCAGCGGACTTGTGGGCAGCATACCGGGAAGGAGCTTTCAAACCTTCGACGCGCCCCTGGCTTGGCTATTTGATGTTGCTGGAGGATGCTCCCGCTTCCACCCGGTCGGTAAAGGCGCAGGAGCCACACTTCAAAGTGTTCGAAGAATTCAAGGCTGCGTCATACGCGAGGCGTTACGAGATTCTTTTGACGAAGTTGGTTCGCGAGAGATTGTACGATGCCACGTGCTTTCTCATGTCTAACAGTACGGACGGCCTCAAAGGACATTACTCGGAACCAGCGCCAGAGCTTAATTTTGCGAATTTCATTTCGTCGCTACTAGAGAAGGCAATCGCCTGCAAGAAGACGCAATAAATGCCCAAACGCACTGACATCTCGAAAATCCTGATTCTCGGCTCCGGGCCCATTGTTATTGGGCAGTCGGCGGAGTTTGATTACTCTGGCACGCAGGCTTGCAAGGCGCTTAAATCCGAGAGCTATCAAGTGGTGCTGGCGAACTCGAATCCGGCGACCATCATGACCGACCCGGAGATTGCCGACCGCACTTACATTGAGCCGCTCACTCTCGAATACCTGGAAGAGATTATCCGCGTCGAACGGGAAATGTCGCCGGGCGCGGGTTTTGCCGTGTTGCCCACGGTGGGTGGGCAGACCGCGCTCAACCTTGCAATTGAACTTTCCGACGGAGGCGTTCTTGAAAAATACAACGTGAGCTTGATCGGCGCGAACGTGGGGGCGATCAAGAAGGCGGAAGACCGTCTCTTCTTCAAGGACGCGATGCAGAAGATTGGGCTCGACGTGCCCAAGTCGGCGCTGGTGAACAACACGAAAGACGGTCTGGAGTTTGCCGGCAAGATCGGCTTTCCGGTGATCGTTCGTCCGTCGTTCACGCTGGGCGGTTCGGGCGGCGGTATTGCGTATAACCGCGAGGAGATGGTCGAAGTGCTCGGACGGGGACTCGATTTCTCTCCGGTGCATGAAGCGCTGATTGAAGAGTCGGTCCTGGGCTGGAAGGAATTCGAACTCGAGGTGATGCGCGACACCAAGGATAACGTCATCATCATTTGCTCGATCGAGAATTTCGACCCCATGGGTGTGCACACGGGCGATTCGATCACGGTGGCGCCGGCGCAGACTCTCACCGACCGCGAATACCAGGCCATGCGCGATGCATCGATTGCAGTGATCCGCGAGATTGGCGTCGATACCGGCGGGTCAAACATTCAATTCGGCGTGAATCCAGAGACGGGACGCATGGTCGTGATCGAGATGAACCCACGCGTCTCGCGCTCTTCGGCGCTGGCGTCAAAGGCCACGGGCTTCCCCATTGCTAAGATTGCCGCGAAACTTGCTGTGGGATACACGCTGGACGAGATTCCCAACGACATCACGCGCAAGACTCCAGCGTGTTTCGAGCCAACGCTCGATTATGTGGTGGTGAAGATTCCGAAATGGCAGTTCGAGAAGTTCCCCGGCGCCGACGATACGTTGGGGCCGCAGATGAAGTCGGTGGGCGAGGTGATGGCGATCGGCCGCACGTTCAAGGAAGCGCTGATGAAGGGCATCCGCTCGCTCGATACCGGAAAGCGCGTGGGCGGCGAGAAGATCGAGCCGAAAATCCTGACGCAGCGGCTGGTGACGCCGCATCCGGAGCGGCTGGCTTATGTGCAGTACGCGCTGCGGCAGGGGCACACCGTCAAGCAGATCGCGAAGATGACCTCGATGGACCCGTGGTTCCTGTATCAGCTCAAAGAAATTAACGATATGCAGTTGGAGCTTGAGAAGCACCCCATGGAGTCGATCCCAACCGAGGTGCTGCGCGAGGCCAAGCGCATGGGATTTTCAGATGGACGTTTAGCGAGCGTGTGGCGGCTGGAGGGGCAAGAGAAAGTGCGGCATCTGCGCAAGAAGCATGGCGTCTTGCCAGTGTATAAACGCGTGGATACGTGCGCGGCGGAGTTCGAAAGTTTCACGCCATATCTTTATTCCACTTACGAAGACGAAGATGAAGCCGCGCCGACTGACAAGAAAAAAGTGATCATTCTGGGCAGCGGCCCCAACCGCATCGGGCAGGGAATTGAGTTCGACTACTGCTGCTGCCACGCTTCATTCGCGCTGCACGAAGATGGCTACGAGACGATCATGATCAACTGCAATCCCGAGACCGTCTCGACGGACTACGACACCAGCGACCGGCTCTACTTTGAGCCGCTGACGCTCGAAGATGTGTTGGCGATTTATCAGCACGAAACCTCGAAGGGCGCGCCGGTGGGGGTGATCGTGCAGTTTGGCGGGCAGACGCCGTTGAACCTGGCTTTGCCGCTCAAGAAGGCGGGCGTGAACATTATCGGCACGTCACCGGAGTCGATTGACCTGGCCGAGGATCGCAAGCACTTCAACAAACTGCTCGAGGAACTGAACATTCCGCAGGCCGCGGGAGTGATGGCGACCTCACTGGAAGAGGCCATCGAGGGCGCAAAGCGCGTGGGATATCCGGTGGTGGTGCGGCCTTCCTACGTGCTGGGTGGACGTGCCATGGTGATTGCCTACGACGAAGAATCGGTGGTGCGATATATGAAGGAAGCGGTCGAGTACTCGCACGATCGTCCGGTGCTGATCGATCACTTTCTCGAAGATGCGATTGAACTGGACGTGGACGCGCTCTCTGACGGCGAAGATGTGGTGATTGGCGGCATCATGCAGCACATTGAGGAAGCCGGCATTCATTCCGGTGATTCCTCCTGCGTGCTGCCGGCGGTGGATATTCCGCAGCCGCTCATGGACCGCATGCGCGACTACACGTTCAAGCTGGCGCGGGCGTTGAAAGTGATGGGGCTGATGAACATTCAGTTCGCCATCCCGCGCGGCAACGGCAACGGGTCGGGGAATGGCGCGGAGGGCGGAAAAGTCTATGTGCTGGAGGTAAATCCACGGGCTTCGCGCACCGTGCCTTACGTTTCTAAAGCCACAGGCGTTCCGTTGGCGAAGATTGCGGCACGGCTGATGACCGGGCGAAAGCTGCGCGAGTTCCTGCCGGAAAATATTGACCGGCGCGCCGATCTCGATACGGGAAGCTGCTACTACGTGAAATCGCCGGTGTTTCCGTGGAACAAGTTTCCCGGCGTCGACACCGTACTGGGTCCGGAGATGAAATCCACCGGCGAAGTGATGGGCGTGGGTGACACCTTCGGCGAAGCCTTCGCCAAGGCTCAGTTGGCCGCCGGCCAGAAGTTGCCGACGCAGGGAACGGTGTTCATCAGCGTGACGGACCACGATAAGCGCCACGTCGCCGATGTGGCGCGCAAGTTTGTGGATATGGGTTTCAAGCTGGTAGCCACTTCAGGTACAGGCGACGTGATCGAAGCCGCGGGCATGAAAGTCGACCGCGTCTACAAAGTAAAAGAGGGCCGCCCGAACGTGGTGGATTTCATTAAGGGACAACGCATTCATCTCATCGTGAACACGCCTACCGGGCTTGAGCCGTGGTTCGACGAGAGGGCGATCCGGCGCGCCGCCGTAGTAGCGCGCATTCCGACACTTACCACGGTTTCGGCAGCGCGCGCGGCCGCGGAAGGGATCGCGGCCCTGCAGCGGGGAGAATTGAATATACGAGCGCTACAGCAACTGCACGCGGAGAGGGCGGTCAGGAGCCGGTAGAACCGAGATCGTGTCCACCGGTCACGTGTAATAATTAATGCGCGAGGCTCCTATGCTGCTTCACGGAATTTTCCCTCCCGTCACTACGCCGTTCTATCCCGACGGAAATGTTTATTTCAAAAAGCTTGAGAGCAACGTTGAGCGTTATTCGCGTACGCCCTGCCCTGGCATTGTCGTCCTCGGTTCGACTGGAGAAGCCATCCTGCTTTCTGACCAGGAGCGGCGCGATGTGCTGAAGTCCGCCCGAGAAGTGGCGTCGCCGAACAAAGTGCTGATTGCGGGCACGGGGATCGAGTCGGCCATCGAGACGCTGCGGCTTACCGAATACGCCGCCGAACTGGGCTACGACATCGCCATGGTGCGCACGCCGCATTACTACAAGAAGCAGATGCAACCCGCCAACATCCTGGCGTTTTACCGCACTGTGGCCGATCGCTCGCCGCTGCCGGTAGTCATTTACAACTTTCCTCAGGCTACCGGCTACGACGTTCCCGCCGAACTGGTGATCGAACTGGCGGAGCACCCGAACCTGATCGGCATCAAGGAATCGAGCGGCGACGTGGAAAAGGTGCGCAAGATGGTGGAAGGCACGCGGCACATCCAGCGCAGCGTCACAGTAACAGAAACGTTTGAGGCGGTGACGCCGCGCATGGTCGCGGCTGCGACCGCTGGCTCGAGTGGCGAAGGAGAACTGGTACAGGTTGGAGCATTGGCGGGCTCGTCTTTGGGGAAGCCATCTTCGGCTGCAGTTACGATAGTCGGCAAGATGAAAACCCGGCAGAAGCAAGCCGGATTCCAGGTGTTGGTGGGCGCGGCGCAGAAGTTGCACCCGTCGCTCGATGCTGGAGCAGTGGGAGCGATTCTAGCTTTTGCATGTCTTGCGCCGACCTCGTGTTACGAGATTTACGCAGCCTGGAAAGAAGGCGACGCCGAGTTAGCACGGCTGAAGCAGGAGCGCATTGCCCGCGCGGCGCAACGTGTGGTCGGCGATCTGGGGATTCCCGGCGTGAAGTACGGCATGGACTTCAACGGCTACTTTGGCGGTCCGGCGCGCTTGCCGCTGTTGCCGCTCACGGGCGAGGTGAAGGACGAAGTGGAGCGACTGCTGGCGGATGTGAGGAACTAGGCACCGGGGGTTGAGATCGTCCGAGCTAGCTAATATGACGAGTCGCCGTCCAAAGCTTCCTAAATCTTCTGAAGAGATGAAAGCCTGGTCGGCAGCACCAGCGCCGATTTGCGCGGCGCTCTTGGATTGGCTGGGGCAAGCCTACGAGGCGGCCGGGAAGGGCAAGAAGCTGGGTTGATTCCGGCAGGAATCCCAAAGCTTGTGATCGAGACTGCCTTGCCGTATACTAAGTTCGAACGAACGTTCGAATTACTTGCATCGTCCGCATCGTTAAGACCATGGGAAGTCCATCGACAGCAGCCCGAGTTTCCGCGCCGCGGCGGCACCGCGCTGTGCCTGCGGCAGCCACGCGCTTTGACCGGCGCCTGGCGGAAATCCTCACCCATGCAACTGAGGTCTTCCGCAAGAAAGGATACGAGGGCGCCTCGATGCGCGATCTTTCGCGTGCGAGCGGCATGTCGCTGGCGGGACTTTATTACTACTTCGAGTCGAAGGAGCGGTTGCTCTTTCTGATCCAGAAACACACGTTCACAACCATCGTGCAGCGGCTGAAGGCTCGGCTGGAGGGAGTAAGCGATCCGGAAACGCAGATCCGCATCTTCATTCTCAATCATCTGGAGTATTTCTTGGCGAATCCGGCAAGCATGAAAGTGCTGTCGCATGAGGCCGAAGCGCTGAAGAATGGATTCGCTTCAGAAGTCGCGGCTATCAAGCGCGAATACTACCGCATCTGCGTGGGGTTGCTTGACGATCTGAAGCGCGCCCGGGGATTGCAATTCTCCACCCGCATCGCGGTACTCAGCCTGTTCGGCATGATGAATTGGATCTATACCTGGCACAACTCGCGGGTCGATGCCGACGCGGAGCAACTCGCGGGTGAAATGAGCGACATTTTTCTGCGCGGCGTGATGACGGGCGCTAAGGGCCGCAGATAGGCACCGCAACAGCCGGAGAGTGGGCGATGGACGGTTCTTGGGAATAAGATCGGGATTGAGTCTTGACGTCGAAGAATAGATCTAAAGCTTGCAAAGACAAAAGGAGTCACAGATATGGCGACCACAATGCAGCCGACGACCGGCGAAACCACCAAACAGCTTGTCAACTACCGCAAGGACGGCGGCGTAGCGGTGATCGAGATGTGCGATCCGCCGGCCAATACTTACACCTACGAGATGAACCGTCAGCTCGATGAGGCGATTCTGCGCGCGCGCATGGAGAATGACGTCTACGTCATTTTACTGACTGGGGCGGGCGACAAGTTCTTCTCCGCCGGCGCCAACATCAAGATGCTTTCCAGCGTCGATCCGACTTTTAAGTATTACTTCTGCCTGCACGCCAACGAAATGCTGCTGCGGTTGGAACACACGCCCAAGCTGGTGATTGCGGCGATCAACGGCCACTGCGTCGGCGGCGGCCTAGAGATTGCGATGGCCGCCGACATTCGCGTCGCACGCAAAGATGCGGGCAAGATCGGTCTGCCGGAAGTGAATCTGGGCGTGCTTCCCGGCACCGGCGGCACGCAGCGGCTCTCGCGGCTGGTGGGGAAGAGCAAGGCGATCGAACTGATGGTCACGGGCAATACCTTTTCGTTTGAAGAGGCGCAGGAGCTCGGCATCGTCAACGACATCTATGAGCGCGATGGTTTCATGGAGAACATGATGGAGTATGCCAAACAGTTCTGTCCGCCGAACAAAGCGGCCAAAGCCGTGGGACGCATCAAGCGCGCAGTGCAGACGGGATGGGAGATTCCCATGGAGTCGGCGCTGGCGGTGGAGCGCGAGAACCAGCAGATTTTGTTTCAGAGCGAAGATGCAAAGGAAGGCCTGGCGGCGTACGTGGAGAAGCGGCCGGCGGTTTTCAAGGCGAAATAGATGCTTGCGGCCAAAGTAAGAATTGAACCCGGGCAGCTACTGATCGATGGCCAGTGGGTTGATGGTGCGAGGACATTCGACACCATCAATCCAGCTACGGGCGAAGTGTTGACTCAGATCGCGGAGGGTTCCAGCGCCGACGTTGATCGCGCGGTCGAAGCTGCTCGCCGTGCCCTCGAAGATCGTAACGGCCAATGGCGAAAGCTCTCGGCCAGCGAACGCGGACGCTTAATCTGGAAGCTCGCCGACCTACTGGAAAAAAATATCGACGAATTCGCCGAGCTTGAGACCCTCGACAACGGCAAACCGATTTTCGAGTCGCGCTACGTCGATATGCCGATGGTGGTTGATGTTCTGCGGTATTACGCGGGCTTGGCGACCAAGATCCACGGCGAGACGGTCAATACCCTTGAAACTGCTTTTACCTACACGCTTCGCGAACCGGTGGGAGTAGTGGGGTTGATCGTTCCATGGAACTTTCCGCTGTTGCTGGCTTCGTGGAAGGTTGGTCCAGCGCTGGCTTGTGGCAACACTATCGTTTGGAAGCCGGCCAGCCAGACGTCGCTATCCGCATTGCGATTCGGGAAGTTGGCGATCGAAGCGGGCGTACCCGCTGGAGTCTTAAATATTGTCACCGGTCCGGGAACAGTGGGAAAGGCAATGGTGAAGCACGCGGGAATCGACAAGATCGCTTTCACCGGCTCGACCGTGGTCGGCCAGGAAATCATGCGGAGCGCGGCCGACACGGTGAAGCGCATCACGCTGGAACTCGGCGGGAAATCGCCGAACATTGTCTTCGCCGACTCCGACATCGACAACGCAGTCAAAGGCGCGATCACAGGCATCTTCTACGGTAAGGGCGAGGTCTGCAACGCGGGCTCGCGGCTGTTTCTCGAAAGCAAGGTGAAGGACGAGTTCACCGAAAAACTGGTGGCCCGCGCGTCTAAGATGCGTCCAGCGGACCCACTCGATCCGAAGACCCGGCTTGGAGCGATCGTCAGCCAGGAGCAGATGCAGACTGTGCTGGGCTACATCGAAGCTGGCAAGAAGGATGGCGCCAAGCTGGTGGCTGGCGGCAATCGCGTCGCGGTGGACGGCGGCAAGGGCTTTTTCATCGAGCCGACCATCTTCGGCGACGTCAAAAACAACATGACGATTGCGCGGGAAGAAATCTTTGGTCCCGTGCTTTCGGTGCTGACCTTCGACGACATCGACGAAGTCGTCGAACAAGCGAACAACAATCCTTACGGTCTTGCGGCGGCGGTGTGGACCCGCGACGTAAAGAAAGCTCACAGCGTGTCCCGGAGATTGAAGGCCGGGACGGTATGGATCAACACCTACGGATTGATGGACGCATCGCTGCCCTTCGGCGGCTACAAGAGTTCCGGCTTCGGCCGTGAACTCGGAGCCCACGCAATCGAGCATTATACGGAGTTGAAAACAGTTTGGCTGAATATGGCTTAGGAGCGGCATTATGCCAGGAAAAGTAGCAAAGATCGGAACGTTTAGCGACTGGGAAGGCATGTTCAACGACTGGCGCAAAGATATTGGCGTCAATACGGCGGATATCGAGGCCTTCCACTTCGACACGCTTTACGGCGCGATCGATACGGAGGAGATCGAATTCGGTTCGTATAAGGGCCGGCGCAAATGGGAGAACCTGCGGCAGATTCCCACGCAGCAGATGCGCGACGCGCTGATGAATATGATCGTTTATCAGGGCGACACCGAGTTCGCCAGCGTCGAGCAGCAACGCAATCTTCTGGAAAATGCGCCCACTGACTGGGATCGCCGTGCCATCACGCGCGTCATGATTGAAGAAATGCGTCACGGCTGGCAGATGTGCGCCCTGCTGGTAGATCATTTCGGCTATTCGGGCAAGGTGGAGGCGCAGAAGATGCTGGAGCGCCGCGCCTTCGAGAACAAGCGATTGCTCGGCGCATTCAATGTCGATGTTGACAACTGGATGGACTTCTTCACCTACACCGACTTCGTCGATCGCGACGGAAAATTCCAGTTGCAAATGCTGAAATATTCGGCCTTTGCTCCTCTGGGACGGTCGATGTCATACATGCTGCGCGAAGAAGCATTTCACATGGGCACGGGCAACGATGGCCTGCGACGCATCGTGGAAGCGGGCGTAATCCCAGGATGGCTGATTCAGAAGTATCTCAACAAGTGGATTTCAAGTTCTTACGACCTGTTCGGTACCGACCACTCGTCGTCGGCGCACTGGGCCTATGTTTGGGGTGTGAAGGGTCGCTACGACGAACCCAAGAACGAGCACGCGCCCGACCTCGACGATCTGAACGACTATAACCGGAATCTTTATCGCGACGAGGTGGCGGGTCTGATTGAACGCTTTAACGGTGCTTTGAAGCCAGGCCAGCCAAAGCTGTACGCGCCGCATATCAAGTTCAATCGCGAGATCGGGCGCTGGGCGGGACAGAAGTTCCAGGCGCAGACGGGCGAATCGCTCGACGATCGCGCCTACACGGAACACCTGAAAGACTACATGCCGTCTGCGGAAGACAAGAAGCTGCTGCTGGAGATCATCGGCACCGAGAAGAAATGGATTGCGGAGAAGACCGGTGCACGAGATCCGCTGGCCAGCATCGGCGAGGTTAGGAAGTCGGCGATCAATCTTTGACGCGGAGCGTTCTTACCACGGTGGCTCGAAGGAAATCGCGATGATGACTGCCGTGGAATTGAAACTCGCCCGGCTTACGGTTGATATCAGCCCTCCCGTGGGTCGAATTGTATTGCGCCATGCTCCGCTGAACGTCATCGACATTCCGATGATGGAAGAGTTGGGGCAGGCACTGGGAGAGATCGAAGCGCGTTCGGATATTTCTACAGTGGTGCTAGGGGGCGACGGTCGGGGATTTTCGGCTGGCGTCGATGTGGCAGCGCACGCTCCTGACAAGGTCGAGGCCATGCTGCTCAAGTTCCACGCGGTGATTCGCGCTCTGGTTGGCAGCAAGAAGATAACGATTGCCGCTGCGCACGGACATTGCCTGGGCGGTGGGGCGGAACTGGCGATGGTTTGCGACGTGGTGTACACGACCGCTTCGGCGCAGTGGGGATTTCCAGAGATCAAGCTGGGCTGTTATCCGCCCGTGGCTTGTACGGCGCTGGCTGCGCTGGTGGGGCAGAAGCGGGCCGCGGAACTGATCCTTACCGGACGGACGATTAGCGGCATTGAGGCAGCGGAGATGGGGCTGGCAAACCGCGCTGTTCCCGATGAAGAACTCGCGGCCGTGGTCGACCATACCGTGCAGGAGCTCCTCAGGCTGAGTCCCGCGGCGTTGGCGGTGACCAAGAAGGCCATTTACGCATGGGAGGCGATGCACTTCGACAAAGGGCTGGCGCGCGCCGAAAAGATTTACGTGGAAGAGTTGATGAAGACGGCGGACGCGCAAGAGGGCATTCGCGCCTTCATGGAAAAGCGCACGCCGCAATGGACGGGGAACTAGCCGGCGGCAACATACGCATGGATTACGAGATCACGCCTGAAGAAGTGAAGATGAAGCTCGATCGGGGCGAACTGTTCACGCTGCTCGATGTCCGCGAGCCGTGGGAGTTTGAAGCAGCGCACATGGCCGAAGCGAAGCTGGTGCCGATGGGAGACGTCCCATCCCGCGCGCACCAGGAACTGGATCCGGAAGATCACATCGTGGTGATCTGCCATCACGGCGTGCGCTCGATGAATGTGACCGCGTGGCTGCGGCAGCAGGGATTCGAGAAAGCACAATCCATGCGCGGGGGTATCGACGCGTGGTCGCGGGGGGTAGATGGGAAAGTGCCGACATACTGAGGCAATTAGCAGTGAGCAATCGGCAATTAGCCAAACCGGGCCCGCGCGAGCCAGTTCGGACATATTCGTGGCTAAATGCTAATTGCCAATTGCTAACGGCCTGATCTCATGAAAAAAGAACTCGTCGACCTCAAGATAAATGGCCGCACCCACGAGCTTGCCATTGAGCCGAGCGCGCTGCTGCTGGACGTATTGCGACAGGACTTGGGTCTCACAGGCTCCAAGCGCGGCTGCGATGAATCGTCGTGCGGAGCGTGTACCGTGTTGGTGGATGGTGTTGCCATGATGTCTTGCACGCTGCTCGCGGCGAGTTGCCAGGAGCAGGAGATCACGACCGTCGAAGGCGTGAGCGAGCACGGCAGTCTGGCGGCGATTCAAAAAGCATATGGCGACTGGGGTGGAGCGCAGTGCGGCTTTTGTACGCCGGGATTCATGATGACGGTGAAATCGCTGCTGGCGGAGAATCCTGATCCGTCGGAAGCCGAGGTTCGCACGGCATTGAGCAGCAATCTGTGCCGCTGCACCGGGTACAGCCAGATGTATGCGGCGATCCGGTCGGCGATTGCAGCGGAACAGCAGGGAACTGCTAAGTGACGGGTGGCTGCCAGCAGAACGCAGATTCCTCGCTTCGCTCGGAATGACAAGATTGGTCGGAATGAAAATGAGTAATTTCTCCATCATCGGCAAGCCGACGGCCATGGTCGACGCCGCGGAAAAGACCACCGGTGCGGGCAAATACACTGACGATCTCAGCGTTCCCGGAATGCTGATCGGGAAGATTCTGCATTCGCCGTATCCGCATGCGCGCATTAAACGCATCGATACCAGCCGTGCCGAGATGCTTGACGGCGTGGTGGCTGTGGTCATCGGCAAGGACGCGCCCAATCCTTACGGAATTCTTCCCGTCGGCCACGATGAGCACGCGCTTGCGCTCGACAAAGTGCGTTACGTCGGCGACAACGTTGCGTGCGTGGTCGCCGTTTCTGAAGCCATCGCTGAGAAAGCGTTGGAACTCATCGATGTAGAGTACGAAGTGCTGCCCGCCTACTTCGATCCGGAAGAATCGATGAAGGCGCAGACTAACCTCATCCACGACAACAAGCCGGGCAATCTGGAAAAGGATTATCACCACGCGTTTGGCGATCCCGAGAAGGGTTTTGCCGAAGCGGATCACGTGGCTGAAGCGCGGTTCATCGCGAATGAAGTCACGCATGCTGCCATGGAACCGCACTCCACGTTGGCGTCGTTCGAACTCGATCCGCATACCGGCAAGCTTGGGCGTCTCACGGTTTGGTCCTCGACCCAGGTTCCTTACTACTTGCAGCACAAGCTATCACTCGTGCTGGAAATGCCGATGGCGCAGATTCGGGTGATCAAGCCGTTGGTGGGCGGCGGATTCGGCGGAAAGAGTGAAGTTATTCCGCTGGAGATCATTGCTGCGGTTGCAGCGCGGAAGGCCCACGCGCCGGTAAAGATTACGTATACGCGGGAAGAAGTGTTCTGGGCGCATCGCGGGCGTCCGCGGACCATTATCGATCTCAAAACCGGAATCAAGGATGACGGCCGCATCACGTGCGTGAAAGCGCGCGTGGTGCAGGATGGCGGCGCGTATTGCTCCTACGGCGTGGTCACAATTCTTTATTCTGGAGCGCTGCTGGGCGCGCTGTATGACATTCCAAACATTCAATATGACGGTTACCGCGTGCTTACCAACAAGCCTGCCTGTGGCGCCATGCGCGGCCACGGGACTGTAAATGTGCGCTTCGCCTTCGAATCGCAACTGGATGAACTCGCTGCGAAGATCGGAATGGATCCGGCGGAAATTCGGCAACGCAATCTGCTCAAGCCTCCGTGCATTACGGTGAACGGCCTGCGCGTCCAGAGCTACGGGCTACCGGAGTGCATTGAGAAAACGGTTGAGCGCTCGGGCTGGAACCAACGCAGGGGCAAACTACCCAGGGGGCGAGGCCTGGGCATGGCTTGCAGCCACTACGTGAGTGGCGCCGCGAATTCGATCATCCGTTCCGACATGCCCCACTCGACGGTGAACATCAAGATCGACCGCGACGGAGGCGTAGTAGTGTACACGGGTGCGTCCGAGATCGGCCAGGGGTCGGATACGATGACGGCGCAGGTCGCTGCCGAAGTGCTGGGATGTTCGCTGGCACGCGTAAGAGTAATTGCAGCCGACACGGACCTCACACCCATTGACATCGGCTCTTATTCCAGCCGCGTGACCTTCATGGCGGGCAACGCGACGCTGCGTGCGGCGGAAGACGTGAAGAAAAGAATCGCAGCGGCAGCGGCGAAGAAGATGAACTGTGCGGCTGAAGACCTGGTCTTTCGCGACGATCTCGTCGTCAAGAAGGGCAGTGCGCCTCCTGCCGTAAAGAAGGATCAAGCTGACGAAGTGGAAGTCACGCAGGCCGGTGCCTCGGTCAGTGGACGCGTCGAAGGGCAGATTCTGCGCGGCTCGTTGCAGCAGAAGCGCAAAGAGGAAGGCCCGAAGGAATGGATGACTTTCGAGGAAGCCGTGGTCGCCGCGATCGACTTCCACGGCGCGCTCACTGGGACAGGTTCTTACGCGCCTCCGCCCGAGGCGCGCGGGGGCAAACACAAGGGCGGAGGCGTGGGACCGTCGCCTGCCTACTCTTATTCGGCGCAGGTGGCCGAGGTTAGCGTGGACGAAGACACGGGCGAGGTCACAGTGCACAAAGTGTGGGCCGCGCACGATTGCGGGCGCGCGCTGAATCCGGTTTCGGTGGAAGGGCAGATCATTGGTTCCGTGTGGATGGGCATGGGGCAGGCGCTCACCGAAGAAATGGTTTGGAAAGACGGCATGCTGATGAACGCGGGAATGCTGGAATACCGCAGTCCGTCGTCAGTGGAGTCGCCCGAAGTCGAAGCCATCATCGTGGAGAGCATTGATCCCGAAGGTCCGTTTGGCGCCAAGGAATGCAGCGAGGGATCACTGGCAGCAACCATTCCAGCAA
>Ga0302180_10002534_pt1 | contig 14143 bp, 14 predicted proteins | sample I_Palsa_E3_2_FD_200575 | JGI IMG/M metagenome (GOLD analysis project Ga0302180, IMG submission 200575) | Peat permafrost microbial communities from Stordalen Mire near Abisko, Sweden - I_Palsa_E3_2 | ecosystem: Environmental > Terrestrial > Soil > Palsa > Peat permafrost | place: Sweden... | reverse complement strand
AGATTGCGGAGCTGGAGCGGCGGTATTTGCTGGGGACTTACAACCGGTATCCCATTGTGTTGACGCGGGGGAAGGGCGTGTTTCTTTACGACCTGGAGGACCGGCGCTATCTCGACTTTGTTTCGGGGCTGGGGGTGAATGCGTTGGGGCATGCGCATCCGCGGATCGTGAAGACGATTCGGGAGCAGGCGGGGAAGCTGATTCATGTCTCCAATCTTTATTACCACGAGTATCAAGGGGTGCTGGCGGAGAAGTTGTGCACGCTCGCGGGCAGCTCTTTTGGAAATGCCCGAGCGTTTTTCTCGAACAGCGGGACTGAGGCGATTGAGGGATCGATCAAGCTGGCGCGGCTGGCGGGACATCGCACCGGAGGCGAGGCCAAGTCGCGGCTGGTGGCGCTGCACGGGTCTTATCACGGGCGGACGTTTGGAGCGTTGTCGCTGACCGGGCAGGAGAAGCATCGCAAGGGATTTGAGCCGCTGCTGGAAGAAGTGACTTTTGTGAAACAGAATGACGTGGAAGGCTTGCGGGCGGCGGTTGACGACAATACCTGCGCGATTGTGCTGGAGCCGATTTTTGGCGAAGGCGGAATCTATGAGTGTTCGGTGGAGTTTCTGCGCGAGTGCCGGGCGTTAGCTGACCGGTTTAAGGTTGCGCTTATTTTTGACGAGATTCAGTGCGGGCTGGGGCGCACGGGGTCGATGTTTGCGTTTCAGAGTTTTGGCGTGACTCCGGATATTGTGGCGATTGCCAAGCCGATTGCGGCGGGGCTGCCTTTGGGGGCTTTTATCGCTAAGGAGGAATTTGCTAATGCTATTTCGCCGGGACAGCATGGGACTACTTTTGGGGGCGGTCCTTTGGCTTGCCGGGTTGCTTTGGAATTTCTGGCGATTGTGGAAGACGAGAAGCTGCTCGATAACGTGAATAAAGTTGGCGCTTATCTGCAGCAGGAATTGAAAACGATTGTCGAGAAGAATGCTGCTGCTAAGGAAGTGCGGGGGCGCGGATTTATTCAGGGGATCAATCTGGAGATTCCGGCGCGGCCGATTGTGGATGCGGCTTTGGCCGAGGGGGTTTTGTTCAACAGCACGCAGGATACTGTGGTGCGGTTTCTGCCTCCGTTCTTGTTGGAGGAGAAGCATGTGGATAAGGGGATTCGGGTGCTGAAGAGATTGCTGAGGAAGAAGCGGAAGGCAGCGGCCAGTGGTCAGTGACGTAAAAACGGGGAGCCGAAGCTCCCCTAGCGAAGCGAACAGAGGCGTTATTCACTTAGATAGAATCTGCCTGGGGGCAAAGAGTTGTCCTGGGAGCTAGAAAGTTTGGCGGTGATGCACGCAGAGCGGGAAGTTTCTACAGCGCTTGCTCCGGCTGTGGGCGCGGGCGTGGAAGAATGCTGGATGGATCTGGATGGAGCGCGCCTGCGTTACCTGCGCGCGGGTTCGGGACCGCCGCTGATTCTGGTGCATGGGTTGCTGGGGTATTCTTTTTCCTGGCGGTATACGATGCCGGCTATGGCGCCCTACGCTACGGTCTACGCGCCGGACATGATGGGTGCGGGGTTCTCGGATCGGCCGGCCGGGCTCGATCATTCCATGCGCGGGACGGCGCGGCGTCTTCTACGGTTCATTGCTGGCCTGGGGGCTGGGCTGGGGGCGGGGCTGGGAATTTCTTCGTTCGATCTGCTGGGGACTTCGCATGGCGGCGCGATCGCGATGATGGCGGCTGCGGAATGCCTGGGCGGAGACGCTGGTCTTAATCCCGGTCTGCGGATGCGGAGGCTGGTGCTGGTGGCACCGGTAAATCCTTACTCGGCGCATGGGCAGTGGCTGGCGCCGTTCGTCGGCAGCGATTTTGGTACGGCTTTGTTCCGGCTGGTGATGGCGCGTACGAGTTTCTCGTATCCCTATTGGCATGCGCGGATGTATGGCGACCGCAGCCGCATTCCGCCGGAAGCTCTGGAAGGCTATAAGGCGCCGCTGGCGAAGCCGGGATTATTCGAGCACGCGCTGAGCATCGTGCGCACCTGGACGGAGGACCTGCGCGAACTGGAGGCGACTCTGCCGAAGTTGGCGGGTGTTCCCACGCTTTTGATGTGGGGCGGCAAAGATCCGGCAGTGTATGCTTCATCGGCTGCGCCGCTGGCCAAATACTTTCCGGATTCCAAGGTAATCATTTTTCCGGGCATTGGACACTTGCCCTATGAAGAATGCCCAGAGGAGTTCAACCTGGCATTGATTGAATTCCTGACGCGGGAGAAGCTTCGCGCCTGAGCGGAGCGTTGTTCGCAACACATCATGACCCACCACACTCTCGATCTGCTACGCGGCGCGCTGGTGCACTATGGATATTGGGCCGTGGCGGCTCTATTGCTGTTGGAAAATGCCGGCTTGCCTCTGCCGGGTGAGACCATTCTGCTGCTGGCCAGCTTTCTGGCCTATTCCGAACGCGAATTGGCGCTTCCCTGGGTCATTGTGGTCGGCACCGTGGCCACGACGCTGGGCGGAGAGTTGGGTTTTGCTCTGGGCCGTCACGGTGGGCGTCCGCTGATCGAACGCTACCGGCATGTCTTCTCCATTGGCGCGGAAAGTGTGGCGCGGGGCGAGCGGCTTTTCGATCGCTACGGGCCGGCGACCGTGTTTCTTGCGCGATTCATCTTCGGCATGCGCGTGCTGGCCTCGCTGCTGGCGGGAGCGCTGCACATGCCATGGCGGAAGTTCGTCCTGTTCAACTTCCTTGGAGCGGCGGTTTGGGTCACCGCGATCTGCGGCGCGGGATACTTGTTTGGTGGACATTGGGGGCGGCTTGCCCATGACCTCAAGCGCTTCGATCTAGCGGTTGTCATAGTGCTTGTGGTGGGTGGGTTGTTGCTATGGTGGCGAAATCGAAGCGGGCGGGATGTTTCTTAGACGCTGTCCGCCAGTACCGTTTTGAAACCAGCTCTACGGCAAGTGCCTTGGGAATCAACTTATACACAGGGAAGTTTGCCGGAGCGCGACTATACTGTGCGGGTGTCGCGCGCGTCCTGGTACGAAAGGGCCCGTGGCCATTGATTTTAGCGGCGGCGTCCGCGCCGGAATTCGGACGAGGAGGAAACGCATGAAGAAAATCGGGTTCTTGACGCTCTTGATCACGGCAATGTTCCTACTAGCCCTGGCTTTCCCGGCGGCGGCTGCTGGTCCAAAGGCACCGGCGGTACCGGTTCCTGTGGCGGCAGCAGCGCCGGCTCCGGCCGCTCCGGCGGCGATGCCACCTCATCCGCACATCGATGAAGCTTTGGAGGCGATGCGTGCCGCCAAGCACCATCTGGAAACCGCCGAACATGATTTCCACGGCCACCGTGCAAAAGCGATCGAGCATCTCAATCAAGCAATCCACGAAGCTGAGATCTGCGCCTCGGAGCCATAGGGTTTGGAGCACGAAACCAAAAGGCAGCGTCCGCGGACGCTGCCTTTGTTATTGTGGGTGCTGGGGCTGCGCCGGTGACTTAGTCGGGACCGACGGTGTAGCCGACCGACGCCCCGACGCGAAACACGTTGTTGGAGCTGAACCCCAGATTGTTCTGGATATGATAGTAGTGAGCCTCAGGACGGACAAAGATGTGGGGCAAGCGGTGCCAAACTTTATAGCGAACACCGCCACCAAGGTCTTCCATGAAGTGATTGCTACTGGTGTAGTTGACGCATCCGGGGATGCTACAAGAGCCAAGGATGTTGAACCGGTTGCTGGCAATGCCAACGCCAGCCATGAGGTCGAGGCCAAGTTTCTTGCTCAGCATCGGCTGGAAGAACGCGTTCACGTCGGTCAGGATGGGGCGGTAGTTTTCGTAACCAGAGTAGCTCGCCTGCCGATACCTCCAGGAGGTTTCCACGTTAAGGCCGAGGCGGCGTTTCTTGAAGCCGACAAAGTCACCGCTGATGCTGACATAGGTGCCGTCCTTTTCCGTCGGCGGGTGGAAGTTCGCCGAGTCGCTATTGGGGACAGCCGACAGGAGGGTGCCGCCGCCGATTAGGATGTCCACTTGTTGCTGGGCACAGGCGAAACTGGCAAACAGAAGAACCGTACACGCGGATGCGAGTAGCGCGAATTTTCTCAATACAGTCCCCTTGTCAGTCCGTTTGGGTTTGCGGAATGCACGCGCCAGATTGGTGGCACCCCCGCCTAACAGCCGCGAAAGGCTGCCCGCAGCACCATTCGGGCTGTTGGAATTGGCTGTTTAGGATACCAAAACCCGCGATCACTCGCGTAGTCAAAACCTACTCTGAACCACCGCCGATAGTGTATCCGATCGAGGCGCCGACTCGAACCAGATTGTTGGAGTTGAACACACCGTTATCTGAGAGGCTGTTGTTACTTTGGATGTGGTAGTAGTGAACCTCGGGGCGGACAAAGACATGGCGCCAGACGTAATAGCGGATGCCGCCACCGAGGTGCTCCATGAAGTGATCGGTGCTGAGGTAGTTGGCAACCCCGGGTTCGGAAGCGCCCTGTTCGTAGAGGCGAGTGTCGGCAGCGCCGATGCCGGCCATGAGATCGAGGCCAAGTTTTTTACCCAGGCGAGGCTGGTAGAGCGCGTTGAAGTCGGTCAGGATGGGGCGATAGTTTAATCCGGTGTCGCTCCCGTAGACACCCTGGGTAGCCCTCCAGGCGGTTTCGACGTTAACGCCGAAGTGTTTGAACGGAACCACATCGCCGCCGAGGTTGATAAAGAGACCGCCCTTTTCCGACGGGAAAGTGCTGTTGGAATTGGAGGACGACAGGAGCGTGCCGCCGCCCAAAAAGATATCCCCTTGCTGGGCCGAGGCAAACTGGGCAAAGAACAGGAAAGCACAAACGGGTGCAAGGATCGCTAACTTTCTCAAGAGAAACCTCCTAAATCAGTTCGTTGCAAAGCAATAAGATGCGTCCGCGAATTCGTTAGGATGCCGCAATGTTGCCTACGACTCATCATAATTTCAGTCGAAGGACAAATTCAACTGCAGTCTGATGCTTGTAAAGATACGTCAAGGCGATCGCGAAATCGTTACCTTCCTGGGATCGCTCTTTTAACAACAATCTAACCCCGAAGCTGGTGAAAAGTTGCGGGGAAAAGAAGTTGTTCATGGATGGAAACCTCTGGCAGCTACTCCACTGCGGCAGCTTTCCGGCTGCTTCGTTTCCAATAAAGATATCCCGGGATGCCGGCCAGGACGATTGCTGTGCCCCAGAAGGCTTGGGTGGGGCGGGTGATGATGGTGTTCAGCGTCCACGCTGTGCCGACCAGCACGTAGATCGCGGGGAGCCAGGGATATCCGGTGCAGCGGTAGGAACGCGGAATGTCGGGACGCTTCCAGCGCAGCAGAAACATTCCGACTACGGTCAGAGTGTAGAACAGGACCATGCCGAAAATCACATAGGTATAAAGCTGATCGTAGCGGCCACTCAGGGTGAGAACTGCGGCCCAGGCGCTCTGGCCAACCAGCGCAACCGCCGGCGTTCGATACTTGGGGTGAACCTTGGCCATCTGGGGAAAGAAAGCGCCGTCCAACGCCATCGCGTAGTAGACGCGCGCGCAGCTTAGGATGGCACAGGCGAGTGCGCCGAACACAGACAATGCGATGAGCGCCGAGAGCCACGTGGCGGCTGCGGGCGAGAAAAGCGCCGCGGCCGCTGCTTGCGCGATGGTTTCATGCTGAGCCACATCGCTGAGCGGCAGGGCATATAGATATGTCATATTCATCGCGACATAAATCACGCCGACGATCAAAACGCCGAGCACCATTGCCAGCGGCACGTTGCGGCGTGGTTCTCTTACTTCTCCGGCCACCCAGGTGATGTAAACCCATCCGTCATACGCCCAGAAGACCGCGATCAGGGCGACTCCGAACGCGGAAAGCATCTGAGAGAAGCCGATATTCGCGGTGATGCCATTCAGCATCCCGTGGGGCGTGGTGAAGTGATGCCAGTCGCCCTTGCCAATGGCGAAGCCGAGTATCACGAATGCCGCCATGGCGACGAACTTGGCCCAGGTGGCGATGTTCTGAAGAATCGTGCCTTGCCGCAAACCGGCAACGTTGACCGCGGTTACAACTGCAATCAGAATTAAGGCCACGACATGGGCGCGAGTTACCGCGATGCCCGCGAGCGAGAGCACAAGATGTTCTTGCGAGATGCTGGGGATCATCGAACCGACGTACGCGGCTGTACCTACGGCCAGCGCGGCGATCGAACCGCCGTTGCCCACGCTGAACAGCATCCATCCGTAGAGAAATGCGGTCAGGTCACCATAGGCTTCGCGCAAATAGACGTACTGGCCGCCGGAGTCGGGAAACATTGAGCCCAGTTCGGCAAATGCGAAGCATGCGCACAGCGAAATCCCGCCGCCGATAAACCAGACCAAGAGAAACAGCACCGGATGAGGCAGTGCTCCCGCAATGTCTTTGGCCGTAAGAAAAATCGACGAACCAATGATGCCGCCCACGAGTAGCAGTACGGAATCGAGCAGGCCGAGTCCGCGCACGAGAGTTGGCTGAGAAGAAGTGGACTGCACGCTTGATGGCGGGGGTTCGGCGGCGGGTGCGAGAGAGGGATCCATTATCCGATTCCGAGTTCGTCGGAAGATTCCAGCGGGGTGCCGCAGCGGCGGCAGATGACGGAGGAACAGTCGCCGCAGGTCAGCGGATCAGTCACCTCTTCGGCGCAATTCGGGCAGTAGAGCGAGCCGGGGCTCGGTTCCGGCGTTGGATTCTGAGGGCGTGTCGCCATGGGAAGAAAACTGTACCACAGCCGCGTGGGTGCGGAATCTCGCGGCCAGGCAAACACTCAGATCTCCAGAGCCGGCAACGTCAGAGAAACCTTTGCAGCGCTTCCGTCGTTTCACGGGGCCGCTCTTCAAGCACCCAATGCCCGGTGTCTTTCAGTACGACCACGGTCACGTCCGTCGCCACTAGCTTTACTTGTTGCCCGAGCGCGTCTCCTAACGACTTATCACCACCGATGGTCAGTACTGGCATGGTGAGCTTGGTCTGGGAGAGCTGAGCGAAATCGTTGGCGGCTTGCAGGAACGAGACGAAGTAGGCCCAGCCCGCATGCATGCGTCCTGGCCGTGCGTAAGCCGCCGCGTAGGCTTTGCGATCCGCTTCTGGAATGGAATGAGTCTTGTCGGCAGCGAAGTCGTTCCAGAAATAATCGAAGTAGGTGCGCTCGCGACCCCGGACCAGGGCTTCGGGGGTCGGCCCGTTGAAGCGGAAATGCCATATGCTGGGGTTGTTGTAAACGGCCTCCCAGCCGGCCACGCCGGGAAGGAAAGCGTCCATCAGGACGAGTTTTGTCACCTCCGTCGGGAACTGCGCGGCATACGCGTAGGCGACCATGAGGCCGATGTCGTGACCCACGACCTCAGCTTTCTGCACGCCGAGCGACTTAGCGAGATCATGAATGCGGACGGCGGCACTCTTCATATCCAGACCATTGGCGGGAATGTCCGAGTCTCCGATGCCGGGCAGATCCGGTGCGATTACGGTAAACCGCTCGGCCAGAGCGGGAATGATCGGCTTCCACATCAGCGAGGTCTCCGCATAGCCATGCAGCAATATGAGCGGCGTACCGTGGCCGGCGGTCATGTAATGCAGCCTGGCTCCGTCGATCTCCGCAGTTCGTGAGGCGATGGTTTTGTCTTGAGCATCTGCGGTTGCCTTTGTCGAGAATGCGGGTAAAAGAACGAGCAGAACGAACACCGCCAGGGCGAGAGCGCGCTTCATGACTTGGACTCCTGATGAAAAGGATGTTCCGGACTATACAGTCTAGAATATGACTCATGCCAGAAAAATCCCTTACCCCTGACGAGAAGCTGCAACAGGAATTCAACCGCTGGGCCGCTGCCGGGGAAGGCCCGAAGATGGAGAATCATCACCTCGACATTACGGCGAAGACGATTCGCCGGATGAACCTGCGTCCGGGCGAGCGTGTGCTCGACCTGGGGTGCGGCTCGGGGTGGGCGACGCGGCTGCTGGCGCGGCTGGTCGGCGAGGGCCCGGATGGATTCGGGCAGGTGGTTGGGGTTGACGTTGCCGACGAGATGATTCGCGAGGCGCGTGCGGCCTCGAAGGATTTCGACAACGTGCTTTATGTCTGGGGATCGGCGCAGCAGATTCCCTGGGAAGAGAACTTCTTTGACAAAGTGTTGTCGGTGGAATCGTTTTACTATTACGCCGACCAGGACCGCGCGCTGATGGAACTTTTTCGCGTGATGGCGCCACGGGGAAGGCTATTTATTCTGATCAATCTCTACAAGGACAATCAGTACTCGCTGCAGTGGGTGGACAAGCTGAAAGTGCCGGTACATGTGCGCTCTCAGGCGGAATACGTCGAACTGCTGAAGAAGCATGCTTTCGAAAATGTTGAAGCTTGCCGGATTCCCGACGACACACCCACACCGGATGACTACCAGACGAAATCGTTTCACAGCCTGGATGATCTGCGGGCGTTCAAGCGCGAGGGCGCGTTGTTGCTGATGGCCTCAAAACCTGATCTGCGCACGCCGGCGCCGGGATACACGATTTATTGAAGGCGTTCATGGCGAATGCCCGCCGAGGAGCCGAGAGCTGACCTCAGCGGCTGAAGCCGAAACTTTCTGCTGCAACCTACGGCACGACTGAAGTCGTGCCCTTCCCGAGCGACACAAGCCTCCGGGGATCTTCCGTCCGATCCTGCGCTAGATCTTGCTGTCGTCATCGTCGTCCTTGTCGCGATGGCTCAAGTCCTTGACCGGACTGAGGGCGCGGCCATCCGAGGCGTGGCGAATCTGGATCCGGCCATTCACGTCCTCCAGCTTGATCCGTGGGCCGCCGCTACCGAGTTCGCCGCGCAAGTCGTGGCCGACGAATCTGTGATTATTGACGTGCAGTCCGAAGTCGTTCTCGATTCCGCCGGAAACCGTGCTGGCTTCGATTTCCGCTTTGGAATCCGAAGGAATCGTCAACTCCACCGACCCGTTGACCGATTTCAGCTCGACGGACGATCCGGGAAGCTGGTCAAACTTGGCCTCTAGGTGGCCGTTGATGGTGGAGAGTTCAGCGCGGCCGGAGAGATTGTGCGCTTCCAGTCTTCCGTTGATGCATGAGGCATGCACCTCGCCGCTAACGCCGGTGAGGTCGAGCGAGCCGTTGATCAGTTTGATTTCGTTCAGCCGTACCGTGCGCGGCACGGTCAGCGTGTATTCATCGCTGGGAGGATTGTTGTGTGAGCCCCAATTGAACGTGAGGTCATGGTCGCGATACTTGGTGCGAATCGAAAGATGTTCTTTGCTCGAGTCAACTTCGATGCGTGCGTCGTCGAGCCGGTCCTTGGAGTCGGCAAACTTCACGGCATCCACCTTGACTTCATTCCGGTCCCAGATGGAGACGTGAACATCGCCGTTGATGTTGTCGACTTCCACGCGGCCGTCGGGCGTGAGAGCGTAGGTCTGATGGAAGTCTTCGGTGAACGCTCCCCGATGATCTGACGCGCGCGCTCCAAGGGCGAGAACGAACAGGGCACAGATGGTTCCCAAGGCGGCTCCCAACCAGGTGGGGAATTGGCGTTGGCGGTTCATATGTTTCCTCCGTGTCAACCGTTAGACGCAGCGGTTTGCAAATGGTGAGGGCCGTGCCGGGGAAAGGTGGTCCACCCCCATGCCCTTGTATACGGAGGCTACGTGAGGGATGTTCCCATCAAAGACTTGGTGGAGTTTGGGCTTGCTGTATTTGCGGAAAAAGCAGGTTTGCGGCGCTGGCGAGGGCTGTGCCCGGAACGATCGTCATTACTTCCTTTCTTATTCTCAATCCGCGATATCGGGGCTATAATCCGCTGATCAGGAGGTTTCTATGCGCGTCCCCCGCCTGCTGGCTCTCTGCTTGCTGATTTCTCTATGCGCTGCGACGGTTGCGGCGCAGGCTCCGCCAGACAAGAGCCCTGGTTCTTCTCAGCTTTTGCCTGCGCTACCTCAGAATACGGAGTCCAGCCTAGGCCTCTTTCAGTTCCAACTGCCATTTCTAGCGGAGGGGCAGAGCCTGTCGAACTCGACGCCGGCTAGCATCCAGAGCGAGCAGGAATCCAACATTCCTGCGCCGGTTCGCGCGCAGCAAGTTATCACGCTGGAGCAGAACGAGGCGACGTGTTACTCCATTCGGCTCTATCGCGTAGTTCGCGACAATCCAGAGTCGGATTCGACGAGACTTGTGGGCTATTCCACGTGCCAGCGTGCCGCTCGGTTCCAGTTAAGAACCGCCGAGGATTCGCGGGAGATGGCGCCTCGTTGAGTGCGGTCTGCGGCGATCTTCGATTCTCCGTGGCGCTTCTTTGCCCTTCAGACTCCTCTTTGAACTTTTTCAATTCCGGTGTGGGGGTGCGTCGTCGGTCCGGCTCTTCCTACCTGCTTCGGTCAGCAGATAGACGCCCAGGATCGTCATCTCCGGCTCAATCGGATGCCGGTAGCGCGGCATGGGGAAAACGACGTAGTAAATCGCGGGATACAACAGGATCAGCCAGAACAAGAGCCAGGCGCCAGGTCTATGCCGGCGCAGAGCGCGCCCGAGTCCCCAGAACATGAGAACCGAAGCTGCCAGAAAGAGCGAGTTCCTCAACTCCATCAGCCACCAGATTTGCGACACTTTTGGCGGTCCGTTCCAGTAATAGATGAAACGCTTGAGGCAGAGGACCGCAAAGCGTTTGTAATCGGCTGTGATGTAGTCAACCGCTTGCCGCTTCCGCATCTCGATATAGGCCAACTCGCCCATGGCTGTGTATTGCCGCATCCCATATAGATCCTGCGTGGGGTGCAAGTACAGCATCCAGGTGCCATCGGCGCCTTTGCCGTTGCCCAGGCGCAGTTCCACGCCGAAATTGTCGCGGATAAAAATGAACTTCCCGAAGGTTTCGTAGTTGCGCACCAGCCAGGGCGTGATGCAGGCAATGAAAACCACAGACGCCAGCACCACGCCGGCCAACGATGGCTTGTGCCGCTTCGCACGGTGATACCATGCCCAAAATCCCGATGCCGGCAGGAACGCAAGCAGCACGGTGCTATTCAGCGCAGCGATCCCCCAAAGCAGACCGAACCAGAGCCAGGGCTTCATCCCGTCGCGTTCTTCCATGGTGAGCGCCAGCCAAAAAATCACGGCCAGCAACAATGCGGATAGGCTGGTCTCCCAGACCCAGCGCGTGCACCAGTACATGACGTAAGGCAGAAGGGCCCACGTCCAGGCTGAACCGACCGCGACTTTCTCGGAGAAAATCCGCCGGGCAATCAGAAAAATCGGAATGCAAGTCAGCGCCGAGAAAAGGCTATTGATGGAGAGCAGAACGAAGGCTGAAGCCCGCGAATAAATGCCGAAGAGGTGGAACACGCCAGCGGTGAGATAGGGGTAGAGCGGAGGCTCCCAGGCCGTGGGGCCAGTGGGCGCGCCAAACGGGTCGCTGAAGCCGTGTCCCGAGGCGATGGCTGCACCGATGCGGCCCATTTCCCAGCCGAAGCCGAAGTTGTTGTCCGCGCTCTTGAACTTGTAGGTGTGTCCGACGATGATCCAGCCCACGCGCAGGAAGAGGGCGATGGCCACCATCCAGAACTGCGATGTGCGGATGTGAGCCCAGGCATTCACAAGCGCAGTGGGGATACGTTCGCGATCAGTGGCCGCGGCGGATATTGAATCCATGAATGATTCTATTTGTAGCTGAGTCGCGACTCAGGGGCAACTCAACAACCGGCCCTGGAATCGATTGACACTTGCTCCCTCTATCCCTAGGACTGAGGTGCCTTGCGCCGTTGGCCGGGCGCTTGAACTGTATAATTGCAGTGATCGTTCTTCAGATTGTTCTTGAGATCGGGGTCACCTCATGGGCTGGCTGCAAAACAAGTTTGAAAAGAACTTCATGATCAGCACGGTGGACTACGTCTTCAACTGGGCGCGCAAGTCTGCCGTGTGGCCAATGACGTTCGGCCTGGCATGCTGCGCGATCGAGATGATCGCGTCCTCGACGGCGCGCTTTGATATTGCGCGCTTCGGTTCGGAAGTGTTCCGTCCCAGCCCGCGCCAAAGCGACCTGATGATCGTTGCCGGCACCGTGACTTTGAAGATGGCGCCGGTAGTGAAGCGCATCTATGACCAGATGCCCTACCCGAAGTGGGTGATCTCGATGGGCGCATGCTCGTCAGTGGGTGGGCCATTCAATACGTATGCCGTGTTGCAGGGCGTCGACAAGATCGTGCCCACGGACGTTTACGTTACCGGTTGTCCGCCGCGGCCCGAGAATCTTTTCTACGCGCTGCTCAAGCTGCAGGACAAAATCGACACCATGACGCTGGCGAAGAAGCCCACCGAAGTGCGTCTCGATCCGAATATGCTGGAGAACTTCAAGCGCCAGGTCATGATCGCGCAGACGCTGCAGCCAAAATAGCAGTTAGCCATTGGCATTTAGCCGGATCGACTCGCGGGTTGCCATCGGCATTGAAGTCAAAGCTAAGGACTAACTGCCAAAGGCTAATTGCTGGTTTCCCATGCCGAACTTCACCAAACTTACTACTCAATCCGAACTCCCACCCCCCGACGAAGCCAAAGAATTTCCGTGCGGCGAGAAGACGATCTGCGTTGCCAACGTGAACGGCACCTACAGCGCCATGGACAATGTCTGCCTGCATCGCGGCGGGCCGCTGGGGCAGGGAATGATCGAAGGTGGCAAAGTTGTGTGCCCATGGCACGGCTGGGCGTGGGACCCAAAGACCGGCGAGGCGTCGCAAAATCCCAGCGCGAAGATTGCCGTATATCCGCTGAAGATCGAAAACGGAGATGTGCTGGTTGAAGTCTAAGCGGTCGAGATCGACCTGTTATCCCAGCAGCCGCAAGAATTTCCCCGGCTGATTCTCGTATCCCGGAAACACTTCATTCAGATTGTTATTCCCCATGTGCCGCGCGACGGCTTCGCCGATGACCTGGCGAAAATCGGTGGTCAAGGCAAGATCGCGTCCCTCGTAGAGCTGCGATTGATCGAGGCCGGGCCAGCGTCCGTAAACCTTACCGCCCTTGACCGGACCGCCCAGCACGAACATCACGTTGGCGTGGCCGTGATCAGTGCCGCGGTTGCCATTCTCGCGCGCGGTGCGTCCGAATTCGGACATGGTCACCACCACCGTGTCTTCCCCGAGGTCTCCAAGATCGATCCAGAAGGCGGCGAGCGATTGCGAGAAGTCTCGAAGCACGTTGGCGATCTGGCCCTCGGTTGCGCCTTCGTTGACGTGATGGTCCCAGCCGCCGATATCGGCAAACGCCACCTGCACGCCGAGGTTTGCCTTGATGAGTTGCGCGAGTTGGCGCATGCTGTCGCCGAATCGTCCTTTGGGATAGTCGGCGCCGGGCGCAGGTTTGTACTTCGACGGATCGGCGGACTTCAGCATCTTGACCGCGTCAAACGTTTCCTCGCCGGTGCCGTGAAGCACAGTATCGGTCGAGTGGTCGTACATAGCCTCGAACGCGCTCGCAGCCGGTGAAGGTTTCGGGCTGCGTCCGCCGACCGAGAAATCGTTGATGTTGTTCATGGCGATGGCCGGCTCAAGTCCACTCAAGATGCGAGGGATCGAGGGTCCCATGGCGATGGCCTGGAAAGCCGATTTTTGCGGCTGCGGCAGGTTGTGCAGCGAGCGGTTGAGCCATCCGTCTTCCGTGGACTTTACGCCCGGAGTGCCGGCCTCCATAAAGTCCTGCGCATCGAAGTGGGAGCGGCTGGGGTCAGGCGATCCGGCTGCATGCACAATCGCCAGTTGACGCTGCTGCCAGAGCGGCTGGAACGACGAGAGCGAAGGATGCAGCCCGAAGAATCCATCGAGATCAAGCACCGCTTTGCGCGGAATGTTGATGCTAGGCCGCATGGCGTAATACTGGGGTTCGCCATAAGGCACCACGATGTTCAGGCCGTCGGCTGCGCCGCGTTGGAAGATCACGACCAGGCGCTTATTGCGCACGCCCGGCTCAGCACCCATGGCGGCACGAGCGAGAAAACTCGGCACCGCCGCCGTGCCGACGACGGCGAGCGCGCTGTTACGAAGAAAGACGCGACGACTAATTGTCATAAAGTTTCCGTAGAGACGTAGCTCGCTACGTCTTGCCTCCGCCAGGAGAGACGTAGCAAGCTACGTCTC
>Ga0302180_10002531_pt1 | contig 14150 bp, 6 predicted proteins | sample I_Palsa_E3_2_FD_200575 | JGI IMG/M metagenome (GOLD analysis project Ga0302180, IMG submission 200575) | Peat permafrost microbial communities from Stordalen Mire near Abisko, Sweden - I_Palsa_E3_2 | ecosystem: Environmental > Terrestrial > Soil > Palsa > Peat permafrost | place: Sweden: Abisko... | reverse complement strand
CCCCGCCCGCAGCGGCCACGCGGGTTAATTCTTCCGCAAACTCCACGATCCGGTCGGGGGTCATCCGCAGTTCCTTCGGCGAATATGTCGATATTCTTGGAGATGGATCCGAAGGTTTTGCGCGAGGCCGTCGCCTCGATGTATCAGGATACGCCCGATGCGGTCGTGCTTTATGACACGACCGGGCATACCATTGCGGCGAACGAGGCGGCACAGGCGCTGACCGGCTACAATCCCCAGGAATTCGTCGGATCCCCCTATCGCCTGCACGTCTCCGACGATTCCGATCTCTCGCGGGTCGATGTGGCGATGAAGACCGCGCTCGCCGGCGGCACCGATCACTTCGACACCTTCGCCAAGCATCGCGACGGCACGGTCATCCCGGTCGAGTGTTACATCTTTCCGGCCCGCTTCAACGGCGAGATCGTTGGCGTCTTTGCCCAGGCACGCGACATCGTCGCGCTGCGCTCGGCCGAATCGTCGCTCACGATCAACCAAGAAAAGTTTCGTTCGCTCTTTGAGTATCACCCCGACGGTATCATGGAGCTCAAGAGCACCGGAGCGATCTCGCGCGTCAACGTTGCCCTCGAAGGCGAAACCGGCTTCTTCGGCGAGCGGATCGTCGGCAAACCGTGGACGGAATTGATCGCGCCGGAACGACGCGAGCCTGCGCTCGAGCTGCTTCGCAGCGCAATGCGCGGTGAGGCGGTCGAAGCCGACTCGCTGTTGCTCGACCGGCTCGGCAATCGCCTCGACGTCCAGCTCAAACTCGTCCCGCTCCACGCGTCGGGAGCGATCACCGGTGCGTACGCCATCTTTAAGAACGTTGCCGCGCAGCGCGCGGCGGAACGCGCGATCGAGGCGCAGAGCGAGCGCTTGCGGCGTCTGGTGATGGTGGCCGCCTCGGGGCACGAATCGCTGGAAGATCAAATCGACGAGGCGCTGAGCTTGGGCGTTGAACTCTTCGGTTGGGATATCGGCTACGTCGCGCAGTACCAAGGTCGCGATCGCGTGCTGTTGCGCAACGCTTCGGGTGAGGCGCTCATTACCAAAGGTACGATCTATCCGGCGCGGGCGTCGTTCGCACATCATGTCATGGAACGCAGCGGACCGTGTTTTGTTGCCGATATGGACGCGCCCGAACACCGCGAGGATCCGATCCGCGTCACGACGCCGTGGCGCTCGTATTTCGGCGTACCGCTTACGGTGTTCAAGGAATTTTACGGCGCGCTCGTCTTCGCCGGTCGCGCTCCTCGCGAAAATATCGATCCGAGCGAGCGTGATATGGTGCAGCTGATCGGGCTGTTCGTGTCGGCAGCGCTCGAACGTGCAGCGCAAAACGAGCGGATCGAGCAGCTCGCCTTTAACGATGCCCTGACCGGCTTGCCGAACCGCGTGCTCTTCACCGACCGCATCGAGCAGACGATTGCGACGGCGCGCCGCTACGATCGCGGCTTTGCGGTGATGTACTGCGACATCGACCATTTCAAAACCATCAACGACAAACACGGCCATGCGGTCGGCGACGCGGCCCTGCAGGAAGTCGCGCACCGCCTGCGTCTGGCGACGCGTGAGAGCGACACGATTTCGCGCTTCGGCGGCGATGAGTTCGTGATCTTGCAGCCGATCGTCGACGGCCCGAGTGACGCCGCCGATCTTGCCCGAAAGCTCAACGTCGCGATGCAAGAGCCGGTCGTCATTGACGGCGTGCCGCACAAGGTGCGCTTGAGCATCGGCATCGCGCTTTACCCGAGCGACGGTGCGCGAATCGAAGAGTTGATGGAGGCCGCCGATCGAGCCCTCTACCGGGCAAAGAAAGAAGGCCGCAACCGCTGGTGCTTCGCGGATGCCGAGTCGGCGCGCCGCACGCTGAACAAGCCGCGCGTTATGCGCCGAGAAGCTGCGGAATAAACTGTCCAGCTACATAGACTAGCGAAAGCAATCCGATCACGATCGCGGTCGTCCAGGCGATCGTATTGGCGAGCGGACCGTTCGTGTGCTCGCCCATAACCGACTTGCGATTAATAATGATGAGCATCAAGACGAGCTCCGCGGGCAGTAAGATGCCTTGTAGCAATTGGGCAAACAGGATGAGCTGCAGGAGCGGCAGCCCGGGAATGAGCACGAATCCTGCGCCCAGTAGCAGCCCCGCGGCAAAGAGCACGAAGAATACCGGCGCCTCGGAGAATTTCCGATCGATTGCGGCTTCGAAGCCCAACGCCTCGCAAATAATGTAGCTGGTCGAGAGCGGCAGCACCGTTGCGGTGAAGAGGCCGGCGTTCAGAATACCGATCGCAAAGATCAGCGCTGCGGCGTTGCCGGCAAGCGGTTTTAGCGCTCTGGCGAAATCCATCGCGGTCTGCGGGTTGATGTGTGCCCCGTGCTCGTTGGCGATGAAGATCGTCGCGGCGTTGGCGATGATCATGAATCCGGCGAGCGCGATCGCGAGTATCGACCCGTTGGTCACGTCGACGCGCGTGAAGGTCAAATCCTCGGTGCGTGAGCCCTTTTCGACGACCTGCGATTGTAGGAAGAACTGCATGTACGGCGAGATCGTCGTGCCGATCACGGTGACGACCATGGCAAGCCACCCCGCTTCGCGGAATTCGAAGTGCGGGATGAAGGTGCCCACGGCGACCTGGTGCCAGTCGGGTTTGGCCAGCACCGCCGAGACGATATAAGTGACATAGATTAGCGAGAACGTGACGAAGACTCGTTCGACGATTTTACTGTTGAAACGGAGAACGAAGAAGAAGACAGCCAGCAGCGCGACGGGCACGGCGATGTACCGCGAGATGTGAAAGTTCTCGGCTGCGGCTGCGATCCCGGCGAACTCGGTTGACGTGATCAGTGTGTTGATCAGAAACAACACGATCATCGCAAAGACGGAAATGCGAACGCCGAAGCCCTCGCGGATAAGTGCGGCCAGACCCTTTCCGGTGACGCATCCCATGCGGGCCGACATTTCTTGCACCACAATCAAGGCGACAGCGAGCGGAATCATCAACCACAGGATGTTGTAGCCGAACTGCGCACCGGCTTGAGAATACGTGGCGATGCCACCGACGTCGTTGCCAGCTGACGCCGTGACGAAGCCGGGACCGAGTACGGCAAAGAGCAGCAGCAGCGATCGCCACCGCGTGCGACGTCGGGGCGCCTCGGTCGCCGCCGCGTCGCTAACCGGCGACGTCTGCATTCGGATGATGCGAACGATGACGAGCGGTGAATTTTGGCAATTTGCGCGCCATGTCTTCGGGCATGATCGCGTCGATTGCGTCGTCAACGGTGACAATGCCGAGCATCTTGCCACGGTCGTCGACGACCGGGACGGCGAGGAGATCGTAGCGCGCGATCGTTGCCGCGACTTCCTCGGACGACATGTCGGGATGAATCGCGACGAGGTCGGTCTCCATGACTGCGTCGATCGACTCCGCGGGATCGGCCAAGAGCAATGTACGCAGCGAGAGCGCGCCGAGCAACGTATCCTCCTTGTCGACTACGTAGAGGTAGTAGATGAACTCAGACGTTGGTGCGATCTCGCGAATCTTGCGGATGGTCGCCTCAGCGGTGCGATGCGGATAGATCCAGGTGTAGTCGGTGGTCATCAAACCGCCTGCACTGTCCTCAGCGTATTTGACCAGCGCGCGCAATTCGCTTGCCGTATATTCGTTCATCTCCGAGAGCAACTCGTGTTGCTGTTCTTCGTCGAGTTCGGAGAGGAGGTCGGCTGCGTCGTCAGCGTCCATCTCTTCGATGATGTCGGCGGCGCGCTCGGTGCCGATGTCTTCGATCAGCGAGCGCTGCTTTTCAGGGTCGAGATGCTCGAACGCGTCGGCGGCGGTCTCGTCGTCGAGCTGGCTGACGACGGCAGCGGCTTCGCGAGCGGAGAGATCGCTGATGATCTCGGCCAGCTCCGAGGGATGCATGCGTGACAGCTTGCTCTCGGTGACCGAAAGATTGACTTGCGTCGGATTAGCATCGCGAATCGGCGCGACCGAATCCCAGGCGATCATCGAACGGGGAATCGCGCGATAGATCCCCGGTGTAAAACGCTTCCCAAACGACTTGAGCCCGAGGCGGCGGAGCAGGCCGGCAACCCCGACGTCGGCGGCAACCACGCGCAGTCCATCCCCGGCGCGCGCGATCTCGAGGTCGTTGATGCGCACGACCTTGCGGCCGTCGACGTCGACGATCTGCTTGTCGAGCAGGTCGGCAATCAGGAAGAGCGCGCTCTCCTCAGGCGGCGCGGGCTCCTTGGGCGTCATCGTCAGGGCGACGGTCTTCCCGTCGGGGTCGATCGTCGCGACGCTCTCGATCGGCGCGAAGCGCAGACCTTGCGAGGTCTTGATGACCAAGCCGTCGATTCGGGGAAAGACGTCGTCGGGCTTATTGACCAGAAAATCGGTGACCCGACCGATCGGGATCTCGTTGACGGTCGCCTTGCGGCCGACAAGCTCGGAGATGAACCCCTCCGTAAACGCCATTACCCACCTCAATCGCGACAGAGCTTTGGCACCACGGATCTTAGGGGCAAGCCCCAGCCGCGTTAGACATCGCCTTGTCTCGGCGCAGTCTGTTCTACCTCACTTGGCGTCTCTCGACGTTTCGGGGCAGCGGCATGTGTATCACGTGGACGCCTCACCTAGCGAGGTATCCTCATCTCTAAGTATAGGTTGTGGGGTCAACCCTACAGGGCGACCCTCCGCTACGCGATCAGCGCTTGGATGAGCAGAGCGGTCATGATCTTGCCGTTGCTCTGGATCTGCGAAAGCACCTCAGTGCCGACGCTGGTCAAGATTTGCTCGCGCGTGTAGTCGGTGGTCGCTTGCCCGATGTTGAGGTCGGTGATGTTGCTGACCGACGACTGCAAGTTGACGATCGTCGTATTGTCGACACTGTTATCGTCGTTCATTGCAACGATTTGCGCGCCAATCTGTGCTTCGTTGGTGGTAATCGCCGTTAGTGCGTTTTTCACGAGGAGTTGCGAATTCGAGGCGACGACATTGTTGCTCGAAGCGGTTCCAACGACTTGCGTACCGCCCGATCCGGGAACGATGGTTATTTCCTGCGGTAACGAGCACGAGATGTCCGAGATGCCCAGCGCGTTGGTATTAACGGTTGGCAAGCTGATGCCGAGCGTTTGTCCCTCATCGCCGCCGTCATTGATCGTGAGTGCCGTCCCGGTCGAAGCTCCGACTTGGCCGGTTATGAGGTAGGCCTGCGACGCGCCGACGTCTTGCTGGGTAATGTTTCCAAACGTGTAGGTCAGGATGTTGATCGCACCTGACGGCGTGAAGAGCGCGTTGGGCGTCGCACTCGGGGTCGGACCGATACCAGCTGGATACGCCGAAACGTCTGAATAGAGCGGCGCGCTTCCGAACGACGCGCCGGCCGAACTGTACACGTCGATTCGTATCAGAACGCCTGGGCCGACCTGCACCGCGCCGGAGTCTGGGTCGACAAGATTATCACCTTGACCAATGACGCTAAAGACGACGAATGCCGGAATGTTGAAGCCGCCGATTGAGGGTATGGCGGCACTCGTGATGAGCGGGCCGGGATTACCCGGGCTGTTGGTGTTCCCGTAGGGGTTAACGACCGTCGGCGCTCCGCCGTTCGGCGACGCGACTTGCGTGAGCGTCGGATTCGATCCCTGCGAGGTGTCGAACTGACCGTTGAGGAGATTCAATCCGTTGAAGTTGGTTTTTTGACCGATCGTGTTGATCTCGGTCAACAACTGACCGATCTCGCTTTGGATGTTCTCGAGGTCCGAAGTCGAGTTGATGTCGCTGGAGGCCGCCAACTTTGCTGGTGAGATTGGTCGCGATCGCGTTGCCGCTGGGATCATCGGCTGCGCTGTTGATGCGCAGCCCCGATGAGAGTTGCTGAACCGTTTTCTCAAACGCAAGTTGATTGCGGTCGAGGTTCAGCAGGACGTCATCCGCTCCGATCTGTACGTTCATTCGCGCGCTCCCATCCTATGGAGAGCGCCATGAACCGCAAATCGGCAACGGCTGCGCGGACGTGCAAAACCGCTCGAGCGGATGTGCTGACGCTCGATGCGGTGCAACGTGCAGGCGGCCGTGACGGAAGCGGATTGAGGGTCGGTGCTGGGCACACAAACCGAAAGTGCACGAGAGACTTCGTCTTTCGCGCGCATCAACAGTCCGTGTTTCATTCGAGCTTGCGAGCCGTTCCGAAGAACGAAATCGCTGCCCCCCAGCACATCCATGAACGGAGTCGTTTCCTCCCTGAAACTTCCCTGTAGTACTTCTATCGGCACGCCGGGCCGAAAAGTTTGGGCCAAGGGCCATAAGGTTGATTAAGAGCCGGGTCCCGGTTTTCCGAAACTCAAGGAGAACCATGGGCCGCCTTCTTCAGATACTCGGTTGTGTGCTGATGCTTGCCGCAGCCGGCGCCGCCGCGGGCGGTAGCCGGGCGGATGCCGAAATTTTGGCACCCATCGCGCGGGCGATCCAGGCCGCCATGGGCGCATCCGGCGTCGCGACCGCAGCTCCCAGCCCAACCCCGACCCCAAAGCCCGCCGTGGCACAGAGCCGCGGCGGCCCGCTCATGTTCAACGTCTCGGGCAGTCTCTCGCTGGGCGAGTCTTCGACGGCGACCAGCTTCGGGCAGACCGGGTTTTTCACGCCGACCCCCGGCCCGAACGGCACCCCTTCGCCGGGGCCCTTTCCGTTTCAGCAAGCGTCGACCAGCGCGCAGAACGCGGCCGAGGTCGGCGCCGGCTTTACCGCGGACATCTCTCGCCGTACCGCGACCACGAGCACCGACCTCAAGTTCCCCTTCGGGTTCTCGGTCAACGGCGCATCGGTGGCCGGCGTGCCGCAGTTTCTGTACTCGACGCCCAAGTATTCGCTGGGGTACGGCGTCCAGCAACTGCTCGCGCTCGGCCAGCTCCAGTTAGGCTCCACGTTGCGCGGCGTCGAGTTGGTCCTACCGCAGCGTTACGGGCAGGCGACCTACTACGAGGGACCCGCGCTCGGCCCCAATCAGGAAACGGACATGGTCGAGGGCGTGCTCATGCAGCAGGCGCGCGGCAGTGCCCTGTACGAGGGTGGATTCACCTACGCGGTCGGGCCGGCGACCGGAAAAATGAAAATGTTCGAATTCGGCGGTGCGACCGCCCTGCATACTCTGAGCGTGATCGCCGAAGGTGCATGGCAATCGCGCTCGGGCGGCGACGGCTCGCCGCACGGGATCGCCGTGCAACTGCGTTTGGACGATCTGGGGAAGAACGGCGAATGCTCGACCAGTCTACGCGGCGTTCCGGATCAGTTCGTGAGCTTTAGCTCCGGTGAGATCTACAGCGATCGGTATGTCGATTTAAATTGCCACTCGTCGGTTGTGCCGGTCTTCGTCGACACAAACTACGAGAAGACCGGCGACGCCATCTTCGGTGTGACGACACAGCGTGTCTCAACGATTAGCTATTCGCCGACACCAAAATTCGGTGGGCTGTCATTTTCGTTTACGCGCCAAGATGCGAACAGCGAGGGCGAGGAGCTTTGGTCGAATACGGGTACCGTCTCACTGGCAACGCAGTTCCTTCGCACCAGCGCACTGATCGGCGGACAGTTTCAGCACTCGGTGGATGACGGTGCGGTCAACGAAACGCAATCGATCCTGGCAAGCTTGCGGCGCCCGCTCGGCGGCCATCTCAGCATCGGCCTAAGTGGACAGATCCAAAAGTCGACGCAAATCTCGGCGCCGCCCTCGCCGGACGCAACCGCAACGCCGTTCGGCAGCCTCATCCCCGTCGTCGGTTTGCAAAAAGGGATTTCCTTTAGTATCGCGCAGCAGTGGAAAAAAACGCAGGTGCAAATCGGTGAAACGATCACGCGCACAATCTCAGATACGAGCGACGCGCTTCAGCGAACGCCGCTGATCAACGTGACCCAGCGAATCTCGCCGGTGATCTCGGTAACGACCTCACTGGGTTACCAGACATTGCGCGATTCGCTCAACCCCGCGGCCAACGGGCGTAGTCGTGTGTTCTCCATCGCGCTAAGTGCGCCGTTTACATACGGCAATACCAGCGTGAGCGGACGCGTCGACCCACGGCTTCCGGCTACGATCTCGGGCAAGGTGCTGCTCTCCGGTTCAAACGCCACCGGGGCGGGTGCAAATTCGAACTTTGCGACGTTTGGGAATTCCGGTGGCGGGGTCGGCAACGTTCTCGTCACGCTTGACAACAGATACGTGCAGCGCACCGATGTAAGCGGCAGTTTCCAGTTCGCGTTCGTTCCGCCCGGACAGCACCAGATCACCATCGACAATTCATCCATTCCACGCGGGTTCACCGCGAGCAATCCGGTGCAGACCATCACGGTGCAAGGCGGTCAGGCAGCAACGGCGTCGTTCTACATCGGCACATTTGGCGGTATTCTCGGCCACGTGTACGGAACCGATTCGTCCGGCAATCCGATGCCTCTCTCAAACGTTCAACTGCGTGTCGACGGTGGAACCTATGCGCAGACCGATAACAGCGGAGCTTACGGCTTTGGTGGCCTGAGCGCGGGAGATCATACGGTCACGGTCATTCCGCAAACCATTCCGGCCAGCGCCGACTTTGCGCCCGAGGCTCTCGTGCGCAAAGTTTCGGTCAGCGACGGACGCTACACCTCGCTTGATTTTCGCGCTCAGTTATTGGGGTCGATCTCCGGCACGATTGTGTACGCGAAGGACATGGATCAACAAGCCGGAGGCGGCGTGCTCAACGCCTATGTCGTGGCCGAGCCCGGCGAACACGCCGCGATCGACGAGGACGACGGCAGCTTCATCATGGACAACTTGCTGGCGGGAGATTACACGCTCTCGGTCGATCCAGAAACGATCAAGGCCGGCCTGGGCGCTGCGCCGGAAAGCGTTACGGTCCACTTAGCACCCGGAGAACACTACAGCGGAATCCAGTTCCTCGTCGGCCGTTTTGAAAAGAAGGTGGTCTACTCGCTGCTATCCGGTGGCGGCGGCGGCGCGTCGCCTCCGACGGTACCAACGATGCGCTTGAGCGAGACGCGTTTGCCGCCGCGGGGAACGACCACGGTCACGATTAGCGCGCCGGCCGATGCGCAGGACGTTTCGGCCACCGCCTTTGGCAAGCGGGTTGCGCTTGCGTATGACAAGGAGGTCGAGAAATGGCTGGGCGAGATCGAGGTACCGGTTCACGCGGTCGCGGGTCCGTATCCGGTCGAGGGCAGCGTCCATGGGACGGCCATTTCACCGAACGCAATCCTTACAGTCGATTCGAAGTTGCCACTGGTTACGGTGCAGTTTTTGTCGCACACCAACGCCCTGGGTCAAACGGCTACCATTCGGGCGCGCTTCCTGGTGGACGTCCACGAAGGCGACAAAATCACGTGGGAGGACGGGACACAAACCGTGCTCGGAAAGCCCGTGAGTGGGCGTGTCTTTACGTTCCAAAAACAGCTAACTTTACTTCCCCTACACGGACTGTTATTAACTCCCAGGGGACCGATACCGATAGAACTGTTGTAACTCGCTTCCTCGCTCAGCAACGGATGGCACCCTCGCGCATGGTGACAAGGACTTCGCAACGTGAAACCCTCTCTCGCGTGGACTTGCGCCTAATCGGGACGTACCGCTAATATGCGAAACCCTCTAAGCCTACGCCGTTGGGCGGCCGCCGCAGGGGCCATCGTCGCATCGATGGCGGTTGCGACCGTTGCTTTCGCCGGCGGGAACGTCGCCCAGCCGCGTCTGCCAATCAACCCGGTGCAGGCTGTCTCAGCGCGACCACTTGCCACGGTGCTTCCGGCGCCGACGAGCGGTGCGCGGCGTCTCGTGCCCGGTCACTGCCCGGGGATCAACCTCAAGGCGATCAAGTCGGGCGAAAAAGTACCCCTCTCGTGCTTGCCGGCACTTCCGCTGCGGAGTACGGCGAATACCTCAACCCCGAAAGCCACCGCCAAAGGTGGTCGTTTTCATCCGCTCGCCGCAACCGGCGCGACCGTCGACCTTACTGCCGCTGCCAACTGCGGTTCGACCGGAGCGCTCTATGCCATCGGTTGTTCGCTGACGTGGGAGGCGACCAACGACGGCGACTGGAGCCAGACCGATTCATACGCGGACTACCAGGTACTGCCGAACTCGACAACGGCGACGTTAGTCGGCACCAACGGCTACGCATACAACGCTGCGACCGCGCATTTGACGACGCTGAGCACGCAGGGAACCTACGCGTTCTTTGTCTACGACGTGACGGCGCAAGTCATCGTCTCAATCGTCTACGTCAATGCCGGGCAGTCGTTCTCGATCGGCGTCTATCAGGACCCGTATCACACGCAGGCATCGTATCAATTCAACGTCAACACGAGCTCGGCGGCATACATTTATCTTCCCGATGTCTCGACCAACGACGTCTATGTCGTGTATATCATGTCGACGTCGGTCAACACGTACTGCGTGTATGTCACCCCGAATTCAACGCCCGCACCCGGGGCGCCAAGCCCGATGCCGAGCGGAGCGGTGAGCTCGCTGCTTTGCAATCCCGCGAACTCGCCGGGTATTCAAGCGCCGAGCGGCCAGCTCTCGTTGACGTGGTCCTTGAACAACAACTATCAGGCCGGAACGTATTCCGTTGTGGTCTACGACAAAACGGCAGGGCAAACGGTCGGCCAGGTTCAGGTTTCGCTGACCGGTTTCCAACAGTACGGATTCCTTCTGTACGGGACGCCGGCGCCTGGGCCGTCGCCGGCCGCACCGGCTACGCCATCGTCGATTCAGTTCGCCTGGGACAGCGCCAACGACCAGTCGACCGGCGGCATCGTCGCGACGGTTCCCAACCAAGTCGGCGGCACCTATCGCATGACCGCGACCGATCCCGACGGCCAAGTCGTCTACGTTGCGACGACGAACACGATCCCGGGCACCTGTACGCTCGTGACCAATACTTCTCCAACGTGCACCGCAACCGGCACCTTCCAGTTTTCGGCCGCAAGTCCGACGCTGAATCCGCCGGGAACGTATCCCAACAATATCTGGACCATGCAGCTCTACAATCCGACAACGCAAGCGCTCGAGGCTTCGCAGGCGTTCCAACTGATGGGCTACAGCATGCAGACGCAGTTCACGATCGGCGGCGTCACCGGCGACACGATGATCTTCGGTTGCTGTACGACCGGGAATGTCTATAACGTTGCGGCCAGCATGGTGTTCAAGAACACGGCGAACTTCAACTATCCCAACGCCCCGGATCCGATCGCCGGTATTGAGTACACGACGGGCCCCGCCTCGGGATTGGCGACTGCGTTCACGCCGCCCAGCGGCACCACCGGATACGGCGTCACGGTTGCGGTGACCGGTTGCACCGGCGCCTACAATAGCGCGGCCGGCTGCACGGAGACCGTCACGGACAGCAGCGGAAATAGTTGGACGCTGGCCGATCATTGCAGCACTGCGACACCGGCAACGCCGGGTCTAACGGGTCAGTGCGTGCTCAAGTTTTCTCCGTCCAATCAAGTGACGCTACTCCCGGGCAAGTCGATTACCGTTTCCGGACTGACGTTCTACGCCGAGGGCGGTACCAACACGTGGTCGTGTTACGCCGTGCCCTGTTCAACGTCGACCTCGATCCTACCGGCGGATGGCTTGTCGTGGTCGAACACCGGCGCTACGTCGCCGGCATGGACGCCGGTCTATTACGGCAGTTCAGGCTCAGCGATTTCGGGTACCGCAAACGCGCATTACATCGGCTCGGCCACGTTCCCCGGCAACACCTCGCGCAGTGTCGTCGCCCAGGCGACCAATCCGCCGACGACGCCGTGGATCAACACGCATTTCTATCCGGCCAACTTCGCGCAAGGCGAATATCAGAACAGCACGCCGTTCGCGATTTCCGCCGGCCGCGAAGACGTGATGGTCGTCCAAATTGCGACCTGCAGCGGAGCCGGGGCGCCGTCACCGGGTTGCACGGCCGCGAGCGGCCAAAGCCTCGGCGAAATCTCGATCAGCTTCCCGACCAACATCGACGCCGCGCAGATCACGATCGACCCGAGCGAGCCGGCGTACGCGGCGGGCAACTATTACGTGCTTGCGACCACCGGTACCAATGGCTGCAATACGACCATTGGGACCAATGCGATCTGCATCAATCCCGCCGGCAACGCGTACAACGCGACCAACGGCAATAAGGCCACTACGCCCATCGCGGCAGGCGGTTTTGCGCAAATTTGGCTCGACGTGCCGGCGTCACAGGCTGCATACATTTCGCAAGAATTGCAAGTGCAAGGCTGGTCGCAGGCCGAACTTACCTGGACGACGCTGACAGCTGACGGCCACACCGAAACACCGGTTGCCGGTGGCGCGGTCGCGGGCAGCGCGGTGGATAGCCTCTCGATTCAAGGTCTCTCGCTCAACAGCAACCTGATGGCATCGCAGTTCAATCCATCAACGGTGTCGCCGGGCGCGACGACTACCAGCTATTCGCTCACCTTTGACAATGCGACGCTGGCTGCGGATCCGAATCCCGATCCGATCGATGCGATCGTGCTCGAGCAGGCAACGAGCAACGCTTGGAACCTGACGGCACCGACGTTCTCGGGCACAGGCTCGGCCGGCTGGGCGAATCTCTCGACGACCGGCTATAACGTCGCCGGCAACGATTTGGAATACTGGTTCGGCGTTTGTGCCAATCAGTACACGAATCACACCACCGCAGGTCCGCCGCAGCCTCCAACGGCTCCGACGAATCCGACCACGACGCAGACTGCGCTCGGCGCCGCGTGTACGGCGGCGCAAGAGCAAGACGCGATTGCACCGGGCGGTGCGCTCACGATCAACTTCACGTTGGCGAATGTTACCACCGGGACGCAGACGTTCTACCTGTACGCGCACGGCGCGAACGGCGGCGGCTGGTCGTCGCCCAAGACCATCACGGTGACGTCGTCAAGCAAGACGGCGAGTGCGAAGTTCTACTCGGTTGCGTCGGGAGCGACCGACGCGAGTTGCGACACGGCTTCAAACGTGTCCACCAATACGGTTGCCTCAGTCTCGAAGTCGCCGAACTGCTTTATCTACGAAGTCACCAACACGAGCTCGAGCGGTCAGAACATCGGAACGGTCAACATTTCGCTGCCTGCATTCGACATCAACGGACTGGCGACGAGCGGTACCGATTGGTCCCTCGTTGGGAGCCCGGTCACGCAATACGTTGTGCTCGGAAGAATTAATGCCGGCGCCTTTGTGACGACGGGCATTCCCGCCGGCTGTGCGATCAACGTTGCGAACACATTCGATCCGACGCCGGGAAGCACGAACGGTCAGATCCAAGTGAGCGGGTGCACCGGATTGGCACCGACCGATAACATCGCCGTGGAGTTCGTTGCCAACACACCGAGCACCGAGAGCGACAGCTACCTGCTGCCGGCGACGATCGACGGCGTGACGTCCGGGTTAGCCTGGACCGGTTCGGATGAGGTGTCGGTGGCGTTCTCGCTCGGCCTCGCGATTAGTGTCGACCCGTCGAACCCGGGCCCGGGCAACTCGCATCCGAACGTGGTCTGCAACCCCGCGCAATGCACCTTCTCGGGTGAGACGGTGAACTTCGGCGAGTTCGCAGCCAACACTACGATTACGGGCACGGACGTAGTTCGCGCCACGGTCGTGTACGAAGGTTCGACGGTCGTGGCGACCTGCCCGGCTGGGGCCGGTACGGTGGCCAACACATGGCAACTGCAAGTCTCGGCGTCAGCCAATGCAACGACCGAGCTGCTGACGTCAGAGGACGAGACGAACTCGACCAGCGGCCTCACTTATGGGGCGGGTGTCGCCACATACTTTAGCCCGACCTCGAGCACGACCACCCTTGCTTGCGGGAATTACACGGCCAACTCGGACTTCGACGTGCTCCAGAACTTCGAGGTTCAGAACGGTGCCGATATCTCCGGCCACCAAGTGACAATTCTTTACACTTTGATCGGCAATTAAACTAAAGTTTTCCGTCTCTCCATCAAAAGGGGCGCCGCAATTATTTCGCGGCGCCCCTTTTCTTATGCGACTTTTATGCGGTGAAATACGGCGAAATGGCTGTCCCGCTCTTCTTTACCGAACCTCTAGGCATTTCTTAACGCCCCCTGCACGCACAGCTACTAACCAGGGACTCAAGGCTGCCG
>Ga0302180_10002526_pt1 | contig 14156 bp, 14 predicted proteins | sample I_Palsa_E3_2_FD_200575 | JGI IMG/M metagenome (GOLD analysis project Ga0302180, IMG submission 200575) | Peat permafrost microbial communities from Stordalen Mire near Abisko, Sweden - I_Palsa_E3_2 | ecosystem: Environmental > Terrestrial > Soil > Palsa > Peat permafrost | place: Sweden... | reverse complement strand
GGTGCCGACGTGTTTACCCGGATCGAGTAGCCGGCGAATCTCCGCGGGGTCGAGCAACGCGGTCAGCGTCGCGTCGCCGGCGAGCGTTTGCGCAAGCGGATTGTCTTGACCGCGTGCAAGTGCGGCCCACGCTTCCATCGCGGCCTGGCGGATGCGCTCGTGCAACACTTGACGATCGCCGCCGGCGCGTGCCGCCTCCATCATTACTGCTTCGGTTCCGGCAAAAGGCCCGTACACGCGCAGATTATGCGCGATCCGGCGCTCCTCAACGCGCAGGCCGTCGACCACTTTGCGCGCGAGGGTCACGATCTCGTCTGCGCACAGAATCGCTTCGGGAAGAATCGTACGCCGATTGGCGCTGTCGTCGAGGGTACGCTCCAGGTAATTCGTTGCGGCATTCTGCCACGCGACGTCGCTGTAACTCACCAGTAACCGCGCGAGCGAATCGATGCGCTCGCACAGAATGGGATTGCGCTTGAACGGCATCGCGGAACTGCCGACTTGCGAGCGGCCGAAGGGCTCGGCGAGTTCGCCGAATTCGGGGCTACTGAGGATGCGCACGTCGGCAGCAAATTTTGAAAGCGACGCGCCAAGGCCGGCAAGTCCGGAAAGCAGCAAGTAGTCGAGCTTGCGTGGATAGGTCTGCGTGCTCACGTCGCGTGCGCGCAAACCGAACTGTTCGAGGACGTGCTCTTCGAACATCGCCGAGGTGCCCTGGTGATCGAGCAGATGCTCGTACGACGCTGCCGTCCCGACCGCGCCGCGCAGACCCTTGGTGGTGAGCTGCTCGAAGACGAAGCGCAGATTGGCATCGTCGATCAAGCAATCTTGCGCGTAGATGCCGAGGCGATAGCCCAGTGTCGTCGGCTCGGCCGGCTGCAAGTGGGTAAACGCCATGCACACCAAATCGGCGTACTGTCGGATCTTCGCGGCGAAGGTCTGCAACAGGCCGTCCAGATTCGCACCGACCGCGGCCAGGCCCAAACGCAGGCGATAGGTCTCAACCGTGTCCTCGATGTCCATCGAGGTCGCGCCGAGATGTAATTTTCCGCCGCCGATCTTTGCTTGCGAGGCAAAGACGCGAATTTCGGCCATCAGATCGTGGTGAATCTCCCGTTCGATGGCCAGCGCCGCCTCGATATCGATCTCGTGCGCGTGGGCGCGCAAGTCGGCGACTTCGGCGTCGGTGATCAGCCCGGCGCGCGCTTGTGCCTGCGCGAGCGCAACCCAGACCGCTCGCCAGAGTTTACGGCGTTCTTCCTCGGAAAAGAGCGTGCGTAGCTCGGCGCTGCCGTATCTCCAAGAGAACGGCGAGACGTACGTACGATGATTCATGGGACGAAGACGATCTTCGCCTCCGGTCAGTGTCGCGCCCTCCGAACGCGATGCGTAAAGTCGCGAGCGCCGAAGCGCACCGACGAGGCACGAGGAGGGAGGATAGCTATAGCTATGTGACCGACGAGTAACGAAGCCGGTGCGCTTTCGCCGCCGCGACCCTACGGGCTGGCCGTTTGGCGGCCGCGACCCGCGTCATTCTTCGCTCGCAAAGCGCTGCTTTTGTCGCTCATCATTCCTTGCCCAATCCGCCAAACGGTCAGCTTTACGCGTCGAACTCGGAGGACGCGGCACTAAAGCGCTGCCTCGTCGCCTTTGGTCGTAGCGTCGGGAGGCGCGGCGCGATGCGCGAAGTCTGCCAGCGCGACCGTGACGTGATCGGGCGTTCCGGCATCGATCGCGCGGAGCGCCGCCGCGCGGCCGGCCTCATCCACAAAGTGCCGCAGCTGCTCCTCGGTCATCCCCGCGGTCCGTGCTTCGAGGTCGTCGAGCGCCGCCGAAAGGTCGAAGGCCAGCGGCTTGGCGTCGAGCAGCGCATGCAGCGCGTCGCGGCGCGCCTGCGGCGTCAATTCGGTCAAATCCACGAATTCGGGGAACCGGCTGCGCAGTTCGGGGTCGATCGCCGCCGCGTCGACGGTCTCGCCGACGATAAAGACCGGCTCCTTGCGCTCGGAAAGCCGATCGATCGTCACCGCGAGGTGCGCGATCGACCCGGGATCGCCGTAGGCCGGGATCTCCACCACCACGATGGCATGGGCGCTCGCTCGCGCCCGCTCGAGCGCTTCGTCGAGCGCATCGATGTTGGCTGGAATCACCGGCAAGCCGGTCTGATCCGCCAGGTTCTTGATGGCGCTCATGCGTGCGTCGGCCGATGGGCCGGCGATCAGCACCGCCCGCGGTACGGTGATGCCCTGCGACTCCATCGTTGCCACGTGGGCGAACATCGCGGCAAGCATACGCGTGCGCTTTTGCACGGGCTCGGGCAAATCGGAGTCGATTGCGTCTGCTGGGATCTGCGCCACCGCTTCGGCGGCCTCGGCATCGATGGGAACCGTTGCGGCTTCCGCTCCGAATGTGGGCGGCGCGAGGTCGACTACGGCACCGAAGCGCGCGATGATCCCCTCGTCGAGGCCCTCCCGCGTCGTTGCGCCGGCGATCACCCAGACGTCGTTGCGACCTTCCAGCTGCTCCCACTCGCTCCAAAGTGCTTGCACAACTTCCTTACGCATTGCTTCGTACGCGGCCGACCCGGTCGTGGTAAAGAACCGTTCGGCTTCATCAATAAAGATGATGGAGCGCGCGCGTTTGGCGGTTGCGAAGATACGCGAGACCGTTGCGGCGCCCTGACCGACGTACCCGATCTTGATCTGCGAGAACGAAAGATGCAGCAATGTCGCGGCTGCGGCGCGCGAAATCGCCTGCATGACGTCGGTGAGATCGATTCGCTCGCTGCTCTGGATGAAGAGTCCGCGCCGAGTCGCCGGATCACCCAGCCGAAAGAGAATGATCTGACGGATCAACTGGTTACGAACGGTTGCCGGGAGGGCCAGACCTTTGACGATCGCCGCCGTAGCGTCGTATTCGCGCAGCTCTTCTTCCATCCGCCGCACGCGTTCGTCGAGGTCCTTGCGTGCCCCCGAGTGTGCGACGATTTCGCGATACTCGGTGGCTTGAGTAGCGACTTGCGGCAGATGGCGCTCGAGCGCGCGCTGGAAAAACACACCGTACGACCGAATGAACGGATTCTCCAGATCGGCGTGCACGAGCGTCGGCTTCCTGTCCGGAAAGCGCGTGAGAAGCACGTTGCTGCGCCGTTCGTCGATCACCTCAACGAAGGTTTCATCCAACGCTTCTTTCTCTCGCACGCCCGGGATTTTCCACGCGCGATCCTCGAGCACACCGTCGATCGGACCGTCGTAGCCGATAAGCGGATGATTCAGACCGGCTTCGTAGCGCGTGAACGCGACGAAGCGAACGTCTTTGCCGTCGCTACCGAGATACGACGCCCGCGCCTTCTTGATCGGTGCGAGGCACTGTTCGCGCGCGATAAAGTAGCCGATGAGCGCAAGCGCGAGATAGAGCGTGATTGCGAGAAGCAGGCCGCTGGCTTGGAGCCCGTATATGAGGCCGGCCGCAACTACTACGAATCCGACAACGGCAAAAATCTGGTACGGCCCCGTCCATCCCAGCAGCAGGGCTTGGGAGATCGTGTCGCGCTCGCGCATGCGTTGCTGCTGGCCGTAAACGTCGCGCCACGCTGCGTTAACCATCGTGTCGAGCGAGGCTCGAATGGCAGCAAGACGCTCCCGATCGGCAGCAATTTGCCGATCGAGATCATCGCGTTCGGCCCGTACGCGATCGACGTCGTCCTTTAGCCATTGCTTCGGGTCGACATCGGGCGAGTCGGTCGGGGGTGGGTCGACGACGTCCATAACCAAAGTATCGGCAGTTAGCGCCGACTCAAGCCGGAGAGTTCCGCGGTGATGCGTTCAACCAGCGTGCGGTGATCGTCAGGGTCGTTCCCGGCCGCGCCGGTGACAATCGATTCGACGCCGTGAACCGCCCGCTCGTACGCGATGCGAGCGCGCCGTTCGCCGACCCTCCCCGCGATTGGCCGCAGGATGCGCTCACGCCACTTGGCTCGTGCCGGAAGCTCGCCGCCCGGCCGGGCCAACTCCCAGAGCAGCCCGCATTCCGTCGCCAGCGCCGAGAGCAGCGGAATCGCCGCACCGCGCGGATCGTTTGCAAAGAACTCGTGGGCGATGCCCAGCGCTTCGCCGACGTGTCCCTCGACCAGGGCACTTGCGTAGCGGTAAGCCTTGGGATCCTCGATCGAAAGCGACTCGCCTTCGAGGTCTTTGTAGGTGATTTTCTTGCCCGCGAGCGCGAGTTTTTCGAGGTCGTTGCGCACGCTCGCGAGATCGGCTTCGCTGCGTGCAAGTTCGCTGCGCACGCGCGGCTCGGCGCTCGCGCCGAGCGCAGCCAACACTTCGTCGACGTAGCGGGCCCGCGTCTCTTCGTTCGCGGTCGTATCGATGCGCAGCGCGGCGCGACCGGCCTGCGCGCCGAGCGGCTGCGGACGCTGCGAGCGCGGCGAAATCAGATCGAGCACGACCAGCGTGTTGCCGTCGGGAACGGATTCCATGACTTCGAAGAGATCGCGGCGCGGTTGCGCGCGCAATGTCTGCGCGTCGCCCACCACGACGACACGCCGATCGGCGAGAAACGGCATCGCCGAAACCGCTTCGCGCGCGCGCGCGGCATCGTTCCACTCCGAGGCCGCGATGCGCTCGAGATTGAGCTCCCGCATGTCGGGCGGTAGCACACGGTCCAGAAGGACCTCGAGCGCGCGCTCGGCCAGAGCACGCTCGGTGCCTTCGATGACGACCAGGTTTCCGATCTTTGGCGCTTTGTCGATGAACTCGTAATATTTCACGAAACGAAGGCGCTCGCATTGGGGCGCAATTCCAGTGCGGGGATCGTTTCGTGGTACGGCGCACGAATGACCCCGTATTCCGTCACGAAAGCCGTGACGAGATGTCCCGGCGTGACGTCGAATGCGGGATTGAAAACCTGCGCGCCGGCCGGCGCGACCGTCGTGCCGCCGAACGCGGTCACTTCGCTTGCGGCACGCTCTTCGATGTGGATCGACGCGCCCGATTCGATGCTGAAATCGAACGTCGAGCGCGGCGCCGCAACGTAAAACGGAATGCCGTGATGGGCGGCAAGAATCGCAAGACCATACGTGCCGATTTTGTTTGCGGTGTCGCCGTTGCGCGCGATGCGATCCGCGCCGACGATCACGAGATCGATGTTCTTGCGCGCCATCGCGAGTGCGGCCGCACCGTCGACTTGCAGCGTCGCGTCGACGCCGGCCTGCGCAAGCTCGAAGTAGGTCAATCGCGCGCCCTGCAACAGCGGGCGCGTCTCGTCGACGAACACGTGCGGGTGCTTCCCAGCGCGCTGCGCCGCGATGATGACGCCGAGCGCCGTCCCGCCCCCGGCGGTCGCGATGGGCCCGGTGTTGCAATGCGTGAGGATCTGGGCGTCCTTGGGGATCAGGTCGAGACCGGCATCAGCGATGGCCGCGTCCATGGCGAGCTGTTCGCGGTGAATAGCGTGCGCTTCGGCGCGCATGTCGCTCGAGGCGAGCACGCGATCGACCGCCCATGCGAGGTTGACGGCGGTCGGACGCGCATCGCGGATGCGCCGCGCGGCAGCGTGGAATTCTTCGTCGCTCGCCATTGCGTCGCGCAACATCGCGACGCCGTACGCCCCGAAAACGCCGATGGCCGGCGCGCCGCGCACGGCCAGTGTCTTGATCGCCTCTTCGATGTCGTCGACGGTACGCGCCCGTTTCCGCTCGAGCGCGTGAGGGATCAGTCGCTGATCGACATAGGTCAACGCCTCGCCGTCGAACGCGACGGCCGAGAGTTCATCGGGAGCGGGGGTGGCCATGGTGGGAATCCTTTCGGGATTCCCAGCCTTCAAACCCCGGCCGGAACTTGGGCAGTGTAACAGGTGCGGCAGTATACCGGCCGATCGCCGCGCGGGCGGAACGGTACGGTCGTGTTGACGCCGCACGAGGCACAAACGGCCTCAAAACTCGGACGAGCTCCAGACGGAGCGGGGGCGTGTTCGCCGTTTTGCGTCCTGCGCGCCTGACGGCATTCGCGGCAACGCTGGGGTTGATTCTGAAAACCTTTTTCGGCAAAGAACTGCTGCTCGCGAGCGGTGAAAACGAACTGGTTCCCACAGTCCTTGCACGTGATCATCTTGTCTTCCACAGGGTCGGAGCCTCCGGAGCATTCAACCGTTAAGGCCAGGTAAAGTGCGACTTTGGTAAGGCCGCTCCCTCCCGTCCGGGCGGTCGGATTGTCACCCAGGCGTGCGAGCCCCGCCGAAGGGGGGTCTACGAGCGAAAACCGGCGCGGGGAAGCTTGTTCGGAATGTTCGCCAGCGTGGCTGCAGCGATCGCCGCTTCGTAGCCTTTGTCGCCCCGCGCCGGATCGGCGCGTTCTTGCGCCTGCGCCAGATTCTCGGTGGTAAGCACCCCGAAGCCGATCGGCACCCCCGTTGCCAGCTGCACGTCCATGATTCCGCGCGCGCACTCGCCCGCGACGAAATCGAAGTGCGGCGTATCGCCGCGAATCACCACGCCAAGCGCGACGATGCCGTCGTAGCGGTCAGCTTCGATCAACTTGCGGCACGCGAGCGGTATTTCGAAGCAGCCCGGAACCTCGACCACTTCGATGTTGTCACTCGATACGCCGCAGTCGGCGAGCGCGCGCTGCGCGCCGTCGATCAACCAATCGGTCAACTCACGATAGAAACGCGCGGCGACGATGGCAAAACGACGACCCGCGCTCTGTGGCGCGGGCTGAGGTTTCCCGTTCGATCCGCTGTCGGGCTTCACGACGCGACCGTCTCGTCGAACATGTGACCGAGTTTGGCGCGTTTGGTCGCCATGTAGCGCTTGTTGTGTGCGGTAGGCGCGGTCTGCATCGCGACCCGACCGACGATCTTGATGCCGTAGCCTTCCAGACCAAAGATCTTACGCGGATTATTCGTGATCAGGCGCAATTCTTTGATGCCCAAGTCGGCGAGGATCTGCGAACCGATGCCATAGTCGCGCTTGTCGACGGGCAGGCCCAAAGCGAGGTTGGCCTCGACCGTGTCCGCACCGTGATCTTGCAATTCGTAGGCGCGCAGCTTGTTGGCAAGACCGATGCCCCGGCCTTCTTGGCGCAGATAGAGAAAGACGCCGCGCCCTTCTTTGGCGATCATTTCCATCGCGCCGTCGCGCTGCGCCGCGCAGTCGCAGCGAATTGAGTGCAGTGCATCGCCGGTCAGACATTCTGAGTGCACGCGAACGAGCACGTCTTTGCCGCTGCTGATATCGCCCATCACCAGGGCGACGTGGGTATTTCCGTCGATGGTGGTTTCGTACGCGACGCCTTTCCAGTCTCCGGTGGTGGTTGGTAGATTGAATTCGGCGACGCGTTTGACGAGTTTTTCGGTACGCATACGGTAAGCGATGAGATCCTTAACAGTGATGAGCCGAAGGTTGTGCCGATCGGCATACACCCGTAACCCGTCGAGGCGCTCCATCGTTCCGTCCTCAGCCATGATTTCGCAGATCACGCCGGCGGGATAGAGACCGGCCATCCGTGCGAGATCGACCGAGGCCTCGGTTTGCCCCGCGCGCACCAGCACGCCGCCCGCTCGCGCGCGCAGCGGAAAGGTGTGGCCCGGTCTCAAGAAATCCGCAGGCACCGCGTCGGGGTCGAGCAGTTTTTTGATCGTCGCTGCGCGATCGTGCGCCGAAATCCCAGTGGTCGTGACACCACGCGCTTCAACTGAAACGGTGAACGCCGTTTCATGCACGGCGGTATTGTCGCGCACCATCTGCGGAATCTGCAATTCATCCAAGCGCAATCCCAGCAGTGGAACGCAAATCAATCCCCCGGCTTCTTTGCGCATGAAGTTGATCGCGTCGGGCGTCACCTTCTCGGCAGCCATCACCAAGTCGCCTTCGTTCTCGCGATCCTCGTCATCGAGGACCACGACCATCTTGCCCGCGCGAATATCTTCGATCGCATCCGGGATCGAATCGAACGGCGAGCTGCGCTCGACCGGCGCCGGAACAAGTTCCGGCAAGACAGCAGTCAGGCGTTGCAAGGTGCGATAGGACGGCTCGCGCCGTCCGGCACGCAGCAGGGACACGGCCGATTCGCTCATCCCGGCTTTGACGGCCAGTTCGGACGCCGAAAGACCGGCGGCCTCAAGGGCGGCGTTGAGGTTGACGGCAAATTCACTCATAGGCCTCAACCCTATGCCCGGACTTGACATATGTCAAGCCACCCTTGTCATCCCGAGCGTCGAGCCACCCGGCGCGGGGGCGCGCAAGCGCGCTATCAAATGCTAAAACATGCTGAAATTCATGGCGTTGTGCGCGCTCGCGCTCGTGTTTGCGACGGTAACCTCGCCCGCGCGCACGCCGGCGGCAACCGCAGGGAGCGCGTGGGTCATCGGGAGTCTGGTACACGCCTCCTCTACCAACGTCAAAGTGATCGACTATAAGATCGGGAAAGAGCTAAGCTTTCTCTTACCCCCTAATTTCAATCAAATATTCTCGGCCGACGGCAGAACGCAATATCAATTGTCAGCCCTGCGGCGAGACGAGATCGTCAAAGTCTTCTACGACCCAAAAAACCTCGGCCCGCGCTACGCCGAACGCATCGAAGTCCTCAATGGCAGGCAGACCGAAAACCAGAAGCCGTGAGACGATAGCTGTTTACTTGACCGTCACCGTGAGCGTGTTGCCGTTATCCCAATGCATTTTGCACGCGGTGCTGTCGTTTCGGCTGAAGTCGGCGTGCCATGTCGTGCTGGACGGACCGCCCGATTTCCAGAGACGATACGATCAACTTCTTCATAACGTCGTTTTGTTGCGTTCGGGGACGTTTCATACTCCTGAGCAAATGAGTCGTCCTCGCGAAGCCGAAAGGGACGCTCACAAGGAGTGAAACTATGCGTCGTTTCTTCGCCGTCACGAGCGCTCTCGCCGCGGGACTGGTGCTAATCGTCGTACCATTCCTGGCGCAAGCCGCAATTACCATCACCGCCAAGCCCGAGAAGATCAACCTCAAGGTTGGCCAAACGGGAGAGATCTTTGTGTACGCTCGCGGCGGCGGTTGGCCGGGGCTCTCCGGCATTTCGTCGGGTTCGTGCCTACACGTCCACAACGGTCATTATCCGAACGATATTCTCGCCGTAACGCGGACGGATCAATCGAAAGGTGGCGACTCGGGCACGATTTCGTTGAGTGTACGCGCCCAAAACCCAGGCAGCTGCTGGGTCAAGTTTTCCGCGGGCGAAGGAAGCGATGAGCGCTCCCTCACCGTCCACATCTCTGTATCACCGTAGCCCCGCCGTCAACACTTCAGCACGCGGATGCGGCCGGTCTTCTCGGCGAAACGCGCAATGCGTGCGTCCCGCGTTGCCAGTCGTGCGCCGTACGCCTCCGCCGTGGCGACCAGAAGCCGCCGTGACTACGGGAGGCGAGGAGCAGCCGACGAAGACCCCTTCCATGCACGCTCGACACTTTGTCTATTGCGGCTTGATCCTTGCCCTGACGCTGGCTGCATCCCCGAAACCCACGCCGACCCCGAAGCCGCAGACGCTGCGCGCCTTCGTCGCGTTGATGCTCGATCAGGCGCCGGTCAACTACAGCAACATGCGCGGCGCTCGTAAGTCGGGCGAGGTCTACCAAATCGTGTACAACACCTTGCCGAAGTTTGCGCCGAGTTGTAACCGTTGCACGATCACCAACGAGTTCGCCTGGACCGGACACGCGGAGAACTGGTCGCTGCAGCAACGCTGGAACGCGCCGAAGATGACTCCGGCTCAAGTTCAAGCGTACCTCACGGCGCAGCTCACGCCGATCCTCAAAGGCTATACGCTCAAGAAGAGCGGGAGCGCCGACTATCCGACTCTGGCCTGGCGCAACGGGGCCACAGGCCTGTGGGTTTCGGTCGAAACGTTCAACGGCGGCTTCGAACCGCGCATTGGTCATGACCTCGAAAAACCCGTCCACGTGCTCAAGTCGCCCACGGTGGCGGATCTTCAAGCGCTACGCAATGCTGTCGCGAATTTTATTTCGCTCGGCATCGGTCCGGCGTCGAATAACTTCCTGTCGCTTCGCGGGACAGGCAAGAAAGATATTCTCGGCGATATGACCTACGCGCTCAACGTGTCGTTCGGATCGAGCCTAACCGATTGCGCCGTCAACGATGGGAGCAATAACTCGATCGGCATCTCCGATTTCTCGCCCAAGTGGACGATGCAATGCCAGACCGTCCCGATGGTCGGAACCAAAGAGCAAATCCAACCGCTGATCCACGACGCGATGGCGGCTGCGCTGCCCGGCGGTTTCTCCGTCACTACCGGCAAGTATCTGGGTATCGACGACTATCGCTGGGATAACACCAGCACGCAAGTCGCCGCGGATATCGATTCATTCGCGGGGTTCACGCTACCGAACGGATTGGTCGCGTTCGGCGTGGGCATCATTCACTTCTTACCGGCACCCGCCGCTACGTCGTCGCCTTAAGGAGCGCGGCTCGTAGCCGAGGCGGTATCGGCGTGCTCTTCTTCGTACGGCGGCTAACACACGCAACGGTGAGCGTCAGCACGGCATTGGCCACCCCGGTCGTTTCGTTGAACAGCACGCATTTCCAACGAATGCTGGACGCCCCGACCTTCTCGATGTGCGTGCGCACGCGAAGTTGATCTCCCATGAGCGCCGGCGCGTGAAAGTTCGCTTCGGCGTGCACCCGCGGCAACCAGAAGTCCAGATCGTCGAACACCGTGTTGTACGGAAACCCGAGTTCGCGAAACATCTCCATCTCCGCGTGTTCCGCATAGCGCCAATAGTTCGTGAAATAGATGATCCCGGCAATATCGCAGTCGGCCCACTGTACCTGTGCGCGCGCCTCAAATGTGCGCGCGCCCGGCGGAAGGTCATCGTGAAACTGCGGCATGCACGTAACGCGCGAGCGGATCGACTTCGATGTTCACGAGCGAGCCGACCGGACGCGCGCCCAGCGACGTGCGCGCCAGCGTTTCCGGGATCAACGCAATCTCGAACCAGTCGCCACCGGCCGCGGCAACGGTGAGGCTCACGCCGTCGATCGCGATGAAGGCCTTCTCCACGATCATCGGCGCGAGCGCCGCTGGGCGCTCGATGCGCACGCGCTCGCCCTGACCTTCCGCGGTGCGTGTAATCACGCCGGCCGTCGCATCGACGTGACCGTAGACGAAGTGGCCGCCCATCCGATCGCCCACACGCAGGGAGTATTCCAGATTCACTGCATCGCCGGCGGCCAAGTCGCCGAGCGCACTGCGCGCAAGCGTTTCGGGAACCACGTCAAACCAGATCCGGTCGCCTTCGATACGCGTCGCTGTGAGACACACGCCGTCAACGGCAATCGAGTCCTTGACCTGCGGCGCCTCGTGCTCCACGCCTTCTGCGGCAATCGCGAGCGTTAGACCGCCGCCCGCGAGGGCTGCGTTGCTTACGACGGTTCCGCGATAGCCAATGAGTCCACTGAACATTGGGGCTCGTCGTTCGCGACGGCGATCACCAATGCTTGCGAGACCACAGCGCCCGCCGCCCGCAGCGCCGCGGCGCAATCCTCCAGCGTCGTCCCGGTGGTGCACACGTCATCGACGAGCGTCACGCTGCGTCCACGCACCAGACCTGCGTCACACCAAAAACGGCCGCGCGCTGCGCGACGCTCGTCACGCGAGCGGCCGCGCTGCGCATCGCCGCGAAGCGGTTCGAGCGCGCACAGCACCGTTGCGCCGGCACGCCGCCCCGCGACGCGGGCGACGTATTCCACGCCGTCGATCCCGCGCACCCGCCGCCGCGCGGCGGTTGTGCGTACGGGAACCAGCAGCATCGGCGCCGAGGCCATCGCAGCCAAACGCTCACCTAGGCTTTGCGCAACGTCACGGCGGCCGTCCTTGAGCGCCAGCACCGCTCGGCGCAGCCCGCCGCGATACTCGCCCAGCGCGTAGACCCGCAGCGTCGGCAATGCGCGGAGAAGCGGCGGTTCGTCGAGCGGAAGGCAACGCTCGCATAGTCCGATGCCGAACGCATTGCACCCCGCACACTGCGGCGGAAAAAACACGTCCAGAAGCGCATGAAACATTCACGCCTTCCATCCCCCCGAAGAGTGGGTTTGTCTAGACCGCAGCGACGGCGACGATGTCGCCGTGCATCTCGCTCCCGGCTTCGACGCGCGTCTCTTTTCCGACGATCGCGCCGTGCAAATGCGCTCCGGCACCGATCGTGCTCTCCTCCCAGACGATGCTCGCTTCAACGATCGCGCCGTCCTCCACGACCGTTCCGTCGCCGATCACCGAAGGTCCGACAATGCGCACGCGTTCGCCGATGCGGGCCCGAGCGCCGATCCACACATTCGCATCGATCCCTGCACTAGGTGAAATGCGTGCGCTCGGATCCGTACCGTTGGCACGCGTGTCCGGAATGCGGAACGCGCCATTGACGACGTCGGCGCTGGCGCGGCGGTATTCGCCGGGCGTACCGATATCGCACCAATACGCACCGCCCGCGTCGTAACCGTAGAATGGTAAGCCGTCGCGCAGAAGTTCTGGAAAGACCTGCTTGCCGAAATCGTAAAACGTGTCGGCGGGGATGCGCTCGAAGATGCGCGGCGAGAAAACGTAGATACCGGTATTCACCGCTTTGCTGCGCTCCGTTCCGGGCGCGGGCTTTTCTTGAAAGCCGGTAATGCGCCCGTCGGGATCGGTAACCACAACACCGTATTGATCCACCGCATCGCGCGTCACGAGGCCGATCGTCGCAACGGCGTGCTTGGCTTCGTGCATCGCGACGATGCGATCCAGCGGGAGATCGGTCAGGTCGTCGCAGCCGACGACCACGAACGTCTCGTTTGCAAAAAATGGCTCCATCGGTTTGAGCGCGCCGGCACTGCCCATCAGGGTCGCTTCGTGCAAATACTCCAGGCGAACGCCGAAGGCCGACCCGTCACCCAGCGTACTCGTAATGGCGTCGGCGAGATAGTGAACGTTGATCGCGATCTCGTCGTATCCAAACGACTTGAGATATTTGATAAGGTGGATCGCGTTGGGCACGCCGGCGACCGGGACGAGGGGCTTAGGAACCGTCTTGGTGAGTGGGTAGAGGCGCGTCGAGAGCCCGCCGGCCAAGAGCATCGCCTTCACGTGTCGTTGATACCTTTCTGTCTTCGTACGCCCAGCCGGTCGAGCGCAACCAGCCATATAAAGTAGGGGAGCGCGAGTTGACGGCGCACGCGTTGCGGTTCACGGATCAAACGGTAGAGCCACTCGATCCCGAGCTGTCGCCAAATCATCGGCGCGCGTTTCACGCGACCGCTGATCACGTCGAACGAGCCACCGATCCCGATTCCGGCGCCGCATCTGGTCGCGCGCAGATGTCGTGACAACCACATCTCTTGCCGCGGCGAACCCAGACCAACAAAGACAATGCGCGCGCCGCTGCTTCGAATGGCATCGACAATCGCCGGTTCCTCCTCGCTTGTGAAAAACCCGTTGCGCGTGCCGGCGACGATCAACCCCGGGAAGCTGCACTCGAGAATTGCTGCGGCGTCAGCGGCAACGCCTTCGGCGCCGCCAAAGAGGTACACCGGCAGCCCTTCCTTCGCAGCGCGTTGGCAAAGCCTTTCCATCAGATCGACGCCGGTGACGCGCTCTTGCAGCTTTGCACCACGACGACGCGCGACGGCAAGTACGCCGATCGTGTCACAAAGCGAGAGTGCGCTCGCGTTCACAACCGCGCGAAAGGCCGCGTCATGCTGCGCATAGACGACCATCTCGGTGCCGAGAGTAACGACTTGCGCGGCGACGCCGTCGCTTGCGTAATGCAGGATAGCGTCGGTCGCTTCGTCCTGATCGAGCAGGTCGAGGCGACATCCCAATATATCGATCGAATCCAAGGTCAGTGCACTTATGCGGTCGTCAGGTACGACGCGATGAGCGGACGCAAACGCTCGACCAGCGCGGGCGGAAGTTGATCCAGCGGCGGACGGCAGCGTCCCACTTTGAAGCCGAGCTCGCCCATCGCCCACTTGATCGCGATCGGACTGGTCACGGTAAAGAGCGCGTCGGTGAGATCTAGCAAACTGTTGTGAATCGCCGCCGCGGCTTTGACGTCGCCGCGCTCGAATGCACCGGCCATGTCGCCGTACTCGCGCGAACAGAGATGCGAGGTCACGCCGACCACGCCGTCG
>Ga0302180_10002524_pt1 | contig 14175 bp, 9 predicted proteins | sample I_Palsa_E3_2_FD_200575 | JGI IMG/M metagenome (GOLD analysis project Ga0302180, IMG submission 200575) | Peat permafrost microbial communities from Stordalen Mire near Abisko, Sweden - I_Palsa_E3_2 | ecosystem: Environmental > Terrestrial > Soil > Palsa > Peat permafrost | place: Sweden: Abisko... | reverse complement strand
TCCAGCTCTTCTGCTATGGCGAATACTTCGCAAGAGCCCAGCACCAACAACGGCACGTATTTGAAATCAGCCCGAAACGCGGCACGATCTACGACCGCAAGGGTCAAGAACTGGCTATCAGCATCCCCATGGATTCCGTATTCGGCGATCCTACGGACATCAAGGATGCATCCCTCGTCGCCAGGCTGCTCTCGCGCGTTCTGAATATTCCCCCCGAAGAAATCGAAACAAAAATACGAGAGGCGCGTACGCCCGTTCGTCTGGCAAAGAAACTTTCGCCTGAAATCGTCCAGCGCATTGACGATATGAACTTGAAGGGCGTCTTCTTTCAGAAGGAAAATCGCCGGGTCTATCCGCAGCGGCAGAGCCTGGCGCACGCACTGGGCTATGTGGACGTGGACGAAAAAGGCATCGGAGGCATCGAGTACGCCTTCGATAAACAGATTCGCGGAAAGCCGGGCCGCATGATGGTGATGTCCGACGGAAAACGGCGCTGGTACGACCGCAGCGAAGCCGCCGCGGATCCCGGCGCCAGCGTGACGCTGACCGTGGATGAAACGATCCAGTTCATCGCCGAAAAAGAATTAGCGCGTGGAATGGAAGAGACCCACTCCAAATATGGGACGGTGGTGGTTCAAGATCCAAACACCGGGGAACTGCTGGCCATGGCAAATCTCCCCACGTTCGATCCCAATGACGCCGGCACTTATCCCGACGAAGTGCGCAGGAACCGCGCCGTTACCGCCGCCTACGAACCCGGTTCGACCTTCAAAGTGGTCACCATGACCGGAGCAATTGAAAACGGAGTCACGGATCCGGACAAACTCGTGGATTGCCAGATGGGCTCGATTCTTGTCGCCGGCAGGCTGATTCATGACTGGCATCCGTTCGGAGTTCTCAGCGTTCGCGACGTTCTTGCGAATTCCAGCGATGTTGGGTCGATCAAGATTGCCCTTGAGCTCGGCGCCCCCAGGTTTTACGACACGATTCGCTCTTTCGGAATCGGCCAGCTTACCGGGATCGAGTTGCCGGGGGAAAATCGCGGAAAACTTCGCCCTGTTGAGAACTGGAATGCAAGCGCTATCGGGTCGGTGGCCATTGGGCAGGAAATAAGCGTGACGCCGGTACAAATCATCTCGGCGATTTCCGCCGTGGCGAACGGCGGATTGCTTTACAAGCCGCGCATCGTCAAAGAGATTCAGGGCGGAATTGCTTCGGGGCCGCTCCCGCGGCCTGCGCCGCAACAAGTGACGGACGCGAAGACCGCGGCCACGGTACGCGGAATGATGGAGACGGTGGTCTTGAGCGGCACCGGCAAGCTCGCGCAGCTCAATGGATACACAGCCGCGGGCAAATCCGGCACCGCACAGCAAATTGACCCCGACACGGGGCGCTATTCTCCCAACAAATACATTGCTTCGTTTGTCGGGTTTGCGCCGGTGAACGAACCGGCGGTCACCATACTCATCGTCTTCGATTCGCCGCAGGGCGCGCATCACGGCGGAGAAATCGGCGGACCGGTATTCAAGCGCATAGCGGAACAAGTGCTCGCGTACTTAGCCGTTCCCGGCGACATACCTGAGCCTTCAGAGACCGAAACGGCGAAGAATGTGGGACACGCTCGCGCTCCGGAAGAAGATTTGAGCAATGGAATTAATGAGGCGCGTTTCAAAGCGGCCACCGAGCAGCAGGATGTCTCGCCGGCTACAACGGTTGCGTTCAGCGATGGGGACGCTGTGGTAGTCCCGGACCTGGCGGGAGAGACGGTTCGAGGTGTCACGGAGGATTGCTCGCGCCTGGGATTAGTTCCCTCGCTGATTGGCAGCGGGGTTGCGTTGGAACAATCGCCAGAGGCAGGTACGCGCGTGGTGCATGGGAGCCGCGTGACGGTGCGGTTTGGGCGCGTGACGGCGGAAGCGCCGTCCACGGCGGCGCAAAGGAATGTAAATTGAAATTTGTAATGGAGAGTGGGCCCGAAGTGAGTTCAGGAAGCGGTGCAAAGCGCCAGAACAAACAGAGCACAACTCTGCGTGAGCTAATGGAGGGCGTTGAGCGGGTCAGCATGGGCGGAGCTGAGAACCCCAACATCCTCTCGGTGGCGTGCGACAGCCGTCAAGTTACGCCGGGCGCGCTGTTCTTCGGCCTGCCGGGACAAAAAGAGGACGGAAAAAAATTTGTATTTGACGCGATCGCGCGCGGCGCGATTGCAATCGCGAGCCCGGAGCCGCGAAGCGCAGAGATAAAGCCTGGTATTGCATGGGTGGAACTTGTCCCAGGAACCGAGCGCCGCGCGCTAGCGGTAGCGGCTGCGAATTTCTACGGGCACCCTGCCAACGCGCTGAAGCTCATCGGCGTCACCGGAACAAACGGGAAGACCACTACAACTTTTCTCATAGATTCGATATTGCATGCGGCGGGATTTACAACCGGGCGTATCGGTACGACGGGCTACGAAACTCCACGAGGCAGCCGCAAGGCTCTGAATACCACGCCCGAATCGTTGGATTTGCAGCAAATGTTTGCGGAAGTTCGCGACGCCGGCGGAACGCACGCCGTGCTGGAAGTGAGCTCGCACGCGCTGGCGATGGAGCGCGTCTGGGGATGCCGCTTCGCCGTGGCGGTTTTCACAAATCTGACGCGCGATCATCTGAATTTCCACAAAACTTTCGAAGAATATTTCGCCGCCAAGCGCCGTTTGTTCGAGGGCCTGGGTGCGGGAGCGCCTGATGTCGCGGTCGTCAACGCCGATGATCCTTACTCGCCTCGGCTGGAGGGCCTTGCAAAACACACGCTGAGATATGGCCTGAGCGAGACGGCCGAGCTCACCACGAAATCGTTTTCACTGCGATTTGACGGCACTCAATTTACGGCGCAAACGCCGGCCGGGAAAATCGAAGTGCGCTCGTCGCTGGTCGGGCGTATCAACGTGTACAACATTCTGAGTGCAATCGGCGCGGCCATTGCGCTTGAAATACCTCGCGCGAAAATCGAAGAGGGAATCGCGAATCTCGAACTGGTCCCCGGCCGTTTTCAGCAAATCGATGAAGGCCAGCCATTCCTGGTAGTGGTTGACTACGCCCATGCGGACGACGCCATCCGCAATTTGATCACGACGGCGCGCGAACTGAATCCTTCGGGGCGCATCATCACGCTTTTCGGAGCCGGTGGAGAGCGCGATCGTTCCACCCGCCCGCTGATGGGTGAAGCCGCCGGAGCGCTGAGCGACCTCGTGATTCTCACCGATGACAACCCTCGAAAAGAAGACCCGTTGCTGATCATGAATGATGTGGTGGTGGGATTGCAGAAAGTGAATGCGAAGTACCGGATCGAGCCGGATCGCGAAATAGCCCTAGAAATGGCGATCGATGAAGCGCAACCCGGCGACATCGTGCTGCTGGCCGGAAAAGGTCACGAAAACTATCAGATTTTGCGCGACCGGACGTTCGAGTTTGACGATCGCGAAAAAGCCCGGGCGATACTGCGGCGCAAGGGTTATTCCAAGCAATCAGCCAAAAAGTAGGCGATTTCGCACGAAAATCTGAGTTTTTCGGAAAATCAGATTCTGAGAGCGACCATCAGCCCCTGGGAGACGCAATGCGGTGGACAGCAGTTCAAGTGGCTGAAACTCTGGGTGTCCCAGTGCCCGCGGGCCTCGATCCCTTGGCCCGGATGGCCGGTGTCTCGATTGATTCTCGCGCCGTTCAGTCTGGAGAACTGTTTCTCGCCATACGCGGTCCGCGTCACGATGGACACACTTTTGTGGCCGGGGCGCTTTCTCGCGGGGCTGCCGCCGGGGTGGTGGCGAGCGAAAAGTTTCCAGAGTACTCGGAAGAAGTCCGGCGCAAGCTCTTTGCCGTGGACGACACGCTCGTCGGGCTGCACCGTTTGGCCTCACGTGCCAGCGAGATTTGGCGCAAGGCGAAGCCGGGTAGGCGAATCGGCGCGGTGGCCGGGTCGATTGGCAAAACTACCACGAAAGAAATCCTTGCGGCGCTTGTGGCCGCGCGGTTCCGCGTACTGAAGACGCAAGGGAATTTGAACAATGAGTATGGTGTGCCGCTCACGTTGCTGCAGCTCGATGATGAGCACGATGCGGCCGTAGTGGAGATGGGCATGTCGCATCGCGGAGAGCTCGCGCGCCTGGCGCAGATTGCTCCGCCTGACGTGGGCGTGATTACGCGCATCGCCGTCGAGCATCTGGAGTTTTTTTCTTCGATTGAAGAGATCGCTCTGGCGGAACGCGAGTTAATCGAGAACCTGGCGTGGCCCGGCGCAACGGCTGTGCTGAACGCAGACGACGAGCGTGTGGCTCGGTTTGCCGATGTGGCGCGCGGAAATGTGATCTGGTTCGGAACCGGCGCGCGTGCGCAATTTCGCGCAGAGGCGATCGATGAACGCGGCATGGAAGGGTGCGCGTTTGATTTCGTGTCTCCAAGCGGCCGCGCGCGGTTGGAATTGCCGTTAATTGGCCGGCACAACGTGATGAATGCTCTGGCAGCCCTAGCGGCGGCCAGCGTATGGGGCATCGGTGCGGCAGAGGCGCAAGGTGTGTTTCCAACGCTGGTACCTGCCGATAAGCGCGGCGAAGTAGTTCGATTCGAAAACGGACTCACGGTGATAAACGACAGCTACAACTCGAGCCCCACAGCATTGAACGCGCTGGCTGAGCTTCTCGCGGCCACGCCCGGATATCGGCGGAGAATTCTCGCGGCGGGCGAGATGCTGGAGCTTGGGACCTCGGCACCGGCGCTGCATCGCGAATGCGGAAAGCTCGCAGGGTCGCTCGCGGGAATTGACTGGATCGTGGGCGTGCGGGGTGATGCAGCGGAGCTTGTCCGCGCGGCGATCGATGCCGGGCATGCGCCGGAGCGCGCGAAGTTTTTTGAGAATTCGGATGAAGCGGCGAAATTCCTGGCGGAGTTCGTCGCAGGCGGAGATCTTTTGCTGCTGAAGGGTTCGCGCGGCGTGAAGATGGAAAAAATTCTCGAGGCAATCGACGCGCGTCAAAAGCGGACCGGATCGACAGGCTCCGTGGAAGCCATCGAAGCCGGGCGAAAAGGCTCGCGCTGATGCTTTACTACCTCTTCTTTTACGCGCTGAGGCCCTATTTCAGCCCGCTGAACGTATTTCGCTACATCACCGTTCGGACCGCGGTGGCCAGTGTGACGGCGTTTCTGCTTTCGCTGCTGATGGGGCCGTGGGTGATTGAAAAACTTCGTGAGCTACAAGTGAAACAGTACATTCGCGAAGAGGGCCCCAAAGCTCACCAAAAGAAAGCGGGAACTCCCACCATGGGAGGCGTGTTGATTGTGGCCGCCATCGCGATTCCTACGCTCCTGTGGGCGGATTTGCGCAGCCCCTACGTGCTGCTTGCGATTGGAGCCACGGTGGCGTTCGGCGCCATAGGTTTCGTGGATGATTACAATAAAGTTGTGCGACGGAGAAATCTCGGGCTGTCCCCGAGCAAGAAATTCTTTTTTCAGGTGTTGACCTGCGTGGCGGTCGCCGTGGCGTTGCTCGTGTTGCAATCGCACGGCGCGTATTCCACGCAGTTAAGCGTGCCGTTTCTCAAACGGCTGCATCCGAATCTGGTGATCGACTCGCTGTTGGTCCGGAATTTCGTGTGGCCGCTGGCGTTCGTTCCATTCGTTCTGTTTCTTGTGTTTGTAATCGTGGGCAGCTCGAACGCAGTGAATTTGACCGATGGTTTGGACGGCCTGGCCATCGGATGCGTGCTGGTTTCTTCCACTGCGCTGACGGTGCTGACTTACGTATCCAGCAACGCGCGCATGGCTGAATACTTGGAGATTCAAAAAATACCAGCGGCGGGCGAACTCGTAATTTTTTGCGGCTCGTTGGTCGGCGCTTCACTGGGATTTCTCTGGTACAACGCGCATCCGGCCGAGATGTTCATGGGCGATGTGGGGTCGCTCGCGCTTGGAGGCGCAATCGGCGTGGTCGCCGTAATCATCAAGCAGGAGATTCTGCTGCTTTTTATTGGCGGTGTTTTCGTGCTCGAAGCGCTTTCGGTCATCATTCAGGTTGGCTCGTTCAAGCTCACGGGCAAGCGGGTTTTTCGCATGGCCCCGCTGCATCACCATTTCGAATTGATGGGATGGAGCGAGTCAAAAATCATCGTGCGTTTCTGGATTGTGGCGCTGGTATTTGCGTTGTTTTCGCTGACGACATTGAAATTGAGGTGACTTGGTTTGAGGCCTGGAATCGATCTCGCGGGGAAGCGCGTTCTGGTGGTGGGATTGGCGCGCACAGGTGTGGTTACATCGCTTTTCTGCGCGGGCTATGGAGCAACCGTGACGGCTACGGACGAACGTCCGGAATCCGAGCTGGCGGAAGCGGCCTCAAAGCTGCGCGCGGCGGGAGTGAAATTCGAGCCCGGCGGGCACGTTTCCAAAAGTTTTCTGAATCAGGATTTGATTGTGGTCAGCCCCGGCGTCCCGGCAAAGCTTCCCGCGCTGGAAGCGGCGCGCGCGCACGGAATTCCAGTTTGGAGCGAGATTGAACTTGCTTGGCGTTTTCTGCGCGGAAAACTTGTCGCCATCACCGGCTCGAACGGCAAGACCACAACGACTTCGCTGGTCGCGCACATTCTCAAAACCGCGGCGATTCCGGTAATGGTTGGCGGAAATATCGGCACGCCGTTGCTTGCACTGGTGGAAAACTCCATGGATACCACCGTGACCGTGGCGGAAATAAGCAGCTTCCAACTGGAAACCATCGAAAAGTTTCGGCCGGAAATCGGAGTGCTGTTGAACCTGACGCCCGACCATCTGGATCGCCACGTTTCATTCGACGAGTACGCTGCCGCAAAAATGCGCATGTTCGAAAATCAAACCGAGCGCGACATCGCCATCCTTAATGCGGACGATCCCGAAATTACGCGCCGCATGCCCTCCAAACCGCACATTTTCTGGTTTAGCCGGCAGAAGCGGGTGGCCGCCGGAGCCTTTCTGCGCGATGGACAGATTTTTTTTCGCAACGAAGGTTCCGAAGTGGCTCTTGCGCGGCGCGATGAAATCCCGCTGCGCGGCGAACACAACGTCGAAAACGTGTTGGCCGCGTGTTCCGCGGCTTTCCTGGCAGGCGCCGATCCGGCCGCCATTGCGAACGGCGTGAAATCGTTCAAAGGCGTCGAGCATCGCTTGGAATTCGTGGCTGAAATATCCGGCGTGCAGTTTTACAACGATTCAAAGGCCACAAATGTGGACGCGGCACTGAAGGCAATCGAAGCATTTCCGGGGTCTCTTATCGTGATTCTCGGCGGAAAGGACAAAGGGAGTCCCTACACGCCGCTGCGCGAGTTACTGCACGATCGCGCGCGCATGGCCATTTTGGTCGGCGCTGCTGCGGAGAAAATTGCAGAAGACCTTGGCGATTCAGTTCCCGTAACGAACGCCGGCACGCTGGACCGTGCCGTGCAAATTGCCGCTGAGCGCGCGCAGCCCGGCGATACCGTGTTGCTCGCTCCGGCCTGCGCCAGCTTCGATCAATTTGAAAATTACGAACATCGCGGCCGCAGTTTCAAAGAGCTGGTCGCGCGTCTGGAAGATCACAACAAATCGGCCGCGGGAGCTTCCGCGCAAAAAGGATGACGCATGCCACGTAGTCTGCAACCCGACCGGAAATTATTCGGCGTCACGCTGGCGCTTTGCCTGATCGGTGCGGTGATGGTTTTCAGCGCCTCGGCCATCACCGCTCGAGAGCAGGGCGGTAATGGCTATACGTTTCTGCTGCGCCAGCTTGTGTGGATCGCGCTCGGACTAGCCGGAATGTTCTGGCTGATGCACACCGACTACCGGAAATTCCGGCAACCACGCGTGATTTTCACCGCGGTTTCCATCACCCTCGTCATGTTGATTTCGGTTTTCTTTTTGGATCGATCGCATGCCACGCATCGCTGGTTCAGGCTGGGCCCTCTGAGCCTGCAACCGTCGGAGATCGCGAAACTGGTCTTAATTTTCTACCTCGCTTGGTTTATTGAAATCCGGCGCGGCCCGAAAAGTTTCGGCATAAACGATCCGGTGCACACGCTATTGCCGGCGCTGGGAACGGTTCTGCTGATGGTTGGCCTGGTTCTGGGGGAGCCGGATATGGGTACGGCGTGCATGATCCTGCTCATCGCAGCGGTGATGCTGTACGTGTCGGGCCTTTCAGTGCGATACATCGTTGGCGCCGCGCTCGCGGCGATTCCCGTCGTCTATCTGTTAATTGAAAGCACGCCGTATCGGTTGGAGCGCTTCAAAGCATTCTTGTCGCCGAGCACCGACCCGCAAGGCCACGGCTTTCAATTGTTGCAATCGCTCATCGCCATCGGCTCCGGCGGATTCACCGGCGTGGGCTTGATGGAAGGCCGCCAGAAGCTTTTTTTCCTCCCCGAGGCGCATACAGACTTTATTTTTGCCGTGATTTGCGAGGAACTCGGGTTTATCGGCGCCGCGATTGTGCTGACGCTCTTCTTTGTATATGGCTGGCGCGGATTTGTGGCCGCCATGAAAGCTCCGGATGAATTTGGACGGCTACTCGCGCTGGGGATCACCGCGATGGTGATGGGCCAGGCGCTCGTCAATCTGAGCGTGGTGCTGGGCTTGATGCCGACGAAAGGAATTCCGCTGCCGTTCATCAGCTATGGCGGATCGAGTTTGATCGGAATGTTGTTGGCCACCGGCGTGCTGTTGAACATCAGCCAGCACGCGGATGAGATGTGAAGCAGGATGCAAACAGTTTGCTAATCGCCGGCGGCGGCACCGGTGGGCATGTTTTTCCGGGGATTGCCGTAGCGCGCGAATGGCTCGGGCGCAAGCCCGAAGGAGAACGAAGCGTCGTGATCGTAGGAACCGAGCGCGGGATGGAAGCGAGGCTGGTGCCGCAAGCCGGACTGCCGCTCGAAACAATCCGCGTGGCGGGCCTGAAGGGCATTGGTGGAACGAAATTCCTTGGCAATGCGGCAATGCTGCCGCTGGGATTGTGGGACTCGGAAAGGATTCTGCGCCGCCACAATTTTGGAGTCGCATTCGGCGTGGGCGGGTACGCATCCGGTCCCATGATGCTTGTGGCAAAGATGCATTCAATCCCCACTGTGATTTTCGAGCCCAATGTTGAACCCGGATTCACCAACCGCGTGCTTGCGACGATCGTTACGCGAGTGGCCGTGGCCAGCTCTACCACTGCACAGCGCCTGGGAGGAAAAGCCGAGGTAACGGGCTGCCCGGTGCGCCAGGAATTTTTCGGTGTTCCGCGGAAAGAGCACGGAGAGCCCTTCACTATCCTGATTACCGGCGGAAGCCGAGGCGCGCTGCCGATAAACCGCGCCGTGGTTGACTCACTCGATCTGTTGGCGCCGCGAAAAAATCAGCTTTTCATCGTGCATCAGACTGGTGAACGCGACTATAATGCGGTGCGAGTAGCTTATGCGCGTCGCGAATTCCGAGCGGAGGTTGTGCCCTTCATCGAGAATATGGCGGAGCGGTTTGCCCAGGCGGACTTAATCGTCTGTCGGTCGGGGGCCATCACAGTCGCGGAGGTATCTGCCGCCGGACGCGCCGCTATCTTCATCCCCTTCGGCGCTGCCACCGATGCGCATCAAGCCCGCAACGCAGAAGCCATGCAGGATGCGGGCGCCGCGCGGATGTTGCCGCAAGGTGAGTTGACGCCGGAGAGCCTGACATCAGAACTTTTCTCCCTGCTTGACCAGCCCGGAAAAATTGCAGAAATGGAAGAACGCGCGCACGAATTGGCACGCCCGCGCGCCGTTGAGGACATTGTGGACTTGCTCGAAGCTCAACTCGAAAACCCGCTGAAAGGAATGGTGCGCGTATGAGCGTAACCTTCCGCAATTTTCAGCGAATTCACTTGGTTGGCATCGGCGGCAGCGGCATGAGCGGCATCGCCGAAGTCCTGCTCTCCAGCAATTACGCGGTTTCAGGTTCCGATTTGAAAGCTACTCCGGTCACCGAGCGCTTGCGAAAATTAGGAGCTACTATTTTCGAAGGCCATCTGGCCGAAAACGTTCGCGGCGCGCATGTGGTGGTGATTTCTTCGGCCGTTCGCGCGAACAACGTGGAAGTGGTGGAAGCTCATAAGCTGAAAATCCCCGTCATCCCGCGTGCCGAGATGCTGGCCGAGCTGATGCGCTTGAAATATGGAATCGCAGTCGCCGGCGCGCACGGCAAAACTACCACGACTTCCATGGTGGCTTCCGTGCTGGGTGAGGCCGGTCTCGATCCTACATTCGTTGTGGGTGGACGCGTGAATCATGCCGGCTCAAACGCGCGCGTGGGCCAGAGCGAATACATGGTGGTCGAAGCGGATGAAAGCGACCGCTCTTTTTTGTTGCTTGCTCCGGTGCTGGCCGTAATCACCACCATCGACCGCGAACATTTGGACCATTACCACTCGCTCGAGGAAATTCAGGAAGTATTTCTGCAATTTGCGAATCGCGTCCCGTTTTACGGCACGGTGATCCTTTGTATCGACGAGCCAAACGTGCAAGCGATTCTGCCGCAGGTAAAGCGCCCGGTGATCACTTACGGCACGTCGAGCCAGGCGGACCTGGTAATCAGCGATGTGCGGCTGATCGGCCTCGCTAGCGAATTCCGGCTGAAATATCATGACGACGATCTAGGAATTTTCCGGCTGCCGTCGCCGCCGGGAATTCACAACGTGCGCAACGCCGCTGCGGCCGCCGCTGTGGGGCTTTCGCTCAACGTCCCGGCGGACCTGATTCGCGCGGGACTCGCAAAGTTCTCCGGCGTTGGCCGGCGTTTTGAGATTAAAGGCGAGTTTGGCGGCGTAACCTTGATCGACGATTACGGCCATCATCCCGCCGAAATTCGCGCCACGCTCGAAGCCGCGCGAGGTTGCGGTTACAAACGCCTGCTCGTGCTGTTTCAACCGCACCGGTATTCGCGCACCCAGTTTCTCTGGGAAGATTTTCGCAGCTCGTTCAATCAGGCCGATATTTTGGTGATGACGGAAATTTATGCGGCCGGAGAAGCTCCGATCGAGGGCGTCAACGGCGAAATTCTGTCCGAAGCCATCAGCACGGCGGGTCACAAGAATGTAGTCTTCACCAGCACCATGCAAGCCGGGATGGAATTTCTTTACAGGGAAGCGCGCCCGGGTGACGCAATCCTTACCATCGGCGCCGGCAGCGTTGGCCGCGTTCTCGATCAGCTCGCCATGCTGCTTGCTTCCAAGGTGCCGAGTTCCTATGCGGATTAGTGAAAAGCCGCTTGCGGCGCGGCTGAAAGAGCTTGGAGTGGAATTGCACGCAGGGGTTTCGTTGAGCGAAAAGACTTCGCTGGGAATTGGAGGCTCGACCGATGAACTCGTGCTTCGACGCTTTGAAACCATTCCCGAGGTGATGCGTTTGCTGGCTGACGAAAAAATCCCTCACCGCTTTCTCGGTGGTGGAACGAACGTGCTGATCGACGATGGCGAGCTGCCCTGGGTCGTTTTGCATCTGCCGACTTCGCAACCGGGCATGAGAGTGGAAGGCAATGCCGCATACGTCGATGCCGCTGCCGATCTCGGCGGTATGGTCACGTTCTGCGCGAAGCGCGATCTCGGCGGTATGGAAGGCTTGATCGGCGTGCCCGGCAGTGTGGGCGGCGCGTTGCGAATGAACGCAGGCGCTTACGGCACGCAGATTGGATCGTACGTCCGCGAAGTGGAGCTTTATCGCGCCGTGACAGGCCAAATCGAAACGGTCCGCGGCAACGATATTCGTTTCGATTATCGGCACACTTCCTTTGCGCCGGATGACGTAATGCTGCGCGTGAAACTGGAGCTGCCGTCCAAGCCATTCAAGGAAATTCTGGCCGGCATTAAGGTGTGCAACGAAAAGCGCCGCGCGAGCCAGCCGCTCAATCAGAAAAGCGCCGGATGCATTTTCAAAAATCCTCCGGGTGGTTCAGCCGGGCGCATGATTGACGAACTGGGCTTGAAAGGCCACCGCGCGGGCGACGCCATGGTCAGCGATCGCCATGCGAATTTTTTTATCAACGCAGGCAAGGCCAGCTGCGCCGACATGCTCAGGCTGATTGACGATGTCCGCGAGCGCGTGCGCACCAGATTCGGCGTGGAGCTCGAGAACGAGGTCATCCTCTGGAAAAACTGAAGACCATGGACGCGGACGCTTATCCCCAGGAACTCCTGGCCGACGAAGAGCCGAAGTATCTTCGCAGGCAAAAGCCTCTGGAGATTAAGCGGCGAAAGTTCGGCCGGAAGGCCTGGAAGATGTATCTCCGTGTTACGGTCGGAGTGGGTGTGGGAATCGTGGCGGCATGCGTGGCATATGCCTGCGGGCATTTCCTGTTCGCGTCGCCGCGAATGGCGCTGATTCATTCCAGCCAAGTGGAGCTAACGGGGAATAATTACGTCACTCGCGGTAGTGTGCTCGCAATTTTTAAAGCCGATCAAGGACGGAGCGTTTTGCGCATTCCGCTTACTGAACGCCGCCGCCAGCTCGAAGCAATTCCGTGGGTGGCGCAAGCCATCGTTCGGCGAGCGTTGCCCAATAATATCGAAGTGGAAATCACGGAGCGGATTCCCATCGCGTTTCTTCGGCAGGGAAGCGACATGGCGCTCGTGGATATTCATGGCGTGATTCTTGAACGGCCTTTGAAGGCGAGTTTTCATTTTCCGGTGGTCACCGGCGTCAGCGAAAATATGACGCCGGACGAGCGCGAGCGGCGTATGCAGCTTTTTGCGGGATTCACTCAGCAAGTGGAATCCGCGCGGGCCCGAGCGATGGAACAGGTAAGCGAAGTGGACCTCTCGGACGTGCGTGACTTGCGCGCCTCGATCTCTGGTTTGAATGGCGAAAGTACTTCCGGCGGGCAGCAAACAGATTCGCTGGTCCTGGTGCATTTTGGCGACAACGATTTCGAAACAAAGTATCAAACCTTGCTGAGTGACTTCGGACAGTGGCGCGCGAAAACAGGGCGCATAGAATCCGTGGATTTGCGCTTCAACGGGGAAGCAGTCGTGAATCCGGACGCTGCGGTGGCGCAGCAAATTGCTCCTCGGCCGGCCGCGCCGTCGAAACCCGCGCCGAAACCGGTTCATGCAGCACACAAGATTTCCGGGAAAAAGTCACGATAGCGGATGTAAACGGCTGAAATTATAAGGAGCGGATTTGACGAAGAAGGAACGGCATATCGTAGCGCTGGACATCGGCAGCACGAAAACTTGCGCGCTGATTGGCGAACTTGGTGACGACGGTGGCGTGAAATTCGCCGCCTTGGGCGCGGCCGAATCGAAGGGTTGGCGCAAGGGCCAGATTGTGAATCTCGATCTCGCGGTGAGTTCCATTCGCCGGGCGGTTGAAGAAGCGGAAACCATCGTCGGCGTGCCGGTGGAATCCGCGCTGATCGGCGTCGCAGGCACGCACGTGCGCGGCGTGAATAGCCGCGGCGGAATCACCGTGGGAGGCCGCCCGCGCGACATCCAACGCGAGGACGTTCGCCGCGCGGTGGAAGCTGCGCGGGGCATTCAGCTTCCCGAAGATCGCGAAGTGTTGCACGTTCTCCCTCAGGAGTTTTTCCTCGACGCGCAAGACAACATCCGCGACGCAATTGGAATGGTCGGGCAGCGTCTGGAAGCCAACGTGCACATCGTCACGGCCTGCGGCTCGGCGACTCAAAATATCGTCACGGCCGTAAATCGCGCGGGCGTGCGAGTGGACGACACGGTTCTCGAGCCGCTGGCCTCCGCGGAAGCCTGCCTGACGCAAGATGAGCGCGAACTGGGCTGCTGCCTGCTCGACATCGGCGGCGGAACCACCGAACTGCTCGCCTATTCAGGCGGCGTCGTACGGCACACCGCCGCGATTCCAGTCGGCGGCGACCACTTTACAAATGATCTTGCCGTCGGGCTGCGAACTCCCATCGATGAAGCCGAAAAAATCAAGCGCGAACAAGCTTGCGCCTTCCGCGAACTTCTGAAGGACGATTTTGCAATTGAAATCGCCAGCGTGGGCGATCGTCCGCCGCGAACCGTTTTTGCCCGCATGTTGTCTGACATAGTGGAACCGCGCGCCCAGGAATTATTGATGCTCGTCCGCGATGAGCTGCGCCGTGGCGGCGTGGAATCGTCGATTCCCGCCGGGATTATTCTCACCGGCGGCGGAGCGCGCCTGCGGGGGTTTTGCGAACT
>Ga0302180_10002513_pt1 | contig 14212 bp, 10 predicted proteins | sample I_Palsa_E3_2_FD_200575 | JGI IMG/M metagenome (GOLD analysis project Ga0302180, IMG submission 200575) | Peat permafrost microbial communities from Stordalen Mire near Abisko, Sweden - I_Palsa_E3_2 | ecosystem: Environmental > Terrestrial > Soil > Palsa > Peat permafrost | place: Sweden... | reverse complement strand
CGGCGGAGAACAATCAGAATGACCGCGGCGCCGCGCCAGTGAGCACTGCGAACGTAAACTTTGACCTGCTGGCGGAATACAATCCGCTGCCCGAGACAGGGGAAAAGCCGGCCAAACAAACGAAACCTCAGACGACTCTTCAGACGAAGCAGAAATCCAAGACCAAACCTCCAACCGCCCCGGCTCCGAGGCCCGTGAGAAGGGCGGCCGCACAATGAAGCCGCTACGCAGCTTTATCAGCTTGCTGAACCTGCACTTTGCAGGGGTGGCGTTGCTTCTGATTCTGAATCTGGTCCTGGCGGTACGGCTCTTTCTGGCCTGGAGCACTTTGCGCGCTGCAGGTACAGACCAGCTAATGCAGCACCAAACCGCCTTACGCGCCCTGCAGTTGGAAATGAGCCCGCTCAAGGGATTACCGCAGAAGGTCGACCTTTCCCGCACCCAGGCGAATGAGTTTTTCGAAGCGCGGTTTCCCGCAGCCTACTCTACGATTTCCGCGACCATCAACGATCTGGCCACTAAGAATTCCGTCCACGTGACGAACCTTTCCTACTCCCCGGCACGGGCTCCGGAAGGTTTGGTAGAGCTGCGTTTGGATGCCAGCCTGAGCGGAGAATATTCACCATTGATGCACTTTATCAATGGCCTGGAGCGCAACAAGACTTTCTTTCTCATCAGCGGCCTCACGCTGACCGGGCAACAAGGCGGCCTGGTGAATCTGCGGCTTAGGCTCAACACTTATCTCCATGCCTCCAACTCGAACCAACTCGTTCCGCTGGCACAGGGTGATGAAGCGGCCGCTCAGGGGGAGGAAGCCCACTGATGGCGCTCAAGGTCGGTACAGAAGATAAGAAGAAGGTGTACCTGGCAGCGGGGCTTGGCGCAGTCATGCTGATCCTGCTGCTGCGGTTCCTGTGGCAGAACTTTGGGCCGTCAACGGCTCCGACACCAGCAGCTTCACCGGCGGTCACAGAGGTTCGTCCTGCAACGGCTGCTCCCGAGACAACGCAAGACGCAACACCGGGTTTGGCGCATCAGGCTGCGAAGGTCGGCGGCTTAGCTGCGCTCGATCCTACGCTGCACCCGGAGATCATGCGTCAGGCCGAGTCGCTCGAATACACCGGCCGTGGGCGCAACATCTTCTCCCAGTTCTCGGTGGCCCCGGAGATACCCAAACCCGTGGCTCCTATCCGCCAGGCGCATGTCGATACCGGCCCTCCACCGCCTCCGCCCCCGCCGCCGATCAACCTGGGTTTCTATGGCTACGCGGCGGAAAAGACGGGTCAAAAGCAAGTCTTCCTGCTGCATGGAGATGACATCTTCATCGCTTCGGAAGGAGATGTGGTCGACCGGCGCTATCGGGTAGTCAAAATCAACTCGGCGTCCGTCCAAGTAGAAGATATTCCGTATCACAACACGCAGACGCTCCCACTTCGGCAATGAGCACAACGCCCAATTCGCGAACAACGAGGTCCCGGCCGGAAGAGGGCTTTCTATTGCTCGGCGTTCTGTTCATGATCCTACTGGTTACGATGGCGCTGGCCATTGCGGCGCCCAAGATGGCAGAGTCGATCCGCCGCGATAAGGAAATAGAAACGGTGCACCGCGGGATGCAATATGCCCGCGCTATCCAGATCTATTTCAACAAGTACGGGCGCTATCCCAACACCATCGATCAGCTGGTGAAGTCGGACAACCAGCGCTTCCTGCGCAGACGCTACCTTAATCCCATGACCGGGAAAGACGACTGGCGTCTTATTCACTACGGCGAGAACAAGGTCCCCACCCAGGGATTATTTGGGCAGACTGTGGGCCAAACTGGCGGCATCACTCCTACCGGAGCGACCAACGGCGCCGGCTCTACCGGCATCGGCGGATCATCCTCACCGTTTGGTGGGTCGGGATCTTCGTTGGGCGGCGGCAGTGGGTCCCTGGGATCTTCGGGATCTGGGTTTGGCAGCAGCGGTTCGTCGTTTGGCGCCGGATCCTCGACATCTCCTTTCGGCAATAACGGCTCATCCACTTCCCCTTTCAGCAACAGCGGCTCATCCACCTCAGCTACCGGCGGCACCGACTCCGGTTCCGGGAGCGGTGGGACCTCGACGACTGGCGCCAACGGGACGACCAACAATATTGGTGGAACGCAAACGACCGGGGGCAGCGGTAGCGCTTTCGGCTCACCGGGTGTAAGTGTCGGTGGAGCTCCGATCGTGGGAGTTGGATTGCTGGACAAAAAAACGTCGATCAAGATCTATAAGAAACAGACCCACTACAATCAGTGGGAATTTGTCTTTGATCCGAATCAAAATGCGGCCATTGCAAGCGGCGGCACTATCAATGGCAGCGGTACCGGCACCGGACCGACTGGTAGCACCGGCGTGAATGGTGGCACCAGCGGCGGATTTAATCTTGGTAACGGTTCGGGGCCGGGTTCGAATAACGGGTCTGGGTTCGGCTCCAGCAATGGCTCTGGTTTTGGTGGATCGAACGGCTCTGGTTTTGGTGGAAGTTCTGGGTCCGGTTTCGGAGGATCACCCACAAGCCCGGTCAGTCCCAACCCGCCGGCCAATAACTCACCGCAATAGGATTCATCCGCAAAGAGAACAAATCGCAGATCCTCCATTTCGAGTAGGTTACGGCCCGTCTGTCACCTTGTTTGTTACGTTGAGGTAAGAATGCAACGCCGTGTCCTGCGATCAAGCTCCCGCAGTACGATCCATCCAGCAGCGGCTGTTCCACGCTCGCGACTGTTGCTCTTGTTCCTGCTCTTCTTCTTCATTTGTTGTGGTCTCGGCTATCCCATCCTGAATCGTATCGATTGGCGGCAAGCCCCCGGGGGACTGGAAGACGTTCTCACCTACGCGGATTTGGTCACTACGCCCCCGACGCCCGACTTGAACCAGCATATGCAGTTCCGGGTTCTCATACCCTACCTTGCCAGACCTATCTACCGGATCGCAAAGAATCACATCGGGACGTGGGATCCGATCATGTTCGCCTTGCTAGCGGTGAATTCAATTTTTGTAGCTCTCACCGTAACCGTTCTTCTCATAGTGGTTTACGGTGAACTCGGAAACTACGCTGTGGCCCTCGGCTCGGCTTTGATTTACCTGCTCAATTTTGCCGTTCCTAACCTCCGGCTCGCTGGACTGATCGATGCGGGGGAGGGCTTCTTTCTTATGGTGCTGGTCTGGAGCCTCTTGCGAGAGGACTACTGGGCGCTGCCCATATGGGCAGTCATCGGCGCCACTGCGAAGGAGTCTTTTGTCCTCTTTCTCATGGTCTTTACGCTCTCCTGGTGGCTCTGCTCCAGAAAGGCGCTACGCAACCCCTCAATCGCGGCGGTTTGGACGGTCACCTCGTGGTTTGCCGCGCTGGGTTCCATGACGGCGCTGCAATGGGGGATTACACACGTCTATCGCTCGCCCCTGCGCTTCGGACTGGACCTTCACCAGAAATCTGCCTATGTGACCCACTTCCTCTCGTCGTTTCGGGACCGCAATCTTTGGTACATATTCTTTTGGCTATTGCCTCTAGCGCTCTTGAGGTTGAGGCGGCTTCCACTCAATTGGCGCGTTGCCACCGCCGCCAACAGCGCCACGGCCTTTGCCCTCGATGCCTACTATGGAGGTGCTCCCGGAACGATTGGCCGGGCTTTGTTCAGCATCGCGGGACCGCTTCTGTGCGCCTCGGCCGCGCTCCTGCTCTTCACCGGCGTGGATAATGAGCCCGCTTAACGGTAACTCGGGTTCGAGCGTTTTGTAAGAAGCCCAAATGAAGTTGCCGTCTCCAGCCTTGAGTGGGTGGCCCAGGTCTCGCTTTTGAGACCTGGGTTCCTCTTCACAAATCGGTCATACCGAAACACCCAGGTCTCAAAAGCGAGACCTGGGCCACCCACTCAATTAGCTGTCCGCGATATTTAGTCGTCGGCGCATTAGTTGTCGGCGATATTTAGTTGTTCGCGCTATTCTCATCTTCTTAGATACGCTGAAGGGCCATCGAAACTCCGGTCGGGATGACAAGGAGAGGCTAGTGGCTTGATTTCAGCGGGAGGTAGTCTGTTTCCCGTCGATTTGGTGGCGGTGTAGGGCTAACACCTCTTATCTTTTTTGAAAATCTGGCGAGCCCAGCAGTAGCCCCGCTACTAGCGCCGCTTGTTTGTCCGCCGGCGCTGGGATCGGGGTCGGCAGATCCATTACTTGTACAAATGCCGCGCGGATCGGCATCGTTCCCGGCTGCTTCGCACCCGGCTTAGCCAAGTCCGATCCGGGCAAGACAAGCGGTCCCTGGGCAGCTAGTTGGTCCGCCTGCTGCAAGACCGTTTGGCGGGCTTGCGGATTCAACTCACCCTCAAGGAATATGGCTTCCAGTTTGGTTTCCTTCTGCCCCGAATCCAACGCATCCGGTTTGTTGATCTTCATCAGTGCGTCCAGGTCCGTCGCTGTGCCCAGCTTGTTGCTGCTGAGAGCGAGAGCAATGTTTATGCGGCTCAAAAGATCACCCGAGTTTATCCACACACCCGCCATCCAGGAATAACCGTTCGGCGTCTGACAGCCGAAGAAAGGCATCCCCAGCTGGCCCATTGCATTCAGCACGACCGCTGGACGCTGGACTTCACCGCCCGTAGCCCGCACTGCGGAAAGAACGAACTCCTCTGGAGTTTTTACCTTGGCCCGATATGCCTCGCGCGACCAGAACTCCGGCGAAGTAAACAGAGTGCGTAGCACCTGGCGAATATCACCATCGGATTTCAAATAAGTTTTTGCCATCCGATCCACCAGCGCAGGAGGCGGAGTGTCGCTCACAAAACGCTCTGCCAACTGCTGCGAGAGATGATGCGCTGTCGCCGGGCTGGTAGCCAGCCGGTGCAACACCTCCAGACCTTCCTGCTCGCCGCCCTCCTGAATGGTTTGGCCCATGACAACCTTAGGTCCCGGCTCGTGGCGCCGCTCATTGAACGTGAACCCCGCGCCTTTACGCGGGTCTTCGATGGTCCAGCCGGTGAACACCCTGGCGACTTCTGTTACGTCTTTCTGCGTATACCCTCCATCGACGCCGAGAGTATGCAGCTCCATCAATTCGCGGGCATAGTTCTCGTTCAGTCCCGGATCTCTGTTCTTGGCCGCGGGATTTGCCTGGGCGCGCATGGCCGCCACTGAGTGCGGTCCAATACTCGAATGATTGTCCAGATAGAAAAGCATGGCCGGACTCTTGGCCGTCGCCACCAGCAGGTCCTCGAACTTGCCCATGGCGTGCGGCGCGATCACATTTTGTTCGTAGTCCACCAGGTACCAAGGCGCAAACTGTCCTTTTTTCAGATAGACATTGAAGTGGTTGAGCCAGAAGTCCGTCATCACCGCTTGCAGCTGGCGTTGGCTGTAGATATCGGTGAGCAGGCGGGTTTGTAACAGTTCCCCAGCCACGAGCAGGGTTGGGTTTACAAGCGCAACCATTGTTTCTTTTTGCTGCGCGGTCATCCCGGCTGTCAGCTGGGTTCGCTCTTCGGGAGTGAGCCCCTTCATGAATCCGCGTAGTTGGCCCGGCTTCATGTTCACCAAGCGGCCGAGTCGCTGATCGGGGGATAGATTCACAATCTGGGTGGAGGCCAGATCGGCATAGAGCTTCTGTTCATGGACGGTGATGGAGGGGGAATTGGCCACGTCCTCGAGCGCCATCGCATCCGCCATTACGCTTTCGTTTAACATGGCCGCGGCCTTTGCCGGATCCGCGGTTATCGGCTCACCGACCGGCTGTTTGGCCGCTTCCTGCGCTTGCTTCTGCCGCTTCTCTTCGTACTCGGCCACCTGGTTCTGGTAGATGGCGCGCTCCACTCGATCGGAGGGGAGGGGCACTTTCCCGTCGGCTACGGCACGAATCACACCTGCGGATGGGAAGTTCTGCAACAGATCCTGCTGGCTGAGGTGCATGGCGGGAAAACTCTGCAGCCGCGCCTCCAGCAGGCTGTCGTCGATTTGCTCAGGGTTGAGCTGCATCTCAATCCATTTTTTTATCCCAATCGCTTCGACGCGCTCTAAGTCGCCGGGCCGGGGTCCAAAGGTGAGCCGATTGAGCGCGTGCGCCGTACGCTGTTGTTCCGCCATTGCCTGCGCCGCTGTGTGCTTGCTATGCCATGGTGGACTGGCGGCGGCCATCAACAACGCCGGCTGCAGCACCAGAGAGAGAACCAGGGAGGCCGCCAGGACACGGGTAAAACGTCCGGCGGCGAAAAACGAAGAGTAAGGCATGGCCGAGAGACTCCACTTTTGCACGTCTAGGAGTATCAGACCCCTGCTTGGTCCTGAAGTCGCGGGATGGATGGTTTCACAGTCTCAAACCGCTGACAAGCAGCCACCAGGGCTAAAGCCCCGTTTTATGTGCCGGATCGTTCACGCGGGTTTGAAAACCCGCTCCCCCGGACTAAAGTCCGGGGCTGGCACGGGTAAGTGGGCGGACCAGGTCTCGCTTAGGCCGGAAAACCCAGGTCTCAAAAGCGAGACCTGGGCCACCCACTCACTGATTCGTCTGCTCCATTTTCATCTTCTTTATGTGGGTCGCAGATCCCTCCACCCTAAACAAACATGGCGTTTTGCGCAGCGTCTTTAGCCCGCAGCGTTCTCGACCACTGGCTCCAGGCTGGGCGGCAGGATGCCCATGGCCTGGTAGATGGGCCGGATCTCGCGGCGAATCGACGGCAAGCGGGTGGCGAACCAGATTGCACCCAGGATGACCACGCTCCCGGTGATCATCACGGTGTGTGGAGCACCGAGCTTGTGCGCCAGGAACCCGGCCAGCAAGCTGCCGAAGGGCGCCATGCCGACGAAGGCCATGGTGTAGTAGCTCATGACGCGGCCACGCCGGTCCTCAGGAACCACGGTTTGGATGATGGTGTTGCTGGCGGCCATTCCCTGCATCATGCCGAACCCGGTCAGCAGCATCATCAGCATAGACAGCCATATCACTCGCGAGAGCCCAAACAAAACCAGCCCTGCGCCAAAGGTTCCGGCGGCGATGGGGATCATCCGGCCCAGCCCAAGCACGGTTTTGCGGACCGCCAGCGAGAGCGCTGAAATGAGCGCGCCCACCCCCGATGCGCCCATCAGGATGCCCAAAGTGTGCGGGCCACCATGCAGTACCTGGGCGGCAAAAATGGGCATCAACACGATGTACGGCATCCCCATAAGGCTGACCAGGGCAAATAACAACAGGATGGTTCGAACAGGGGTGAACCCTGACACGTACGCCCATCCCTCCTTCATTTGCGCCAGCATGGAGGCAGCGGCCCCGCTCCGCGCCGGCAGCGGTTTGATCCGCATGAGCGCCAGGGAGGCAATGACCGCGAGGTAGCTTAAACCGTCGATGAGAAAGCAATAGCCTTCCCCAAAGGCGCCGATCACCAGGCCCGCCAGCGAGGGACCCACCAAACGCGCCATGTTCACCATGGAGGAATTGAGGGCAATGGCATTGCTCAAATCCTGGCGGTCTTCCACCATTTGCACCATGAACGCCTGCCGGCCAGGCATGTCAAAGGCGTTGATCAAACCCTGAAAGGCACTCAGTACCAGAATCTCCCATACGGTGATTTGCTTCGAGAGCGTCAAGCCGGCCAGCATCAGGGACTGCACGGCCGCCAGTGCCTGAGTCCAAAGCAGTACGTTCCTGCGGTTCAGCCGGTCGACCCATACGCCCGCAAAGGGAGCCAGCAGGAAAGTGGGAATCTGTCCCACAAAGCCAACCCACCCCAGCAGAAGGGCCGATCCCGTAAGCCGGTAAACCAGCCAAAGGGTGGCCACGCGGGTCATCCAGGTACCGATAACCGAAATGCTCTGGCCGCTGAAAAACAGCCTGAAGTTGCGGTGCCTCAGGGCACGCCATGCATGGGAGAAACGACCGCCTGCAGCGACGACCCGGTCCCTTTGCTCCTGCTCACTTGAGGCCACCTGAACTCCTCGAACATCTTTTAGACGCTTCGCGGCAGGAGGCCAGCTTTGGCCAAAGCTATGTTCCGGATCGTACAATTGCCCGACGGAAATAGAGGAGCCGCCTTGTCGTTCTTTCAACATAACCCGCTGGTTGTGATTTGGTTCTTTTTTGGTTTGTTTTGGATGTTGCCGGGAATCTTCGGCAAACGGACGATCCAGAAACAAACCTCCCGCTCGCGCTTCCTGCAACTCGCGTTGTTAGTGGGAAGCTACGTCTTGATGGCGGTTCCGGATCTGGGGTGGGGTTTGCTTAACCAACCGGTTGTACCAACCGGCAGGACGGCAAGCGCCGTGGGTTACAGTTTGCTGCTGGCAGGCATGTCCTTCGCTGGCTGGGCGCGGATTTTTCTGGGCGGCAACTGGAGCTCGAACGTCACCCTGAAGAAGGATCACACGCTGGTGCGCTCCGGACCCTACAGGATTGTCCGCCATCCCATCTATACCGGGTTGCTGGTGGCCTTGCTGGGCACGGCAATTGCGCTGGGCCCGTTGCGCTGTTTTCTGGGCGTGTTATTGGCGGCCGTTGCCTGGAAGATCAAATCCATTACCGAAGAGCAATTTATGGTGCAGCAGTTCGGTGACCAGTACACCCGCTATCGGATGCAGGTAAAAGCCCTGGTTCCGTATATCTGGTAGTCGATTGCAACCCCCTGCCTTGATCCTGCACCCAAACAAATACCGCCTGTTTTCAGCTCAAAATTTATTCAGGAAAACGAACAACCAATCTGCGTTAGAACGAGGAGAAACAATGGCCACTGCAACTGCCCCCGCCGAAAAAGCCATCACCCGCGAAAAGCTCATCGCCCTGCTCAATGAAGACCTGGCGCGCGAATACCAGGCCGTCATTGCTTATGTGACCTATTCCCAGGTGCTGAAGGGGGCTGCCTACATGAACATCGCGGCGGAGCTGGAAGTGCATGCCAAGGAAGAGCTACAGCACGCCCTGACCCTGGCCAATCAAATCGACTATATGGGCGGCATGCCGGTGGTGGTTCCTAAGCCGGTCAAGACCTCGGAGAAGGCAGAAGAGATGCTGCGCTTCGACCTGGATAACGAGAATGAGACCATCCGCAATTACCGCCAGCGGATCCGGCAGTGCGATGCACTGGGCGAGTATGCGACAGCGGAGCACATCCGGGAGATCCTGTTGCAGGAGCAGGACCACCAGATTTCCCTGGCCACGGCGCTGGGGATCGATGTTCCAAACCTTAGTGAGCCTTCCACGCCGTCTCAGGAGTAGAGGCGCTTCGATCATTTAGACTTGACGAAGCGCCATGTTTGAAAACCTATCCGACAAGCTGCAGCGGGCCTTCAAGAATCTCCGTGGTCAGGGCACCATCAGCGAAGAAAATATCGGGGAGGCCCTGCGCGAGATTCGCGTAGCCCTGCTCGAAGCCGACGTTAACCTGAACGTGGTCAAGGAGCTTATCGACCACATCCGGGAGAAGGCTCTGGGCCAGCAGGTGATGACGGCCCTATCGCCTACCGAGCAGGTGATCAAGATCGTCCGCGACGAACTGGTCGCCCTGCTGGGGAAAGACACGGCCCGCTTCAACTTTGCTTCCCGTCCGCCCACGATTATCCTGATGGCCGGCCTGCAGGGGTCGGGCAAGACTACCACTTCGGGTAAGCTGGCCGCGTGGCTGCGCAAAGGCGGTCACCGGCCGTTGCTGGTCTCGGTGGACGTCTACCGCCCGGCGGCGCGCGAGCAACTGCGTGTGGTGGCGAATGCCATTAAGGTCAACCTGTACGAGGGGGACACCAAGGGCGAGGCGCCGGGCTATGCGCTGGTCGAGCGGCTAGCCAAAGAGGCGCGGCGGGAAGCTGTTAATACCGGGTGCGACACGCTCATCGTCGATACCGCCGGCCGTTTGGCGCTGGACGCGGAGCTGATGCAGGAAATGCGGGGATTAAAGAATCTCCTTAACCCGCAGGAGATCCTGTTTGTGGCCGACGCCATGACCGGCCAGGACGCGGTGCACTCGGCGGGAGAATTCCACAAGCAGCTGGCTTTGACCGGGACAGTCCTCACCAAGATGGATGGCGATGCGCGCGGCGGTGCGGCGCTGTCGATCCGCCACGTTACCGGCCAGCCGGTCAAGTTCATTGGTACCGGCGAAAAATCGGACGCCTTTGAGCCCTTCCACCCGGATCGCATCGTGAGCCGGATTTTGGGCATGGGCGACATGATGACGCTCATCGAGCGGGCGGAAGAGACCCTGGACAAGAAAAAGCAGGAGGATTTTGCCCGCAAGGCTCTCTCCGGGGATGGCTTTTCGCTGGAAGACTTCCGGGATCAGCTGCGCCAAATCCGCAAGCTGGGCTCCATGCAGAGCATTCTCAAGATGCTGCCTTCGGTCGGTCCTTTTCAGGGTATCCAGCAGATGGCCGGGCAGGTGGATGAAGGACAGTTTAACCGGATCGAGGCCATCATCAACTCGATGACCAAGCAGGAGCGCGATAAGCACGAGATTATCTCGGGCAGCCGGCGGAAGCGGATCGCGCGCGGATCGGGCACTACGGTGCAGGAAGTGAATCAGCTGCTGCGGCAATACGCCCAGATGCGGAAGATGTTTAAAAGCGCCGGCAAAGGCGGCGGCATGCAGCGCCGCATGATGGGCGCTCTGGGTGGCATGCGGGGCATGGGCAGATAGCAGAGGGCGTTTCGAAAAAAAGAGCGCAAAAAGCGTGAAAAGTTACTTTTGGTTACCAGGATCACGCGGTCTTGAGACCTGGGCCACCCACTTGATCCTCAGTTTTTGCGATTGCGTGAATTCTTGAAACGAAACTGGGTGCTGCGCGTCCAACGAAACCTGATACCCGGATAGAATTCCCTTAAGTAGCCTATGTCGAAACTGCAAGATCAACTCGACCAAATCACGGCCAACACACGGAATCTAGTTCAGCCAGAGCGCCTCGAGATCAGCGAGCGGGCGGTGGCAGAACTCTATGCGACGGGGGTGGAGGAGCGCATCCTGCAGGTGGGGTCGAAAGCTCCGGACTTTGCTCTCCCAGACGCCGGAGGCCGCATTGTGCGCAGCAGTGATCTGCTGGCGCTGGGACCGCTGGTGATCAACTTTTTTCGCGGGCGCTGGTGCCCCTACTGCGTCACCGAGCTTGAAACCTGGCGGGACCTGTACGGAGCGGTGCGCAAGCGCGGTGCTTTGCTGGTTGGGATTTCGCCGCAGACTGTTCGGCAGAATGACTTTACCGCGGTGCAGCATGGGCTCGGGTTTCCCGTGCTGACGGATGCTGGATGCCGATTGGCGACACAGTTCGGCCTGGCCTATGCGGTCGCGCCTTCGCAGCAACAGTATTACCGCAGCATCCTGGTGAACATTCCCCTGGTGAATGGGGATGCAACCTGGCGGCTGCCGCTGCCTGCTACCTATATCCTGGGGCGTGATGGCACGGTTCTGTTTGCCGATGCCCATGCCGATTTCCGCGTTCGCCCGGAACCGCGGGATGTGTTGGATGTGCTTCTGCCGTAAAGCCCGGCGCGTCTTCCACAGAACAACTCCACCCCCCTACTAGAATGAGGGAGTGAGCATACCGACTCCCGCAGCCCGACTGGAACTCGCCTCGATTCTGGCGAAAGAGTTCGGCGCCTCCTCGCGCAAGCGCGGCGACGAGTATTTTTGCTTTAAGCGGGTAAAGGTCCGCGCAGGTTCGTCCGCGGAGCTTAGCGCGGTGGTGACTGGATCAGAGCCCTACGAAGTGCTGCTGAAATTCTCGGGAAGCAAGCTTGCCGTCTCGTGCACTTGCCCTCATTTTCTAGACCATGGCCATGCCTGCAAACATCTTTGGGCGGCCATTCTGACTGCGGACGAACAGAACTATCTGGCCGACGCAATTGCGGCGAAGGGAATTACGCACAATCCCGGCCAGATAACTGGCGACCAGGGTTCTGACTTGTCTCCCGCTCCAGTCATCATCACGCCAGCGCGCCCGGCGGTCACGCCGATCAAACCGCCGCCGCACCTACCAGGCTGGAAGATCCAGATGGGCCGCGTCGTGAGTGTCGCGGCCTCCTATCGGAAGGAAGCTTCGCCCTGGCCTGCGCAGAAGGAGATTTTCTACCTTCTGGATGTCCCCAAGAGCCAGGTGGCGCGTAGCGTGGTACTCACAATTGCAACGAGTGAACGGAAAAAGGAGGGTGGATGGAAGAGTATTCCTCGACCTTTTTCAATTCATCGCGACCGGATTGGCGGACTGCCTTTGCTGGAGGACCGCGAACTGCTGTCCATACTGCTTGGCGGAGAACAGTATTCCGCGTACGGCTATCTTGAGTCTTACGATCGCGGACCTACGACCTTTTCTCTCTCCTCAGTCACGGCTCAAACGATCCTCCCCAGGGTGCTTGGCACTGGACGGTGCTTGCTACCCCTGGCCCAGAATGAGACAGACAAGTCCCCTCTGCAGTGGGACGATAGCGAGCCCTGGAGATTCGTACTGGAGGTTCGCGGCAGCCGAACGGAAGGCTGGCAGTTGAGCGGAAGCTTTCGCCGCGGCCCCCATCGAATGGGGATCGACGAACCGTTGCTGGTAGTTCCCGGCGGCTTTCTATTTACCCGGGAGCGGGTGGCAAAGCTGGCAGAGGACGAGACTTTCCCCTGGATTGCCGGGCTGAGCAACAACAACGCGGTCGTTTTTTCGGAAGAGGAGCGAGAGGAGTTTTTCAGTCACCTGATATGTTCGCCCGCCCTGCCCCTGCTAGACCTCCCCGGTGAATTGCAGTACGAAGAAGTGACGCTTTCTCCACGCAAATGCCTGAAAATTTCCCGGAACCGTTACGACCAAATGCGGGCAGAGTTGTGGTTCGAGTATGGAGCCCGCTCGGTGGCGGCAAAAGATGTGGCGCGCGGCATTTACGAGGGTTCCACGCGACGCTTTTTTCGCCGCGATATCGACGCTGAAAAAGCCGCATGGGCGCAGTTGTCCGAAGTTGGTCTGCGCTACATAGAAGATCGTTGGGTCCAGGACGCGGCCTGGACCTTGACTGCCAGCAAGCTTCCCCGCGTGGTGCGCGCGCTGGTGGATTCAGGGTGGCACGTGGCCGCGGAAGGAAAGGTGTTTCGTCAGGCTGGCAAGACCAGCGTTTCGGTTTCAAGCGGCGTGGACTGGTTCGAACTTCAGGGCGCGATTGAGTACGGGGACGCCAGCGCGCCGTTGCCGCAGTTGCTCGCGGCGCTCAAACGCGGCGAGACCATGGTTACGCTAGGCGATGGCTCCTACGGTTTGCTGCCGGAAGAGTGGCTGCGCCGCTTCGGACCTGTGGCCGCGATGGGCGAGGCGGAGGGCGATCACATTCGCTTTCGTTCCAACCAGGCTGGAGTTCTCGATGCGCTCCTTGCTACGCAGCCGGCAGTGGATTGCGACGAGGCCTTCCGGCGTGTGCGCCAGGAGCTGGCCCGGTTTCAGTCGATAAGCGCTGCCCCACAACCCGCAGGGTTCCAGGGGCGCCTGCGCGACTACCAGCGCGAAGGCCTCGGCTGGATGAATTTCCTGCGGCAATTCTCTTTTGGCGGGTGCCTCGCCGACGATATGGGTGTGGGCAAGACAGCACAAGTGCTTGCCCTGTTGGAGACTCGCCGCGAGCTGCGCGCTGAAGGTAAGATTGACGCGCCCTCGCTGGTTGTGGTTCCTAAATCCCTCATATTCAATTGGAAGCAGGAGGTCGAGCGGTTTACTCCTCAGATTCGCGTGCTCGACTACACCGGCATTGGGCGGAACAAAAACGACCTCTCTGGCTATGACCTCATCCTCACCACTTACGGAACTCTGCGACGGGACGCGGTCCATTTCAAGGACCAGGTGTTCGATTACGTAATTCTCGATGAGGCGCAGGCGGTGAAGAACGCACGGACTGAGTCGGCCAAGGCAGTTCGTCTGCTACGGGGCAACCATCGCCTGGCACTGAGCGGGACGCCGGTGGAAAATCATCTGGGCGAGCTTTGGTCGCTGCTGGATTTTCTTAATCCCGGAATGATGGGTGCGTCCGGAGTGTTTCAGCTTGCCGGCGGGGCGATGCGGAATCCCAGCGATGATGCGCGCAAACTGCTCGCTCATGCGCTACGACCCTTTCTTTTGCGCCGCACCAAGGAGGAGGTGGCCACGGAACTGCCGCCGAAGGTCGAGCAGACCATCTATTGCGAGATGGAGCCGCGGCAGCGCACGCTCTACAACGAACTCCGGGAGCATTACCGGAAATCGCTCTTGCCGAAGATCCATAC